>Ga0187884_10001484_pt1 | contig 21282 bp, 21 predicted proteins | sample June2016WEW_20_4_FD_132983 | JGI IMG/M metagenome (GOLD analysis project Ga0187884, IMG submission 132983) | Peatland microbial communities from SPRUCE experiment site at the Marcell Experimental Forest, Minnesota, USA - June2016WEW_20_40 | ecosystem: Environmental > Terrestrial > Soil >...
CTGTCATGGGCAAGCCTACTAGCTTGTCCTAACCTAATTGTCAAGGCCCTCAGGACCCACCTGCCGGGTTTTTGAAACTTCTTTCCGCCCCTACGACTTTTCGGCCTAGCATCGGATCAGGGTGGCCAGAGCGCGCCACAAAATCGACTACTCCTTTTTCTTCCCGTCCTGCGGCGCCGCTACGGGCTTTTTCTGTTCCTTTCTCGCCGCCGGCTTCTTGCCCTTCCGCGATTGCAGGCACTTCATGATGTGCTGCGCATCGGTGTCGAACTCGGCGGTGAGCTGGTCCAACGTGTGCCCGGCCCTCACCGCTTTCCGGACACTCTTGCAGGAGAGCTTACGCGGCGTTCCCGTTCCCGCGCTCAGCGGCATGGCGCTCGCCAACATCCAGAATACAATCAGCAAGGTCGCGTTGCGTCGCATCGTCACCCCCGAGTCGTTTCCGATCCCTGAATCACGAAACCGGCTCGGGAGCAAAGGGATTGTTGTACTCGCGCCTGGGGTATGATACGGGAATCTCAAGGCAAAACAAAGGAGAGACATCATGGCCGTAGCACGGGTGAGCGAAATCGTCGCGTCCTCCAAGGATTCCATTGAGGGTGCCGTTCAGGAAGGCTTGAAGCGAGCCGCCAAGACGCTTAGGGGGATCACCGGTTTTGAGATCGTGCGCATGCAGGGAAAAGTCGACAGGGGCAAGCTCACGGAGTACCGCGTCCACATGAACGTCACCTTTGTCCTTGAGGACTAGCGACGCACTCGGCGGCGTACACCAACGCGCCGCTGATCCAACCCGTGGCGGGTCCATCGCCTCGATGCGGACCTCGCCCGGCTTGAGCACCAACGCTTTCGCGGAACGCGGCGTGCGGTATTCGTGTTTCACCTACACTGCCCCGGCGGGCCATGTAGCTGTGCCGTGACGTGCGCGTACGCTAATGAGTGACAAGTGGGAACGTTCGTTGGTCGTCCCAGCGGGCGAGCAGGACGGGAAGGAACTCGAGGAGACGCGGCGGCTGATCGGTTACGGCGTGCGAGCCGTCTTCAGTCAGGGCTTACGCGGCCGTGATCACTCACTGCCGGTCGCCTTCTTGCAAAGCTATCGTGGCTTTCCTCGGAAGTGTCCGGAGCAATACTGTTCGGCATCGATCCAGCTCGAGAACGACGGCGGCTGCTTCGTTTATCATGGCCGCGGGCAGGCGCTGAGCTGCCATGAGGGCCACCGCTTCGTTTGCTTCCGGTTTCGGCGTTTCATGGTGCTGTCGAAGCTCGATCTGTATCTTGCCCATCTCGGCGCAGCCAAGTGGCAGCAAGTGATCCATTTCCCCGCACGCACCGCTTACGGGCGCGGTCTGCTCCGTGCATTGTGGGATGCGCCGTACGAGGAAATCCTCTGTGGTTCGGCGCGCCCGAGGGAAGCACGAATAGTTGCCCGCTGGCGCGGCTTGCGGCGTCGCTTTGCGCGCGAGCTGAGCATCTCAGATCGCAGGCTCATCCGGTCCAAAATCAGCGGCTGCTTGGATCTGTGCTCTGGAGGACGACTGCAACCGGTCCGCGATCACGTCAGCGCTATGGAATTCGCCTGCTCCCAAGGGCACCGCATGCTGGTCACCAAGTCGCAGCGCGGCACCTTTCTCAGCAGCCGAATGATCCTCTCAGCGAGCTTGGCGGCTGAGTCATTCTAAGTTCCGCACGTGAGGACGTCGCCTCCGGCGATGGCCCTGCGAAAGATGGCGCCTGCCGTCTCGATCAGCTATCAGCTATGCGTATGCGGATCGCCATCATCGGCGCGGGCCCTGCGGGGCTGTCCGCCGCATACGATCTGAGCCGCGCGGGCCATCGGGTAACCGTCTTCGAAGGCGCGCCCAGCGTCGGCGGCCTGGCGTCGGGATTCAAGGCGCCGCACTGGGAGTGGACCCTGGAGAAGTTCTATCATCACTGGTTTGCTTCCGATGCCGCCATTCTCGGCCTCATCAAGGAATTGGGCTGGAGCAACGAGGTGCTGTTTCCACGGCCGGTCACGGCCATGTATCACGACGGCAAGTTCTACGCCTTCGATTCGGCGCTCGCCGTCCTGCGCTTTCCGGGGATTCCGTTCGTCGATCGAGTACGCTGCGGTGTGGTCGCGTTGTATCTGCGGCTCACGCCGCGCTGGGAGCCGCTGGAACGCGTTACCGCGGATGCCTGGCTGCGGAAATGGCTGGGTCCCCGGGCATACGAATGCATGTGGAAACCGATGCTGGTAGGTAAGTTCGGCGAAGAGAACCTGCAGGTGGTGAACATGGCGTGGTTCTGGGCACGAATTCATGCACGCACGCCGCGCCTCGGGACTTTCAAGGGCGGGTTCCAGGTCTTCATGGATAAGTTGGCCAAAGTCATTACGGCTCGGGGTGCCGAGATCCGGCTCGGCACCCCGGTCAAGGGTATCGAGAAGCGTGCGGACGGCACGCTGCGCGTCGCAACGGCGGCCGACGCCGCGGGTTTCGATGCTCTCATCTCGACTTGCTCGCCGGTGCTCATGGCTGACATCACGCCGGACCTGCCGGCAGCGTACACAGCGCAGCTCCGCACGCTCAAATCGCTGGGTGCGGTCGTGATGGTGCTCGCGCTCGACCGCCAACTGACGAACGGCATCTACTGGCACAATCTGCCGAAGGACGCGGGATTCCCCTTCTTGGCGATGGTCGAACACACCAACTACATTAGCCCGGCGCATTACGGCGGCGACCACATCGTCTATTGCGGAGATTACCTGAACCCCAGCCACGAATACTTCCGCCTGGCGAAGGAGGAGCTGCTGGAGCGTTTCCTGCCGGCGCTCGAGCGCTTCAACCCGCACTTCGACCGCCGCTGGGTGAGACAGAGTTGGTTGTGGAGGTCGGCCTACGCGCAGCCGGTGCCGTCAGTGAACCACTCGCGCAACATCCCGGCGATCCGGACGCCGGTGCGCGGTCTCTACTTCGCGTCGATGAGCCAGGTGTACCCATGGGATCGGGGCACCAACTTCGCCGTCGAGATGGGGCGCAAGGCGGCGAAGATGGTGACGGCAGACTTCGCGACACGCGATCCGCCATAAGCCACCCGCACGCTACAGCTTGTATTCCGCGCGCACCCAGCCTTCGTCGTTGCGGCGGTACTGGCCGCCGCTTGCGGGCTGGGCGTCCTTGCACTCTGCCGCATTGCTGGCATAGTGACTAGTCGGGTCACTGCCAAGAGCGCAGCCGGCCGGTTGGACGATGCGGCCGGCTGCCATGGTTATTGGGGTGATTGCAGCTTATTGGAGGGCGCGATTGGTGGAGCGACTGTATACCGAGAGATCAAGCCGGCGCCGTTTTGTGGAATGGTTCCTCGGGAGCACTTTGGGTGCGGTAGCGTTGTCGGTGCTCTACCCCGTCTTCCGTTTCGTGATTCCGCCTGAAGTGGCGGAGTCCGCCACCAACGGCGTGCTCGCCGGCACGCTGTCGCAAATGCCGTCGAACAGCGGCAAGGTGTTTCGCTTCGGCTCCAAACCGGGACTGCTCATTCGGTTGCCGAGCGGGGACGTCCGTGCCTTCACCGCCATCTGCACCCATCTCGGTTGCACGGTCGAGTATCGACCGGATCTGCAGGAGATTTGGTGTCCGTGCCACAACGGATTTTACAACCTGCAAGGGGTCAACGTTGCCGGGCCGCCGCCGCGAGCGCTCGAAGAGTACGCGGTGGCCGTCAGCGACGATAAGGTCTGGGTGTCGCGAAGGGCATAAGGCGTGGCGGTAATCCAGCGCGCATACAAGTTCCTCGACGAGCGGTTGCAGCTCGAACCGCTAGCCGAATACGCGCGCCACAAAGAGGTGCCGCGGCACCGCTATTCGTGGGCGTATTTCTTCGGCGGCCTGGCTCTGTTCTTCTTCATCGTGCAAGTCTGTTCCGGCATTCTCTTACTCCTGTATTACCGGCCTACCGCCGAAGCGGGCTTCGACAGCGTGCAGTTCATCATGACGCGTGTGCGCTTCGGCTGGCTCGTCCGGTCTATTCACTCCTGGTCGGCCAACCTCATGATCCTGGCGGCCTTCATCCACATGTTCTCCGTGTTTCTCATGAAGTCGTACACCCGACCGCGGGAGCTGACCTGGTGGACGGGCTGCATTCTCTTGGCCCTGGGCATGGGTTTCGGTTTCTCCGGGTACCTGCTGCCGTGGAACGAGCTGGCCTTTTTCGCCACGCGTGTCGGCACCGAGATGGTCCACAAGACGCCGCTCATCGGCGACTGGCTCTTGCGCTTCCTGCGCGGCGGTGATGACGTCACCGGCGCGACGCTGACCCGCTTCTTCGGTTTCCATGTCGCCGTGTTGCCGATGGTGACCACCTTTGTTCTGATTGCGCACCTGCTGTTCGTTCAGCGGCAGGGCATGCATGTCCCGGCGTCGGCGCACGCTGAGAGTCAAAGGCGTCCACCGCTGCGGTTCGTGCCGAACTTCATGCTGCGCGAGCTGTTGGTGTGGCTGATCGGGTTGGCGTTACTGGCGGCGTTGGCAGCGTTCTTCCCATGGGAGCTCGGCCAGAAGGCGGACCCGTTCGCGTCCGCGCCGGCGAACATTAAGCCGGAGTGGTACTTCCTGTTCATGTTCGAGACCCTCAAGCTGCTGCCCGCCTACATTGCCGGCATCGAAGGGGAGCTGGTCGGCCTGGGAGCTTTCGGGCTCGCAGCCCTGTTGTGGTTTTTCGTCCCGGTGTTCGATGGGCGGGCGCGCCAAGGCAAGCGCAGCCCGATCTTCACCGTGATCGGGTGGCTGATGATCCTTTACATCTTCGGGATGACGGCGCTCTCTCTCGCCGGCGGGTTGTCGAAATGATTCCGAGAAGAGCCCGCAGGCTTAGCGCACCAATGATGTTGATGGCGCTGGTCGCCTTGGTAACGGCTCGGTCCGGTGCGGCGGACGAACCGCCCGCGAGCTCTTGCATGAAGTGCCACCTCTCGCTCACCGATCAGCTGCAGGCGGTTGCCGAAGCCTTCAAGGACGACATACACAACCAGCCGCGGCTTGGGTGCCCCGCGTGTCACGGCGGCAATCCCCAAGCCGAGGAGATGCAGGACGCCATGGATCCGGAGAAGGGCTTTCGCGGTACACCCGCCCCCCTCCAGATCCCGGACCTCTGTGGCGGTTGCCACCAAAACGCGGCGTTCGTCAAGCAGTTCGCGCCGAACCTCCCCACCGATCAACTGTCACAGTACTGGACCAGCGTGCATGGGCAGCGGTTCAAGACGGGAGACAGCAATGCGGCAACCTGTGTATCCTGCCATCGCGCGCATGGAATCATGTCGGTGCACGACACGCGCTCGCCCGTCTATCCGACCCGTGTGGTCGACACCTGCGCATCGTGCCACGCCGACGCGCAACGCATGGCCCCGTACAAGATCGCCACCAACCAAGTCGCCGACTACAAGGAGTCGGTTCACTACCACGCGCTGACCGTCGCCAATGATCTCTCTGCACCTACATGCAACAGCTGTCACGGTTCGCACGGCGCCACGCCGCCGGGGGTGCAGTCGATAGCCAACGTCTGCGGCACCTGCCACACGCGCAATATGGAGCTGTTCCGATCTTCACCGCATCAGGAGGCGTTCGCCAATCTGTCGGTGGGCGGCTGCGAGGCGTGTCACAGCAACCACCGCGTGCTGTCGCCCCAGGACAGCTGGCTCGAGCTTGGTGATGACGGCGTGTGCGGGCGCTGCCACAAGCGCGAGGACCGCGGCGGTGCCGCGGCGATAGGGATGCTGGCGGCGTTGCAGCTGGCGGTGCACACGACCGACGAGGCGAAGGACCAGGTGGCGCGCGCGGAGCGGGCCGGGATGTTGATGGACGAGGCCGACGCCGCGCTGCAGCAGGCGCATCAGGAGATCATCACGGCACGCACGCAGTTGCACACGGCGTCGGTGGCCGCGGTGGCGGAGCCTACCGGCGCCGCCGTCAAGGCCGCCGACCAAGCGCTTGCCGGCGCGCGTGCGGCTTTCGAAGAGATCCGCTATCGGCGCACGGGTTTGCTGGTGGCCTTGGTGTTGATCGTGCTCGCCTGCGTCGCCTTGGTGCTGGTGATCCGGCAGCTCGAGCGCCCAGCCCCACCGTCGGGCTAAGTACCGGCTTCATCTTGAACGCTGCCCTCGGGGAGGCGAACGCGCTTCAAACTTCGGGACGCCGGGAGGCTCCAGCGCTGATCAGGATCGGCCTTCGTCGCCACCACCACAATCGCATCGGCGGCAACCCAAGTGAGCGGCCCGAGATCGGCGTCAGGGATGTCGATGGTGCGAACACTTCGGTCGGAGAGCTGCAAGACGTACAGCCGACAGCGGCTGTTCGGATAATCCAGTTCCGGTGCTGCAGTGAACGCCAGCTGCGTGCCGTCGGGCGAGGGCGCAAGGTCCGCGATCGCAGCGGCGCCAGCGGCGAGCGTCGCGGTCGACCCCGAGCCCAGTGGAATATCCCAGATCCGCCAATCCCATTCACCGCCGACGATGGCGTACAGATGGGCGCCGTCCGGCGACCAGCGATAGAGCATGCGATCGCGATCCCACGAGAGTAAAGGACGGTCATCGCCGCCGTCACGGTTCACCACCCGCAGCTCGGCCTGGTTGCCGCGCGCCGCGGTATAGACGATGCGCGCGGCGTCCGGCGATGGCACCGGCCGCTCCAGCGATTCACCGCGGCGCTGCACGACCACGGTTTCGGAGCCCCCCGGGTCGAAGCGAACGAGCCGATCGTGGCTGGCAACGTAGATGCCGCCGTCGGCAGCTGCGGCGGGGGTGGCGCCGTGTCCGATGGTGCGCTGCGCGCCCTCGGCGGCGAGGGTCACGACCGCTGGCAGCGAATCCGGCGACTCGGAATAGCTGGCAACCAGCCGCGATCCATCGGGCGCCCATGACGGGGGATCGGCCAAGCCGCGGCGGAAATCCCAGGTGTGCAGCGTGCGGCCGTCCGCGGCCGTCTGCGAGACCGAGGCGCGCACCCACGGGAAGACCTCACCACGGGTGACAGCCAAGTCGCCCCTTACCGAAGCTGTCACGTAGACCGGCGCCGCGGCGCGCGGATAGCGGTTGTTATCGCGCTGCATGTCGGCCCACACCAGCAGTGGATCGAGCACCGCGTACTCGCCCTCGCCTGCCACGCTCATGCGCTCCCCCAGATGGACGGTCGTCTGGCGCGGCGCTTCGCCGCTGGCTTTGCCGACCGTCCACAGCTCGATGTCGCCCGCGGCACTTGCGGCTCCCAGATTGCTGACGGTGATCTCGGAGTGACTGTCGGCGTCCAACGAGAGGTCGGCAAGGTGATCGGAACGGACCCAGTCGGCGAAGAACGGCTCCAGGTCCTGCTGGGTGCTCTCCTGCAGCACCTGCTGCAGATCGCGATCGGTGGCCTGCTGAAATTTGAAGCGCTCGAGGAACTGCCGCAGTCCGGAAAAGTAGGCGTCGTCTCCGAGCTGGCGTCGCAGCATCATCGCGACGTACGCACCTTTACGGTAGATGGTGTCACGCGCGGTGGACTCGGCGATCGCGTTGTCGAGCACCGACATCTGGGCGACGACGCCGTGGCGATCGGGATCGAAAAACTCCTCACCGCGTCGGCGCACCAACGCCTGCGCTCCGTACTCGGCTTCGGCGGCCACCACGCTGGAAAATTCCGCCAAGCCCTCGACGATCCACTCGCCTCCGGTGCCGGGCGACAGCCATTTCTCCGCGACCGTACCGCCCCACCAATCGTGGGCGATTTCGTGCGCCATGGGGCCGAAGCCGTAATCCCCCATGCGGAAGTTGCGGATCGAGAGCCCCATCAGCCCCGAGCCGTCGTTGAACCCGCGGCGCAGGTTCCTGTCGACGAACAGCGTGAGCTGCTGAAACCCCGACGCTCCGTAGCGATCCTGGAGGATGCGATGCGCATCGCTCATGAGCCCGAGGACGCGCGCCGAGTCGAGCTGCACATCGGGCGGCACGTAGAGGCGGTACATGAAGCCATCGGCTTCCTTCGTGCTCAGGTTGTAGTGCCCGGCCACCAGGGCCACGCCGGCCACCGGCCGCTCGCTCCTCCAGTGCGTTTGCCGGGAGTTGCCGCGGTCGAACTGCTCCGCCAGTGTCCCATTGTGCACCACGGTCATGGAGGCGGGGAGAGTCACCGTGACATCGGCATCGAAGAAGCTCTGAACGTCGCTGGGGTACCAGAACGAATCGACGTTGAGCAGTACCTGACGCGGATTGAAGAGGTTTGAGGCGACGCTGAACATGCCGGCGGCGGGCGTGCCGTCGTATTCGAAGACCAGCTGCACCGTCGCGCCTTTGGGCACAGGGACGCCGATATCGACAATGGTCAGCAGCCACAGCTGGTACGCGGAAGCCGAGGGCGCGGTCTTGTCGGCACTGACGATTCGGACCTCGCGGACGTGCAGGCCGTCATTCAAAAGAAAATAAAAATGCTGGCGCGAATCCTCCTCGGACTCGACCGTCACCGCGGCGGTCCCTGTGAGCCGCCCCTGGGTCGGGTCCAACCGGACATCCACCGTGAGCTGATGCGTGCGTTGTCCGGCTACCACCGCCCCTACCCGCGCGGCGGCGAAGCGCAGCAGCGCCAGGCTCTTCCCGGTGACCGCCAGATAAGCGGCGATGCTGGTGCCGATGATGCAGAGTAAAAGGAGAAGCGCCAAGGCGGAGACGATCCGCTTGAGGACGCGGAGCAGTGTACGCGCGCGAGAGTTCATTGGCCTTAGGACCATACGAGCAGCGCTATGTGCCTGTCAACGTCGCGAGACAGCCATCGCCACATGCCGCGGCGGCACATGCGCCCTCCCAGCGAGGGCAAAGCCGCACGTCTGGGGCGGGCGGAGTCCGTGAGGCGTTCGGCTCCGCACTCGTATTGAGCACGTTGACATTGCGGAGTCTAGGAGTCTATCTTTTTGTAGATGCATGCGCGGTTGAGGATGCGGGGGCTCGCTGTCCCCCCAGCAAATGCGCGACGGGCGGCGCTCTATGCATAAGCCGACCCCGGCCTCTGGTGCTGTGCGCGTGCGGCCGCAGGAGGCAGAAGTGCCCGCCGGCGTCTGTTCGCAAAGTGGAGAAGGGCACAAGGGCGCGCGCAGCTCGATCATGAACGTCGGCAAGCGCGTCGATTATGCCATCCGTGCCCTCTGTTACCTGGCGGCGCAGCCACCGGAACGCATCGTGCGAGGCGCCGAGATCCAGGAGCGGCAGAACATCCCGCCGCACTTCTTGTCGAAGATCTTACGCTCGCTGGTGGGTGCCGAGTTGTTGGCTTCGGTGCCGGGCCCCCACGGGGGGTTCCGGTTGGGCCGGCCGGCGCGCGACATCTCCGTGCGCGCCGTGTACGAGAGCATTCAGGGCCAGCTGTCGTTGATCGACTGCGTTGATCAGCGCGAGGCCTTCTGCAGTTTTGCGCCTGTGTGCACGCAGCTGCAGATCTGGAGCGGAGCCCAACAGGTTTTGACCCAATATCTCGAGCGTATTTCGATCGGCGACATCGCCGATGGGAACGGCCTGGTGCGACGTCTGCGGGAGGCGGCTCCAGGCCGGTTGCAGCGCACGCGCCGGCCGGGCCGCGCCATCTGACAGAGGGACCCATGGCCTACATCATCACTCGTTTGTGCAGAGATTGTGTTGACACTGCGTGTGTGACGGTGTGCCCCGTCGACTGCATTTACCGCTATACCGGCACCGACAGTGAGACCTTCCCGAATCAACTGTACATCCATCCCGACGAATGTATCGACTGTGGCGCGTGTGAGCCCGAATGTCCCTGGCAGGCGATCTTCGAAGAGGAGGGCGTGCCGGACATCTTCAAGGACGACACGCCGCTGAACTACAAGATCATGGAGCACGGCGGCGACTTCGAAGTCGCCAAGCACGAGCAGAAGCCGAAGCCGTCGGCCCAAGAGATCGAAGCCAACAAGCGAAAGTGGGGCTGGATCGCTTGAAGCGTTCACCGCTACCGCCGCGGCAGGTGTACGTCGCGGGTCGGCAGCGCCGTGGTGGAAGCGCGAGTCGCGTTTGGGCCGCCGTCGGTGTCCTCCACATCAGCTTGAATAGCGTCGCGCAATCGCCGTCAGAGGGCTTGCCGGAAGCGAGGAAAAAATCTACTTCTTTGCGCATGGCACTACCGCGCAATGCGGTGTGCTGGGCTCAGCATTGACAGCCGGCCGTTGCTCGTCCCCCCCGGGCACCGGTCGGCGCTGAGCCGCTCTGCTTACCGAACGCCGGAGGCGAAAGCCTCGGCCTTTTCGGCTCCCTTCCCCTGTTGCCATCCTTCGACTGGGCTCAGGACAGGCTTTCGGCAACGGGGGAAGGTCAGGATGGGGGCGATTTTCTGAGCCGTCTCTTGGGCTCAGGAACTCTTCACCGATAGGACTGGGCGGGGCCGAGACGATGGCACCGGGGCGCCGAATACCGAACCGGTAACTGCAACGGCCCGTTCCGCTTCCTCGAGGAACTGCATCCAGCGGATGTTGTAGTAGCGCGGGTGGTCGAAATCCTCGTAGTGGTACTGGCGGATACTGGTGACCATCTCCCGCACAGCCTCTTCGATGTCGACTTTGGCGATGAAGCCGAGCTGCTGCTGAATCTTGCGCGCCGACACCCGATAGCTGCGCACGCCGCGGTAGCCGTAATCCGGGACGATGTCGACGCTGATGCCCATCGCGCGCATGGCGGTGCGCACGCGCAACGCCAGCTCGGAGATGCGCACATTCTGGAAGGCGACGTTGAAGATCTGGCCGCTCACCAGCGGCTCGCTCGCCTCCAGGCAAGCGACGTAGGCGCGGGCGGCGTCGCGGACGTCGAGCAGCGGGCGCCACATCTCGCCGCCGCAGTAGATCGTGATCGTACCATGCGACAACGCGTCCTTCACGAAAGTGTTGACCACGAGGTCGTAGCGCATGCGCGGCGAGAAGCCGTACACCGTGCCTTTGCGCAGGATCACAGGACACAAGCCGGCGCCTGCCATAGCGATCAGTTGTTGCTCCGCTTCGAACTTCGAGCTGGCGTAGGCGGCGCGCGGTTGCACCTCGGCGCTCTCGTCCATGACGGCGTCCTTGCCATCCTCAGCGAGTCCCAGGTCGTAGATCGAGCAAGACGACCCGAAAACGTAGCGTCGCACCCCGGCCTCTCGACAGTGCTCGGCCAGGCGAACGGAGGCCACGGTGTTCATCTCATGGTTCGCCGCCGGGTTATACTCAGCTGTGGGATCGTTCGACAACCCCGCGACGTTGATGACGCCGTCGATCCCCTGCAACACGTCGGGCGGCAAGGCACGGATGTCGGCCACGACGAGATCAACGCGGTCGCGCACCTCGCGCAGGGAATCGTCGCCAAAATACAGGCGGTCGACCACCCGCACCGCGTAACCGCGGTCGAGCAGCTCGCGCGTCAGAACCGATCCGACGTACCCGGCGCCGCCGACAACGAGAATCTTGCTCACTATCACCTCCGCGTCGAGACCTAGAGATTGTAGGGCGTTCGAAGGCCGACTGGCAAGCGAAATGCGTGCTGCGCCGCAAGACCTCAGTATTGGTGGCGCTGGCTTGCTGCCCTCTCCCACGCTGAGATGACGCGCGGGAGAGGACAGATTACAGCCCCTCAACTCCAGCGCCACCAAGACTGAGGGGTTACGCTGAGCCGCAAGCGGCCCGACGCCGCTTCTACTCACTGGCGTACCGATCACTGGCGTACCGAAAGTTCTTCGACCGCGGATCTGCCAGCCACTGTGCCAGCGTCGGCGCCGACCGGTCCTTCTCCGATACGACGAAGGGCATCGGCGGCCAAGCGATACCGAGCGCCGGATCGTCCCACCGTATTCCGCCTTCGCGCCCGGCGCCGTGCTCGCTGGTGCATTCGTAAAGGACGATCGCATCATCCGCGAGCGCCAGAGTCCCGTGCGCGAATCCCGGCGGTACCCAAATGACCGTGTGATTGCGGCCGGTCAATTCAACCGTCAGGTGATCGCCGAGCGTGGGCGAGCCATGACGCACATCGACGACGACGTCGATGACCGCGCCATAGATGCAGCGGACTAGCTTCCCCATCGGTGGGTCCCACTGGAAGTGCAGTCCACGCACAACCGCGCGCCGCGAGTACGTCTGGATCGCCTGCTTGAAAAGCGCCGGTACGCCCGAGGCCTCGAGCTCCTCCTTGACCCACGACTGGAGGAGAAACCCGCGCTCGTCCGGAAAAGCTTTGGCAGCCCAAATCTTGATTCCCGCAATCTCGTTCGCTCCTCGTAACATGCCGCTCCTCTTGATGGCGTGGCTAGTGGCACGCCTGTTCGAATCACCACCTGCACAGCCGAGGGGGACAAAAGGCACGGATTCACGGGCTTTTCAAGCCGGCGTCGCGCCGGTTCGGCTTTACCAATGAACCACTGCCGCCCTAGCCGCCCTGGGCGTTGCCCCGGGGCTGATGGATTGCCGCCCTTTCAGGGCTGAGCCCCGTGAATCGGTGGCGGTCAGCAGCCCCAACGGGGCGGCATATTTAAGCCTGGGGCATCGCCCCTGGCGTGTCGATCGTGCGGTTCATTGGCCCAACATACTCGCGTCGCGCCGGTTCGGCTTTCAGGGTGAGCCCTTGCGTAGCGCTGCATTTTTAGTTTGCTTTTCGGTCCCGCTTCCAAGTATCGTCGCGTGCGTGGAAGCTGCGCGTCAACGCCAAGTTGCGCCTACGGCCAGGGTCGAGACCGGGGGCCTCGATCGCCTGCTGCGGAACGCGCGCCCGAACCTCGCCAAGCCTTGGAACCTGGCGCTCAAGCGCACCTTCGACATGATCGTCGCCACCGCCGCCGGGATTCTGCTCGCGCCGCTCCTCATCTTGATCGCGCTGGCCATTCGCCTGGACTCGCAGGGGCCGGTGTTGTCCGTACAGAACCGGCTGGGACGCGGTTGGAGGCGGTTCCCGCGCCTGAAATTCCGGACGATGTACGTCGACAATGATCGGGGCTCGCGTGAGCATCCGGGGCAGACTCCCAGGGCCCGTGCTGAGTGGGAGCGCGTTCTCATGCTGAAGTCATTCGACCCGGGAGTCACCCGGGTTGGCCGAATCCTGCGCCGCCTCAGCTTCGACAAGCTGCCGCAGCTGGTCAACGTGATGAACGGGCACATGAGCCTGGTGGGGCCGCGCCCGTACCTGCCGAGCGAAGCGCAGCGCATGGGTGACATCGCCGAGACGATCTTGAAGGTGCAGCCGGGCCTCACCGGCTTATGGCAGGTCAGCAGACGCAACCAGTTGACCTTCAACCAGCGTCTGCGTCTCGATGAGTATTACGTGCGCAACTGGTCCCTGTGGATGGACATCGTCGTTTTGGGCAAGACCACCGGTGCCGTGCTGCACCGGCTATGGGCGTTTTGAGCCGGGCGAACGCTTGGCCCGGCCTTCTCCGCCCCCCGCATCCGGGTCGTCTTGCGGAGCTTCGCCTCTCGGAGGTTCGCCTCTTTGAGCTGGCGAACGTCCACCCTTCGCTTGAGCCGTGCATTGGATGCGAATATATATCGTGCGTGATCTGAACCATGATGTTGTCGGTTATCGTTCCCGTCTTCAACGAGCGGGTGACCATACGCAAGCTGCTTGAGCGTCTCTGTGCCGTGCCGCTCCGCAAGGAGATCATCATCGTCGATGACGGTTCCACGGATGGAACCGCCGATGCTATCCGCCAATTCGCCGCGATGCCCCACGACGATACGCTCAACTGCATCCGCACCTTCTTCCACGAGCGCAATCGCGGCAAAGGCGCGGCCATCCGCACCGGCATTGCTCAGGTCACCGGTGAGATCACCATCTTTCAGGATGCGGACCTCGAATACAATCCGGAGGAATATCCAAAGCTCATCGAGCCGATCCTCAGCGGCGAAGCCGATGTCGTCTACGGCTCCCGCTTCCTCGGGACACCGCGACGCGTGCTGTTCTTCCGGCACATGCTCGGCAACAAGCTGCTGACCTTCCTGTCGAACCTGTGCACCGATCTCAACCTCACCGACATGGAAACCTGCTATAAGGTGTTCCGCACCGACATCCTGCGCCGGCTTCGTCTGGCTTCTGACCGCTTCGGCATCGAGCCGGAGGTCACCGCCAAGATTGCCCGCCTCGGCTGCCGCATTTATGAAGTGGGCGTCAGCTATCATGGGCGCGAGTACTGGGAAGGGAAGAAGATCGGCTGGCGCGACGGTCTGGCTGCCGTCTGGACGATCCTGAAGTACGCCGTCACCGACGACCAGGAAGATTACGATGCAGGGTACAAGACGTTGCGCCGGCTCCGCCATGCGCGGCGCTACAACGAGTGGGTGTGGGACCGGTTAGCCCCTTACGTCGGTGATCGGGTGCTTGAAGTCGGCTGCGGAGTCGGGAATTTCACTCGTTTCCTACGCAATCGCGAGCGTGTGGTGGCGACCGACAACAATGAGGCCTACCTGGCTTTGGTTCGCCGCCTGCTCGAACACTTTGACAACATCGACGTGCGTCGCGTCAACTGGGAAGATCCTCAGCTTGACGGTCTACGTGGAGAGGCTTTCGACACCGTGTTGTGTCTGAATGTGTTGGAGCATATTGAGAATGACGGTGCCGCGCTAGCCACCTTCGCGGCACTGCTGAGGCCGGGCGGGCGGCTCGTGCTGCAAGTGCCGGCGGGCCGTAAACTGTACGGCGAGATCGACCGCGCCGTCGGGCATTGGCGGCGCTACGAGCGCGACGAGATCATCGCCAAGCTCGAGGCGCACGGTCTTGCGATCGAGGAAGCCCGCCCCTTCAACCTGCCGGGGGTGGTCGCCTGGTATGTGAACTCGGTGTTGCTGAAGCGTCAAGCCGTGCCGGGTCTGCAAGCCCGCCTGGCGAATTGGCTCGTGCCGTGGCTGCGCATCGAAGAGCGATGGCAGCCGCGCACGGGCATGTCGCTCATCGCCGTCGGCCGCAAGGTTCGAGAGGTATCCGAGGTGACGGAGCCGTTTGCCATCATCAAGGACGCCGCTGAAGACTAACCCCGCTCCTGCGTTGATCTCACAGATCAGTATTTCACAGTTACGGTGACGAATGAGGCGACTTCGTCGCACGTCTCATCCCCTCAGCGCACTGGAGTCGTGACCCTACTTTCCGAGGCCCGCAGCAACCCTCCGACGTCGGTCCTCCACCACCGGCTCGGGGAGGCGTTCGTAGCCCCCCAGATCGCACTCCCGGTAGGCAATCTTGAGTTCCGGGTGCTTCCAAATGTCCACGAGCGCAGGGATGGGGAACCACCCCGAACCTTCTTTCGGAATGAGCAGGTACTTGGGCCGTCGCGCGAAGACGTAGTCGGCATTGGAGCGTTCGTGGCCGGCAAGGCCGGTGCCCATTTGTCCGTGATCGGTGGTCGCGATCACTCGATCTGTGAGGCCCACCAGGTCGATCACAGTCGCGTCGGTGTACCACTTGAGCGCGCCGATGCCGACAGAGGCGACGACGTCATTGGGGCCGATCTTTCGAGAAAACGACTTGCCATTCAAAACGTTCTGGCGAGACCAATGATGCGCCGTCGCAATCTGGGTCGCCATCCGGCCCCAGAGTAGAGTGACGACCGCAAGTTCCGCAACCACCACGGCGATCATCGCTCGACGCGAGGGTACGCACAAGACGACCACCAGCGGTATCACGGGCACGAGGAACCGGTACAGAGCGAACGCCGCATCGCCGCCCACATAGACGATGTACAGTGCCGAGAGCGCGACGAAGACCACGACCACCGCAAGGCGCCGGAACGAAAGGACCGCACCGAGCACAAACGCGGCGCCGAACACCGACCCGCCGCCATCGCGGAAGAAGTCCCAGAGGTACCGAAGCCCCCGCGGAACGGCCGCAAAACCCCCGCCCACCTTGGCGTGGAACGTATTCGGGAGCCAGTCGCCGTAATACCAAACCCGCCATCCGAACCACGCGAGCATCGGCACGCCGTAGGTCACGGTGTAGCGGACTCCTCGGCGCCGGTCTCGCCACAGCGCATCCACGCAGCAGAGACCCGAAAAGAGCCACCCTTCCGGTCGCGTCCACGAGAGCAGCACCAGAAACAGAGGCGCAAGGTTCGAGCCTCGTACGTGGAGCCACGCCGACCACACGAGGAGGGCAGCAAAGAGTCCCGTCTCCATGCCAGATCCAGACCAGAAGGCCATGGGAGGGTAGAGCGCGACCGCAAGAGAGGCGAGCGCCGCGGCCAACGGCCGCTGTGGGGCCAGCTCGCATCCCAGCGCATAGACACCCACAAGCAGTGCTGCGAAAGAAAAGCCGCCGAGCAACAGAAGCCAGAACATGGGGTCGACACCGAGACGAATCCCCAGCGCACCGAGTATCACCCACAGGAAGCACGTGTAGCCCTCGACGTATTCGCCCCGATTGAAAACCAGACCCTCGCCATTCACCAGATTGCGCGCGTACGCGAGCGCAATGAGCGCATCGTCGTTGATCCACGCCCAGTATACCGTGAGGGCCAAGGCAATCGTGACGGCTGCCGCGAGAAGAGCGCATGCCGGAGCATTGGCCCATGCGTGCCTGTGCGTGCTTTTATTCACCATTTGTAACCCAGCGCGCGAAGCCGCTCTACGGTTGCGGCATCGACTGCTGGCACCGAGCGGCTTTCCGGCGAGGCGACGAACCACACTCGCAGGAGCGGCGGCTGTTGCCCACCTCTTTGCATCGGAGGGCACTCGACGACATCGCTCGGACGTACGTGTGCCTCGGGGGAGGTAGAATCAAGCGCGATCTGCGCCGCCTGCGAGTGCTCCGCCGTCGTGCCAAGAAGCGTAATGAAGATTGCCGCCGCGCATCGCCAGGATCGCAGCGGAGCCCAACCCGCTAGCAACAGCAGCACGGGCCACACGCCGTGCCAGGGCCTGAGATCTCGCTGTGATCCGAGCATGTATCCGCCACCGCTTGATTGACACACTCCCGCCCCCGCCGCAAATCCGGCGCAAGCGAGCGGGCGTGGGCGGATGCGCCGTGAGCCGGACGGGATCTGCTATCGGGAGTCTCTTGGATGTGCTAGTTTTAGTACGTTGAGTGCATATTGTCCATGTCTGAGGTCGACGGCACCAAAGAGGAGATTGCCTACCTGAAGTTGTGGCTAGGCATCATGATCGCTACAGGTATCAGTCTGATCGGATGGTTGCTCGGCAATTTCGGCTCCGCGCACTGGCTGCTCATAGGCGGCGGTTTGGTTGGGCTTTTGTCAACCGGGTTTGGATGTTTCGCGCTCCATAAGCAAATCGAGTTCAAAATTGACAAAGTAAAGAGGTTGTAGCCATGGAAGCGTTGATGGCCCTTGTTCTTATCGGTGCCGCTGGGTTCCTCACGTATCTGGCACTTGATGCAGTACGACACGCCAAGTAGGCGACCAAGTGCCACCTAATCAGCCGCCGCAGCCAACCGGCGGTTTGGGGTGAGCAAGTCCCAGCAGCAGCGGGCCACCGGTCTCTCTCTCGCGCGCTCGCGTGCATTGCGCGGGCGGTTTTCCTATCCTGCGTGGTACCATGCGATCCGGCTCGAACCCACTGCAGCTCAGTACCATCCGGATGCTGGTGTACGCCACCCTGCCCACGCTAGTATTGCTCTGCGTGGCCGAATTCACGGTGCGGCTGACGGGAGCCGCGCAGAGTTGCCCCGGTTATAGTGACTCCTTTCTGTGGGCCTGCGATCCGATCCTCTATTTCAAAGCCAACCCGTACCAGGTCATCAACGGCCATCGCCTGATCAACCATGCCGGCTTCCGCAGTGACGAGTTCGGGCCAAAACGCTCCGGCACGTATCGCATCATCGCCCTCGGCGATTCTTGCACGTTCGGCGTCACCTTGCCCAAGACGAAGAAGGACGAGTTTTACATCGCCGAACCTTATCCACAGCGCCTGCAGCGCATGGTGACGGAGCGTCTGGGACCGGGTCGGGTGGAGGTGTTGAATGCCGGCGTGCCGGGGTACAACAGTTACCAGGGTGTGATGCTGCTGCGCACCAAGCTGCGTGGGCTGCGTCCGGATCTGATCACCGTGCGGTTCGGCTGGAACGATCACATGATGTCGCGGGAGCGCCAGATCGGCAACGCTTTTCACGAGCCATCGACCTGGGTTGGGCTAAAAGCGCAGGACCTGTTGCTGCGCACAGCGCTCTATCCGTTTAGCCTGCGGCTCGGGATGATGCTGCGCGCTCACTGGCAGAGCGCCCAACCAGAACCATCGCTTCCTGCGGTCTGGACACCCAACATCCCCATTGACGAGTACAAGCACAATCTCGCGCGTATAGTCGAGCTGGGCCGCTCGCAAGGGGCGGCGGTATGGTTGCTGACGGCACCGCACGCGTTGCTCACCGAGGACTTCCGCGCGCACGTGCACGAGCTCGCCCCGGATTCCCCCGCCCGGCTCTTGCTCCAGTTGCATGCGGTGCCCTCGTTCGAGCGCCTGGTCGAGATCCACGAGTCATACAACGCTGCGACGCGCGAAGTGGGCGCGGCGCTAGGGGTCCCTGTGATCGATATGGAGGCGGCCTACCGCCAGCATGCAGCGGAGCACCTGTTTTCCGAAGATGTACTGCACCCGACGCAGGAGGGGCACGATCTGGAGGCGGAGGTGCTGTACGAGCGCTTGGTCGCGGAAAAGGTCCTGGTAAGAGGGGAAAAGTAAGAAGTAAGAAGTGAGAAGTAAGGGGTAAGGAGTGGTGCACGCCTGACGCCTTACGCTTTACGCCTGACGGTTCTTCACTTCTCACTTCTCACTTCTCACTGCTGGTAAGAGGTAAGGCGAACGCCTCACGCCTTACGGCTCTTGCGCCTGACGACTTTTTCTCCCACCCGCACCCTTGATAAACGTTACCATCGGCGGTAGCATAAAGGCCTCCTATGAAGATCGCGCGGGTGAAGGTGAATAATCGCCGCAAGGCGTTCGAGATCACGGCGGGCCGGCGACTCTATCTCTTTCCGTATGCGAAGCTGGAGGTCCGACCCGCGGCGGCCGATAGAGTCACTGCAGCGTACATCGACAAGGAGCTCGGCGGCGATGCGTTCAGCTACAGGTTGGAGTCGGGCGCTGAAGGCACGGTCCACCTCGATCATGTGCTGGAGTACAATCAGGATCCGGCCCACATGAGGGATCTCCTTCTGTACAAGCTGACGTTAGAGGTGCAGCGACGTGTGGCGCGCACCGCGCTCAGCCGTCGCGAGCTGATCCGCAGGTTGCACACCTCGCCGGCGCAGTTTTACCGCCTGCTGGATCAAACCAACTACCGGAAATCCGTCGACCAGCTGTTGCACCTGCTGCGCATCCTCGATTGCGACGTGGATCTGGTCATCAGGGAGCGGGCGGCGTGAGGAGTGTGAACACCTGGCGCCTTCTTCTTCGTAAGGCGTGAGGGGTAAGGCGTAAAGGGTGTGAACGCCTGACGACTTTGCGCTTCTCACTTCTCACTGCTGGTAAGAGGTGAGAAGTAAGAGGTAAGGAGTGGTGCACGCCTGACGCCTTACGGCTTTGCGAGAATCAGCGCCAGAGCGGTTGGTCCGGACGCAGCGATTTCAGAAACTCATCCACCAGAAGGCAGAGGACATCTTCCACTTTGAGCCGCTCGTTGCCGCGATAGAGGAGCAGGCAGCGGCTGTTCGGATAGTCCTGGCGAAACGCGGTCAGGCCGCGGCGGTCCTCTGCACGCACGCGGCCCGCGTTTTTCACCTCTAGCGCCCATAGACCGGTGGCGCCGTAGACGACGAAATCCACTTCGACACCCGACTGCGTGCGCCAGTAGAACAGGCGATGATCATCCGAGCGGTAGGCCATCCAGGCGCGCAGGTGCTGGGCAACGAGGCCTTCGAGCGCAGCACAGCCCGGCCAGCCAGCAAATCGACGCCGGAGCGCTTGAGCTTGCGGGCGCTCGACCCGGTGAGCACGAACTGCAGGCGCCGCCGTTCTTCGATGAGTGCATGCACCACCGGCAGCAGCTCGGGAACCTTTTGCACCTCGTCGATCACGACGTGCCGCGCCGTTGGAGTCCCGTTGATCAGCTCGCGCAGTCGCGTCGGCCGCGCGCTGTAAATGTGCACGCTCTGCGGGTCGAGGAGATCCAGGCGTAACGCCTCGGGAAAGGTGACCTGGGTCCACAGCGACTTGCCGGTGCCGCGTGGACCAAACAGGAAGAAGCTGCCCCTCGGGGCGGTGAAAAATCGAGGAACAAATTCCATTTCAAGTCGCATTTTGGAAATGCCGCTACCAAAAGTCAAACGTCGGCGCGTGCGGGGCGATCTGCTTTTCACTTCTCACTGCTGGTAAGAGGTGAGAAGTAAGAGGTGAGGCGTGAGGCGTAAGGGGAGCATGCCTGACACCTTGCGCCTTACGCCTGACGACTTCGTCGCCCTGCCCGCTCCGATCGGGCTCGCGACGTTCCATCGCTTCCGTCTTGCGTGTGGGTCATTTACGACGTAAATGACCCGCGAGGGGAGCACGCCTGACGCCTTACGCTTTACGCCTGACGGCCTTTTCGCCTTACGCTTTACGCTTTACGCCTGACGGTTCTTCACTTCTCACTTCTCACTTTTCACTTCTCACTGCTGGTGAACTCGGTAGCGCACCTGCGCTCCGTACAGGCAGACGCCGGGGCCGCTCAGCACGACCTGCAACAGGTAAGTGGCGTCGTGGTTATCGACGGCCGGGGCGGTGATCGCGGTGGTGCTGAGCGTTTCCACCTTTCCCGTCCCCACCGAGACCGGAGTGAGCGCGAGGATGTCGAACCTCTCCAATCCACGCCGCACGAGTGACATCATGCCGAGCGAGTCGCGGCTGGTGTCATCCAGGAATGCGGTGATCTCTTCAATGACCGTTCCGTCCTGGAACTGCAGCGGCGCCACGAAGTAGCCGGCGCCTTTCGTGGTGCACAGGGGCCCGAGCCCGCCTTCTTCCACCACGTAATTTATGGCGCCGTTGGCGGGCTGAAAAGCAATCGCCGCCAACCGCCGCTCTTCGCTGCCGCCAACCGCCTTCTCGTCCACGCCCCACGCGAGGGATGTTCCCATCCCGATCACGGCCAGCAGCACCAGCACCCAGCGCCCACACGGCGGCGCGCCACGCGCGCTCATTTCAGGTACCCCAGCGCGCGCAGGCGCTCACGCGTCCCTTCGTCCATTGCCGCCGTCGGCGCCACGGTGGGAAACGCCTGTTGCGGCCGCTCGGCAGCGTATCGCTGTGCCAGCGTGCGGTACCGCGTGGCTTCGGCCGGAAAATCCTGGATGACGTCGTGCGTCTCGCCTGGATCCCGTCCCAGGTCGTATAAGACCTCGAACTGCGGAA
>Ga0187884_10001486_pt1 | contig 21249 bp, 19 predicted proteins | sample June2016WEW_20_4_FD_132983 | JGI IMG/M metagenome (GOLD analysis project Ga0187884, IMG submission 132983) | Peatland microbial communities from SPRUCE experiment site at the Marcell Experimental Forest, Minnesota, USA - June2016WEW_20_40 | ecosystem: Environmental > Terrestrial > Soil >...
CAGACGATCTCTCGTGCCGATCCAGAGGTGAAACACCTTGCCGATTTTATTAGCCAACGAATTGCCGCCAGGGCTGCCGTTCTTGCCAAATCCAGATCGTCAAATTGACGAGACGGGTCATTATCTTCCGGCTTTTCAAGAGCAATTTGAATGGGACGTTGAAAACGCCCAAGACGAAAAGCGGCTCGGCTGGTTGGGTGAGACGTATCGGAAGGTTCTTGGCTGGTCTGGCGGTGGTTATCGCCCGGTGCCGGCGGCGCGGCAGTTTCATAAATCTCCCAAGCGGATACGGTGGCTTTGTGGGGGCAACAGAAGCTCAAAATCGTTTTCGTTGGCGATGGAGGTTTTCTGGTTTGCGACTGGATGGCATCCGTGGCGGCTTGGCGACATTCGCGCACCGAATGAGGGGTGGTATGCAACGACGACTTGGGATAAAGTTGGGGACACGCTGTGGCCGAACCTTCGCCGGTTGTTGCAGGGCATGGATTGCCGGATCGTTTGGCATAACAAGGGTCGGGATATTCCCGAGCGCGTTTCCATCAAGCTGAATGCGGCGCGGTGGTCGCACATCATCTTTAAGGCGTATGAGCAGGGGCGAGAGAGTTTTCAGGCGACGGCCATGCGGTACATCGCCTTTGACGAGCAGTTTCCGCGTGACGTGTTCATCGAGGCAATGACTCGAATCGGTGCTGACGCTCCGCTTGATTTTATGGCGGCGTTGACGCCGATTGAGTCGCAGCCGTGGCTGGAGGCGAGACTAACGGGCGAGCCGCGCGAATCCGATGCGGTGTTTGAATGCCCACTGGATGACAACCGGATCAGCCGCGGCGGGTTCATCGCGGACGAGAAGATCGACGCCTTGATCGAGGAGTGGCCCCCAGAGGTTCGGGAAACGCGGCGCCTGGGCAAGTGGGGCAGTTACGTTGGGTCCATCTTCCAGACGTTCAGCCGCGATATTCACGTTGTTGATGAGGCAAAAGAGGCGCGGCTTTTCTTCCCTAATGGCCGAATACCAGCGCGGGCCGAGGTATTCGGTGGTATCGACTGGGGCGGTGCCAACCCGTTCGCTTTCCTGTGGGGAGTGAAAATCCCCCACCTGGACAACGACTGGTACATCTTCGACGAATATTACTGGAATTTCCTGGAGCGCGGCGGACGGCGCTTGCAGCAGCACGCCGACGAGATTAAGGCCCGCTGCAAACGCTGGGGCCGCGAATGCCAACAGGTATGGGCGGATCACGACCCAACGGACGCGAATGAGTTCATGGGTTACGGCGTGCCAAGCCTGCCGGCCGACAAGGGCGATGACAGCCTGCGGATGTCCATCGAGTGCGTGCAGGGCATGTTTAACCCTCGTCCGCACCTGTCAAATGCCGACTGGCCAGGCGGACGGCCAAAGCTGCATATTGCCGCTCGATGCGTGAATACTCTCAGGGAGATTCCGCTTTACCGTTATCCAGATTCGACCAACCTAAACGCCAAGGAAAAGCCGATTGACAAGGACAATCACGCGATTTCCGCATTGCGATACATGCTCTATTCGTCGCGGAATCGGATAACACCAGCGCAGGCAGCGGCGTGGGACTTTGAGATACCGGGGAATCAGCGCCTTCGAGTTGATTGACCACAATGCCCGATGCGATTACAGCAAAAACCATCGCTTATCTGACCGAAGGAGGCGGATACCGCATCCCCGCCGATAGCGGGATGGGCAATCTCTATCGCCCTTTCGCTGGCGCGCAGGATGGTTCGCGCGTCTCGACGCTGGAAACACTGTACGAGTTTTGGATTAATGACGTTCCAGACCCGGACGAAGCGTTGCGGCTCGACCCGAATATCCGAATGAAGCTGCGGATGCACCCGGACGTTGCGGCGGCGATGCGAAAGCGGGAGTTGACCGTCGCCAGCTTTCCCGACCGCATCGAGCCGAACCCGGATGCGACGGATTCCCACGTCGCTAAGCAGGTCTCAGATTACGTTGGCTGGGTCTGGCGGCAGATTCCCAAGCGCCAATTGCTATATCAGCAGATGCAGGGCGCGGTGATGGATGGCGGGCGCGGGCACGAATGGATGTGGCACCGCGAGGCCAACGGTATCGAGCGGCCCGTCCAATTTTCGGCGGTGGACAAAAGCCGGTTTCTGTTCGACCGGCTTGGCAACCTCGCGCTGCGAACCCGCACCGAGCCGGTCTGGGGCAGCTACGTCATGGCCAACCCGCAGTCCCAGGTGCGGAATGATTTCCCGCGCGGCAAGTTCACCTATCACATGCACCGTCAAGAGCCGGGGCCGTGGGATGACCCGCAGCTTGAGGGGTATATGTACTTCGGCTGTGGCGAAGATGTCGCGCTGTACTACGTCACAACGTTCGATATTTTCGTGTTGCGGATGCGCGTGAAGTGGTTGGAGATGTTCGGGTTTCCGCCAACCGACATTTATTATCCGCACAACATGCCGGAGTTCATCGGCAAACTCAAGACATTGGTGAGTCAGGTAGGGCATGAAACGATTGCGACAATTCCGCGGCTGACCGGACCGACCGAAGGCGAAATTGACAGTCTGTTCAAGGTGCAATATCGCAACGTACCGACGATGAGTTACGACGCGTTCCAGACTTTCAGCGACAAATACACAAAGCCCCGTGTAGATTCGATCCTGCTGGGCAGTGCTGAGGAGGGGCAAAAGTCCGAGCAAGGCGCGTACAGCGAGCATATTGCCCGCCAAGACAGCGGCCCGCAAATCTGGTTCAAGTGGGATGCGAGGAACATCGCCAGCACGATTCAGGCGCAGTTGATTCCGCCGATAGTCTGGGGCCGGTTTCCCAACCTGCCGATTGAGTACATGCCGATTTTCAAGTTGGAGGCGAAAGAAGAACGTGACCGCCGGCAGGAGGGCGAGATACTGGAACTGGGCACAAAGCTCGTCCCAGTCGCCGAGGAAGAGGTTTACGATAAGCTGGGGCTGCGGAAGCCGAAAGAGGGGGAGAAGACCGTCACGAATCCCGGCTCGCAGGGGATGGACCCATTCGACCAGGACATACCGGGGATGCCGGGCTTGGCGCGGATGCCGCAGAATCCAGACGAGGCCAAGGCGATGGCGCTGGAGGCCGCGAAGCAAAAGGCAAAGCCGTCTGGATTCGGGCAACCGCCGGAAAAACGGTCTGGAAACGGTGAAAAAACGGCTGGCATACCTCAGATGTCAACGCCAATCGGAAGCGGGCGGGGCCGGACGGCGGCGGGGAACGGCATCGGGTACGGGCGCTATTGACGGCGGAAAATGCCCCTGCGCCTATCCTCCTCCTCGGTATTGATCGCATTGAGTGCAGAGTTGAGCGGTCGCAGCGCGTCGAAGCATTCGGCGGCAGTGGTGCATTGGCCAGCGAGGAGATACTTGTGGAGCGCATCCGCATACCGCAACCTGATGCGAAGTTTCAAATCTCCGATCATGCAGCGGGCGGCGTCAAGCTGTTTGCCGGTAAGCGACGGGAGCGACAATTCCAGTACGTTGGAAGATGTGATGGTCATTGGTAAAATATAACTCATGCCGGGCCAAATTCCAGCGGGTATCGAAGTAAAATGCAGCAAATGCGCCCGGTCTTCGCTGTTCGATCCTGATTACGTTTCGTTGGGCCTGACCGCCGAAACCAAGCTGGCGCACCTTGTGGCGATGGGTACGCCGATGGGGTGGATATTCGAGGATCGGGGTACGGATTTCGCTGCGGTTTGCCCACTGTGCCAAGCCAAGCCGTTTAGCCCCGCCTCGAAGTGTCCGAAGTGCGGGCATGACGTTGTGACCACCGCGTTTTGCGCGGGTTCGGTAACGCCGCAAAATTCACGCGGTGAAGTTCCGGCTGGCAAGTGCGAGCGCGGCATCGGCGGGGAACATCTGCACCGGACTTGCGGGAGGTGTGGGTTTGTTTGGGTGGAAAAGTGCTTAGAGGCAAAGTGAGCGACTGGAAGGAAAACATCCGCGAGGCGAGGCGGCTTACCATTGTGGTTAGAGCGTCGATCGCGCGGGCGAAGGACGGCAAGGAGCGGTCAAGGCTGCTCGAATTACTCGAAAGAATTGAGGCGATTATGTTGGAAGTTGCAACGGGTGTTGAGGCGATTGTGAACGCCGCAAATCAGGCGTTGGCGAACGCTCCGGTAGTCCCGGTCGGTGGGGCGATCATCGACGCGGCTGGCGTGGCGGCGATCAATGCGCAGGCGGCGCTGGTGAATCAGCCACCGATCTCGGCGAGCCAGATTCAGCAAGCCCCGGTGACGCCAGCACCGACAACCTAATCCGTGATAATCAAGCCCTACAAAAAAGCATGGCGTCGCCTCTCCTGGGTCTACGGCAAGATCGTCAACGCCATCGCGGTTGCCGGCATCCTCGCCCCAGCCGAATTGTGGGGCGTGTTTGGGGGCATGTTTGAATCGGTCCTAGGCTGGGCGGACGTGTTGTCGGCGAACGCCCTGCGCCGCCGGGCTGGGCTTCCCTCGGCAGCTTTGCTCGGCGAGGAATCGGCCACGTTCGATGAAATCGTCGCGGCGAATTTTTGGATATTCGAGCAGCGCCGGATCACCTTCCCGCTGATTGAGGCATCGGCGCAGCGGATGATCGAGGACGAGCAGCGTTACCTTGCGGCCCATCAACGCGCTATCCGCAAGCGGAAGATCGAGAATGAACCGTACATCCCGGCTTGGCGGCTGGAGCGGATGCAGCGGTCTTACATTTCGTCAATGGCGCACGTTTCGGAGCAGGTGCAGCTTGAGACTCCGCTGATAAACGACGCCTTCCCGTTCGCGTATTACCAGACACGGGACGATGCGAGGGTGCGGCCAACCCATGCGGCGATGCACGGGTTCTTCGCGTTGCGGTCGTGGGAGGGATGGCCGAAAGCCCGCCCGCCATGCGGATTTTCCTGCCGCTGCGTCTGCAAGGAAATCGCTCGTTTCCAGGCTATCCAGCGCGGCTGGATGAGCAAGAGTGGAACGGTACTGATTCCGCTGCGATGGCCGACGAGTGCGGCGGAGGCGAATTGGAACAACGGGCGGTTCCCCGACGTTGGCTGGGAAGGGCCGAAACTATGGGTTCCACCAAGGCGGATTGAAAGGGTTGCAGCAGCATGAACGAAACCAAACCAGATAAAACCGGCCACCGCCGCCGTGGCGAAACATGGCTGGATGAGGACAGCGGGCGGATCATCAACGAATGGTGCGATGCCACTGGCAAGCGCCCGTCCTTCTTCGTCGGCCAGGACGCGATTGAGGCCAAGGATCAATTCGGCAGACTGGGCTTGGAGGCCATCGAGTTCCGCATCGAAAATGCGAAAACGGCCGATGAGGCGTTCGCCGCGTTCGACGAGTCCAAGCGGATTTATCTGTTGCAGCGGAAGATACAGCAAGATCGGGCTGCGGCAGAGGCGATCAATCGGGCGCGGAGCGGAGAACGAAAGGCGGTGATTGATCGAGCAATAGCCGGGAATGGCCTGCGTTTGTCCAGATGAAACTAGAACTGCTGCATACCTTCCCGAACATGCCGGGCATCAAGTACCCGATGCGCGTGTTCATGGGGTTGCTGCCAACCGAAAGAGGGTATGGGGGTTGTGTCCGCGAACACAACGCCGAGCGGCGCGAGACAGAGACGGACTTGCGGCGCGTGGCGTTCGATGAGAAGTTCAATCTTGTCGAGGACGAATTCTTTTGCCGCTCTGACGATTGCCGGGTGTTTGGATGGGGCGACAAAATATGCGGGTTGGGCTGTCTGACAAAACCGGATGGCAATGGACTTGATTATCTGGCAATGAACTTCTCGCACGCGAAATGGAGCCATCTTTCGTTTCCTGGCGCGAAGTTTGTCGGCAAGAATTTGGTTCCGATTCAACCCGGGGCCGATGGATTGCATATCCTCCAGCGGGTTTCACCGCCGGTTGTTTGGAAAGTCAAGATGGAGGATGGGACTTGCAGCCGACTATTCGGCGGCGAAATCGACTCCGAAAGCATCGGCCAGTTGCGCGGCGGTGCGGCGGCTCTCAGCACGGGAGAGACAATCACCGGCTGGGGCCATCGCACCCGGAGCGCGGATTGCCACACACCATTCTACTACGAGGTTAGCCGATCATCGGTGTTCATCGAGGACATCGACGGCATGGAAGGCATCAACGATCCCACTTCGGCATGGGATGACAAGCTACTGATCTGCCACACGGAAAAAGCGTGGACGGTCAACCAGCCGTGTGAGCATCGGCTATATCGGGTAATTCAGTAACGATCCCCTCCTTGGGCTGGCGAATGGTGGCGGAGGAGAACTCCGCCCGGCTTCGACCTTTCGGGGTTGGTTCTGCCCATGAAACAAAGCCGGCCCAACATAAACAGCGCGTAGGAAAGTTTGGTAATCCGCTTGGCCTGGGACCAAGAGACCGCAAGTTCAATTCTTGCCGCGCTGACTTTTTTCTTCACAACAAGGATTCTCACAATGCCGGCTGATTATCTCGCCATGAAAAAGAAGTTTATCGCGGACGGCTTGTCTGTTAAGGATGCCGAAGCCAAGGCCGCGCGCATCCACAACGCAAAACACCCGACGCATCCCGTCGGCCCGCATAGCGACTTCACAACCAAGAGCATTGTGGATGCAGTCAGTGCCGGAACGCCGCTTGTGCCTCCCGCCGGTTCTGTTACCGCCTTCGCTGGCGCGCCAAAAGAATTGGTCGATTTGTACGCTCAGGAATACGGCGATCAGCGCGAGAATGGCGCAAGCCATGATGAGGCCCACCGCCGAGCCATTCGCATGACTCAGCACGCCGGCTGGCATCGCACGAGCAAGGGTTGGCGGCAACTCCATGCGGACGTGCGGGACAAAATAAACGTCCGTGATGCGGTGAAGCAGCCGAACGGGCGGTTCATTATCGAGGACGTTGACGTTTTCTACCCCAATGCCGCCAAGGGTGAACCCTATAACGACGAAGACATCCGGCAGATTTCCGCGAACACCAACCGCATGATCGAATCTGGCAGTCAAAAGCCCGGCCTGCTCGAAATCCACCCGAACGATTATCAAAAAGCCATTGGTGTGCAGCTTCCGAGCTATGGTTCTGGTGTTAATTGGCGCGAACACCCGGAAAAAACGGGTTGGGCCCGGTGCGATTTGATCGACATTGACCCAGCCATAATCGAGAAGATGCGCACCCGGCAATTGACCGGCCTATCGGCTGGGATTGCCAAGGATGGAGGGGGACTCAATCGTCGCTTCGGCCACGTCGCCATGTTGGGCGGTGAGACCCAGGCGTTGTCCCAGTTGCCAATCACGGAATTGGCGGACGTGTACAGTGTTTCTAGTCAAGTCTGCTTCAGCGCGACGCCGCCGGCAGATACCTCTTTTTTGAAAGGGCAAATTATGAACGACAAGCATAAAGCTTGCTACGGCGCTCTTGCCGATGCGTATTCGGCGTGCGCTGCCGCATTCACATCCTTCAACGCCGGCGAGCCGGGTTCGGACAAGAAGGTCGAGGAGTCCAAAGCGAAATTGGACGCCGCCTTTGCCGCCGCCTGCGAGCTTGGCGAGGAAGGCAATCCGCTCCACCACATTCTGCACCACAAGCATGACGTGGAATCCTCGCCGGCTGGCGGATTCGCCGCACCGCCGGATGCAATGCCGGTTCCAGGCACACCCACCCCGCCAGCGGCCACGGCTGCTCCGATTGTGGACAACGCGCCGCCGACCCCGGTTGGTTCATTGGAACAACCGAGGACCGGCGTATCGTTCGCCGCCGACCCGGAGGCCGCATTCAATGCGCTCAGCGAGGAGAATGCCGCTCAGCGGAAAACGATAGCGGATTTGGTCGCCGTGACCAATGGCCTCATCGGCAATGGGCTGAAACAGCAGTTTTCGGTCCAGATCGACGCGCTTCGCCGGGATGGGCATCAGCTTCCCGATCAGCCGGACATCGAACAGATGTTCAGTGTTTGCGCCTCCGGGGCCAAGCCCAAGGACGCAATCGAGAAGCTGCTTAACATGCTGCGTAAGCTGCCCAAGCGGCAGAGTGTCGCGGCGGTTGGCCAAGTGTTCGACGCCAGTGCGGCCCAACCTGCCGCGCAGAAGCCTGACAACGGCGCTGCGGCCCCGAATGATTTGGCGGCACAGATGCGTCGGATTTCAGACAACCTCGGCACGATGAACTTCTCGGCCGATGACCTGAAGCTCGGCGCTCTCGTCTCTGCCGAAATGTCCCGGCTCGGCCAGTAATCCGGGCCGGTTTTCACTTAACAATCCAGTCCCCGCCACCTTCGTTTTGAGAGCGGCGCTGGTTCTGTTTTCCCCTCACTTTTGAAAGGTAAACCTTATGGCAGCTTCAACAGGCCCACGGCCGGACCTCATCACGAATCCGACCGTCACCATCAACTATCCCGTAAAGGGTTCGACCCAGATTTGGCAATACGAGCATTGCTGCGTTACGAACAGCGGATTGCTCGTCCCCGCCTCGGACACCTCCGGGCTGGTGTATGTCGGACAGGCAAGCATGTCTGTCAACAACACCGGTGCGGACGGGGCGGTAACTTGCCCTGTCCAGTCCCCGCTTATCAACCCCCACGCCACGTTCAACGCCACATCTCCGGCAACTTCGTGGATTGGGGCGCACGTCTTCTTCATTGACGACAACACCGTCGGCCTCCACGGCAGCACGTCGAACACGATTTGCGCCGGCCGGTGTGAGGCGGTGGTGCTTACCGGAACGTCCGGGCAGGTGCTCGTGAATCGGACGGATCGCTACGCTCCGACAACCACGACCTGATCGAACCCAATCGAAAGTTGCGGGGGAAAGGGTCGTGTGGACGCACCCGTTCCCTGGCCGTCTCCTCGCCGGCCATCCCCCGCAATTGTGAGTGTGAGGAATTCCCACCGTAGAGGAGCGATGTCCCAACAAAGCAAAGGACACCTTTATGCCTATTGTGACAAATCTTCAAACGTCACTGGTGCGCGATGCGAATGCAACGCTCGCCACGGCGTTTTTCCCGCGTTGGCGGGGTGGCTTCTGGCAGGAAATCGCCGGAAGCTACGTTTCGACGGCGTTGGTCGAGCCGTTCGCGCTCGATGGTGCGGCGCCCATGCTCCAGGTCTTCAACGGAAGCATGTCGGCCCGCGGCGTTGCCTCGTGGACATTGCAGGTTCCCAACCTGCTGTTCAAGACCATCGAGGACATCAGCCGAACCAGTTTGGAAATGGATCAGACCGGGACCGTGCTGCGCCGAGTCGCGCAGATGGGTATCCGGCTGGCCCAGCTTCCCGATTTCCTGATGGCCAAGCGGATTATGACCGCCTCTTTGGCGAGTTCCGCCACGGTTGCGTTCTCCGGCTCGAATTATTACACCACCTTTGAGAATGGGGTTCCGTACTTCTCCACGGCGCACACGACATACGCCGGCGGGAATCAGAGCAACATTCTCCAGGGCAATCTTCCGGCTACCATTGCGTCAGTCACGGCCCAGAACATCGCGGCATTGGCCAATGCGATGCAACAGGACGTGATGAACGCGATAGCGACCATTGCGACGATTGTTGACGATAAGGGCGTTCAGATTTTCCCAAGTCTGGATACCGAAAAGCACATCGTCGTCATGGTTCCTCCCGTGCTCCGACCTGTGGCCCGCCTGGCGTTCTCAACGCCGGGTGCGACCATCGGCGGCACGAATGGTACTGGCGGATCATCCGGTGCGACGACCAGCATCGGCCCGATGATGGTCAAGCGCGTGGTCAGTTCGCAATTGCTCGCCGGCTGCATCGACGTGGAAGGCGCAACGCCCGCCGCGACGGTATCGCCGGTCCATCAGACGGACTACTACATCTGGATCGAGGACGATCTCTGTCGTCCGATGTACTTCCAGCGTTTCCGTCCGAAGAAGACCGGCGAATACAGCCCGGTCGGTTACAACCCCGAAGCCGCTGCCGCCGCCGCAATCGCGGCCTGCGAAAAGGTCGGCATGAACATCAGCGCCGAAGCGGCCGACGTTTATGCTCAGGCGGAAGTGGATCACAACCTGTCGGCCCTGGGCGCGAATGCACAGCGCTCCGTCGTCGAGCAGGAAGCGTTCTTCATGTCTCCGCGCATGCGCGGAAATGTGACCTATGGACCGTGGTTCTTGGGCTACAGAATTGACCCAGGTGGTTATAGCACATAATGTTATGTGCTGTTCTCGTGTTTTCCCACTTTCACGACGGCTTGGCGGAAACGCTTTGCCGTCGCATGTTCTGAATGGTTGGTTGGTTTCGCCGCGCCGGTTCATGGGCCGGCGCGGCTATTTGAAAATCTCCCTATGTCCGCCACTCTCCTAATCTCCTCTGCCTCAATCGCCGCCGATGGCAAGACGATCACGCTGAACATCGGCGGGGTTAGCGGCGCTCTCTCGCCGGCGTCGGGGATTACGGGGTTATCGGTCTTCGCCGATGGGCAGGCGCTGCAAGTTCTGTCTGTGACTTCCAGTGCGGCGGTGGTTACGGCGGTGCTGAATCAACTGGCGTCATTCGCCTCGACGATCAACGTATCGCTGGCCAGCGGCACGCAAACGAATCTGACGGATGGGGCTGGAAATACACCGACCGGACAGGGGACGTTCCCTTGCACGAATAACAGCGCGGTCAACACCTATATCCAGCCAGCGCAGTTCTTGCAGCGATATGACCTGCGGGCGATGTTGCAACTCTCCGGCGATCAAGCGGCCAGACAGGGCAATCTCGTCAATCTGCAAGAGGTTCTTAACGATCAGGCGGGGGAGTTGGAATCAGGCTTGGATGGTCGGTACAGCATCCCGCTCGTTCGGTACGCGCTGCCGATGCCAAGGATTCTGACGCGGTGGGTTGGCGTTACCGCTCGCGGTGCGCTCTATGGGCGCAGAACGGACAAGCCGAGAGCGGTGGATACCGATGCACAATGGGCGGAAAAATGGATGAACGGGATTATTGGGGGGAAGATCAACATTCCGGGCATCGGTCGGGAGACGGGGATGCAAAATATCTGCCCGCCGCACACGGAATTTGACCACAGGATTTTCGAGCCGGTGCGGAGTAGGGCGCCGTGGTGGTAGGGACTAGATGCTGGCGTGGCCTTGGTGTATGAGCGCAACCAGTATTGCGATGACGCCAAAACAACCACAAGCGGGTTCGTCCATCACTAGATCATTAAAACATCCGTTGTGTTCCGAATATGCCTGAATTTTGAATCGGGTTACGGTGTCTAGGGAATGATCGGAATAGATGACAAAACTGGCCGTTTCTCCGGGGTTCCAGGCAATAAAGCGACGATGATGGACGCCAATTCCAAGAGTCCTCCACCATAGTTTTCCTGTTACTGTAAGGTCCGCTATTGTGGCGATAAGATCGTAGAGGTTCACGGTCGTTTGTGAGGACATTCGACCCGTAATTTTACCGGCGAGGACAGTCGAAATGAAAGAGAAAATCGCGATTATTTATCTCTGTCGATATGGGGATATCGTCAACGCGCTTCCCTGTGCCTACGAGCTTTTCAAGCAGGGCCACGAGGTTGATTTTCACGTCCATCCGCAGTTCGCGTCGATTCTTGAATCCTGCACCTACGTCAAGCCGATGCTCTGGCACGGCCTGCATCGGGACGCAGACGGATGTCGGATGTGGTGCGAGAAGCACGGCGGGTACAACCGGATTCTCGATCTTCAGGTGAATGGGAACAACAATCCCCCGCCATTTACAACGGAGAATTTCATTACCCAAGCCTGGGCGCGGGCGGGGATGCTTGATCGGTTCCACGATCTGCCGCTGGTCTTCGACAAACGAAATGCCGACGATGATGCGCGGGCGGTCAAGCTGATACCGGAAGAGGATGGTCGGCCCCTGTTGGTGTATTCGCTGAATAGCAACTCCTCGCCGATGCGTTCGGCGATGGCCACGGAGTTTGAGCAATGGCTGATTGGTCAATTCGGCGCGTCGCATCGGCTGATGAATATCGGGCTGCTTTCTCTGGCCAAGCCGCAAAACCTGCTGGCCATTCTGGAAAAGGCGGTTCGGCTTATCACCATTGATACGCTTCCGCTGCACCTGGCCTATGCGACTCAGACTCCGACGATTGCCTTGCAGCCGGGCGGGGAGACGTACAAGGAAAACTCGGCGTGGTATCGGAGCGAACCACGATTCCACTGGATTGAGAAGATGACCTACTCCGAGGCGATGACGCCGGAAGGACACAGCCGGATCATCAATGCGGTGAACGACGATAACCGGGTAATGGGTCTGTTGTGCCGGAAACTGTCGGAGATTCGCAAGGATCGGATCGTCCACGTCGTTGATTGGGACTTGCCAACACCAAACGACGATCGACGACGAAGGATGCTGGCGGCGTACAAGTCGTGGGAAGCCTGCCGTAATTCGGATCGGCATTACACGCTGGTCATGCTGGAAACCGATAAGGCCAAGCGAACTAGCCGTAACACAATCAGCGATACGCGGAGCCTGCCGTACATCCGCGACATCATCGAGGCCGGCTGCGCTCAAGCTGGCGACAACGACATTATTTTGCTGACTAACGCCGACATCTGCATGGTGCCGGAGGCGGTGAGCATTATCCGCGGCAAGATGCTTGAGCGCGAATGCTGCTTCTCACGGCGTGTGGATGTGAATAGTTCTGAGTTCAGGAAAACGCAGCGTGACATCGCCAACATGAAGCGGCACGTCGGCGCGGACCTGTTCGCATTCCGCAAAAGCTGGTGGGTAAAGCGCGGAGACGAATTCCCCGATCTGCTCATGGCCTGCGAGGGCTGGGATTTCGTGCTTCGGCACATGATGCTCGCGGATCGTTCGGACGCCGAGATGATCCCGGCTGTCATTTATCACGAGAATCACCGATCATTCTGGTCAGGATCGGACGTGATGAAGAAGAACATCGGCCAGCTTCACAACCGGAGACTGTGCGGGGAGTGGGCCATGCAATTCGGGTGTGAGGATGCGGTTCAGGAGAATTCCCCGGATGGCCTGTTTAAGCCCGATGAACGTTTCCGCAAGACGTTTCCGAAGGTCGTAGAGACCAAGCCCACCGAACTAGAGCCATCCGAGCCGACTCCGGTCGAGGCAACGCGGGAGGAAGGGGTTCCGGTTGACGAGATAGTCGAAGCAGTCGCGGCGGAATTGCAGCGGGGTACGGTCGATATCTTCGACGAGTAACCCCATGCGCGATGGTTTGGTTGATATTGCCGGCACGCCATATTGGGCAATCCGGGGTGACGAGGCGATAACGCCGGTTTGCCAGCGGCTCAAGCGGTTGGATTGGGACCGGGAATACTTCCTGGGCATTCCAGAGGTATCCATTCTATCGCGCGGTTCGGTTGTGGCCGATGTCGGCGCGTTCATCGGCGATACCACGAAGATTTTCCTCGACCTTGACTGCGAGGTTCACTCGTTCGAGTGTCAGGACGACGCGGTGGAATGCCTGCGGCACAATTGTCCATCGGCTAAGATATACGAGCAGGCGGTTGGGGATGGACAATCTTATCTGGTCTTTTCCGGCCCGACCGGGAATTATGGAGCACGGTTCATCGTTCCAAACTGGAACGGCCCGAAGGCGATCAGACTGGACGACCTGCCGTTTCGCCGCCTCGACCTTCTCAAAATCGACGTGGAGGGATACGAGCCGTTCGTGTTGGATGGGGCCAAGGCGACAATCACACGGCTAAGACCGACCATTCATATCGAGGTCAACTGGCGCGGTTATATGCGGCACAATTTCAAAGAGTCGGATTTACTTGGACGGCTTGATGCGCTCGGGTACAAATGGCGAGAAGTGAGACGGGACGATGAGTTTCAGTGGGATGCCCTGGCCGTTCCCAGATAGCTTTGCGAGGAATCATGTCAGACCAATTACAAGTTTCTGAGACGGACAAGCGGATTTACGGAGAGCCGATCAACGAGGTTGGCGATCCTCTCGTCAGCCACGATGAACCAGAATTGCCCGTTCCGGTGCCATCGGTTTCGATTGAGACGGACGGCGAATTTGCCGCAGCGATTCAAGATGCCATCCAAACCCACAGGCCCCAGCGTCTTTTAGAGACGGGAACGCACGACGGCTGCGGCTCGACAACGGTTATCGCTGAGGCAATGGAGTCCGAGGCCCGGCTGATGACCATTGAGAACGACATTAATTTCGTCCGGGCGGCGCGGTCAAACGTCGAACGGTTCTGGCCGATGGTGCATGTCCGGCATGGCCTGTCCATCCCGCGCCATCTGCTGCCGAAAGAAGCGGCGATCCTGGCCGATATTCAAAAGTTGCCGGAAGGCTGTGCGGTGGACTGGCCGGACCTGAGCAATGAGGAGCGGGCGAAGTGGTATTCCTTGGAAGCGGACAAGCCGGTTCACATCGACGCGATGATCCGCCGGTGCATTGAATTGGAATTTCGCAAGCCTCCGGATTTCGTGATGCTGGACAGTGCCGGACATCTGGGCTGGATCGAGTTCCAATACCTGATGCTGTTTCTGAAGCTGCCGTGCGTGCTGGCGCTGGATGATACGAAGCACCTGAAGCATTACCGCACGCTGGCGTTCATCGAGAAGGACTCTCGGTTCAAGGTTGTTGCGCGGGGGTCGGAGCGCTTTGGATGGGTGGTCGCGGAGTTTCAGCCGTAAGCTCTTTTGGCTCGTTTCCTTCCCGTGTATCTATTCCAAGAATAGCCAGATCAAACGCCGTGCGAATAATTTTAATTGCCTGATCGTGGGGATATTCTTTGGCAGAAAGCACCTTGAGACATTTTATTATTTCTGTTTCAAATTTTTTGGAAACGAGTATGGCCCCCACGGATTCATACTCCGTCCTGACGCTTGAGATAGCGGTCAATCTTCTTGTTCTGCCGATTCTTCTCTGCATGGGCGACGGCGGCTGGCATTGTGGAAAGAAATTGCTCAACGGTTTTGAGCTTTTTATCAATCGTTCGGAAAGCCGTCTCAATAGCAAGATTATCAGTTACGCTTCGCCGCTCGTCGCCGAATTGCTGTAGGCGATTTTCAAATTCCGCCAATTTGTCTTGAACGAATCGGTAATATGCGTGCTTCGGGATTTGGGTGAAAAAAACTTCCAGTACGTCTAGTTGCTTGTTTATTTTGGCAATTTCCCCGGCTGTAGACAGGCGCCCTTCAAGTGCTTGCTCTACAAGGTTCATTCTCCGCACAAATTCGCCATAATTGTTGGAGAGATGCCTAATGACGGCATCGTTTGGAGAAGCGGGGATTGTGCTTTTTTCAGATCGCTTGATTGCCGCCAATTCGGCCAGAATTGACTTTGTAATCATTGCCTTGGCGGCATGAAGCTTTTCTTCGATAGATGATGCCTTGGATTTGCGGCGAAACCAGCGAAGCGGATTAATTAGGCGCATTGCGTTGTTCCTCTCTCTGCTCGATGCCGATGTCCCGTGCATCCCTGAGCCGCGGGAATCCAAAGGCTACCCGGATGCAATCGAAAGCATCATCGCCGGTGGTGCGGCAATTCCGCTCAAGCTCGTCGAGCTTCTTCTCAACATCGGCGGCGACAAGCGTAACCGGCTGGCCGTTGATGGCGAAGCACAGTTGTCCATTCGGTGTCTTTAGTGCCACGTCGAGCATTTCCCTGAACTTGTAGCATTGCATCTGTGATGGGGTGGAGCGCTTGCTGATGGCGCGGCGGTTGGTGGTGACGCGGTTGAGCCATTTGCGGAGGTTCATGGTTCGCGCTCCTCGCGGCCCTTGTCGTCGCTCATCGGTTCGGCGTTGGCCTTCTGCTTGTCCACGGCGATCCGCTGCAACCGCTTGAGGAATCGAATCTCCTCGCGCAGCTTGTTGATCTTAGCCTGAACATCGTCGGGCGAGGGGATGGTGATATCCGGTGATTGCCGACCAGAACCGGATAGGCTTCCGAGTCCAATGCCTTGGCTGAGGGTGCTCATAGATAATGCTCCTTTAGTACAGCTTTCCGTGGACGAGAAATTCGTACCAGGGCCACAAGTTGTGGCTGGCTGTAGCCGGAAAGTCGATGAAGCGTTGGATAAACATTCCAACCGCGAGGATTGTAATAGTCGTCAGTACGGGGTAATGCTTGTTGTCCTCGCTCACCGCTTCTCCTTCTTCTCATGCCGCTCGATGTACTCGTCGATGGCCTGACGGATGATTTGGTTGAGGGGTTGGCCATTAGCGCGCCGCTTCAAGGCTTGTTTTTGCTGGGCCGTAACGCGAATCTGAATACGAATCATGGACGCTCATCGTACATCCTTTTAATGCCATGTCAATGACTCTCGCCCAACTTTCGACAATGCCGCCCCGTCGCCCGCGCCCCAAGCCGGAGCGGGTGAAGTTTCAGGATTTTGACATAACCATCGAAAATCCGGCGGGATCGGTGCGCTCGGGTGTCGATGCGAAGGGGAATCCTTGGGCGGTGAGAATGCTTTACCCATACGGGTTTATCAACCGGACCAAGGGCGCGGATGGTGAGGGCGTTGACTGCTTCATCGGTCCAGACCCAGACGCGCGAAACGTCTATGTCGTTCACCAGAACAAATCTGACGGTAGCGGGGAGTACGATGAGGATAAAACGATGCTGGGTTGGCCCACCGCTGACTCGGCCAAGCTCGCCTATCTGCTCAATTACAGCCGTGGCGGGTTCTACCGTTCCATGACTATCATCCCCGTCGAACAATTCCGTGAGCAACTGACCAACGCCAAACCCGGCAGCGTGAAGTGGAAGAAAAAGCACAACCGCAATCGCACCACCGATGCGATATTCTCGGCGTCATTTAACCCAGAAGAGCATCCGCGCGGTGGATATCCAGAGAATGTCGGGGAATTTTCTCCGGTGGGTGAACCTTACGTTGAATGGTACAAGAAAAATCCCCCGCCAAAAATTCCAGAATATTCCTTGCCGGACCTATCGCATTTGGGACCGAAGCCGGCTGGCGGCGGCAATGAAGAACAACAAGCAAAATATCGTCTTTGGAAAACGGCCGCCGACAAGTTTTTGAAGGAACATCGTGCGGCCTACGATACGAACAGGCGTGTCCGTGAGGAAGAGTGGCGGAAAAGAGCTAAAGAGGCTGATGCGCATTCGCCGGAGGGAATTGCCCGTGCGCAGAAGGAACAAAAAGAACGCGATGAGTTTTTGAAAAAGCACCATGATAATATTGAGGCCCTGAAATGGGCCGAAGCCAACGCTTATCCTTCTCAACGACCGTCCATACAAAAGATTCGAGAATCGCTTGAACGGGCAAGCAATATCTGGGGATCAAAGGACATTCGTGCTGCTTGGTTTAAGGGGGCGCGAGCGTTTGCTGAGAAACGCCTAAAGCAACTGGGCTGGAAGATGGAACACCGTTCGGAAAGCGGCAGCGTTTATTACCGATCTCCGGATGGAGAAAAGCTGTTGCGGCTTTCAAACCACGATCTTGGTTTTGGGGATTACGGGAGCCGACAGCAGGTTCATCATGGTCCAGAGATTGTTCTTGGCGAGCCGATGTCACAGCAGGAATTGCGTGACACAATTGGAGAAGAAATTGACGAGGAAACTTTTTGTGCGATTGCGGCTTCCAGTTTCAAGTCAGAGGAGGGTACGCCTGGTGATTGGATAACGGTGGGCGGTAGGCCCGAAATGCGCGGCGGTAAGCTGGTCCAGCACGCGGGCGGAGCAAGGGTCGAAATCAAGGGCGGCAGGATCGACAAGGGGCCAAAAGAACTCAAGGGTAAGCCACTTTCCAGCCTGAACAAAACCGGCAAAACTCCTATCGAACATCTGATGGAGCGGATGAAGCAGAAGAAGATGGAGGAAGCCGCGAGAATCCACCCGTCTCTGCGGACGCCAGAGCAACACGCGCTGCTTTCCCCGCCCGCCAAGGCTGAAATGAAGGGGCAACCGGCGAAACCGGCACAACCCGCTCCGCAACAGCCGAAAGCCGCGCCGCCGGGACAAGCCGCCCCGTCCGTAGCGGCCCCAGCCGAAGAACGCAAGTGGTGGCAGGTTCCGCCAAAGACCGGACCTTGGGCGCAGCCAGCAGCAGCTACCCCACCAAAGCCCAAATTTGTCTCTCAAGCCGTACCGGCACCAACCCCCGCCGACCCATCGCACCCAGCCCATCCTTTGATGGATCGGCAGACGAAGATGCCGCTGGAAACCGAAGACCAGCAAAAGGCGCGGGAGCAACAGGAGCAAGCGGCGCAGCAGGCCCAACAATCGCCAACCGGAGAGCAAATTCCGGTAAAGAACATCTCCCCCAGAAGTGGCCTTGGTCAGCGATTACAGCAGATTCTCCAACCTCCTGGCGAAGGTGGGCGACAGCCAACCGGTCAACTTCCATCCCCAGGTCAAGCCTCACAACCCCAAGGTTCTGCCCCACAAGTACCCCCAGCGCCACAAGGCCAGTTGCCGGCGATGCCAGCCGCGCCAGCGGGGCAGACCGTTTCACCCGCACAACCATCAGCCCCCAAGCCGCGAGTGGCCAGAAAGCCCGCACAGGCGGGTGGACGGCCCGTTTCCAAGCAGTTCCCAGACATTCCCGCGATAACCCCACAGGACTTCGATCAGGGCGGATGGGATGGTGTGGAAGGCTGGGCGGGCCTGAAGGACGACCCGAACGTCGCCGCCAAGATCGCCAACGGTATGCGCGGTTTGGAGGGCAAAGAATACGGGGTCATGCAATGGCATGGCAGCGGGAAATGGGTGGTGGTGAGCAGGCCAGCGCAGGCGGGGCAGACTACACAGGCCACACCACAAGGCACTTCTCCGGCTGAAACCCCGGCTACCGAAGAACCAACCGAAGCGGCACAACCCGAATCCGTTCGGCAATACAGCAAGGCGGGGATTGAGCGAACGCTGGTCGATTATTACAAGTCCCACGGTGGGGATACCAGCCTTTGGGACGAGGAGTCGTTGCAGGGATTCCATTCCCCGTTCACCTTCCAACGCGATCCGGCTACGAAGACGGGATTCCCCGGCGAGGTCGAGCGGTTTTTGGAGCGGCCAGACCGCGCCAAGTTCCGGCGGATGTTCACGCTTACCGATGACCCCGCAGCGGCACAAGGTCCGGACGCGATGGAAGCATTGGGCGAAGAGGGGTATTTCAACCTGCTCGAACGCGCCGCGACGAACAAGAACCCGATTGACGCCGCTTTGGAAGAAGCCAAAAAGAGCGACGATCCGCAGATTCGATTTCTGGCCTCACTGTACGAAATCACGCCAGCGATGGGCGAGCGTGTGCCACAAGAGGTCGTCAATCCCGGCCAGCTTCAACCCGGCGCCGAGTTCGAGATTCACGGAATTCCCGTCCACGTCGAGGAGAACGCTGAGGGCGAAAAGAGTCTGGCTGATGCCGGAGACTTGCCAACCGTTCCCGTCGAGGCGGTTCCATCCGTGCCGATGGACAAGGGTACGATGCGAACGATTGAGCCACCAGAACAAGCCGGAAGTCCGTTTGAGGGATTAGAACCAGAGGCGAAAAATGAACCAGCCGAACAACCGATACCCGGACCAAACGGGGTCGGTGCGCCGGTCACGGCAGAGGGAGTTGTACAGCCGGCCGGCGAACCTGCCGCCGCTCCTGTCGTTGCACCGCAGACAGTTGAACAAGGCGCTGCACATGGTCAAGTCCAGCCGCCGACGCCGGTGGGCGTAGGTGGCCAACCATCGCAACTTGACGAATTGCAGGGCCAGCATGATCGGGCACAAGAGCGGTACAAGAATCTTGTAAAGAAGGCGAAGACCAATCCGAATTTGCGCGGTGCTGCTCAAGATGCTGGCAAGATGGCCAAAGCTGCGGCGATGCGGCTACATGCCGAGAAACAGAAACAACCGGCGCCAGCGGAAGCGCCCGCAGTTGCCCCGCCGCCAACATCGACCCAGCAGCCCCAGCCCGGAACAACCGAACCGCAGACCAATCCGCCAACGGAAGAAACCGCGCCATCGGTCCCCGAAGTCGATGTAAATCGTCAGCTTGGCATGTTCGAGAAGGATGCGGCTGGCAATCCGGTGGAAGTCGGCGTACAGCCGGGACAGGCGGCGCTGTTCAACCCGAGCAAATACGGTACGCAGCCACCAGTAGCAGAAGCGGAGCCGAAAGTTCCCCCGCAATTTGACCCGCGTCACACGATGCCGATGTTCCCGGTCGGCGAAGGGGCGGGACACCCATTTGAAAAAGCGTCGCTCGATGAAGTGCTCGCCCAAAAGAAGAAAGACGCGGAGATGCGATTGCCTCCGCCCGGCGAGAATCCAGAGGACAGTAAGACCTACGGGCGGAACGAGAGCAAGGCCCGCCAGTATGCCGCGCGCCACGAGAAGCAGGGACACTACAAAATTGACATGCCCGTGGAGATGTTGACTCCGGGTAACAAGGTTATTCCAGAACGCGCCGAGAGACTAGAACAAATCGGTGGCAGCGGCGATCCTGGTTTTGTCACCATCGACCACGACATGAGTTCTGGCGAGCCAGCCTACAACGTCGATGACGGCAATCATCGCGTTGAGATGGCAAAACGGCAGGGCAAGGCGACCGTGCCGATGTACGTTACGCCAGAAAAGCCGGAGGACTTGGAGCGTTTGCATCGAGATATTGAGAATTGGAAAAAGGGCCACCCGCAAGCGACAGTTCCGCAGTTGCCTCCAGCCGACACCGGCGAAGAAACCCCTTCCGCCCCGGTCGATTCACTCAAAGACAAGATCGCGGAGACTTCTGCCCAAAAGGGACAAGGCCGTTATGACGATGATCCCGAAGTCAACAAGGCAATGGATCGCAAGGTTCGCAGTATGTGGCTGAAGGATATCCAGCCCGATCCGTCACTTCGCAACCTCACTGACGAGGAATTGCAGGCCAAGCGCGCCGGACTTCCCAAGGATGTCGGCGCGATGACCCCGGATCAGCAAAAGCTCGTAGCGACGGTCTGGATGGAGCAATCACGTCGGTATGAGCATGAGAGGTTGGAGTCGCGGCAGGAAGAACGGGCGAAATACGCCAGCGCTGAACAAATTGGCAAATGGGAGGACGGTACGCCATTTCCGAAAGAGGGCGAGAAGGTTTCGTCGGTCCATCCGAACATCATGGGGATGCCGAGCGAAATCAACGGCGTCGTCAAGCGAACGCGCGATGGGCGGTATTACATCCAGATTACCAGTTCCGGTGTAGGTGGTGCGAAGACAACCCCGCTAACTCCCCAATGGCGTACTGAGGCAGGGCATGAGTTTGCCCGTGCCGAATGGGAGAAGAAACAGGAGGCCGAACGTCCGGCACGCGAGGCCGCAGCAAAAGCGGAAGCCGA
>Ga0187884_10001489_pt1 | contig 21160 bp, 17 predicted proteins | sample June2016WEW_20_4_FD_132983 | JGI IMG/M metagenome (GOLD analysis project Ga0187884, IMG submission 132983) | Peatland microbial communities from SPRUCE experiment site at the Marcell Experimental Forest, Minnesota, USA - June2016WEW_20_40 | ecosystem: Environmental > Terrestrial > Soil >...
ACTGGGCGATGCTCCTTAGATCGGACTGCTGTTGTTTGGAGAGTAAGATTTCACTGCCAGTGGCCATGACAGCTTTGATGCTAACAGTCTAGTAATGGTTACTCTGCGACAAGCCACTAGTCGGCTGGCGTCTACCGATCGTGTCCGTTCCGGTCGGATGACGGGCAAGCCAGAAGTAATCCCAAGGTAAGGTTAGCCGACAACTCGGGAAGTGGCAGCAACCTGCACGATTGTCGGATTGAATCAAGTATCCGTGCTCGGTCTCTGGAGATCGTTCATCGACGACCGATCTGGTGCGAAACTTAGTTCAACGGGCCCAGATACTGGTCGAACCAATTCAGCGTCTCTTTAATGAGCTCATTTCGGGGGATGTTGTGACCGGTGTCATAGAGCAAATGCTTTTTCTGGTCCTTCTTTGATCCGAGCATCCGGAAGAACGGTTCCTGCGTCGATTCCACCGGAAAGAAGAAATCGTAACGACCGTTCAGCATCAACACCGGCTGCTTTACGCGCGAAACGAAGTTGATGGTCTCGACTTCAGGAAGTGATCGCTGGAAGTCGAGCCCGCCCAAAGCAAGCACGCAAGCCTTGAACCTTGGTTCCACGGCCGGCACAATGGCGCCCATTTCCGCGCCCCAACTATACCCATAGTAGCCCAGCTTCTCGTGGTCAAGGTCGGGACGAGTTTCCGCATAGTCGATTGCCCGCGAAGCGTCTTTGACCCACATGACGACGTGGTCCCTCCAGGTGCTCGTGGTGTTGGCCACATCTGACTCCATGCCGTCGCCGCGTTCATACGTTCCCTTGTACACGGGATAGAGCACCGCGCGTCCACTCCTGAGAATGCCATCCAATGCAGCCGTCGGGTAAACAGAGAACGTTCGCAGTAGAAGCGCATTCGATCCAGGAAAGAAGACGACCGTCTGGAAGGGCGGCTTGCCCTTCTTGGGAAGAAACAGATAAGCAACTGCCGTCTCGTGTCCGTAGGCAGCCGTGTACGTGATTCTCTCGGTCTTCCAATCCTCTTCGTCCTTGCCAAAAGGCTCGACGGTGGCGTTCAACGGGATTTTGTCATAGGAGTACACGCTGCGATAGGCGCGGAACAATTCATCAGAGACGGGTTTTTCCTTGCTCAAGTCGCGCCTGGGCGTAGCCATAGGAGCCGCCGCGATCTTGAGATCGGCTTCTGCCTCGATGTACTTCACGCAACGAAAACCAATGTTCGCGGTACGCAGAAACGGCGACTGCGCATCCGGATCAATGAACATGTAATTGGGCTCGTCCCAAGCTCCGCCGAGCACGTAGCGCTTACCAGAATCTGCTTCGTTCCAGATCCATTCTTTGACATTACCGGCCATGTCGTAGTTGCCCCAGGGACTCATGTCCGGCTTGCTCCCGACCGGCAAGACACCGGCGCCGCCAAAGTTGCTCGCCGGCACGATAGTCGCGGCGGAGAACGGACCCGCAGCCCGGTTCCAGTGATAGATGGTGGGCAGGCTCTTGCCCGCAAACTCGGCGTAGGCCGCGGCTTCGTACCAGCTGATGCCGGTCACGGGAAAGTCATCCTGTCCTTTCGGATACTCGCCCTGGATCCAATCCTTCGGCCCCGGCCGTCCAGTTGCGTCGCGGAACAGCGCCATGGCCTCGTCCCACGAAAGATGCTTCCCGTCTCGCTGGAAATCGACTTTCCAATACTCACGTTTTTGATATCCGCCCTGGTCAACAAACGCCTTGAAGCGCCGGTTTGTGACCTCATATTGGTCGATCCAATAGTCTTGTAACGCTAACTCCGGCATCTCTTCATAACCCGGGATGTATAGGGTCTTAGAATATTTTGCGGGCGATACCCGCACCATGCCGAGAGGAATTTTCCCGGCCTCGTCGAGAGTGACGGTTGCCGCTACGGGCTGACCGATAGGCGGTGGATACCAGCCAAACAAGGCAGCGGTCGTCCGCAAAACAGTACCGAATCCCGGCTTCTCGAACTTCCATGCAAAGTCGCCGCGCGGCTGGCGGACATTTTTGAACGGCGTGCGACCGACCAGTTCCCACGGCGCGTTTACGTCGCTGTACGCCCTGCGGTAAACATTGACCCCTGCCGGTGTTGTCTCGACCGCAGTCTGATACGAGATGACTGGCCATAGCTGGGCCAACACGGGATCGTCGGGAATCGATTTCTCCGCCTTAACCGCAAGCTTGTAGGCTTCACCAAATTCGCCAAATCTCCCCTGCTCGGCGAGTCGCGAGATCTCGGGCACAGCCACCTCTCGCGCCCAGCGTGCATCGCGGTAGCGTTTTACGAGCCAGGTCGCCCCGCTGCCAAGGATGATGACCGTCAGTAGGAGCGAAACCAGCGCTCGAGGGCGCTGCACCTCTCTGACAATTCGTGCAGGGCTTAGCATCGCGCCCGACTCAGGGAAGAGCAGCTCGCGACAGTTCTTGAGTTCGTGCGCGAGCTCATTGCCAGAGCCGTACCGGGTAGCCGGGTCTTTTCTTAGGCAGTGGGCAACGATCCGGCGCACCTCCGGCGGGACATCTCTTTTGACTTCGCTCAGCGGCTTCGGATCATCCCTCATGACGGCCGACAGCAGCGCAGCGCCGGATTGGCCCTCGAAAGCTCTCCTGCCGGTCAGCATCTCGTAGAGCACCGAACCGAAGGAGAAGACATCGCTGCGTGCGTCGACGGACCTTCCTTCAGCCTGCTCCGGCGACATATAGGCCACCGTGCCCACGATCATCCCAGGCATCGTCGCCGTGGTCGCAGCCTCGCCGTTCATCGCGGTTGCTGGCGCTGCAATTCTGGCCAGCCCAAAGTCCAGGACCTTGACCAGTCCGCTCTCGTCCACCATGATGTTCGAGGGTTTCAGGTCGCGGTGTACGATGCCTGCGGCGTGCGCGCAAGAGAGAGCCTCGGCAACTTGTACGGCGTACTTAATAGCCATGTCCGCTGCCAGGCCATCTGGGGGAATCAATTTGTCCAGGGTTTGCCCGTCGACATACTCCATGACCATGAAGTCAACGCCATCCTGAAACCCGACGTCATGAACAACGCAGATGTTGGGATGTTGCAGCCCCGAGATGGATTTCGCTTCTTGCTCGAAGCGCGCACGCAGCTCTGGGTTGGAATACAGATGAGCGGGCAGGATCTTAATCGCTACCGTGCGCTGTAGCCTTAGGTCTCGGGCGCGATACACCTCTCCCATGCCGCCTGTGCCGAGGAGAGCAGCAATTTCGTAGGGGCCGAGTTTCGTGCCAGGGATCAGTGCCATGGACCATGGCGATTATACCTTCGGAGTCCGATTGTTCTTGAAAATGCCGGGCTGATAGCGGAATTCGTTCAGACGCTCGACTCCAGGCAGCGGAACCGCTAATCAGGTCTTGGCACAAAGGATTTCTTGGCGGTTAACGGGCTAAGCGGAAGTAATCCACTTGCTCGGTTAACGGACATCTATCCGGAAAGATGAATCTGCCAGCCACTTCTGGTCTTCGATAGTGCGTCCACTGATCCGATCGCGGCCACAATGAATAAGCCCTGGTGCCTTCATCCTGGAAATAGTTGAATCAGTCTGTGGTAGACCATGCCTCTTGAGAGAATCGACGACTACCTTGGATGTAATACCAGCAGCGATGGGAAAGAGTTGCTGCCAGAACAGTTGATGAGCAGTCCATGCTAACTTACGAGCGAATGGCTTCGCACCGCTCGGTATGGTTGGTAGCTGCATGGTATCTCCCTACTTTAGTAGTAGCCGTGCAACATAACCATCGCGCAGTGTATCCCGGCGTTGACCACCGACGTACTCGATACTGTCTTTTAGACCAGCATACTCAAGCGCAGCGGTGAAACACTTAAGCACCGCGTCCTCAATCTGCGCATACGTCGCTTCAGCCGGGAGCGTGCATACATTGGCAAGGGCGATTGCTTCGCGCTCGTCCAGCGTGTAGGAGAAGAACTGCATCTCCGTGCGCGTCAGCGGACGGAATACTGTGCCGTGGTCTTGCTCGCTTGCCGCGCCGGTTAGATGACGCATGTTGCACCTAAGTTATTCATCGTTTTCTCCCCAGACTTGGTAGACCGCCATCGACGACTCTCGGTAACGACCGCGCTGTGATCCATTACGAGCCGCTTTTCTCGCGACTTCGCAGTTCCTTTCAGCAGTTCAGCAAAGCACTCTTGGCAGCCGCCCGCCAAACGGCAGCCTTTGGTCTTGCCGCACGGTTTAGGAAGTGGCTGCTCAGCCCTTGCAACTACTTCCATACATTGGGCAATTACTTCTTCGTAGTACATGTTTCTTCCTCATCGACTTCAGTTCGCCAGCAACTTCTGGTCTCGGATAGTGCGCGCGCTGATCCGATCGCGGCCACTATGAATGAGAGACCTGGTGTCTTCATCCTGGAAATGACAATCTGTCCTCGCGCGCGCGAGAGTTGGCGAGATTCGATTCACGAGGACGGGCATGCTCCGGCCTTCCACTTGTCCTGCGCGTGTCAATTAGGCCGCTTCACGACGACGACCGACATTGCTGCTTTCGCATCGTAGTTGGGGTTTAAACTCCGCAGCATCTTCAGATACTCGCGCGCAGCTTTGTGAATGTCCGGGCCTTTGCTGGCCTGGGGTTTCGGCTTGTCTGAATCTTGGGCCATATCTCTATGATCGTTGTCTTTAGAACGACGTCAATGGCCCCTCCGTAATGGCACTTTTGCTCGAGCTTATTGGAAGAGCGGTCAATCGGACACGATAAAGGACCATCAGGAGCCCGGGCGCTTCCAGAAACCGATGGCACGAGAGTTGACTGTCAGAATGCATCGGGGAGTGACAGAATCGAATAAAGGCAGCTGACACAAATACGCAATCCTTGAGCAGTGGAGGTCGCATGAACTCATCCCAGTTATCACCGGCTGATTCACCATTGGCCAAGATCTTCTTGAGCGACTACATAAGCCGGCTTGCTCAGGAAACGGTTCGTTATCGAGCTTTGCCTTACAAGAAGCTGGCTCAACAAACTGTGATCCCTAGCCCGGCACTGGAGGAAGCGATAAAAGGCCGAATGGGATTGAAGCGTGGCCAATGGAAAATGCTATTTCAGCTATTGGAATTGCCGGCAACGTTTCAGATTAGGCCGAGCGAGCGTGACGGGCTTCCTTGCTGGGAAGCGTATTTCCCGCCTGTTAGCGCGCAACTGGAAGGAAACACCAAGCAGGAGCTTGCCGGAGCTGGAAGCTAAGAGCCGGCGGCTGAAAGGGCGGGGCCTCCCATTCTTCTATTGCGCCGGTTTGACGTGCCTACCTCCTGCGAGCGAGTCCCCGGCACCCCAACAGTACACTGATAGGGAGGGAAAATCGTAGGATAATTAGCGGTTCGAGCTTTTAGAGCCGGGAGATCTAGTTGGAAATACCTCGCAAAGTGTGGACAATTCTCTTAGATCTCAACGACACCCTGGTCTTAACGTCGGCTCTTGAACCGATTCGACGTCAGAAGAATTGGACACCTGTAGATCAATATGAAATTCCAATTCACCGAAGAGCAAATTAGTAATCTGAACGCTGCGAAGCAGAGCTTGAACAACCCCAAGGCCCTCAACTGGGCGGCGGAGGAAGACAAGGCTGAAGCTCTCACTTCCGCTATCCTCACTGACGAAAAGTTTAAGAATGGGGAAGATATCAACCCGGAAAAACTAGATGTTCTGTTCAGCAACATGAAGCGCTTTTCCGCAAACCGAAATCTGTCCAATTTGCTCTATCGGACAAACGGCATTGAGATCTTCAACGCCAAGTTGCGGTCGCTCATTCACGGGTCCCAGCCGTTTTCTCTGCGGGTGGACGACTTCTTCAAGATGCAGCTTATCGGCGTGCAGACCATGTCCCAGTTCCTCGTTGCTGCAAATACCCGCGAATACCCCTTTGTCACCGCACAGACGAAGGAGGCGGTAGGTTTAAGCTCCGAGCAGGACGAGCGCGCCCTCGAAGATGCCTTGGAACTCTTCAAGGTGTTGAACAAGGATGCCCTTCTCGACCGCACTTTGGACTATTTGCGGGACTACGTCGTTTTTCAGGCCGTAAAGAATCTTTTCAAGCTGGACAAGTACACCACAGTCAACAATCTCTTATGGTTTGCGTTCCTGGAGGATGAGGGGGGCGGCCCGGAGGATGTCATAAAGGACTATGGCTCGATCAGTATGGAAAAGGACCTTCGTGACTTCCTCGCCGATAATATCTTTCTTGTGGAGAAGGGCCTCACGCTCATCGAAAAGGAATACGACACGCGCGAGGCGGGCAGGATCGATCTTTTGTGCAAGGACAAGGAGGGATCCCACGTCATCATTGAATTGAAAAAGGGGCGCATCGGGCATGAGGTGGTCGGCCAGACCCTGAAGTACATCGGCTGGGTTCAGAAGAACAAGAACAAGAAGGCGCGAGGCATCATCATCGTCAGCGAGCCGGATGACAAGCTGCACTATGCGACGCTGCCGCTGAAAGACCTGGTGAGGGTGAAGTACTACAAGGTCAACTTCGCGATATCCGACAAATATCCGGTTAAGTAAAGTACATGCCATGGCCGACACCCAAGGAACCAGCCGCGTCCTCAAGATCGGAGCATCAGGGACAAGTATCCAGGCAGAGCTTCTTAATCACCTCGGCCGGCACACGGCATCAAACCGCCTGGCGCGTATCTCCATGTCTCCATGAGCAAATGTGTGGCGATCGGCTTTCATTATGTCGTGCTTACGACGGAAGTTGTGAAGACAATTGAAAAGAAGCTTCTTTGCCAATTTGAGGTTTTGTCCTCCTTCTTACAAAGCCAAAAAGGCACACAGCTCCGACCACTCTTGCAGCATTCGTTGTTGCTCTTCAACGGGGTAGATCGCCATTCAGTTCAGTGGTAAAGGTTTTCGTGAACGTTGGCAATCCGGCACCGAGGTGCGCTCGCGTTGCCGCCGCGCATCTTGTTCACCAGGTTGTCCTATAGTGGGCAACAGAGTCACTACGGCAACGGAGTAGCAATTCTTTCTTGACTTGAGCCTTTACTTGAGCGACCAAACCAACGATGGCGTTGTCAATAACTTTGGTCCGGCTCGTGTTCCACTGATGCCGACCGACGTATTGGACCGGGTTTGCCAACTTGGCTATTGTGCGAAAGCTTTCAAATGCGACACGAAAGGTCTCTGCCTCCTGAGACGGATTCTGAAAGTGCTGGCTCTGCGTGCGCTGCAAAAACGGCGCAGTGTAGGGTAAGCGTCTGAGCAACACACCTGTTCCAGGGAGAAGGTTTGTGTTGAAGTTTCCGGATGAGCGTAGAACAGAAGGTTTCAGCACGCAAACGACGTACACGCGCAGAAGTTCAGGAGTTGGTGGCAGAATTCATGAGCAGTGGTATGCGGCGGAGCGAGTTTTGCCGCAGTCGGCGGTTAAGCTTCGGCACGCTGAATCGGCACCTGAAGAAGCAACGCTGGAAGAGGAAGAGTAGAGCAACTTCTTCGGCCGTCCGGTCTGGCCGGTTGGTGCCGGTGGAGTTGGCCGCCAAGAAATCGCCGACGCAGTACGGCGCGACTTGTGGGCTGGCAGTAGTGCTGTTGGGCGGGCGCCGGATCGAGGTACATCCTGATTTTGATTCGACTACGTTCGAGCGCCTGGTAAGTGTACTGGAGCGGGTGTAAGCCGTGTTTGGACTAGGCCCAGCTACACGGATCTATCTGGCCGCCGGAGTCACCGATATGCGCAAGGGGTTCGAGGGGCTGTACGGTCTGGTTCGGGATCGATTGTCGTGCGACCCTCTGAGCGGGCACCTGTTCTTGTTCTGCAACGGCCAGCGTAATCGGCTGAAGGTCCTCGTCTGGGATGGAAGCGGACTCTGGGTCTGTGCCAAGAGGTTGGAGAAAGGGCGTTTCACCTGGCCGCAATCCGGGGATGCGCAGGGCAAGGTCATCCTGAGTCACGAAGAGCTTTCGCTGTTGTTGGGTGGGATCGATCTGACCAAAACCAAGCACAAGCGGTGGTACCGGAAGACTTCCCCCGAGGGACACGCTGCCGCGTGAGTTGCTTGGTTGTTTGAACGTTTCGATCGACTCTCGTAAATCATTAACTCATTGTGAGTTTAGCTTCCATTCCTTCAGCACCAGCCGATCTGGAACTCATCGCAAAACTGAGGAGCAAGCTACAGTACGCGGAGCTGCGGATTCGGGTACTGGAAGAGCGACTGCGGCTGATGCGGATCGAGAAGTATGGTGCGGGCGGAGAAAAACTTTCGCAGGCGCAGATGCAATTGTTCGAGCTTGAGCCCGTCGTCAGTGAAATGAGTGAGCAGAGGGAGTGTGAGCTCGCGCCAGCGCATCGCTCGACGAAAAAATCCGTCAAGCATCCGGGCCGCCAGGAATTGCCAGCGAATCTTCCTCGCGTTGAACGGATTCTGCCCTGCGCATTAGATCAGCGCGTGTGCAAACGCTGCGGAAAAGAAACTTTGGTGATCGGCTACGAAGAGAGTTCCCAGTTGGATGTGGAGCCGGCGAGGTACTTCGTACTGGTCACGAAACGAGAGAAGCGGGCTTGCCGGTCGTGCGAGGATCTCGGCGTCGTCTCAGCGCCCCTGCCGCCACGGATCATCGAGAAATGCCTGGCCAGTGACCGCATCATCATAGACACGGTCATCAGCAAATATTGCAATCACACGCCCCTGCATCGGCAGAGCATGATTCTGGAAAGGGACCTCGGCTTGGAAATCAGCCGCGCAACGCTGGACGGTTGGGTCCTCAAAGTCGGCGAGTTGCTGATCCCGATGGTCGCGGTGATGAGGCGAGAATTGATCAGCGGAAGTTACATTCAGGCGGATGAAACCCCAGTCGATGTGCAGACACGCGAGGGCCGGGGTAAGAACCACCAAGCGTACCTCTGGCAATACAGTCGCCCCGGAGGAAGCGTGGTGTTCGACTTCCGTCTAGGTCGTGGACGCGATGGGCCGAAGCGGTTCCTGGGACACTTCGAAGGCATTCTCCAAACCGACGGCTATGCAGCGTATGACCAGATCGGTGGGCCGAGAATTGTACATGCCGCTTGTTGGTCTCATGCAAGAAGACAGTTTTTCGAAGCGGTGCAGCTAAGTCCCCGAGATCCGGTTGCGACCCCGATTGTGGCTCAGATGGACGAACTATTTGCCGTCGATGCAGAAGCTCGCCGCAAAACGCTGACTGCTGCGGCGCGCCATATCCGGCGTCAGGAAACAGCGAGACCTCTTCTCGATGATATCCGCAGCAAGATCGAGGCAGCGCAGTCTGTTGCATTGCCTTCCAGCGCACTCAGCAAGGCGTGCCAGTATGCGCTCACTCTTTGGAGGAAACTCACCCGATTTCTGGAATATCCAGAACTTGAATTGAGCAATAACCTGGCGGAGAACTCCATGCGTCCGGTAGCTCTTGGTCGAAAGAATTGGTTGCACATCGGCAGCCCACAAGCGGGACCGAAGGTTGCGGCGATTCTCTCGGTCGTGGAAAGCTGCCGTCGGCTGCAAGTCCCGGCGCGGGAGTACTTTTCCACGATTCTCCCCGGGCTTGCTGATCTCTCGATCCGGCGCCTTCCAGACCTTACTCCGGCTGTGTGGGTCGCCCGGCGTTCATAGACTTAAGCGACCGGGGGATTAGCGTGAAGTGATTTTGCGACCAAAAACCCATAGTTTCCTGTTCGCCGACAAACCGGGAGTTATCTTCCGCCTCAACGGCTACTCCGTCATAAAGCAAGTGTTCTGCGTTCGACATGCTCCTGCCAGAGCCGCCATTCGTTGACGTGCCGCTACCGGGTCCGTAAGATGAAGCGACTGGAGCACGACTTTCTCAACACCGAGAGCGAGTACCGCACGGTTCAGATCAGCTATGTGAACCTGATGGGTTCTTACCTGACCGCTGCTAGTCAACTGAACTTTGCCGTTGGCCGGGAGGTAATCCCATGACAGATAATCTCCGTCGACAGGTGGCGCTGATGCCTGCGTTGTTTCTTTTGGCCCTCGCGGTTGCCTGTTCGGGTGGCAGCAAGGCCGCGCCTACCAAATCGGAAGTCACCGTCGACCCGAACCTCTATCATGTCGATCATCCCGAACTATTCACCCTGGCGAAGGTCGGAACTCAAAATCTTCCCACTCTGCTGAACGCGAACGGAGCCGTGACTCCCGATGTGAACCGAAACATCCATGTCACCTCCCAGGGCTCGGGACGGGTGGTGGATCTGCGGGTGAAGCTGGGGGATTCCGTCAAAAAGGGCCAAGTGCTGCTCACGATCTATAGCGCCGATCTTACCGGAGCATTTTCCGACTATCAGAAAACCCAAGCCGACGAGCGTCTGTCCAAGAAGGCTCTGGAGCGTGCGCAACTGCTCTATTCCCATGGTGCGCTGGCTCAGAAAGATCTGGAAGTCGCTCAAGATACCGAGGACAAAGCCAAGGTGGACGTGCAGAACACACAACAGCATGTCCGCTTGCTCGGCGGCGATCCGGCACATCCCAGCTCCGTGATCGAACTGCGCGCTCCTTTGTCGGGGACGATCGTGGAGCAAAACGTCTCGGGATTCGAGGGCATCAAAAGTCTGGACAACAGTCCCAACCTGTTCACCATCGCCGATCTGTCTCAAGTCTGGGTGGTATGCGATGTCTATGAGAATGATCTGAACGAAGTACGCCTGGGCGATTCCGCGGAGGTCCGCCTGGCCGCATATCCTGGCGAGGTGTACCACGGCAAAGTGGCGGATATTTCACGCGTGCTCGACCCCAATCTTCGCTCGGCCAAGGTCCGAATCGTGCTGCCCAACCCCAATGGGGCCCTGCGTCCGAATATGTACGCGGTGGCAACTTTCCGTTCCACCCGACTGCGCCTGCGGCTGGTGGTGCCCACCACAGCCGTAATGCGCTTGCAGGACAAAGACTGGATTTTTCGTAAAGAGAGTTCGAATCAGTTCCGCAAAATCGAGGTCCTCAGTTCCGGTGCAACCTCCGATGGATTGCAGGAGTTGCAGGATGGCGCGCTAAAGACAGGCGACGAAATCGTAGCCAATGCGCTCGAGTTTTCTACCGCCCTGGCGGAGACCAAAGAATGATTCGCGGCCTCATCGATTTTGCGCTTCGTGAGCGCATCCTGGTGCTGAGCGTGGCGCTGGTTTTGTTGATCTGGGGCATTGTCTCTTTTCATAACCTCCCCGTCGAAGCCTATCCCGATGTCGCTGACACCTACACCCAGATCATCAGCCAATGGCCGGGGCATGCCGCCGAAGAAGTGGAGCAGCAAATTACGGTGCCTCTCGAAGTGCAGTTGAATGGCGTGCCGCACATGACGCATCTGCGCTCTGTGTCCTTGGCGGGGTTGTCGGTAATCACCATCATTTACGACGACGAGATCACCACCTTTACCGCACGCCAGGAAGTACTGGATCGCCTGGCGCAGGCGACCATGCCCGCCGGGGTAAATCCAGGATTGGGTCCCGATTACAGCCCCACCGGCCAAATCATGTTCTACACGCTCAAGAGCACCAATCCGAAGTATGACGTGATGGAGCTCAAGACGCTGCAGGACTGGTATGTGCTGAACCAGTTGAAGTCGGTGCCCAACATTGTCGAGGTCAACATTTTCGGTGGGCCCACGCGCGAATACCAGGTCCAGCTCGATCCCGGCAAACTGGTTTCCTACGGTCTTTCCATAGGGCAGGTCGAGCAGGCCCTGACCAACAACAATCTCAATGCCGGCGGGGGTTTCATCGAGCGGGGAGAGCAAGCTCTCAACGTACGGGCCGTCGGACTGATGGCCAACACCGACGATGTTGGCGCCACCGTGGTCAAAGCCCTAAATGGCACGCCGGTTCGAGTGCGTGATCTGGGTGTGGTCGTCCAGGCTCCCAAGGTCAGGCTGGGACAACTCGGCAAAACCATCCGCCATGACGACGGAACTGTCCTTAACGATTACGACGTGGTGGAAGGCATCGTGCTTCTGCGCAAAGGAGCGGAAGCGGATTCGACGCTCGATGCGCTGCATAGGAAGATCGACGAATTGAACACTGACCTGCTGCCTAAAGGCGTGAAGTTCGTTCCCCATCTCGACCGCAGCATCTTGGTGCACCACACCACCAGAACCGTGCTGCGCAACTTGACCGACGGCGTGCTGCTGGTCAGTCTCATTCTGTTTCTTTTCCTGGGCAACGTCCGCAGCGCCCTCATCGTTACCATCACCATCCCGTTCTCTTTGCTGTTTGCCGCTATTCTCCTGGATCTCAGCCACATCCCGGCGAATCTGCTCTCGCTCGGCGCCCTCGACTTTGGCATGGTCGTAGACGGCTCGGTCGTCATGGTCGAAAACATTCTGCGTCATAGCGAGCTCGGCCGTGGGAAGAAAACATTTTTGGAAATGATTGGGACGGCCGCGCACGAGGTGCAAAGGCCGGTCTTCTTCGCACGCATCATCATCATCGTCTCCTACCTCCCTATCTTCACCTTGCAGCGCGTGGAAGGCCGCCTCTTCCGGCCTATGGCTTGGACGGTGGCCTTCGCGTTACTGGGAGCTCTGCTATTTGCGCTGCTGGTCGCGCCCGTGCTATGCACGTTCTTGTTTAAAGACGACATGCGGGAATGGCGCAATCCGGTCCTGCACTTTGTTCAGGAACGTTACGCCCGCACCCTCGACTGGTGCTTCGATCATCTGAAACTCACGCTCGGTCTGGGCGCGGCGAGTGGAGCTCTGATGCTGTTCCTGTTTTTCAGCGGGGCTGTTGGTTCTGAATTTCTGCCCCACCTGGATGAAGGCGCCGTTTGGGTCCGCGGCACGCTGGCTCCCAGCACCGGCCCGGCCGTGAGCATAGCTCTGGCTAAACAAGTTCGCCTGGTGCTGGCCAACTTTTCGGAAGTCACACAAGTGGTGAGTCAGGTTGGCCGTCCCGACGATGGCAGCGATGCCAGCGGCTTCTACAACACGGAATTTTTTGTCGATCTGCTGCCACGCTCCGAATGGCGTTCTCAATTCAGAACTAAAGAAGAGTTGATTGCCGAGATGGACAAGGAGCTGAGCAAGTTCCCCGGTGTGGACTGGAATTTTTCTCAGCCCATTTCGGATAACGTGGAAGAAGCGGTCAGTGGTGTAAAGGGCGAACTGGCAGTCAAGCTTTTTGGCACCGATTTGAAGGTGCTGGAACAAAAAGCCATCGAGATGCAGGATGTCATGAGCAAGATTCCCGGGGTCGCGGACTTGGGAACGTTTCAGGTACGCGGTCAGCCTAATGTCAACCTGGTGGTGAATCGCGCCACCGCCGATCGTTTCGGAATCAATGTCAGTGATGTCCAGGACGCGGTAGAAACTGCTGTCGGCGGCAAGGTGGTCAGCCAGGTTCTCATCCGTGAGCAACGCTATGACCTTACCGTCCGCTATCAACCGCAATTCCGCAAGACGGTCGAAGATATTGAAAACATCCGCATTCTCGCCCCTTCCGGCGAGCGGGTGTCCCTGGGACAACTCTGCGATGTGAAGCTGGAAGATGGAGCCTCCACCATCTACCGGGAGGGAAATTCCCGCTATATTGCCATCAAGTACAGCGTGCGCGGACGCGATCTGGGCAGCACGGTGCGCCAGGCGATCGAAGAAGTCCACCAGAAGGTGCCCTTCCCTGAAGGCTATCACCTGGATTGGACCGGCGAGTACGAAAGCCAGCAGCGCGCCAATCGTCGGCTGGCGATCATCGTTCCCCTCACCATCCTGCTGATGTCTTTCATTCTGTACTCGGCTTTTGATTCATGGAAGTGGGTCGGACTCATTCTGGTGGTCGTGGCCCTCTCCCCGCTGGGCGGCTTGTTCAGCCTGTTGCTGACGCACACGCACTTCTCGGTCTCTTCGGGCTTGGGGTTTCTGGCACTGATCGGTGTGTCGGTCGAGATCGGCGTGATTATGGTGGAGTACATCAATCAACTTCGTACACGCGGGATGAGCCCGCGCGAAGCCGCCAAGGAAGGCGCATCCCTCCGTCTGCGGCCTATCATGATGACCATGCTGGTGGCCACACTCGGGCTTCTGCCGGCAGCCATGTCGCACGACATCGGATCGGACTCGCAACGCCCGTTTGCCATCGTAATTGTTGGTGGACTCATCGTGGAGCTGTTTATCAGTGTGGTGTTGTGGCCCGCCTTGTATGTCTTCTGGGCGCGGCCAGGCGACAAGCTACCGCCACCCGAGATCGGCTTTATTGAAGAAGGGGAACACGTGGATTAGCTTAACTGGTAGAGCGGGAAGAGAAGTTCTCTCGTTTGCGACGCATGCGGGGCGTGGAAATCATCCTGAAAGTGGGGGAAACTGACCGCAGAGTCTTGCGGACGACTCGTTGAATCTCGGGATTTGCCAGGCCGGGCCGGCATACTGGCAGGATTGCGGAGTCTGTTTGCGGAGAATGGACTGCCAACATCGCCTCGGCGACATCTCAATCAAATGGACTGGAGCCATTAGCAATTTGAAACTGAGCTATTCAGCGCGTGTAGGCCTACTGACCGTGTCGATCTTATCCTCTGCGGCTTTTTGCGCAGGTCAAAGCGCCCCGCAGGCTCAAACCTCGGACCCTGCCCAATCCGCCCAATCGCCCGCGACCAGTTCTTCTGCCCAGAGTAATTCTCAGGATCCAAACAGCCCGGTCCAACAAGATACAAACCAAGATACAAAGAAGGTCAAGGACGACCGGATGTTTTACGTGATGCCGAACTACTTGACGGTGGATGGTCAATCACAAGTGAAGCCAATCTCCTGGAAAGAGAAGTTCGCCATCTCGGCCAAGGGATCCTTCGACCCCTATGAATTCACGATCGTGGGCATCGTGGCGGGCATCCGGCAAGCGGTAAATTCCTCTCCGGGTTTCGGACAGGGTTTTGAGGGTTATTCGAAGCGGTATGGGGCGGCCTTCGCCGATCAGGTGGATGGCAATGTGATGGTGGGCGGCGTTTACCCAACGTTCCTAAAAATCGATCCTCGCTATTTTCGATTGGGCCGGGGCTCGTTCGTACACCGCTTTGGCTATGCTATCAGCCGTATTTTGATCGCTCGAAGAGACTCCGGCACCAATATGTTCAATATTCCCGAGTTTGCGGGCAATGCAACGGCGATTGCCATTTCCAATGTGTATTATCCCGCCTCCGATCGTAGTTTTGTATCGAGTTTCAACGGCTGGGGAACACAGATGGGCCTCGACGCCCTGGGGAATGAATTGAAGGAGTTTTGGCCCGATATTCACCACTATTTGCAGAGGAGACACGACCGCCACCTGCAGAAACAGCAGCAGAAGGAACTCAACTGACCCAAATCCAACCTTGAGAAAACTGGCTGGAATTGTTTGATTGGCCCTGTATGCGGCGGCGGCCAGCGGGTTTTCGCCACAGGCCTATGTGGAACTTTTTGACCGTTCGGCGGAAACGAATGGAAATAGGGGGAGTGTTCTCAATGATTTCTTCGGGACGACAACCTCGAATCTAAGGCGCGTTCGGGAGATCAAAAAAGCTCTCAAGCAGCTCCCGCAACCATGCCGGGAAATTGTACCTGCTGCTTCGGCAGAGTTCTGCACATGGCAGGCCGCGGTGATGTCGGACCCTGATTTGGCCCGCCGATGAGAGATGCAAGCAGGATGAAAGCACAGATGCATTCTCCCGCTTAGGTCCTCGCCAGGAAACCTCGCGCCACGGAAATAAGGAGGGTGCACGTGTGTTGTCGTATTCTGTAAATGTGAGATTAGTGGAAACCGTTAACTGGTAGTAATCCGCCCTGGACCACGCTGGTTTTGCAAACGCTGGAGGGAGATAGTGGGTGAAATCGGGTGTTGCGCCGCCTGAGAATTTGCTGGTGAAGTGGGCGAAGTCACGCCGACTGCAGATTCAATCTGTCAACGGTGTGTTTGGTCTGACACTTACGATGGAAACACGTTGAACACGTTTTTGCTAACGAGACGTTTATAGGGCCACCATGCACCAACGACGTATTCATGAAGGTCAATAAAATGGCGTTTGATCTGGAGATTAAGGTCACCGTAACTCCCGCGCACTTCAGCTTGTCCAAGTTTGTGAGACTTGTCTTACGCGAAATTCCTTCCAAAAAGACGCTAACCTTCCTCGCCCGAAAGGATGATTAACTTCCTCTTGGCGGGTGCGCAGACTGCATTTTTTCGGTTATACCTCCGGCGAAACGATGGGCCAGCGTCCGCGACCGTGCTCCAGCCACGCGGACTCTGCCGTCTGCCTCTGCTCTTCTAGGCCGAAGTGCCTCGTGATGAGAATCGTGATTAGGAAGGCCGCGACGGAACAGGCTCCGAGCAGCGCCAATATGTCCTCGTCGGAGAAGCCGGAGCCTAGCCAGTCCTGGTCCCAGCGCTTTTTTAGCTGAGCCGTGCCTGAGTGCGTGAGGCTGTGGAGCATGCTCTGCGACTTCTTCAGGAAGTTATCAAATATGGGGCTCATGCCGAGCGCTTTGTCGATCTTAGCCCCGTCCTTCTCATAGCTCACCTTGTACCGGTCCTTTCGTATCTTCACGACGTCCTCCTCCGAGCCGACTGGAACTATGTGCGCCCGCACAAGTGCATCCACCAGAGGGCGGAGAAGAGCGAAGGCCGGGGAGTGGAATTTGTTAACCACCAGGCAAACGATGCCTTTGCAGTAGTCGCCTGCCTTCCTTGGCCTTGTTGTAGATGAGGTCTTCCAGTTTTTGCCCGAGGTGCGTAACGCGGTCAATTTCGTAGTCGATAGTCACCCGGCTAGTAGACCACTTTAAGGGGAGAGTATAACGCGGGTTTGTCTTTGAAGGTTGATCGAAATAGCGGGGTTGACCCGTCAGATTGTGCTATTTTGTGCTAGCGAATCCTGCAACGTGTGTTTTTCGTGTATTTATAGCATTGTAAAATCAATAACTTACGCATCGTCAATTTGCTGAGCGACTTCGATTCTCACCCGCGCCTCCAACCTCTTACCGAATAAACCCTGCCTCGGTACTCTTGGTGCCCTGGCTTTTCTGCCTGGAGCCGAAACCGGAGTCGGCAGCATCCAATCCAAAATGAGAATGGAGGCCAATATGCACGTCGTTCTTGGAGCAAGCGGCAATACCGGACACGTAGTGGCGAAGAACCTTCTTGCCGCCGGGCAGAAGGTTCGTGTCGTCGGCAGAAACGCGGCTCATTTGCAACCTCTCGCGGCGCAAGGCGCGGAGATATTCATCGGCGATGTCCTCGACGCAACCATTTTGACCCAAGCCTTCCACAAAGCCGATGCGGCCTACGTCATGATTCCACCCAACCCTTCCAGCGACGACGTCCGCGCTTACGAGGACCGCGCCAGCAACGCGATCGCCGCGGCAGTAAGAAACGCTGGAGTCAAGAATGTTGTTTCGCTTAGCAGTATCGGAGCCGACAAGCCCAGCGGAACTGGCCCGGTGGTCGGCGTCCACGAACTTGAACAGAAGCTCAACCAGATCGACGGCGCAAACATACTCCACCTGCGCGCCGGATACTTCATGGAAAATACGCTGCCGCAAGTGGGAGCCATTCGCATGGCTGGCAGTGTGATCGGACCGCTCAGTCCGAATCTAAAGCTCCCCATGATCGCCACCCGCGACATAGGAGCAGCCGCCGCCGACGCGCTCTTGCGGCTGGCCTTCCAGGGCAAGCAGACGCAAGAGCTGCAAGGGCAGCGCGATCTCGACTACACCGAAGCCGCCGCCATTATCGGCAAGGCCATAGGTAAACCCGATCTAGGGTACATCCATGCGCCCGACGATCAGATTCGAGCCGCGATGGTGCAGATGGGAATGTCTGACAACTTTGCCGGCCTGATCCTGGAGATGGCAGGCGCGCTGAACACCGGACACATGCGCGCACTGGAACCTCGTTCCGCAGTCAACACGACGCCAACGAAGTTGGAAACCTTTGTAGCCGAGTCGTTCGTTCCTGCCTACCAACAACAAGCAGCAGCGTAAGCATCAAGCTCATAAACGATGCAAAAGGAAAAGGCCGCGCTGATTCTGCAGCGTGGCCTTTGTTGCAAGCTGGAAAAGGCAATAACCGGGCTGCGCTCGGCTTGGACCCTTTGACTTCGCTCAGGGCAGGCTCGCGAGCGCGCCCGTCCCCCCACGGGCCTACTAGCCTACAGCCGCACGCACACCGACTTGGTCTGCGTGTAGAGTCCGAGAACGTCTTTACCCATCTCGCGTCCCCAACCCGACTGCTTGTACCCGCCGAAGGGCAGCGCCGCGTCGAAGATGTTGTAGCAATTGATCCAGACCGTTCCGGCGCGCAGCGCGGCCGCTACCCGGTGCGCTTTTGAAATGTCCTTCGTCCAGATGCCAGCCGCCAAGCCGTATACCGTGTCATTGGCGCGTGGCATGAGTTCTTCCGGATTGTCGAATGGAGTTGCCACTACCACCGGCCCGAAAATTTCTTCCTGCACCACCCGCATGTTGTCTTTGGTATTCACCAGCACGGTCGGCTCGACAAAATATCCCTTGTCGCCCAGCTTCTTTCCGCCAGCCAGCGCGGTCGCACCTTCCGACAAGCCAATCTCCAGGTAGCTGCACACCCGCTGCAACTGCTCCTCGGAGACGAGCGGTCCCATCGACGTGTCCGGTTCCATGCCCGATCCAACCCGGACCTTCTTGGCCTTCGCCGCCACACCTTCCACCACGCGATCAAACACTGGCCGCTCCACAAACAGACGCGAACCAGCGCAGCAGCATTGTCCGTGATTGAAGAAGATGGCACTCGCGGAACCGGCGATTGCCACATCCAGATCCGCATCCTGGAACACAACGTTCGGCGACTTGCCGCCAAGCTCGAGCGAAACTTTCTTCAGATTTCCGGTGGCCGCATGAACAATCAGCTTGCCCACTTCCGTCGATCCGGTAAACGCAATTTTATCGACCAGATCGTGCGCCGCCAGAGCCGCGCCCGCCGTCTCGCCGTATCCCGGGACGATGTTGACCACGCCATCCGGAAATCCGGCTTCCATAATCAGCTCGCCCAGACGCAGCGCGGAGAGCGGCGTCTGCTCGGCCGGCTTCAACACCACCGTGCATCCCGAAGCCAGCGCCGGCGCCAGCTTCCACGCCGCCATCAGCAGCGGGAAATTCCACGGGATAATCTGACCCACGACGCCGACCGGCTCGCGGAGCGTATAGGCGTGGTAGTTTACGCCGGGCGTATACGGCACCGAAAGCGAAATGGTTGTGCCCTCGAGCTTGGTCGCCCATCCCGCCATGTAGCGGAACATCTCGACGGCGAGCGGAACATCGGCGGCGCGCGCCACGGTGAGCGGCTTGCCATTGTCCAGTGTTTCTAACGTCGCGAATTCTTCGATGTGCTCTTCCAGCAGGTTGGCCAGTTTCCACACCAGCTTTCCACGCTCGGACGCAGTCAGGCGCGACCAGGGACCGCTATCGAACGCCTTGCGCGCGGCCTTCACGGCGGCGTCAATGTCCTGCCGATCGCCTTCCGCTACCTGCGTCAGAACATCGCCGGTGGCCGGGTTGTAGGTCGGGAAAGTCTTGCCTGAGGCGGCATTCAACCACTTGCCGTCGATCAGCATTTTGCGCGGCTTCCCGATGAAGTCGCTGACGCGTGAGTCAATCTGGATTGGGGAAATTGCAATGCCCATACATCCTCCTTAAGCGAGATCGAGTGAGAGAGGTCCGTTGCGGTGAAATGAACTTGAAAAATACTAGTCCCGCGGGGACGGGAAGGCAACCGCGGAGGACATTGAATCATTGAGGCATTGAGTCATTGAACACCGTCATGCCCTGTGAGCGTCTGATTTCAATGATTCAATACCTCAATGCCTCAATGACGCAATGATTCTTACTTGATGTCCTTCATCGCCACGAGCGTACCGTAGTCGCGGCCGGAGGGTTCGACGGCTCGCGCTACCACTCCGGCAAAAGCTCCGCGAAATTCGGGAAACTTCACCACCAGGGCCTTGATCAAGGCCGTATTTTCCTGAAACGTGCGCGCGGTATTCGATACGTCGGCGGCCTGGTACTTTACAACCACGTCAAGATCGCCGCCGACGGCCAGCAGAAAGATTTCGGTCAAATGATAGATCTTGCCGCCCGCGCTCATATCCACGGTGTTTCCGCTCGTCGGCACATCGGCGGGTTGCGCTGCCTGGGTCTCGTCGTAAAGTTTGTCGGTGACGAGTGTGCTCATGAAGTCCACGGGAGCGGACAGGGCGATCGCCTCGCGGTAGTACAACCAGGCGTTGTGATTCTGAGCCTTAGCCTTGAAATCGCGAGCGCGCTGCGTGAACCACGCGGCATCGTGTCCTGAGGCCTGCGAGGATCTCGCGTAAAAACCTGCCAGTTTCCAGTCGGCACCTGCCTGCTGCAGGACGAAAGTCAGCGTCCTCGGATCCTGGCCGCCGTTTACGTCGAGAATAGTTACTCCGTACTTGCCGGGCGGCAGATTGTTCAGGACAAATACCGCGCTGTCCTTCGTCTGGCCCGACTTCCCAAATACTCCGCAGAGAAATTCAGCGCGTGCGAGCGGTTCTGGGCCATCGGCGGCCAGCAAAAAGGGCGGCCGAACCGTTGCTTTTGCGCCGGCGAACGCGGCCTGGTTCTCTTTGACCGCCGCTTCGATGCCGCCAAAGCTGGCGGCCACGGAGGCAATGGAATTCTGCTTAAGGCCAGCCACATCGCCCTGCGCCGACATGTCGAAATAGCGCTTCGCCGCGTTTTCAAGCGCGGTTCGCACGGAGGCATCCATGTCCGCAGCGCTCTGGCAGGTCTGAGCCTGGACGTAGACCGATGCTCCCAGCAGCAGAAGCCACAGCCATCGTCGGCCGCGCTGTCGATTGCGGAGCGCGAATTCCGAACGAACCCCCGAAGCGATACCCAAAGCGAAGGCCTCCGCTGGCATTTTACGCGCTGTCAGAGCCGAGGGTAGTCTAAATACTTGCAAAGGCTGTACCTGCAATGGCTCGTTCGTAATCAATACACAAGAAATAAGGCCCTCCAGCGTTCTACGAGCGGTGGTAAAATCCGGGCAGGACGCAGTGGCTGCGGAACCCTTAGCCGCTTGCGGGACGGGGAAATTCTAATGCCGCGCACACGCAGATGGATGGCTTTGGGGATCTTGCTGGCAGCTTCAGTCCTGCTTGCGCAGACCCTTCTTGCTCAGACTGCTGCCCAGGCTCCCGCGCCGACCA
>Ga0187884_10001490_pt1 | contig 21153 bp, 21 predicted proteins | sample June2016WEW_20_4_FD_132983 | JGI IMG/M metagenome (GOLD analysis project Ga0187884, IMG submission 132983) | Peatland microbial communities from SPRUCE experiment site at the Marcell Experimental Forest, Minnesota, USA - June2016WEW_20_40 | ecosystem: Environmental > Terrestrial > Soil >...
GTTCACGTTCACCGCGGCCGCTTACAACTTGGTCCGGATGCGCAACCTGATCGCGGCCACGGGATGAACTGCGGTGATGATGGCCTCGGCATCGAACGTCATCGCAAAAAGACGGCGGCTAAAGGCCACGGCGAGGGTGCCCCGGCCTCTCAACCGCGTCATCAAGCGACACTGAGCCGGTCTGATGATCGCCTGGAAAAGGAATTTCGCTCGCGATCGGCATTTTTCAGCAGCCTGCTAGTGCCTCTGCTTCCTTTTCCCGACCCGTTTTTCGAAAGAGCGCCGCCATATTCTCAAGGCTAGTGGCCACATCGGGATGGCCCGGGCCGAGGGCCTTCTCCCCGATCGCCAGCGAGCGCTTGTAGAGCGGCTCGGCCTGCGTGTACTGGCCTTGGGTCTTGTACAGCAACGCGAGGTTGTTCAGGCTCGTGGCCACCTTCGGATGATCCCGACCGTAGGCTTTCTCATTAATCGCCAGCGCGCGCTCGTATGGAGAGCTGTCGGGAGCGGCCATAGGCTCGCGGACGAGCCGTAACGCACGCTGGGAGAATGTAAGCCAATGTTGTAGCGGCAACTCCGAGAGAGTCTTGCCTGAGGAACCGAGAAGGTAAAGACTCCCGAAGTCCAACGTCGAGAGGTCAATCTCTGACGCAAGAGATGACGTTAGATCGGCTATGTCATCGGAGCGGAAGCCCGCACAATCGTCGAAGACAACCACAAGGATATGATCCGGGCCGTACCTCTTGTCGGCCTTGGCTTTTATCCCGTCGATGATTAACCGGCGATGCTTTTGCAGCGTGCACGGCTTCGGCACGACATCATCCTTAATGTCGATGTGATGCCCCGTCCTTTTAGTGCCGCGATATGTGAGGTCTCCCAAAAGCAAATTGCCAATCACCCGATCCTTTTCATTCAGAACCTCTTGCCGCAGGGAATCTTCATGCCCAGATTTCGGGTAGGTAAATTCAACGAATACTTTCGTCGGCTCCTTTCCGGACGGAAGGGTGATGACCGCATCGTAGTTTCCGCTGCTTCGCAGATTGGGCTCAAGCAGGACATCCTGACGTTCCGGGAACCACCGTTGTGCCAAGCGTGTCAGCGGAAGCACTTCTTTTATATACTTTGTCCACAGGCCTGTCGGGGGCCGCGCCATTTTCCTAAGTTCTTGAGACTCGCCGAACTTGCGTTCGATTTCAGCGTAGACGGCCGTCCATCCATCGGGGGACCTTGGCCGACCGAGATCTAACGAATCAAGCAGTTCTTCGATCTTTGATTTCATCGCTTTATCGCTCGGATCGCTGCGGCGCGTTTTTCAAGAGCCTCGGCCTCTTTCACCCGGTTGGTTTCTCTATATAGCGCCGCCATATTCTCAAGGCTGGTGGCGACATCGTGATGATCCGGGCCGAGGGCCTTCTCTCTGATCGCCAGCGAGCGCTTGAGGAGCGGCTCGGCCTGTGCGTACTGGCCTTGGGCGTCGTACAGCGCTGCGAGGTTGTTCAGGTCTGTCGCTACGTCCGGATGATTGGGGCCGTAGGCTTTCTCGTCAATCGCCAGCGCGCGCTTGAAGAGCGGCTCGGCCTGCGCGTACTGGCCTTGGGCACGGTACAGCCCCGCGAGGTTGTTCAGGCTGGTGGCCACATTGGGATGATCCGGGCCGAGGGCCTTCTCCATGATCGCCAGCGCGCGCTTGTAGAGCGGCTGGGCCTGCGCGTACTGGCCTTGGGTGTCGTACAGCTCCGCGAGGTTGTTCAGGTCTGTCGCTACGTCCGGATGATTGGGGCCGTGGGCTTTCTCGTCAATCGCCAGCGCGCGCTTGAAGAGCGGCTCGGCCTGCGCGTACTGGCCTTGGGCACGGTACAATCCCGCGAGGTTGTTCAGGCTGGTGGCCACATTGGGATGGTCCGGGCCGAGGGCCTTCTCCACGATCGCCAGCGCGCGCTTGTAGAGCGGCTCGGCCTGCGCGTACTGGCCTTGGGTCTTGTACAGCAACGCGAGGTTGTTCAGGCTCTCAGCCACAGAGGGATGATCCGGGCCGAGGACCTTCTCCACGATCGCCAGCGCGCGCTTGTAGAGCGGCTCGGCCTGCGCGTACTGGCCTTGGGTCTTGTACAGCGCCGCGAGGTTGTTCAGGCTCTCAGCCACAGAGGGATGATCCGGGCCGAGGACCTTCTCCACGATCGCCAGCGCGCGCTTGTAAAGGGGCTCGGCCTGCGCGTACTGCCCTTGGGCCTTGTACAGCACCCCCAGGCTGTTCAGGCTCTCAGCCACATTAGGATGATCCGGGCCACCCTCCTGCTCGGCGACCTGAAGCGCTTTTTTCGCCACAACAACGGCACGGTCATAGCGCCCCTGCTGGTAAAGCACCTGGACCTCGTTGTTGAGCGTCTCCCATTCGATGCCTTGCGCATAGGCGGGAACGCCTGTGCCGAACGTGAACAGGAACAGCAACAATGAGGTCATGATTATCTTCACGGTCTCTCTCGGATGGCTAACGGATCGCCGATGAGCCACGCCACCCTGAACGCGCCGCGCCCCAGCCGGCTACGGTCCCCCATGATGGCATGAACCCAACGAGTGGCTCAAGCGCGAGACGTGTCAGCTCCATTGACTTGGACGACCGCTTCGGGGTGCGAGAAGTACTCGATATTCTTTCGAAGCACACGGAGTTGATTACTCCAATCATGGCGCGGCGAGAGCACGCTCAGATCGAAGTCCGCTTCGGCAAGGGCCGAGAGGACCTTCGGGTAGCGGCGGAAGTAGAAGTCCCACGCGGTAAGAAACTTGGACCTGACGGACGCCTCGGGATGCTCGCGCATGTTGCGGTGCACGTCTTGAAGGAAGCGGACCTGGGCCGCCAGATCGGGATAGGAGTCATCGATGCACGGGTCGTCGGCGGGCAAGGTGCCCTGGGTGTCTTGGTGGAAGTTTTCAATGGATCGATTGAGGTAAACGAAGTGAAGATCCTTGGAGAAAGGGGCGGTCCTGAAGTATCGATTGTGGCTGTTGCACTCGGATTCAATGAAGAGACCAAGGGATGGAATCTCTTTCTCCCGGAGGTATGCATCAACCAAAGCGTTGCCGAAGAAACATTCCACGTTCTTCAGCCGGTAGTGGCGAAACTCTCCGCGAAGAAGAACGGCGCGAAAGTAGATGTCCTGTCCCGTGAGGCGATCATGCAGGTCCTCAGCAAACTCGATCGAGTACCAAACGACGTAGCCGTGCATGTCGGGCGTCGTGGGTTCCTCGTGGTTGTAGGCCAGGATGGTGTCCGAGAAGACGATCGTGCGGAACACGGCGTGCGAGTGAACGTTCAGCGAGTTCAGGACGCTGTAGATCTTCTCAACGCGCGCAGGATCTCGCCGGACGAGACCCGTAAAGCCGAGGAGATCGATGTACAGGAGATACTTGGTGCCCACGCTGTCTACGTCCAGCCGTCTAACGGCTTGCGCTCACCCGCCGCGGCCACTTGCCAGAGATCTCGCGATCATCAGAATGCTCCGGTGGCCGCGGTCGGAGTGGAGCCGCCTGTTAGCCGTGCCTTCACGGCCTCGTGAAGGAACTCCGGTGCGAAGTCGGCGCCACTCGACCACGCGATGGTGTGCCACTCGGGGTGGACAGCGAACGAGCGGAAGAGTGCCGGGTCCTTCAGCGGTGCGAAGACCTCACCGTACAGCTCGTCGCGGAGGTCCACTTCACCCTCGATACCATCGCTGAACCGTAGCCAGACTACGTAATCCCTGACGTGCCGAGCCTCAATCACTCTCACCATAGTGCTACTCCAATGGTGGAATCCGCCTAAGCGGCTTTCGCTGCGCTGCCAGATCCCAGTTCTCGAGAAGTTCGTCCTTGTGCAGATCATACCATTCCAAGACAAGCCTGAGGGCACGCTTCGGGAACTGCCCCGCGACCACGCCGTCACGGATCGACACCTCGATGTCGAAATCACCGTACGAGGCGTGGAAATGCGGCGGCCCGTGTTCCCGGTAGAACATGGTGATCACGATCCCCAGAAAGCGGCTGAGTTCAGGCACGTGGCGATCTTACCGCATCGCTGAGGGCACGGCTAACGCCCACGCTCAGCCGCCGCGTCCGAGGCGTGCCCCATGCCGCCCGACGACATGGGCGTGCTTGAGCGCTGGCGGCGCCACCAGTGGCCGCGGGCAAAAGAAAAGCCGCACGGCTGGACGCCTACCTTGTTTTCCTCGACGAATCGGGCTTCCTGATCATCCCGAATCTGGCGAAGACCTGGGCGCCGCGCGGGTCCAAGCCTGAGCCGGAGGCCATCACCATGTCCGCCGGCACCTCTTCCAGGTCGGCGTCGGCATGCTCCTGGCGCCACACGATCACGCTTTCATGGGCAGTAGCCGCTCTTCCTACGCGGCCCTTCGACGGGGCTCAGGACAGGCGTATCGAAGGGCGCCGGCTGAGAGTTGTTGTGCACAGCCTCCTCAGCCCGACCGTGACGCTGCGCAGCCGGATCAGTGCTCTTTGGGTCGGTCGAGCTGTTTGAGGTAACGGAAGAACTCGCTGTTGGGCGAAAGGATCAGCGTGGTGCCCTCGGTGATCGAGTTGCGGTAGGCTTCGAGGGTGCGCACGAGTTGGTAGAACTCCGGGTCACGCCCGTAGGCATCGGCGAAGATCTTCACCGCTTGCGCGTCGCCCTGGCCGCGCGTGATCTCGGCTTGCTTGCGCGCCTCGGCGGTGAGGATCTGCACTTCCTTGTCGGACTCGGAGCGGATCTTGCGCGCTTCCTCGTCGCCCTCGGCACGGAACTTCTTGGCGAGCCGCTCGCGCTCGGTGCGCATGCGATTGAACACATTGAGCTCGTTCTTCTCGGGCAAGTCGGCGCGCTTGATGCGCACGTCGGTGACCTCGATGCCGTAGTCGCGCGCCTTGGCATCACTCTCCTTGGTCACCTCGGCCATGACCTCGGTGCGCTTCTCGTTCATGATCTCGCGCAACGTGTGGCGCCCGAGGTTCTCGCGCACGATCGAATAGATCACGTCGTCGAGGCGCGACTGCGCGCCGGCTTCGTTGCGCACGGTGCGATAGAACTGCAGCGGGTCGCGGATACGCCAGCGCGAGAAGTTGTCGACCACCAGCTGCTGCTTGTCTTTGGTCAGAATTTCCTTCGGCGCGGCGTCGTAGGCGAGCAAGCGCTTGTCGAAGTACAACACGCTCTGCACCAGCGGCAGCTTGAAATAGAGGCCGGGCTCTTGCACGGTCCGCACCGGTTCGCCGAGCTGCACCACGATCGCCTGCTCCCACTGCGGCACGGTGTACACCACGAGGTTCCAGCCGACGACGAGCGCCGCGCCGAGGACGAGAATGGGTATCCAGCGCCGGTCCATTATTGCTTCGGTACCTCCGCGGGCTTCGGTTTGATGACCTGATCGAGCGGTAGATAGGGCACCACCTGCTTGCCCGCGACGTCGTCGAGGATGATCTTGTTCATGCGCGGCAACACTTGCTCCATCGTCTCGAGATAGAGACGGAGCCGCGTGACGTCCTTGGCCTTCTCGTATTCGTCCTGCAGGGCGATGAAGCGCTGCGCGGCGCCGCTGGCGTCCTGGACCTTCGCGGCGCTGTATCCCTCGGCTTCGTTGAGCAACTGCGCCGCCTGGCCGCGCGCCTTCGGCACGACGTCGTTGGCATAGCCGCGCGCTTCATTGATCAGCCGCTCCTTGTCTTGCTGCGCGCTGATCACGTCCTTGAACGCGTCCGACACCTGATTCGGCGGATCGACGTCCTGCAGCTTCACGGTCACGACCTCGAGGCCGACCTGATACTGGTCCAGGATGCGTTGCAGCAGTGCTTGCGCGTCCTGCTGGATCTGCTCTTTGCCTTCGGTGAGCGCGTTGTCGATGTCATTGCGACCGAGCACCTCGCGCATGGTGGCCTCAGCGGCGTCGCGCACTGTGTCCCCAGGATCGCGGACGTTGAACAGGAAGTCGGTAGCCCCGGTTGGCCCGGTCTTGACCTTGAACTGCACGATGAACTGCAGCTTGACGATGTTCTCGTCGCCGGTAAGCATCAGCGCTTCGGGGTCGACGTCTTGATAGCGCGCCGGCGGCCCCACCGACACGGTGCGAAAGCCGAACTCTTCTTTGAGAATCTGCGTGACCGGCGGCTTGATCACCGCCTCGAACGGCCACGGCAGATGATAGCCGGGTCCGGGGTCTGCCTCACGCACCACCCGCCCGAAGCGCAGCACGATGCCGCGCTCGTCGGGCGCGACGATGTAGATGCCGCTACCCGCATACACCAGCAGGATGACTGCGAGGATCAGCCATGGACTGACGGGCGACGGTCCCCGTTTAGCGAAAACGCCGCGCACCTTGTCGAAGATCATCTGGATCTCGGCAAGCGGATCGTCGCCCCGCCCGCGGGGCGGAAACTGGTATGGGTCGGGCATGGCTGGCTCTAGCTATAGCAGCGAAGTACGCCGGTCAACCTGCGCACCCACACAAAGCGTCGCTTCACAAATTCACGACGCCTGGTGAGCATCGGAATGCACACGGCTGCGCCGTGGGAGAAGTCCGGCGTACACTCTTTTAGATGGCATCCGCACCCCTAGAAGGTCAAGAGGGCGTCCATGCCGAATGTCAACTGATTGTGGTCGCCGCTGTTGAACACCGAGCGGTCAGAGTAGTCGTAGCGAACTTCCGGTCGGAACAGCAAGCCGGAGAGGATATTGTCTGTTGGGAACGGCTTGATGGCCACGCCCACCGTGGGCGCATAGTAGTTGGCACTGACGGGTGCACCGTTGGAGAAGCCCTTGGCGGCGTCTTCATACCACTCCAGCCGGGTGTTCAGCGTGAAGTGCGGATCAAACGCGTAGCTGGCGTAGCCAGCCACACCGCCCCACTGCTTGGCCCCGCCCGTTAAGCCGGGGATGTCCGGAGTCTCGACGTAGTCAAAGCCCAAGCCGAGGCTCAATTTGTCAGTGATCTTCTGGGTGATAACCAAGTCCAAGGCGGTCCACCAGTGGCTGTTGTCTTCGGGAGGTAGATTCCGTCCGACGCCCGTCGGGAACTCCGGGCCTTCCGTCATCACGAAAATGATGGAAGTCTTGTCGCTGGGCGCAAAGGTCACGCGGCCCAAGAAGTCCAGAACGTCGTTGGCGTCGCGCAGCGACTGGTTCCAGCCCCGCGTGAAGCCGGCGTCAAACGTCCACTGGGGGTTCAACACGTAGGTGGCCAAAGCCCCCGTCTGCGTGCCCGGCTCGGCGTAGAGAAACTGGTAACTGTAAGAATAGAGTGCCCTGGCCGGATCACCGAAGGCCCCGTAGATGTTGGCGCTGAATTGCTCGAAGCCGGCCAGCTCAATCCATTTGCCCACGCGGAGTCGCACCGGCAAGTCGGGGAGGGTCACGTCCACATAGGCTTGGAGAAGGTCCCATTGATTGCGACCCGTCTGCGTATCCCACATCCCATTCGAGTGGATGAACGCAGCATCCGCACCATAGATGCCTTCCACGCGGAAGCCCACGTCAAACTTCTTCTTGGTCGGATCCACCGTGCGCTCGGCGTTCAAACTTACCTTGTCAAGAATGGCCTCGTTTTTGAAGCTGTTAAACCCGATGAAGGTTGGACCATCGTGATGCGAGGTGAAGTCATACATGTAACCGCCTTCGACATAGCCGTAGATGTTGATCCCGGCCTTGTTCAAAGGTTCGGCCATTCCCGTCTTGCCCAAGGTGCTCATCAACAGCCCAGGCGGCGGCGCGGTCGCAGGCTGCGGTTCAGTCCCTGACGGAGGCGTAGCCGCTGGCGGCTTTACCTCCTGGGTTTCCTTGTTGTCCGGCGGTGCCGCCGGTGCATGCAAAGGATTCGATTGATCGACCTTTTGTTCCGGTTCTTTGACGCGCTGATCGACTGTCTCCGGTTCATCTGCTCGCGTCGCACGCCCCAGTGCCCCCAGAGCCAGCACCGCCACCAGCACACGTCCAAACCTCTGCATTGCCCCCATGATGTCTCCCGTCCTTTCTCTCAGCCGAAAGTGAATCCAGCCCCTGTCTGTCTCGGATCGCGACGATGTAGATACCGGTGGCCGCCTACACCAGCAGGATGACTGCGACGATCAGCCACGGACTGACGGGCGACGGTCCCCGTTTAGCGAAAGCGCGGCGCCCCTTGTCGAAGACCATCTGCATTTCGGCAAGCGGATCGTCGCGCCGCCCGCAGGGCGGAAACTCGTAGGGATCGGGCATGGCTGGCTCTAGCTATAGAAGCGAAAGCAGCGAAGTACGCCGGTCAACCTGCGCACCCACACAAAGCGTCGCTTCACAAATTCACGACGCCCGGTGAGCATCGGAATGCAGACGGCTGCGCCGTGGGAGAAGTCCGGCGTGCACTCTCTTAGATGGCATCCGGTCCTTGATGGCATCCGGTCCTTGTTCGCCCGTCCGGATGCGCACGACGTCGTCGACGGGCAGGACGAAGATCTTGCCGTCGCCGATGCGGCCGGTCCTGGCTGACTTGGTAATGGCATCAACAACGTGCGAGACCATTTCGTCATTCACGATAATTTCGAGCTTTACCTTCGGGAGGAAATCGACGGCGTACTCAGCTCCCCGATAGAGCTCGCTGTGGCCCTTCTGGCGCCCAAAGCCTTTCACCTCGCTCACCGTGATGCCCTGCACGCCCATGCCGCCGAGGGCTTCCTTTACCTCGTCGAGCTTGAACGGCTTGATAATCGCTTCGACCTTTTTCATACGCTCTCAGGCCGCGGGGGCTCCGTAGCGGCTGCGCAGCTCGAGGTTGACCTCCAGCACGTTGACCAGCTTCGGCCCGAAGAGCCCGCCACCCGGCGCCGATGCGTTGTGCTCGATCAGGTTCTTGATTTCGCGCTGCACGTCGGCCGCGTTGCGATTGGTGTCCTTAGCCCATGCCCCGGCCACGCGGTCGAGCTGATAGAGCGCGTTGTCGAGCGTGATGTGCGGATCCAAGCCGGAGCCGGAGGCCATCACCATGTCCGCCGGCACCTCTTCCAGGTCGGCCTCGGCGTGTTCCTGCCGCCACATGTCGAAGAAGTCCGACTGGATGTCGGTGCCCTCCTTCACCGGCTCGATCACGGTCTCGGTCTTGCCGTCGGCGGTCTGATGCTGCACAGCCGACGGGAACTGCCCCGGATGTTGCTTGGAAAAGTCGTCGAAGAAGATCACCGCGAGATCTGGCGCTTGCGGATTCGGGGTGTCAGGATTGTCCTTGATCCACTGCGCCACCTCGGCTTGATGGGTCTTCGCCCATTCGTCCACGTACTTGCCGTGCGATGGATCGGCCTTCACCCACGCCTGCGCCACCGCGTTGTGCGCGTCCGCCCACTGGGCAACGATGTGCGGCTGCCCCTGATACTGATCCTGCTGGAACCACGCGTCGATGTCGGGCGCGACCGGCTGCCCCGCCTTCGGCCCGCCGCGATACTTCACGATCGGTCCGAGGATGCCGGCGACGCGGGCGCGGAGTTGGTAGTTCGACGCGCTGTAGTTCGATGGCCCGGATGCCGATGCATCGTACGACGGTGCCGATGGGCGAGGTTGGAAATACTCATCCTTGGTGAACGGCTGTGCGATGAGCCGCGAGCCAACGACAGTCCCGTCCGGTCCACGGACCAGGCTGCCATTCGCCTGCTCCGGAAAAACTGTTTGCCCGATCACCCACAATGTCAGGGGATACAGACCGCAACAAATGGTGACCGCAAATCCCATTAAGACCAAGCTCTTCGTCAGATATCGCAACATGGTTGTCTCCTCGTAGGCCGAGCGTCACGCCGCCAAGTGTAGTGCCACCGTGATGACGTCGATCAGCTTGATGCCCACAAACGGTACGATGACGCCGCCCAAACCCCAGATCAGCAAGTTGCGGCGCAAGAGCGCGTCGGCGCCCACCGGCCGATAAGATACGCCACGGAGCGCGATCGGGATGAGCAGCGGGATGACAATCGCATTGAAGATCACCGCCGACAGGATTGCCGACGTCGGAGAATGTAAGTGCATGATGTCCATGGCCTTCAGCCAGGGCAACGTGCCGGCAAAAAGCGCCGGGACGATGGCGAAGTACTTGGCGACGTCATTGGCAATCGAGAAGGTCGTCAGCGCGCCGCGCGTTATCAGCAACTGTTTGCCGATCTCCACCACCTCGAGCAGCTTGGTTGGGTCGCTGTCGAGATCGACCATGTTGCCCGCTTCTTTGGCCGCTTGCGTTCCGGAATTCATCGCCAAGCCGACATCGGCCTGAGCCAGCGCCGGGGCGTCGTTCGTCCCGTCGCCCATCATGGCCACCAGCTTGCCCTCGGCCTGCTCCTTGACGATGTACGCGAGCTTCGCTTCGGGGGTGGACTGAGCGATGAAATCGTCGACGCCGGCCTGGGCGGCGATGGTCGCCGCCGTCAGCGGGTTGTCGCCGGTGATCATCACCGTACGGAGACCCATCTTGCGCAGCCGCTCGAAGCGCTCCTTGATGCCGAGCTTCAGGATGTCCTCCAGCATCACCACGCCGGCGATCTCGTTGCCCTCCGCCACGACGAGCGGTGTCGCGCCCTTGGACGCGATCTCCTTTACCGTCTCGTCCAAACCATCCGGCACGCTTCCCTTTTGCTGCCGCACGAGCTGGAGCACCGCATCCGGCGCGCCCTTGCGGATCTTGCGCCCGTCCGGCAGGTCGATGCCGCTCATGCGGGTCTGCGCACTGAACGGAACGAACTCGGCGCCACGCGGCGCACTGGCTGCTGCCGCGATGCGGTCCACTTCCTCTGCCAATTTGACGATCGTCTTGCCTTCGGGCGTTGCGTCGGCCACCGACGCCAGCGCCGCTAAGCGCGCCAACTCCGCCTTGGAGTAGCGACCGAGGGGCATAAACTGGGTGGCCTGCCGGTTGCCCATGGTGATCGTACCGGTTTTGTCGAGCAGCACGGTGTCGATGTCGCCCGCGGTTTCCACCGCTTTGCCGCTCTTGGCGATGATGTTGGCTCGCAACGCCCGGTCCATCCCGGCGATGCCGATGGCGGCAAGCAATGCACCAATCGTCGTCGGGATCAGGCAGACCAAGAGCGCGACCAGCGTCGGGACATCGGTTCCCAGGCTCCTCAACGGCTCCGTGATGCCGAGATAGCTCATCATGTACTGCTCGGCGTTCCAGGCCATCGGCCAGAGCGGCACCACCACGATCAAGAAAATCAGCGTGAAGGCGGAGAGCACGAGAGTCAGTGCAATCTCGTTCGGCGTGCGTTGGCGAATCGCGCCTTCCACCAGCGCGATCATGCGGTCGAGGAACGACTCGCCAGCGGCCGTGGTAATCCGCACGATGATACGGTCTGAAAGCACCAAGGTGCCGCCGGTGACGCCGGAGCGGTCGCCGCCGGCCTCGCGAATCACCGGTGCGGACTCGCCGGTAATTGCCGACTCGTCGACCGATGCGACGCCTTCGATGATCTCCCCATCGCCAGGGATGATCTGACCGGCCTCGACGACGACACGGTCACCGGTCCTCAGTGCCATCGAGGACACTTCCTCAACCGTGTTGTTGAGTCGCAGACGGTAGGCGGGCGTGTCACGCCGCGTGCGCCGGAGCGAGTCGGCCTGGGATTTGCCGCGCGCCTCGGCCAGCGCTGTGGCGAAATTGGCGAACAGCACCGTCAGGAAAAGCCAGAAATCCAGCGCGATGAAGTAGGTGACCGGCATTTGGCTCGACGAGCCGGCGACGATCGCCTGCACCACAAACAGCAGCGTCAAGACGGCGCCGACCTCGACGACGAACATCACCGGATTCTTCCACTGGATGTCCGGCCGCAGCATGACCAACGACTGCTTGAGTGCGTCGCGCACCAGCTCCGGCGCCAGCAAGGCTTGACGCCGGGGCCGGCGAGGCGGTCGCGGGTGTCGCGGCGCGGTTTCGATTTTCGGTGCAGCCGGTGCGATCTGCGTGGCGGGAATTGCCATCAACGTTTACCTCCTTTGGGAATGGGCCGCCGTTCGCACTCAGCCGCCGAACGGCATCGGTCCCAAGTGCTCAGCCAGCGGGCCAAGGGCGGCCACGGGCAGGAACAGTAGTGCGCCGATGATCACAATCGTGCCGAACACCAGGAAACCAAATGTCGCGGTATCGTCGCGCATCGTTCCTGATGTAAACGGTGACTTCTTCTTGGCTCCGAGGCTCGCAGCCATCGCGATCGGCGCGACGATCGGCAGATAGCGGCTGATCAACATGACCATACCGGCTGCGATGTCCCACTGCGGGCTCGTCGGCGCCGGCGTCGGATTGTCGTTGAAGCCGTAGGTGTCCCCGAGCCCTTCGAACCCCGAGCCGTTGTTGGCGGACGAGGACGAGAACTCGTAGACGATTTCCGAAAACCCGTGTGCCCCTGGGTTGTTCTCGGCTTTTGTGCCCCAGGCGGTTGCCGCGAACAATCCTGCCGGGCCGAGAATCATGATCGGATGGACGAGCAACGCGATCATCGCCAGCTTCATTTCACGCGCCCCGACCTTGAAGCCCAAGTACTCGGGCGTCCGGCCCACCATCTGACCGGCGATGAACACGCCGATAATCAGGAACAAGAGCAAATTGATCATGCCGACGCCCTTGCCGCCGAACACGCAGTTCAGCCACATCCCCACCAGCGGTGACAACCCGGCCAACGGATTAAGACTGTCGTGCGCACGATTGACCGCCCCCGTGGTAAACGCAGTGGTCAGTGCGGCGAAGGTTGCCCCCGCATAGGTACCGAAGCGCAGCTCGGCGCCCTCGAGGTTGCCTTGGGCCTGATTGACCGGCAGCCCGGCCACTGCTGGGAATGGCACCGCACGCTTCCCCCCCGCCGCAGTCGCACTCGGTACGGTAAAGGTGTCATTCGCCGCGTGGGCGGTAATCCCCGGATTCGGCTGGAGCGCGTCCCAATAGACCGCCCAGCCGATCATGCCCAATAGTAAGGCGCCCATCACCGCGTAGATCACGACGGCGTGACGCACCCGGCGCAGCATGCGCCCGTACATCAACACGAGCGCCATGGGAAACAGCATCATGCCGAGACAGGTTACAAAATTGGTCAGCGCCGTCGGGTTTTCGAAGGGATGGGCGCCGTTGGCGCCGAAAAACCCGCCGCCATTGGTGCCGATTTGCTTGATGGGAATCATCGCCGCCACCGGGCCGACGATGATGTTCTGGGGCTTGACCTGACCGTCATCGGTGGTGCCCATGGCACCGGGTTCGAGAGTCTGGACCTGAATTTCGCTCCGGTACGTCATGGGCATGCCCTGTGACATGAAAATTACGCCCCAGATCAGACAGGCGGGCACAAACATGTAGACCAGCACGCGCCACATATCGACGAAGTAATTGCCGATGGTCTTCTCACCCCGGAACAGACGGATGATTGCGGTCAGGGCGCAGAGACCCACGGCCGCTGAAATGAACATGTTGGCGACGATGCAGAAGAGCTGGCTGAAATTGGAGAGGTGCACATCGCCCGAGTAGTGTTGCAGGTTGGTGTTGGTCATGAACGACGCGACGGTGTTGAAGATCGTCGTCGGTTCGAGCATGCCTCTCCCGAGCGGGTTCAACGGTGCCCAGGGCTGCACAGCCAAGACGATGAACCCGTAGATGAAGAGGACGGTATTGAAGATGAGCAACGCCGCCGTGTACTGCTTCCAGTTCTGCGGACCGGTGTCGAGGCGTTCCTCGAACCAGCGTAACAGGCGCGGCGCCCGATATTGCCCGTTCATGATCCACGCCAGATAACGACTCAGCGGGACCGAAAGAACTCCCGCGGTAACGAGTATGGACAGCGGTAGAAGCCACATGAGATTAACCCTCCATTTAGTGAGCGTCGCTTCGTTGTATCAGTTCACGTTCCATCCGTAGCCGCGCGCAGCGACCCAACCCTGTCCTGAGCAAAGTCGAAGGAGGGGAGCGGTGCCGCTGAACCGACGCTGGGCGCAGCCCCTAAAACCATTCGGGACGAATAAGCGCCGCGAACAGATAGACAAACAAGAACAGCGAGATCGCCGCTGTGAGATAAATCATGGACTGACCCCTCCTCAGATTTTCTCGCACGCCCCGATGAAGGCGTAGCACAGGAGCATAGTCACGAGTCCCAGCAAGAACATCGCTGGCAGCCAAACCACTAGGTTCATTAGTAGGACCTCCTGGCAAGGCGGTACCGCAAGGAACATGCCAGGCGACTCCCGAAGCCGGCGGGAGTCACAGATGGTGAGGCGGCGCGGGCGGCACTGCATTCTCGCACGATCTCGAGTTCACCACCCTGCGTTCTGCAAGGGTACGAGGCTCCGGCTCCCGTAGTCAGTCATCACAGGCAGCAGAGCCGCCAACTCGGCCTGCGGGCGACCGGACTTGCATTCTTACGCAACGCGGCGTTCAGGATCCTGCAATTCGCACGAACGGGCGGCGCCCCGCTTCAACAAGAAGTGATCCCTCCTGCCGTGGCGCACTGGTACGTGATCTGCTCTCTCACGGCGCAGGTCAACGGTGCCCATGAGAAGCGAGAACCGACCCTCTTCAGCCCCGCCTGCGGACCTGCCGTTGCTGGAATCGGCCAATCCCGCGATGGTACGGGCCATTGCCCTCGCACGAAGGGTTGCGGCGTCCGAGGTGGCGGTTCTGCTGCGCGGCGAGAGCGGAACCGGCAAACACGTGCTCGCGGCCGCGATCCATGACTGGAGCCCGCGCCGTACGGCCGCTTTCATTGCCGTTCCGTGCGCGGCGCTCCCACAACATCGTGCTGCGGATGTGCTGTTGGCGGGCGTGGATGACGGGTGGAGTAAATACGACTGGTTGCGTGCAGCGAATGGCGGGACGTTGTTCTTCGACGATGTGGGAGACCTCCCGGCGGTTCAGCAAGCGAAACTGATGCGTTTTCTGGACGAGCACGGATTCGAGGTGGATGGTGAAGGCCGTCTGCTCGAAGCCGATGCCCTCATCGTCGCTGCCACGCGACGGGATCTCGAAGCGGATGTGCGAGCGCGGCGCTTTCGTGAAGACCTCTACTTCCGCCTCAGCACGGTCCAGATCACGCTGCCACCGCTGCGTGATCGCGTTGAAGATCTTCCCGGTCTCACCGCCCACCTGCTGGCGTCCCTCTGCGCCCGCTACCGGCGTGGCCCTCTGCAGCTCACCGGAGAGGTTCAACAAGTCTTCGCGCGCTATCGTTGGCCGGGAAATGTCCGCGAACTTCTCAGCGTGATCGAGCGGGCCGTCGCCCTGGCACAAGGAACTACGATTACTGCTGATGACCTTCCCGAGTATCTGCTCGCCGCTCCAACGGCGCCGACGAGCACACCGTCGTTACCAACGCAGGCGTTGCGCGACCTGGAGCGCCAGCACATCGAGCGGGCGATCAGAGAATCCGCCACGCTCGAAGACGCTGCACTGCGCCTCGGAATTGACCCGGCGACACTCTGGCGCAAGCGGAAACGGTACGGTTTGACGTAGGCGCGAATCAGAAGCGCGGCGGTCAAATCACCGTCGTTGGAACCGCCCGCATACGTCGCGTTGACCGTCTCGACGATCGGCAGCGTGAACCAAAATGTGCTCCCCTGACCCACCTCGCCAGGTGGCAGTAGTGATTTGTGCAATTGGGCATGATCCGGTTTGCACCGTTTTGCATTTTGCATGGGGCCGGCGACGAGCAGTCTGGTGAACGCTTGTCGATCGCTGATTCCTTCTCACCAGCCTCACTTGGCACAGAGGATGGGAGATGCGGGACCGGGATGTCGGACCTCATCCACTTTACAATGTCGCAGCAGAAGGATCGGAAGGGCGACGAAGTGCGGGCGATCCTCGAAGCCCACCTGGCGTACGAGCATACCCGCACGGCGCGCCAGTTCTTGGTCCACGTGTTGGCCGCTGTGGGGGGCCTGCTAGCCCTCTCGATGGTGTTCCCGCAGATCGCGTCTGAAGAGCTTCGGAAGGCGCTATTGGTTCTCTGGGGCGTGTGCTGCATGTGGGCAATAGGTGCGGCGGTCTCGGAGCGGGTTTACCGTCGGCGTGAGGCGCAACTGCTCGCTGCCAACGAGGTGGACGCCCGGGGACTAAACCGAGCCGTCACTTCGCCCTAGGAAACGCCACGCCAAGGATCAGACTGCGACCTGTCACGGGGTACGGCACGCATGGTGATTTCCGGACCCGAGACTCGACTTGGTCTCCATGCTACAGAAGCGGGTATGAAGGGTACGATCGGTTTATTGGTCATGGCCGCCGCGCTGGAGATCGGTGGTGACGCGGCGGTCCGACGCGGTCTCATTCATTCCGCGTGGCCGTGGGTACTGCTGGGGGCGGCGACGCTGGCAACCTACGGACTGGTAGTGAATCTGAATCGTTCCGTCGCGTTCGGCCGCCTGATGGGCGCGTACATCGCCGTCTTCTTTCTGGTGAGCCAGATCCTGAGCGCGGCATTCTTTGCCGAACGGCCTTCGCTGAGCCTGATCGTGGGTGGGACGTTTATTGTTGCCGGTGGGCTGATCATCCAGCTGGGAACGCCGTGAGACGGACTGCCAATCTGACCCGGCCGGGATACGGGGCTGGCGCTGAAGTCAGTCCGATTCCGGCCGCAGCCAGAGCCAGAGACAAGACGCGTAGATGATGATGTTCAGGACCCACAGTCCGATCTCGACATAATGTACTGAGTCCATATCCCGGGTGAACGCACGCATCGTGCCATGAGCCGTGCGTCGTGAGCCCGCCGGGACCGTCTCACTCAAGATCTCTGGGGCTTCAACTTGCACGGTGCAGCCGTGCGGTTCGCACTGGCGCACGAGGGATTGTCGCCTGTGGGCATCGTCCGCTTAGCCCCCCTGAGCCGTGCATTCTGCATGAAGGCGCATTGCAAGCTGCACGACCGCGGGTGCGGGGGTTCGCTGCCGTGTCGGGCCATCGGCGCGGCGGCAGCGGCATAACTCCTGCACCGTTCGCGAGAACTTGCAGGACGCAAAGCGGCATTGCAGCGCGCGACTGGTGTGCCGTGCGAGGAGAAGTACCTGAATGGCAAGGGTCCAAGCCCGGCAACTGGCGCCCGCAGCGCCCGCCGCTCATTCCAGCCGGCCGCAGATCATCGTCCTGACCAGCGCCATGCTGGTGTTCATTTCCTTCTGGCGGGCGGCGGCGATCGTGCTCTGCGATCTCGCGTCGACGGCCTACTACATCGGCGGCATCGTCGAGCAAGCCGTCGGCAAGGCGGCACCGTGGTACATCTTCGCGGTGATGGCGTTCTCATACGCCGTGCGCGGCGTCTACATCGAGTCGTGCGCCATGTTCGTGCGCGGCGGTGTCTATCGCGTCGTCAAGGAGGCAATGGGCGGGACACTGGCCAAGATCTCCGTCTCGGCCCTGATGTTCGACTACGTGCTCACCGGGCCGATCAGTGGTGTGTCGGCGGGCCAGTACATCGTCGGCCTGGTCAATGAGTTCCTGCATGTGATCCACCTGCCGCTCACGTTGCCGCCGGACGCGAGTTCGGCGGCGATCGCCATCGGCATCACTCTGTACTTCTGGCACCAGAACGTCCTCGGGATCGAAGAGTCGAGCGACAAGGCCATGAAGGTGATGGGCGTCACCACCGTGATGATCGTGGTCATGCTGGCGTGGTGCGGCCTGACGCTCTGGGTGCGTGGCGCCGCGTTGCCGCCGTTCGAGCTGCATTTCAGCAACGAAGCGCTCGGTTGGATGCACGGCGAGTGGGCGAAGAAGATCGGGGCGCTCGGGATCATGATCGCCTTCGGCCATTCCATCCTGGCGATGAGCGGCGAGGAAACGCTAGCGCAGGTGAACCGCGAGATCGCCTACCCAAAGGTGAAGAATCTCATCCGGGCTGGGTTTGTCATCTTCCTCTACAGCATGCTCATGACCACGCTGATCTCGTTCTTCGCGGTCATGATCATTCCCGACGACGTGCGCATGAGCATGTACAGCGACAACCTGATCGGTGGGCTGGCGATGTACGTCGTTGGACCGCTGTCGGCGCGCCTGGTGCTGCGCGTGTTTGTGGTGTTCGTGGGGTTTCTGATCTTGGCCGGCGCGGTCAACACCGCCATCGTCGGCTCCAACGGCGTGCTCAACCGCGTGGCGGAAGATGGCGTGCTGCCAGACTGGTTCCGTCACCCGCATCCGCGCTACGGCACGTCGCACCGGCTCATCAATCTGGTGGTGGGGCTGCAGATCTTCACCATCGTGGCCAGCCGCGGCGACGTGTATGCCCTTGGTGAGGCGTATGCCTTCGGCGTGGTCTGGAGCTTCGTGTTCAAGGCGCTTTCGATGGTGGTGTTGCGCTTCAAGGACCGGCGGCCGCGCGCTTGGAGGGTGCCCCTGAATCTGCGCATCGGCAAGATCGAACTGCCCGTCGGCCTGACGCTGATTTTTTTCGTGCTCCTGGCAACGGCGCTGACGAACCTGACCACGAAGAAAGTAGCCACCGAGTGGGGGATCGGCTTCACCATTGCGTTTTTCGCCCTCTTCGCCCTCTCCGAGCGGTTTCTCGGCCATAAGAAGCGCGGCTCGGAGCGTGAGCTGGAGAAGTTCAACGTCCGCTACACGCCGGAGTTCGATCCGGCGCGTATCGGGCTCGGCAAACGGCCGTGCAAGATCGTCCCGGTGCGCGACCCGAACAACCTCGTTCACCTTGACCGCGCACTGAAAGAAGCGGAACGTCAGAGTGTCGATCTGGTCGTGCTGACGGTCAAAGTCGAGCGCGGCCTGGCTGCCAACGACGACCCGAAGTTCGGTGCCGAGGAGCAAACCATCTTCTCCGCCGTAGTCAACCTCGCCGAGGCGCACGGCAAAGCGGTGATTCCCTTGGTCCTCAACTCCAACGACTCGCTGTTCGCCATCGCGCGTACGGCACAGGAACTCGGCGCACGCGAAATCATTCTTGGCCGTTCAGCAAAGTTCACCCCAGAGTTCCAGGCCGAGTCATTCGCGCTGCGCTGGGGGCAAGTGGAGCCCGATGAACAGAGGGAACTGGTGATGCGGGTGGTCTCCGAACACGAAGACCTACGGTTCAGTTTCTGAGGGGGAGGCAGCGTGCGATCCGATTGGCGATCAACAACTCGACCTCCTTCGCGCTGAGTCCCGCGGCGGCGAGGTGCGGCCAAATGAGCGGCATGATCGCCGACACCATGACCAAGGACGAGATTTTGGGCTCGAAAGCGAGGGAACCATGAAGATTGCAATTGGAATCGGCGACATTGCCGGGCGGCCGGCGCCTATCGACGATTTGATCGCGCAAACGCGGCAGGCTGAGCAGGACGGCTTCGCGTCGGCGTGGTTCGCGAACAGCTTCGGGATCGATGCGCTCACCGCGGCGGCGCTGATCGGACGAGAGACCGCGCGTATCGCGCTCGGCACCGCCGTCGTGCCGACCTTCCTGCGCCACCCGGTGGCGATGGCGCAGCAAGCGCTAACGACGCAGGCCGCCACCGGCGGCCGCTTCTCGCTCGGTATCGGCTTGTCGCACCAGGTCGTCATCGAGTCGATGCTCGGCCTGTCGTTCGCCAAGCCGTTCACTCACATGAAGGAGTACGTCGCGGTGCTCACCGCGCTCATCCGGCACGGCACGGTCAGCTACCAGGGTAGCGAGTTCCGGGTGAACGCGAACGTCGCGGTACCTGGCGCTGAGCCCTGCCCGATCCTGCTGGCTGCACTGGCGCCGAAGATGCTCGCCTTGGCGGGCGCGGAAGCCGACGGCACGATCACGTGGATGACGGGACCGAAGACGTTGCGGGAGTATACCGTACCGCGGATCAGCGAGGCGGCGGCCAAAGCCGGGCGCCCGGCGCCGCGCGTGGTGGTCGGGTTACCGATTGCCGTCACCGGGGACGTCGCCGCAGCACGCGAGCGTGCTGGGCGCGCGTTCCGGATCTACGACAGTTTACCTTCATACCGGGCGATGCTCGATCGGGAAGGCGTCGAAGGCCCCGCCGCCATGGCCATCGTCGGCGACGAAGATGTCGTCGGTGAACAGCTGCAGCAACTCGCTGCCATAGGAGTTACCGAATTTCTCGCGGTGCCATTCCCGGTCGGCAGCGATCGCACCGGCTCGTTGGAGCGGACGCGGGCGCTGTTGCTGCAGTTCGCTGGCAACGCCGCGTAGCTGGATGCCTGGGGCGGTGGGGCACCTGCTGCCCGGGCTGCCCCAGGCTCATGGCGGGCCGCCCCTTACGGGGCTGAGATCCTGCAGATTGACGGCGCACTGCCAGAGCCCCAACGGGGCGACAATACGTTAGCCAGGGGCAACGCCCCTGGCGGTGCGCCTGGGAATGTCGATGAGCTCCTGGCTGCCAGTTGCCTGTACGCGCAGAATCGTGAGGCAAGACGCAAGTATCCGGGACCTACCCATAGATTTGTCGCACACCCGGCCCCTGCCGTTGGCACGACCGTTTGCTCCTCTCGCAGCGGTCCGCTAAGTGATTTTCGGCCCTGTGTTGGGCGTGCGAACGAATGAAGTGCCCCTTCTGCCGCGACCTGGAGAACCGGGTCATCGATTCTCGACTTACCAAGGACGGTGACACCATCCGCCGCCGGCGCGAGTGCTCTCACTGCAAGCGACGCTTCACCACTTACGAGCGCATCGAGGAGATGCTGCCGATGGTGGTGAAAAAGGATGGGCGACGCGAGTTGTTCGACCGCCAGAAGATCATTGCCGGCCTGAAAAAGGCGTGTGAGAAGCGGCCGGTTAGCATCAGTGCCGTCGAGCAGACCGCAGACCGCATCGAGCAGACGCTGCAGGAGCGTGGCGAGAAGGAAGTCCCCAGCTCGGCTATCGGTGAGGCGGTCATGCGCGAGCTGCACCAGCTCGACAAGGTGGCGTACGTCCGCTTCGCCTCGGTGTACCGCTCCTTCAAAGACGTCGGCGAGTTCATGCGCGAGTTGGAGGAGTTGATCGAGGAGCGCCGCGAGACCGGCAGGCGCAAACGCAAGGCCGCGGCGAAATGAGGCTCGCGTGCTAGCGGAGCTTCCCCACTCCTTCGACTGGACTCAAGACAGGCCAGACTCTTCCCTCAGCAGGGTGTCGAGGGACTGCGAGCAGGCCCTTCGAGTTACCATGTGTCCCGTGGGTAGCGAAGGGAGCGAGATGAAAACCTGGGGAGCCTCCCCCGGTGCGCGTGGTACACAGCAGTGTCCACAAAGCTGCATGATATGCAGAAGCACA
>Ga0187884_10001496_pt1 | contig 21076 bp, 14 predicted proteins | sample June2016WEW_20_4_FD_132983 | JGI IMG/M metagenome (GOLD analysis project Ga0187884, IMG submission 132983) | Peatland microbial communities from SPRUCE experiment site at the Marcell Experimental Forest, Minnesota, USA - June2016WEW_20_40 | ecosystem: Environmental > Terrestrial > Soil >...
ATTGAAAGTAATAGCAGCAATCCCTTAGCAATTGAAAGTAATAGCAGCAATCCCTTAGCAATTGAAAGTAATAGCAGCAATCCCTTAGCATATGAGGAAGGGCCTGTACCGTTCGGGGTGATTCCGCTCGCGTCCCTCGCGAACACCAGCCAGGGTGATGCAGGGATTACTGCGTTTGTCGCATACCTGCGATCTCTCGCGTCAAACAACCTGTTCGAACTTGCCCAACACGGCTACGATCACCACGATAATCATGAGCTCTACGGTGGGCAAGTACCGAGTGAGTTTCGAGGGATGCCATACGACCAGCAATACGCGGAGATAGCGGAAGGAAGGAACTTAATGCAGAGTGCTTTCGGCACCGCGCCGACAAGCTTCATCCCGCCCTACAACATAGGCGATTACAATACTCTTAAGGCACTCGCTGCCCTCAATTTCACGGTATATTCTTCCTGCCCCGGAGACGTCCAGCCAACGATGCAAGACGGCCAGCTCAGATCGGAAACCCAGAGTATTGCACTGCCGGACCTCAGAGGAAACGCGAGCGCAGTCCTCCAATTGTTAATCAACCAGACCGCGCCGCTGCTCAGCAATCCAAACGTCCAAGACATCGTGGTCGTATACCACTATCGGTACTTTTCAACTGGACCGTATGGTGACACAGTAAATTCGACAAAGCTTGGAGTATTAAGGGACTACATACAATACTTAAAAAATAACGACGTCACTTTTGCTACGTTGAGCGGAACCCACCCTGCCTCGCAAATTTTCGCTTCTTCGTCAAACGCGACGTCACAGGTTCTTGCGCCACTGCAAACTGCGCGGACTGGATGGCTGTGGGCAATGCTTTCGCTTGCTGCGCCCGCAGGTGTGGTTATATTTTTGCGGAACTTGCAAAAGCAGGTTAAATGATTCAAGCAGTGTGCCGAGTGCGTTCATGCGCAACTCTGCACTGCCGACGCTGACCAAAAGGCGCTGCGCGTGAAAGAAGCTAGCCACACGCGCCGCCACAACACGAAAGTGACCGTTTCTCGTTGCGCGACAGACGAGCAAACCTGAATGCTACGAAGTTCTTCTGTGCCAGATCAGATAAGCAATCGCCGTACGATCCGTCCCGCGCGCCGTCTCTGAAAGAGCGAGCGCAAGCCCTTTTTGACTGCACGCTCATCGCTACTACAAGCCGAATAGAGACTCCTGACGTTGTTTTGCGCGACGATGTTCACAAAACGGATTTCTCATGCCGCGCGCTTTTATAGACTGAGGCGCTTACGATGACATTACTAAAGGCGCCGCTGAGAAAGTAGTGACCGCGCGCCGTTTGCCACATACAACAGGAACACCTTGTCGAGGACCGTCAGCGCTGATAGGCAAGATCGGTCATTGGGGCCGCACCTGGTACAGGTCAACGCCACTCGATGAGTAGATCAAGTTGAAATACGGGGAAGTTGCAACCCGGTTCTGGGCGTTTTGGTATGCACCAAACTGCGTCGCGTACAACGTTTCAATAAATGCGCCGTCTCCGCGCGTAAAAAACACATAAGATGGCCCTTTATTCAAGAGCTGGGCTTGTAGCGACGCGTTCACTGGTCCTTTGTTTATAAGCGCATCAAGTTTCAGAATGCTTGCGCCAGAGTGATTCTGTAGGCTGAAGTATCCTGAAACCGGAAAAGCCCCGGCATTATAAACAGACGCATCGCTTACGGTCTGATTAAAAAAGTCATAGCCTGACATTTCGGACGCACTCACATAGTCGAAGCTTTCATTACCATAGGCGATAACGACGTGTAAGATCGGCCCGGCAAGCAGAATTATGACCACTGCTATCTGCACCACGCGAAAATTTGCGTTTTTCACGAGGAAATAAATGAGCGCCGGAAGTACCAGCAAGAAACCGCGGAACAGCAGCTCTCCGCCATACCCAGGCAACACGATTATAGGTGCTGTGCCAATAAGCAGAGCAATAAAGACTGCGTCTATCTTTTCAACCTTCCGAGTCCGGATATAGCGATAGATGAACCATGCTGTCCCGACAGCGGCCACAAATAATGCCCAAGAGATACCTACGTTTGCGATAAACGTGTGAGTCGTGCTGCTAACAGTTCCTAAAACACTTGCCGTCCCCGCGACAATTCCTGGCTGAACTCCTTGCGAAACAGCTGAGGGAAGACTTTCTGTTATCGGTTGTGCCGTCTCAATGTGGAATATGTAATCAAAAAATGCAGCAGAGCCGAACAGCATCCAGCCGACAAAACCCAGCACGTAGGGCGGCACAAATCGATCGAGTCTCACCTTTGCAACGACTCCCGAGGAATACGCCACTATGAAAAAAAACACGAGGAGGGCAAAAGAGGTGAGGAAGTGCGTTATCACGAGCGACAAAAAAGTGATTAACAGGAGGAATGCGACGGCCACCGAGGGGTACTGAATCGTTCGCGTCGGTGCGCGAATCACGTGGGCGAACAAGATCGCCAAAAATGCGAGAAAGAGGATGTACGCCACTGACTCAGAACTCAGGTAGTCTTGCCCGACATAATTCATTATGTAGAACAGGAAAAGCGCGAGATAGGTTTCCCTCTTGCCAAAAAATCCGCGGTAGAGAACGAAGAGGAGAATTCCATACGTTACTTCCATGAAGGCGACATAGTACCTAACGAAGACGAGCTGTGCCTCTGAGGAGGCCAACACCTGGAATGTCGTGGAAAAGAGTGCCCAAGCGCCTGGCCAGTTAAACAGCGTCGAAACGTTGGGATTAATCGTGCCAGTGGCCGTCACTATGGAGGTAAGCCCCATGACGGTGTACGTCGATGTAAACCTCGGAAACGGCTCGATCAGCGCCGTCGTGACAAAAAGAAACGCTATCAGAAGGGCGATCTGACTCACAAAGAGTGCATCTCTCCATCGGCCTTCGCCTGGTGTCGCGAGGTTGACGACAAACGCGATGCTCAGGATAACGCTTGCAAAATAGAAAACGGGAGGGAGACTAGCGGCCAATCCGAAGCTGCCGACCTGCAAACCGCTCAATTGAATCGGAATGAGAGCGAACGTCCACAGCATCCACGACAGTGCGGTGAGTAGTGCTGCTGCAAGCAGTTTCGTCTTCACAGTTACTGCCACTTCAGTATCTCCAGCCTTAGCTAACCGTTCCGCGAGAGCGAGCACGCCTATCGAGAACCAGATTCGTTTCGCACAATGTCTCAATGTGCTCATAAGCTTTGCCATCCAAGGTTTCAGACTGTTACGCGCCGTCCCGGTACGGGTGCGCTTAGGGGGGAACAAGACAGCCGCCTGGATAGCAGATCAGCAAAAGGGGAGCGTAAAAGCGCCGGCGTCCACCATCCAAATGCATCAATTTATCTACCTAAAAAAACAAACGGCCATCACAGCGCCCCACAGAACGGGCCATGCGCAAGCAGCGCACTAACATCAGAGGAGTCGTCCGTGGACGTTAGCGTCATAGTATGTGCATATTCGCTCGAACGGTACGGCCACCTGCTCGACACAATCGAGTCCCTCGTTCATCAGCTGCATCCGGTCGGCGAGATCGTCGTCGTCATTGACAAGAACACAACCCTCTACCGCCAGTTGGCTTCTGCTACGGAGGTATACGGCTGGCACAACGTGAAGCTCAAGTTCAACGAAGAGCTCAGCGGAGTGTCCTATGCGAGAAACGTGGGGATCAGAGAAAGCAGCGGAGATATCATAGCGTTTATCGACGACGACGCAATCGCTGATCCGGAGTGGGTGCAGGCAATAGTCGGGTCTTTTGTAGGTGATGAGCGCGTGGGCGCGGTAACAGGGTTGACCGTTCCACGATGGGAAAGCGATGGTTCGTGGTTGCCAAAGGAGCTGTATTGGATGATTAGCTGCTCGTACGTCACCGCAACAACGACGTACGAGGTCGAGCGCAGTTTCGGCATGAACATGGCCATCAAACGGACGGTGCTTGACCGCGTCGGACTCTTTGACGAGCGCCTCGGGTTGGTTGGAAAGAAGTGGCTTGGGGGCGAGGACACCGAGCTCGTCTGGCGGGTGAGTAAATCAGGCTTCAAAATCCTGTGTAATCCTGATGTGAAGGTCTTTCACGCGATCCCGAAGACCCGGCTCGAAATCGACGCTTTGCTCAAGCGGGCGTTTGCCGGCGGAACGTCAGAAGGAAACATGATAAGGATTGCCAGACGTCGCGTCTCCCCGAAAACGAGGCAGCAATACCTTTCGACCCTGCTGTTCGAATTCTTGCCCACAAAAGTGCGCGATGCGATCGCCCAGCGTTCCCGCGTTGCGCTTAAGCAAGCGCTTCTCGTCGGCATGGTCCTCGTCTTTTGGGGATTCGGCTTTGGTTACGGCTACGTTGTTTAGAATCAAACGGCACAGAACGTTTAACGGTTTGGCGGGTGCTGGACCCGGAAAGAGCGCGCATGAAAAGCCCGGCGCACGAATATCGTTGAAGGCACCAGGGCGCTCTGATAGCGGTGCGAACCCACAATAGCTATATATCGATGACCCCCATTGAGTCTGCGATCACACGTCAATCATGAACCGCTAAGGAGCATCCGCAAAAGACGTGACACGAAGTAATTCAAGCATCCTTGACGCAAGACACCATACGAGCGCGGGAGATGCGCCTTTTTTCCAAGTTTACTTCGATTTAGCGCTTATTTCGGTCGTTATCGCTGTAGCGGTTATAGTCTTCTTCGTTCCCGTCGCTGACATCGCCCCCGCCCGTTTGATCACAGGCCTTGCTCTCATCTTTTTCATCCCAGGCTATGCACTGCTCGCCGCCATTTTCCCGCTGAAGGCTGACATAACGCACGTCGAAAGGGTCGGCTTTTCGCTCGTCTTGAGCATCATTATCGTTGGTGGCATGAGTTTCCTCGCGAGCTACACCCCACTCGGCCTGCGAGCGGCGCCCGTCGTAGCTGCCGTGTCAATCTTAGTGCTTGTGATAACCGTCAGCGCCTACGTGCGGCGCCGCTCGCTACCCTTGGAGCGGCGCTTTGTCATCTCCGTTCCTCGCACTTCAGGGGCAAAACGAGCGCTCCCATGGGGAAAACTAGATGGCAAGCTTGAAAAAACGCTTGCTGTCGTGCTCGTGATTGTCTCAGTAGTCGCTCTATCCGCAACAATTTATTTGATCGCTGCGCCGACAGGGGGCGAGGCGTACACAGCGTTTTACGTTCTCGGTCCCGATGGTAAAGCTCAAGACTATCCCTCTCAGTTTCGTTTGGGAGAGGAGCAATCGGTGATTGTGGGCGTCACCAACCACGAGCAACGCGCCATGGACTACACGTTGGTAACCACGTTGAGCGACAACGCCAGCTCGAGCACGCTCTCCACTGAGACACTTCACCTCGCGAACAATGAAAACTGGGAACAACCTACGACCGTGCGGCCTGACCGAATCGGCGAAGACATGCAGCTGAGCTTCCTCCTGTTTGGCTACAACGACACAACACCATTGCAGACGACTCACCTGTGGGTAAACGTCACTGCGTAAGCCGGGCGTTGAACTGATTGCTCGAAGCGTGGGCGCGTCACGCATACTTAAGTATGAGACAGTCCATGTGTCGTCGTGTCATTCGCCTCCGTAGCGGTCGCCTCGGTGCACGCGCTGTCGATTGCTCCAACCACAACAGTTATAGAAATCAGCTCGATTGTGACGATTGCGCTCATGCTTCTCTTTTTCACGCGAGCCGCTCTCGTCGAGACGCCCTATTGGAACAGACACGTCCAGACGGCCTACGTTGCGTTCGCGATACCACTCGTGGGTTTGTTTCTCATCGTCATTTTCGTGAGATTCTTGCCCGTACTCACGAGGCGATAGATGGCGTATGCGCTTTAGCGCAGAAAACGGCTTAAGAACTAAAGGTTGGAGAGGCGTTTGCAACTTCGTTCGTGCCGCCAAAGAAAGGTTCGAATCTCACAGCTTACCCGCGTACAGTTCTGAAGTTAGGACAAACGCATTCGCATGGGCCGCACGAACCCTGCCACTCGTCTCGGCTACAAAAAAGTTCAGCGTCGCGAAAACTACCGTCAGCCGAGGGGCAAAGCGGCAAAACTAGCGGTTTTCCTCCGTCGATAACGTGAGTGACGACACAGAGTGCAGAAGTATCCCCGTCACCGCCATAAGTGTTCCGACGACGGTGAGGAGGATCATAAGCATCGCCGGCCCAAAAACGACCTTCCCGAATTTGAGAAAGTCGTTTATGATATAAACGCCGACTGCCAGTCCTGCTGCGATGAGGCACGCGCCAGGGGCGGTAAACGCGAGCAGGGGGTTCTTAAACTCAGCGTTGCGAAACACCCCCGTTAGCACCTGCACGCCGTGCCGCACGGGATGCACGGAGGGGCGCCCCACGTCATAGCGAACTGTCACTCCTACCTCCGCGATCCGCAGTTGCGCCCTTGCAGCATCCATGAGCATCTCACTGTCGATCGCGAGCCTGTTTGAGTTGAATCTAAAATAAGGCACCGCTTTAATCGAGAATGCGCGAAATCCGCTCTGCGTATCGGTGATGTCCAGGTCCTTGTTGAGCGCTAAACGCGTAAACTTGTCGAGCACAACCTGTCCAAATCTGCGGTAGCGAGGCGTGTTGTGACCGTTTCCGTCCAAGTAGCGGCTGCCGTTTACGACGTCGGCTTCGTCACTCAACAATGGTGCCAAGAGCTTTGGAATGTCATCAGGGTCGTGCTGGCCATCTCCATCGAGAATAACGATGATATCGGCGCGCTGTTGGCTCGCGTATTTGAAAAACTCGCGGAGCGCAGCTCCCTTGCCCTTGTTCGCCTCTTGCACGATCACTTCAGCGCTAGCAAGACGTGCGACCTCCGTCGTTTTATCAGTTGACCCATCGTCGATGACGACGACTTTATCCGCGTATTGAGAGGCGCGCAAGACAAGACTGCCAATCGCCACTTCTTCGTTGTAGCACGGAATGCCAACAATGACCCTCAAGAGGTGCGAAGTTGCTGGAGAAGCCTCCCGTGCCGTCTTTACATCCTGGAGATCCTGCTGAAGTTCCGTGGAGGCCATTGCGCTCGTGTGCCCTTTTTGAATGTACCTAATGTCGGGGCTCGTGTCATAAAGGTTGCTGTTTGGGTCCCGACAGATCAGATCGCTGACGAAATTCCGCGCTGATTAGCGCGAAAGCCCTATTCTTACGTGCTCTTCGGGGCACGAGAGGTCTAGCCACGAAACAACAGCCGTATCTACCTCCTACCATTTAAGCAACGCATAGTCGGGAGTATTGGTGAGCCATAAGGACAAGGTTTACAATGACATAGGTGCTCAGAGTTACCAGTGAACGCGCAACACGAAATACGTGCCTCGCTGCCTTTTGTCACCGAGACCGACACGAGCGCGGTGAATCGATGAAGATACTAATTATTACGGCGAACTACGATCCTCGCGTCGGCGGCGTCGAGGTTGTGGTCAAAGAGGTTGCGAAACGGCTTGTTCAACGAGGCCACGCGTGTACTCTTCTGACACTTAATCAGTGCGCCGTGCGAGAGGAGGAAGAACTCAACGGGGTTCATATCAAGCGATTTTCTTCGCGCATTAGTAAACGCCTGTTCGAGCTCAGTCCCGAAATGCTCCTTTACTGTGTGAGAGACCGGCGCGCCTTCAATACGTTTGACGTAGTCCACATCCACAACTATCACTCGTTACTAAGCTTGCAGATGACGTTTCTCCTTAAAGACGTCGTTCGCGCGAACGGGAAGGTATTTTTCTCACCGTACTACCATGCTGAAGGACATACAAAGAGGGCTAGCGTGTTGCTTAAGATTCTGCACCCGTTTGGACGATGGATCCTTCGACAAGTCGATGCGTTCATCTGCATATCAGACTACGAAGCGTCATTAGTTCAGCGTGATTTTTCGGTCCCTCGTGAGAAGGTGTGGACTATTCCGATCGGCGTCGGGAGGATAAGCGGAAAAAGAAAAGAGAAAGAAAGAGGAGGACCTATTTCACTGCTCTACGTTGGGCGCGTTGAGAAATACAAGGGGATACAGCACATTGTCGAAGCCATGGCAAAACTCAAGGAGGTGCACAAGGTCAGGTCATCGCTTACAATTGTTGGAGGGGGCGATTACGTAAACGAGCTGAGAGCCAGCATCAAACGCCTCGGTCTAGAAGATGCCGTTAGGTGGCTTGCGCGTCTCCCACCAGAAACGCTAGACGAGGAATACTCAAACGCAGATCTTCTTCTCCTGCTTTCGAAGACGGAATCGTACGGGCTTGTTGTTGCTGAAGCGCTCGCTCACGGAACTCCGTGCATCGTTAGCAAGTCTTCGGCTCTTGGTGAGTTTTTGCAAGAACCGGGATGTTTTGGTCTTGACTACCCGCCGAATGACGAAACTCTCGCCAAATTGATACTTGACGTTTATGCTAGCCAGGTCGCCGTAGGTCATTTGAGCAGAAAGGTGCGAATATGGGACGAAGTGGCAGATGACTACGAGCGCGCGTATTACAGTGCAACTACGACTTAGTTCGATCAGCACACTCACAAGCAGTGTGCGTGGCGACGGTTTTCGCGCATCTTTTGGACGATGGCCAGTACCAATTTCATGTAATGAGGCATATGAACGTGCTCAAGCGATCATCCCACAATCTTGTCTGAATCATATGACAGCTCCATACGTGAGTATCATTATCTTAAACTGGAACGGGAAGGACATGTTGCAGGAGTGCCTGCGGTCAGCTAGCAACCTAGAATATCTAAACTATAATATCGTGGTAGTCGACAATGGCTCGACTGATGGCTCACAAGATGTTGTTCGACATAATTTCCCCGAAGCGCACCTTATTGAAAATGAGCAAAATCTCGGTTTTGCAGAGGGGCAGAATACTGGTATTCGCTATGCTATAAGGAGCGGGGCCGACTTCATTTTCATTCTTAACAATGACATCACACTGGACCGAAACGTGTTGACGGAGCTGGTCGCTGCTTTTGAAGAGGATGCGTCCATCGGGATTGCTGGACCGATACTGTATCACGCGGACCGCCCAACAGTTGTCCAGAAGGCAGGAGCTATGATTTCGTGGAGCACCGGGCGCACCCCCTATTTAGGAGCAAAAGCGATAGGAGGCGCATTATCCCTCAAGACGATACCAGTAGACTCAGTGGGCATGTTTCTAGCTAAAGCAGCCTTGTTTGAGCGTATTGGCTTTTTCGATGCGAGGCTCTTTTCCTACTGGGAGGACACCGACTTATGCTTGCGCGCAAAGAAGGCCGGATGCCGTGTGGTCTGCGTTCCCGCTGCCAAGATATGGCACAACGAGGGATCCACAGCGGCAAAGGTGCCCGGCTTGCGAACGTACTATCTTACGAGAAATCGATTTTGGATGGAGAGAAAGTACGCCTCCTGGGGTGCACGAGTGCTATTCTACCTGGTTTTCTTTCTGGGAATATTTTGGTTCAACGGGGTTCGATTCCTGCTCGTCGAAAGGAACGGGGAAGCTTTTCGTGCTCTTCTAAGAGGCACCCGTGACGGAGTGTTTCAGGATAGCTAAAGTGTCATCGTGCGACAGCTGCACGATGACCGAGCTGAGACATTAGCCGAAAGCTTATACCTAATAGCAGGTCCGCCGTCCCTCGCCACCCATTTGTCACGGTCGAGTGTTTGCAAAACACGTGAAACGCTGACGGCGCGGACTTAACGCAGTATTGTGTCACGCGCCTTCGTAGCAAAATGGCGAAGCGGCGAAAGACATATGTGGCTTTTTACGAAGGTCTGGCCACAAAGGCGAATCTGAATGCCTGCTATTTAGGCTCCAAAATCGCGTAGCCACCATGGCGATCTTTGGATCAACTAGCCGCTATCAATTGGAAGCTTTTTTCTGCGCGACGTCTATGCTCTGATCCTTACGCAAATCAGCAATATTTAAGAACAAATACGAGCGGCTTAGGAATAATGAAAGCGCCGAGTGAAGACCGGACTCACTATTCCGTTCTTCATCTAATTGATATATTCGACGCGCGTTATGAGCGTGATCAACAGCGAATTATTGCTCTCCAGTTAGAGAGAGGATATAATGTGACTGTCGTCACGTCGATCTACAACGATGAATGGCGCCGAACCCCACGCAGCTTGTTTAGAGAATGGGAAGCGGGTTTGAAAGGAGCTGACGTTCACCACTATCCAGCAGTCAAGTTACCTTTTCTTGAAACGGTCGTCTATCTGGCAGGGCTTCGCGCTTTATGCAACTATGACATCGTTCACGCTTACGGGCCGTGGGCGTATTCTTCATATCTCGCGTGCATCCTCAAGAAGTTCACGCCAGCCCCGGTCGTTATGCGAGCTGATTTTTCCGAACCAGGGTACCAAAGGGCAAAACGAAACCTCTTCTGGAGGGTACTGCTGCGCGCACAGTTCAGATTTGCAGACGCGATAACGACATTTACACAAACCGAAAAGCATTATCTAACTGATCTCGGGATCGCGGAGAGGAAAATATGGGTGATTCCTGTGGGGGTGGATTTAGCGAAGTTCGGCAACTCGTTGAACAGCGCGAGACCAGAGAAGGAGCCGGTTATTGGCTACATCGGTCGTTTCGCTCCGCTTAAAGGCGTGCACCATTTGGTCGCCCCCCTCTCTCAGATTTTGCGAGAGTATGAAAACGTCAAGGTGATATTCGCTGGTCCCCAAAACGATCGCGCGTACTTCGAAGGCATCGTAAAGGAGATGGGGCGATTTACCAATTTCTCGTACATCGGTACGCCGCACGATTCAATCACGTTCTTCAATCAATGCGACATCATTCTGATTCCGGGGATGAGAGATACAGGTGCTATTACGGCGAAAGAGGCAATGGCCGCTGGCAAAGTCGTTGTTGCCTTTGACACTTACCCCTTTAATTCTTATATCACGAACGAACTATCAGGCTTGCTAATCAACGTCGAGCATGATATCTACGAAAGCTGCAAACGACTTATTGAAGACCCGGGTTTTCGAAAAAGGATTCAAAAAGCGGCGTTAATTCAGGCGCGTGATTTTGGCGATCGTGAGATGGTAGGGAAGATCGAAGAGATGTACAATGCCATTCTTACCGTAAAACGGGACGGCGATCAGTAGGCGATTGTCGCAACAAGGATACGACCATTTAGGCTCATCTTTTTTCAGCACGGCGAACCTCGCGGACGATTTTCCCAAGCTTTTTCGCGTGAACGCGCTATGTTGAGTCGGAGCCTCTTTCCGCGCATTCAAGGAATAAGAATATGATGAAATTATATTACAATAGTGCCACACACTATTCCAGAAAGAGGGCGCATTAGGAGATGAACACTCGTCCGAGGGTCGTTATCGTCATTTTGAATTGGAATGGAAAACAGGATACCGCCGAATGCATAGACTCCCTAGCAGCGATTACGTATCCAAACTACACGATATTGGTAGTCGACAACGGTTCCACGGACGGGTCCGTGGAATTCTTAAAAGAAAAGTACTCTCACGTTGAAATCGCGAGCAACAATTCAAACATAGGATTTGGAGCGGGAAATAACATCGGAATCGAGCTTGCGCTTAGCATGGGGGCGGACTACGTATTGTTACTCAACAATGACACGGTTGTAGATGCACATTTCCTCGGCTATTTGGTGCAAGAGGCCGAAAGCGACCGTCGGATCGGTTTCACCGGACCAAAGATATACCGTCTGTACGAGGGCGAGGCCGCAGAATACGCCGTGTGGAAGACGTTCGGATGGAAGAAGATGACCTTGGACGCTGTGCAGAGGACGACGCTTTTGCATTCTGCTGGCGGTTCATTTAACGCGTGGCTCGGAAAAACTCGCCATAGAGGCGCGGCGGAGTTCGATGTAGGCCAGTACGATGAACCAGAAGTAGTCGATTTCGTGGAGGCCTCGTGCGTATTAGTGAAGAGGGGGGTAATCAACGACATCGGGCTGCTCGATCCTACGTATTTTGCTTATCTGGAAGACGTTGACTGGTGCTTGAGGGGGCAGCGCGCTGGGTATGCAACAGTCTTTGTTCCACGAGCTAAGATTTGGCACAAGGGAAGCAAATCCAGCTCCCACGAAAACAGGGTTTATTACTATACTAGGAACACGTTGTGGCTAATGCAAAAAAGAGCGACAAAGCTGCAGTATCTAACGTTCCTTGCCAGCTTCTTGCCAATCCAGGCGCCATTAAGTGTTATCATCATTGCGGCTTATCAGAAAAGAAATAGAGCTGCAAAACTGTTTGCCAAAGGCATAATAGATGGACTTCGGGGACCCCCATCGAACGGTTAGCTGCCAGCTGCTGTATCCGGTGAATTCGCGACAGCCGCGGAGACGAGACTCTGGCTTCGCTGACAATGACTCTCTCGACCTTCCGCGTTGCTCATTTAAACCGAATACAGACTTCAAGCTACTGCCGGCTGCATTTTGTCGATGACCGCGTCGAAGCAGCGCGGTGCAGTGCATTAGCGCCCAGTTAATACCGCTTAGCGCAGCGTGTGAATTCATTCACGAAATGTCCCCATGACAGATTTTTGCCCACGGGAAGCAAATCCGTGGGTCTAGGCGTGAATACGCGACGGTTTTCTTCTGCCTATCTCTTCAGCGTCACACTAATTCACATCATGATTTCTGTTTTTTTTTTTTTGCCCGGCAAGCCTGCAAACTGGGCAATAACAGTGACTCCCTATAACTTTATGCAGCGACTATATCACCTATAAACGCAAGAAACACGACTAGCGAGAAATACTTGCGAGATATTCTCTGAAAATACGAAAAACACATATAACGGCCCAAGCAGCTTGGTCGCTTACGTTGAATTGAGTGCATTGCTATTAGCCTCAAAAAAATGCGCAATCGCTGCAGTCATCAAACATCGCCCCTTCCACCACCGTGGCTGCGCCGTGTATATCTTTCCGTTTCATTAATACGGCGGGATCATGAGTTGATGTAACAAGGACAACAGAGACAATGGGACACAGCTTACTGGGAGCCCATGCAGACGCCACCCCATCTTACGAATTCGCAAGAGGTTAGCTTGGTAAAGGTAAGCGTCGTTATACCTACCTATAACAGGGCACACGTCATTGGACGGAGTATCGAAAGTGCCCTCTGCCAAACGCATCAAGATCTTGAGATATTGGTGATAGATGATGGGTCAACCGACAACACGTTCGACGCTGTTAAGCCCTTCTTGCAGCATCCTCAAGTGAAGTATTTGCGCCACGAGAGAAGAAAGGGACAGCAGGCGGCACTCAACACCGGAATAAAGAACTCGTGCGGAGAGTACATCGCTTTTTTGGATTCAGATGACGTTTGGATTCCTGAGAAGACTGACTTAGAGCTGTCCGCCATTAACAAGAAGGGTAGAAACTGCATCGCGTTGACGGCAATGTGGTGGACCACAGGAAATGGCTCAAAGAAGACAAAGTACTCGAAAAAGTATAACGGATACGTATATCCCGAAATGCTCGCTGAACCCGGGCCAAGTTACTGTTGCATGCTCGTACCAACGAAGTGCTTAACACAAATTGGATTTTTAGATGAAAGCACCGTGGCTCTTACAGATTGGGATACGTGCATATCCCTTTCGAGATACTACGAATTCGTCACCGTGGACGAACCGTGCGCGATTATCTACACGGATGAGCCAGATTCCATGAACCAAGATAACTTACTACAAGCCCTGAGCCGCGAACGCATCGTCGAAAAAAATCAGAACGATATACTGCGGTACATCGGACCACGGGGCTTGGCGAGGCATTTTCGGATAACTGCGTTCCTCTTCGATGCCGCCGGCGAATTCAGCCGCTGCAAAGCGTATATGCTGAAAGCGTACAGGACTGACGACAAAAACCCAGCGATGTTTCTGCTGGCATTGTCAACGCTATTGGGAGAGAGAGGATTTCATTTCATGAAGCGCGTCGCAACGCCCTTCTACAAGCGCCTGCTCGTCACGCCAGCAGGAGTTTGACAGGCGTCGTCGCTGCACCGCGCCGCTTAACGCGTTCAGCGCTTCACGTGCAAAGCACCACCAAACTGGCAACTGCAGAGTCTCTGTAAAAGACGGCGAGTCGGATCTCATGGCTAGCGTCGGAAGACCGGCACTGATCGCAATTGCTCACTGGGCTTTTTTGCGTCAGATTCATCTAGCAGAGGAGCGAAAAGCCGTCAGATTCCGTGGCAACATTGTCTTTCCGTTGCACGCCCGGTTGAACCGGAATAAGCGCCTAGAACCTCGTGCGGCAAGCCCCGATTTCGCGATCTGCAGAACCGGAGCAGAAATCGACATGCCACGCCTCTCGGGGCGATGTGGCTTTGTCAGATCGAAGGGGATATCTATAGGCGAAATCACTTAACCGTACGTGGGTCTCCGAGCAGACAAAATGAAGCGCGTATGCATATTGGGTCTCGGCCACATCGGGCTGCCGACGGCGATATTAGTTGCGCAAAGTGGGTATCAAGTCATCGGAGTCGACACTGACGAAAATATCGTCACGATGCTAAACGACGGCATTTCACACCTGCACGAGGCAGCCATTGATATCCTGTTGCGGGAGGTGCACGATTCCGGTAATCTGTGCGCAAAAAAAGAACCTGAGGAAGCAGATGCCTATATTATCGCCGTGCCAACACCGTTTGACAAAGACGCAAAGCAAGCAGATCTGAAATTCGTCATATCAGCGCTGCACATGATTTCCCCATTTTTAAGACACTACGCCACTGTAATCGTCGAATCTACTATCCCTCCAGGAGCATCTGAAAGGGTGTTAGTCCCACTTCTCGAAACGACGGGCCTAAGATCAGGTAAGGATTTTGACTTAGTTTATTGCCCTGAGCGGGCGATGCCGTCTAACTTAGTCAACGAAATGGTTTACAACGATAGGATCATTGGAGCCCCAAACGAGAGAGCGGCGAAAGCAGCAAGAACGCTGTATTCGAGTTTTGTCAAAGGCGCGATTCATATCACGACAGTGCGCACGGCTGAGATGTGCAAGGTCATAGAAAACGTGTTTAGAGATGTGAATATAGCACTAGCGAATGAGCTAGCCTTGATTGCCGAAGATGTCCAAATTGACATTTGGCAAGCTATAGAACTTGCAAACAAGCACCCGCGTGTAAACATCTTAAGGCCAGGTCCTGGGGTCGGTGGTCATTGCATCGCTGTAGACCCGTGGTTCCTTTGCACCGGCAGCACGCCGAGCGACCTTATTCGCGCGGCACGTAAGATCAACGACAGTATGCCTGACCACGTCATAGCGATGGTTAAGCACATCGTGAACACGGATGCGCCAAACATCGCAGTCTTTGGTATTGCTTATAAGGGAAACGTCGACGACTACCGACGATCTCCGTCGCTAAGGATCATTGAATTAGCCGAAGATCAAGGATGGGGTGTAAAGGTACATGACCCCATAGTGAAGCAAACGCGCGAGTATCCTTTGCTTGAGCTCGAGGAAGCGGCGCGCGACAGCGATTGTATTATAATCGCTACTGACCACGATAAATTTAGCAATATAAATCCTGTGGCTATTGCCCCTTTAATGCGCCAAAAAAACGTTATAGATACAAGAAACATTCTCGACAAGGAAAAGTGGGAGAAGGCAGGCTTCACGCATCGCCTGCTCGGGCGAGGCACGAAGCTCTGCTAATGACGTTTCTCAACTGGCGCGTCAGTAGGCAGTACGAGATCTTGCTGCGAAAGGAGCTGCTGTGCAAGCAGAGGACTGTCGTTTCGTGTTGAAGCCTCAAAAAATCAGCTCACATATACCTGGGTTTGCCTCTGCACGATCGTGCAGCGTTTTTCTTAAAAAGACGAGCGTCGATGAAATGAGGAGGACACATGACCACGCTTGCGCACCCCAAGAATCATCGACGGAACCCAAGTTCACTACGGCTGGAGGTTACGTATGCTCAATATGTGCGAAAGAGGGATAAGGCACTGGTTCTGAGATCTTCCGGCCGCTGCACGTAGCCTTGCTCGAGCTGGTGATTTCGGACAAATCAAAGGATAGAGATGTTTGCAGATCAGAAGTTGAACGATTTTTCAGCTGCACACAGAAGTAAACAAATGAAGTTCGCGTGAAGGAGTCCGGGTCGGGGGGTATCTGAACGACGAGATTGATGCTGATGTTGGAGGATTACCCTCCAGACGTTACTGCATCAGCGTTGCGCATGCGCGATTTAGTCGACGTTATATCCCACCGCGCCGAAGTGGACGCCAGAATTGTAGTTCATAGCCCTAGATCAACGTCCAAAAAAATGAGGGCGGGCGAGAGAATAACAAACAACGTGAGCGTTGTCCGATATGAACTCAAGTATCTCCAGCAGCTACTGGGTAAACTTCCACAAAATAATCCCCTTGCGCTCTTAATAACGACTCTTATTGCCATCAGAGAAGTGCGAGAGTATAAGCCTGATCTGATTCTGACTAGTGTCCCAACATATAGCCCTGCGATCGCTATATACCTAGCATCCATCTTGCTGGGAAATCAGTATTGCATAGATATCAGGGATGACTGGACCAACCAGCGCATAGCAAAATGGGCGATCCGCAACAATCCACGGTGGAGCCGGCTTATCAATGCCCTAACTTCCAGTCTTGCCTATGCACTATTCACTAAGGCTTGTCAGAGGGCCTTTTTATTGACCTCGGTTTACGACTCTTTGGCTAAGGATCTTCAGCGACTTACTAGTCTAGAGAAACCGGTGGTTTTTGTCCCAAACGGGATAAATTTGTCTGAACTCGAAGCTGTTGGGCAAACGTCCGATAAGCGCGCGATATTAGCTAAATATGGCATTCCAATTGATGATGGTCTCAAATATGTGATTTATGTCGGGACGATAAGAGATTACTACAAGCCTGAAATATTGATCAAGCCTCTCCAGGACCTGATACGTAAAGGGAAAAAGATGTGCTACATAATAATCACAGAGAGGGATTCTGCTAGTATCACAAAAGAGATTGAAGCTAACGGTGACCCAAAAAACGACATATTTTTACGCAAAATTAACCACGACGACGTGCTTGAGCTTCTTCTAGCAAGTGACGTAGGATTTTACGCGCTTTCGAGGGGATTTCCTGTCGAATACGCGCTGGGCGTTAAGGTATTGGAATACGTCGGGTGCAAATTACCGATACTTTCCGTTGCCGATGAGTATATTTTGACGACGAAATTCATCAAAGCGCACGGAATAGGAATAGCACTGGGCTGGGATGAAACTTCACTCTTAAGCTCTTCGGTTGAGAAGCTACTACAAGATCCCCAATTTGCGAACAACATTGATGCATATTATCCCAATTTCGTCAAAGAGTTCGGACGGAAAACGAATAGTGAAAAACTGTTCGAAGCGATTATGCATAATTATCAGAAAGCTGCTCGCTAAAATCTGCTGCACCTTGACAACAATTAGTTGAAGTGATAGAGGGCGCAGGATAAAGCCGCTTGTCACTTATACATGCTTTATGGTGCTTGCACTTGCTTAGCGGCCAGGTAGAGTTGCTATCTCTATGTCTCTTCACGAGTAAACAGAGCTGCTATTTTTATGTCTTCTTTTTTCAATTCGTGCAAGACCTCATAACCTTCGCCGAGAAACCCGAATGGCGTCAGATGTGCACGCTTTCTCAATTTGTTGGTTAATTTCTGATGCTTTATGCTATATATGGGATCTTGGAAGGCAGAAGCTTTAAAACCGTGTGCCTCCAGTGTGCGTAACATGTCATCATATGCGCTTTCAGGCATTTTATGCGGATGCAATTCCGTTACTATCTTTAATGCTCTGCACTCCTTGAGCACGTTTAACGCTCCTTTCAGTATTTGATGCTCGTGCCCTTCTACGTCCATACGAACTAGGGTTGGACAGCGCTTGACACGGTCATCCACAAAGCTATCTAAGGTAGTTAGCAGAACAGTTTCTTTTCGCGTGATACCTTTATTCGAGCCCTCTGACAACGATGCACAATTTCTTCTCTCTGGAATAAAAATGACATCCGTGCCACGTTTACTACTTAGCGCGCACTTAAACAGCTTTGCATTTGTGCAGTTATTTAAGTCAACATTTTTTTTAAGATAGTCAAAATTTTCACCTACGGGTTCTATTGCATAGACAAGTCCATTGGGTGCTAGTTTAGATTCAAGCAAAGCATAATAGCCAATGTTTGCTCCTATATCAATGATAATATCGTCTTCTTTTGTAATCGTAGTCATCAAATTAGTCGTGTATGGCTCTCTAAAACCATAAAGGCATAATTCCCTGCTTAAACCCCTGTCGTGCGGATTTAGTTCCATTAGGTAGCGACTGTTCAAGATCTGAATCTTGGCGGTTTGACGGTATCTGCGTAGGACGCCATAGCGGAGCTTATCGAGTTGCCAATAAAAGTTTACATACAACGACATATACAATATCCGCCAAAACAGTAATCTAACGCCATTTTGGCTAACAAATGCCCTTAGGCTAGAGGGCGTCACCGGAGTATTCGAGACATAATCACTCAGAATTTCTGTTCTTTCCATCCTACGCTGCATCGGCACTTACGAGAATTTAAGTTTTTTGAAACGTATTAGGCGATAAACCTGCCTTAAATGGAATGACGAATCGACGTCGTGTGCGCGTTGTGTTTGGACCAATGACTGCTTAATGGTAGATCCTCTAGTGGACTTAAACAGCGCTATTCGTAGCGTCTACTTTGCACTAACATTATTTCAGAGGAGATAGTTTACGACACCCATACTAGTCCCAAAAGCTTATCGTAAACGCTAGTCGTAGCTTTGGCAATCGCACGATCTCTTTAATATCCCTATCTATAGTCTTTGGTTCTAACGTGCTGAAAAGTCTAATTACGCATAAGCAATTGAGTCAGGATCATTTGGCAGAACCAAAATATCTACTCTAAACTGACCATAATTGGAGAATGCTACTTACGTTTAGTTCCTATAAAAGACGTCTCAAAAAACTGTACCTTCTATCCTCATAACACCTGACCCCTCACTTAGAGACGGGAGAACAGACACATTGGGTGGCTAATGATATTGGGGGCCTCTTCTCCTAATATCTGCATGAAAGGGCCTTTCTGTGCCAATGAATCCAAGATCTTAACGTTTACGGAACCCAGATTCAAAAAAAAGTGGCGGAGCCAGCGCAATCAGTACTAGATACAGCAATATCCCACCAGAATCCTCAAGCAAATTTGCCCATATTTAAGTACTGCGACAATTAATCATTTATCTTGATCTGTTGATGGGCCAATGCGCGCTGTTAATATCCAGCTGATTTTCCGTCTAGGATGCAAGTTAAGATGGTATCGGCGTGAACAGTCCATCGATAAAGCCTCGAACGAAGTGCCGGATATGACCGAACTGACGCGCTTTTAGAAGCCCGGGAATGCTGTAAGCGGGGTACAACAGTAAAAACGAGACAAATTGCGGGACTCGCGCATGCTTTCTTGCATTAATCACCCAGTTTCTGTGAGGGTAGTATTCTTTAAACTGCTTTACTTTTGAAGTCGATGCGTGTTTTTTGTGCCAAATCTTACTATTAAGGTCGCATACGACTCTATACCCAGCTCTGCTGATTCGCGCGCACCAATCAAGATCCTCACCATAGCAAAAATAGATTGGATCAAGTTTTCCCACTTCTTCGATTATTTTTCGTTTGATCAAAAAGCACGAGCCCGACACGAAATCAGCGGGCAAAAGCTCGTCCACAGCGAAATGTTCGATCTCAGCGTCTTTTTTTCCCTCGTTAAGGATCGTCATTCTTCCTGTCCAAAAATCAATACGCGCGCCTGTCGACTGGATGACATTTGGTTCGTCGTACCAATATATTTTCGGGCCAATGACTCCAATACTGGCATCCTTATCTGCAGCGCGTACGAGTTCCGTAAGAAAATGTTTATCGACGACAGTATCATTGTTCAAGAGCAGCACATAATCAGCAGATGCTTTTAATGCATAGCGCATCCCTATGTTATTTCCTTCGGAATAACCAAAGTTCTGTTCGTTCTGGATAATGACCAGCGATCCGTTGGACGCTTTATTGGCACGCTCTCCATCTAGTTTTTTCGATAGAGTCGCTACTTGTATATCTTCGGCTTCACGTCTCGTATAATTTATAATGTGCACAGGTTCGATTTGACTGTTGTATGGGCGAGAAGCCGATTCCAGTGCTACTTTGCCTCTTGCGTATGCTGTGATTCTCGCTAGTGAATCATCCTGTGAATCATTATCAACGATAATTACGTCATAGTTTGGGTACGAAATAGTATAGAGTGATTGCAGACATTTTACCGTATCTTCTCCGCCGTTCCAATTAAGAATTATGATAAAGACCTTGGGCCACTCGACACCATCCATCTTATCCACGTTCAATTGTGGCACGCTATCAAAAGGTTTCCTTGGGCTGCGCTGCCTCGGTTTTCGAGATGCGCTTGCTGTACTCATGAAATATCACCTGGATCCGAGGATCCTTCGCCGATAACTGTCAATAATCTGTCTCGCTACCTCGTTTGAAGCGTCTTCCACGATTATCAGCTCTAAGTCGCCGAATCTTGCGCTAAAACGCCTTCAATCTCGGCGAGAAAGTTCACGTGATTGTGAGACTTCATGAGTACGCTGACTAATGGCATTGTCGATCAGCGCCAACGTAAGGTGTGCCTCGTCAAAGCTTCCCCGATAGGTTCACTTCTATCCTTTAAGTCCGTAGCTCACAAGTTTAGCTGTTCAATGCCTTTTTGTATGATGCATTGCGCAATGAGATCCTGACGCCTTTTATTTATAACGCAAAGATATGGATTGCCAGCGTGACCTGGATCATCCCCAAATGCACTAGCAATGGAGCCATCAAAAAGAGCGTAATACTCACGCTTTCAGCCGAGAGTTTTGATGCCTACCGAAATCATTAATGGAGCACTTCTTTCCATCTCGATTTGCGTTTCGCACGATGGCATTTCTTGCTCGCATACATTGCGTCAATTTCGAGACGCAGCTTGTCGAGGATTCAATTTGTCTAGGTGGTATCCTCTTCTTCGACAACACGATTGATGTGCCGCATCAGTCTTTTTCCGGCTTTCTCTGCAGTCCAGAACTCCTCAATGCATTCGATCGCTTTTTGAGATATCTCCC
>Ga0187884_10001501_pt1 | contig 21021 bp, 21 predicted proteins | sample June2016WEW_20_4_FD_132983 | JGI IMG/M metagenome (GOLD analysis project Ga0187884, IMG submission 132983) | Peatland microbial communities from SPRUCE experiment site at the Marcell Experimental Forest, Minnesota, USA - June2016WEW_20_40 | ecosystem: Environmental > Terrestrial > Soil >...
GCGCTACCAGTTTGACCCTGCTTCCCCACACTGTTATGATTTTCCTGCGGGGTGGAGCAGTCTGGTAGCTCGTTGGGCTCATAACCCAAAGGTCGGTGGTTCAAATCCACCCCCCGCAACCATCCGAATACGCCCGTCTGCGGGAACGCCGAATATCGGCGCAAGTGGATCAGTACCAAGCAAATCCCACGTGCCCTCGGCAATGTAGTACCAGCCTTCCCCATCTTCGGTGGGGAACATGCGGATCGCGCCCAAGTGGCTGTGCAACTCCTGCTTCGCTAAGGGGCTGTTCTCGTTAAGAGCCTCGGAGAGCTTTTCGATCCCCTCGCTGACGAAGCGAGCTATGTCATCAATCTTGGACTGGATCGAGTCAGGCGCGGCTGAAAGCAGGCGGTCTGTAATAGCCGAAATCTCTTTTTCGCGGATTGCTATCTCTTCGAGAATGTACTTCGAATGTCCGCTCTCGCCTATCGCTGATGTGAAGTTGCGAATCTCACGTTCCAGTTTTTCCTTCCGCGAGCGCATCTCACTCAAGTCGTTGGACAACCCGGCGAGCGAGGAGCGCAACTGACGACCGAATTGCTCAAGGGCACGGTTGATCGAATCGGGTTGCAAAAGCTCACTGCGCATCCGACCAAGAAGACGCTCTTCCAATTCGTCTTGGCGGATGTAAAGGTTGTTCGAGCAGATGCCCCGGTTGAAATATCCAGAGCACACGTATTTCGGTTTCTTCCCACCGCCGCTCGCGATTATGAGATTGCTTCCGCACAGCCCGCACTTCAGCAGATTGCTAAACAGGTAAGGGCTAGTAAGAGCGCGAGACAGCAGCCCCTTTCTGCCCGTGATCTGATGTGCGCCGCCGACCACCCGAAATCGGTTCTGTACTGCATTCCACAGGTCTTCCGACACGATACCTAACAGCGGCATCGGCTTGCGCCTCCACTCATGGGCGGGTCGTGGTCTGCTGCGTCGCTTGTTGGTTCCCGGTACTTTGACGAACTTGGTACGATTCCAGACGTGCTCGCCCTTGTAGAGTTCCCGCTTCAGCATTGCTCGGATCGCGGTCGGACACCACGTACCTCGGTTCTTGGATTTCGACCTAGGAGGCTGGACGAACTCCGAGTTCAGAGTCTTCGCGATTTTCTTGAGTGAGACACCGCTTGCAAACATCTCGAAGATTCTTCTGATGACCGCCGCCTCGCTTTCATTGATCACAAGCCGCTTCGACTCACGGTCGCCAACGGCAACGGCGGTATACCCGTAGCAGCGCCCTCCGGTGTGGAGACCATTGATCGCACAGCTTTCCAATCCCCGATGCGTTTTCTTAGCGAGTTCCTTGACGTAAAGCGAATCCACCAGACCGTGAACGGTCACTTGCACATCGGACTGTTCAGAAGCCGTGTCGATGCCCTGTGAGATGAAAATGATCCGCAGTCCTACAAACTTCAACTTCTCGATGACGCTCATCACCTCAGCTTGATTTCGAGATAGGCGACTCGTGTCGTCTACGAGAATAGTGTTGAATGGGCATCCGGGCGAGAGTGCGACGCTCAGGAGCCGCTGAAACGCCGGACGATCTGAGCCTACGCCGCTGATTCCTTCGTCTATGTAGATGTGCGCGTCGAGCACGAGGAGAGTGTTCGCTTCCCCAAACTCTCGGCACTTCCTTACTTGGTCAGATGGCGAGAGGGGGTTCTGCCTATCGCTTGATACGCGAGCGTAGACCGCGCACTGGTCGATGGATGTCATTGTGCAGCCTCCACCCGATCCGCAGCCTTACTCCTGTTAATGTATCTCGCAACGAGGATGGGCACGATCACTCGGTCGATGAAACGCTCTAGCTCTGAGCACATCTTTTTCTTCGCTCCCTGTCGTGGAGCTTCTCTCCAAACCACTACTTGACCTTGGGGGAGGGGGTTGTCGTGAACCACGATAGCACCCATGAGGCTGCGCTGGTAGCCGTGCTGCGGCTCAGCCAGTAAGAACACATCTTCGCCCGCACACGTATTTCCGTTCAATATTAAAGAGTCCGGGTGGGCGAACCAAATCACGCCCACATTGAGCGCGGTTGTCGAGCCGGAGATGGAGAGGCACTGTTGCATGAACTTTCATCCTTTCGACGTCGGTCTGGTCATTCTGAGACCCACGCTGCGTCACTATCCAAATACCCAATCGCACTGGAAATCGGAAGTTTGCCTTGACTGCTTGGTGACTGCGCGTAACGGAGCCTCGAACAACCTCGAACTAGATTGCGGGGCACGAAAAGACCTCAAATAAGCTCATCCGACCGGAAACCCTTGCCCAGCAGGGTATCCGGGCGGTTCGATTGCCGCGATTCTGTAACCTTGGCAGTTCGGCTCGCATCAAAGATATAAGAACGCGAGCACGGGTTCGAGTAAAGCACTGGCGAAACGGAAAAGTCTTAAGGACGAGACCGACAAAGCCAGTCTTCGGCAGCGCGATAGCTGCTGGGGACTGGCTTTTTTGTTTTTGTCCTTTGATTACTTGGTGATTACCAGCGGTGACTGAAGATTTCTCACCACTTTGCAACCACGATCACCAAATAAGTAAGGCGACATGATGTCACCCAAAGGAGAGCAGCGCAATGACAAGAGCAAAAGGAAGAGCACAAGCGAAGCAGCAAGACGACAACGGATTCCGTGTGTGCATCGACTGCGGAGCAACCTCACCAGAGAGGGGCAACGGCGGTGCGTGGATGGCGGAGCATGAAATTGTGTGCCCAACACCGGGAGACTTCCAGAAGTGGTTGAACGACCCGGTCAAGATGGCAGAGTATCACGCCGCGATCAACATGACTTACGCGGAGATGGCTAAGAAGTATGGCACCCGCGACATGCTGATCTACGAGATGTACAACCTCAGTCAGTTCAGCGACGGCAGTGTGCTCAACGCGATCACCATGCTGACCTACACCGCCGAGCAGGTGCGTGATTCCTACAAGACTGGAATGCCGGATTACAAAATCATCGACGGTCTGTTGGGTTTTCCCGATGCAGCCACGGGAATGACGAAACTCATCAAGTCCATCTACGATGATCTTCGCCGCAACGCACGCGCTGCAATCAAGACTGGTGGACACACGAAGAATCTTGCGCCGAGGGTCAAATGAGCAAACAACTCGACACCATCGGTCGCGTCTGCCAACAAGTCCGCGAGGAATTGAACGGGATCAATCGCAACCATAAAAAGTATGCCGACCGCCGCAAGGAAGCGACGGAGCGGCTGCGCCCCATGCTCACCAAGGTGTGGGCTGCGCTCGAAGCCGGGGAGACCGTGAACGGCTTCACCAAGAAAGAAGACTGGGCACGCTTCTACAATCCGTCCGCCAAGGGCGCGAACGGCATCCGCCAGATTCAGCGCATCATCAATCCCCCGGTGAAGAAAACGAAGCGACATGATGTCGCCTTCTTGACGCGCATCGCCGCTGCCAAAGAAAAAGTCGCGGACATCCGCCGTCAGATCGACGCGCCGTTCGCGAAGGGTGAGGTGCGGGACATCAAGGCTCTTGAGAACCTGATCGACGCCGCCCTTCACCCGGTGTACGAGGAGTTTGTAAATCTCGTTTCGCCGGACGGCTACACAGCCTCTCGCGGCAAGAATGGTTGGTGGGTCTTGTACGAGAGTGTGAAGGAAGAAATGGAGCCGGAAATTCCGGCAACCACTGCCGAAGAACACACCGGGCAGCATGATGATTGCACCGAATGCTTCGAGGCGTATCAGAAAGATGAAGCCTTGAAGCAACTGCGCAGTGATGCTTGGAAACTCTTCATCAGCCGCATCCAACCCCTGATCAACACTTGGCGCAACCGACGCCTCACCGACCCAGAGAAGTACCGCGCCAGATTTAACGAGGCAGCAAGGAAATACGAGAAGCGTGTGGGTGAAGATTACGGGCGCATGATCACAAAGGAAGCTCGTGGGCGCATGGAGGCTGCCATCGCCAGTGAGGGGATCAATTCACCTTTGATGAGAAAACTCAGGGAAGCCGCTGAGCCGCTATCCGACCCCGCGAAGAACGACTCGGTTGAGAATCCGGTTGGCGCAGCGAACGACGTCGCGCACGGGATTAGGCAACAGAACCAACAACAGCACCCGGTAGCCGAGGCGCTGGAAAAAGCTCTGGACTCAACGGAGCCTGTTGAGGTCAGCGATGAGCAGCACGACGAAGAACAGTGCGACTACTCCGAGGAGCAGGTCGCGGCGATGTTCGCGCAGGGAGGCAAATGATGGCGACAGCACCGAAGCAAGAAATGGAAACACGCTACAGGGTCACCATGCTGGTGCCCGCCTCGAAGGTCAAGGCGGTCGCGGAGCAGGTGGGCGGTGCCACGGTCGAGCACGTCGTCAAGATCACGCCCTTCGTGCCCGGCGAATGGTCGCAGGCAGTGTACGACCCCGAAATCTACAACGAGAGCAAGGCAGGCAAGCCGAATAAAGACGAATGGGTCAACACGGACGGTCGCGTGATCCAGCGGCACCGCACCTACTCGGACATAGACAGGCACAAACCGTGGAATGAGCGCAAGACCGTCCCGGTATATTACGTCAGCGACCAGTACGGAAAGATCGGCAAGGCGGACGACCTTGCTACCGCGAAGCGCATCGTGCGCGGCACGTTAGCCGACGCCGGGATGTTCGCAGTCGCGGACGAACTGGCGAAGAGGGTCATCGACAGTGAGCTATACGGTTCCGAAGAAGCGGAGATGGCGAAGGATTATCTCGCTATGCGCCGTGTCGAGCACAAGGAACAGGTCGAAGCCGAAGACCCCAAGCGCCGTCCGCCGCAGTACGAGGTAACGCTGTTGGTCGAGCGAAGCATCTTGGAGAAGGTGGAGCGCGACGCCAAGGCGGTGTTCGGCGACAAGCTCAAGAGCGTGACCAAGGTGCGGGTGAATTTCAGCCGCGACATGGAGTTGCTGCGTGCCAAGGATCACGTCGAGCAGGCTGCCGAGATCGTCGGTGAGTTGAAGGACGACGCGGAATCGTGGCGCGACAAAATGCCGGACAGCTTGCAGAGTACAGAGACGTACAACGTCGCCGAGGAGTGCGCAAGCAGTCTGGAGACGCTGGAAGAAGAATTGAAGGGTATAAACTTCGACGAGATCGAATTTCCGCAGATGTTCGGCGGCTAGGGTTCTGGCACGGCGTGATCCTGAAGTGTTAAGCCAGCGTTCCCGCGTGCCTCCAGCCGCGCAGTTTTCGTGCCCGGAATCAGAGCCTAGCCGGGCAGTCGTGATCCTTCGCCCGGTCAGGCGCTCCGCACACGCAGCTTCCGTCGTCAAGTTCATCGCGAAGGTATGACGCCAGTTTTTCGCGCCGTGCCGGGTCTGAGCACCATCCCATCAAGCTCGTGACCCAGTAGCCGCCGCGATTCCTCCAATACTCCGCGTGTTTGGCGCATGACAGCAGCCAGCGCCGAGTGCGGTTTTCTCCCGGCATGTCCCCGAAGCACACGATGCGCGTTGCCGGATTGGAACAGCCGCCGATCCCTCCGTATTCGCACGTCGGTCTTTTAAGTGATGGCATATCACACCTCTTCACTAAATAGGTTCGGAAAGCGAAAAACCCTCCAACAGTTAGCGCAAAGCTCCCGACTATCGGTTTCATAGGCATGAAGCCTTTCAATTACCCAGAGCGGCTGCGACTCCTACGAGAAGCGATGGATGCTGAGGTTGCGCGGTTTGTACTGGGAGCCAAGGGACTTTCCTACGCGCAAATCGCGGCGCGGTTCTCGTGCCCTGTGGAGAGGATCAAGACCATTGCGGAGAGAGCAGGCATACGCCGTGGGAGGGGTTGGCGACCGAAGGTCTAAGAAATAGCTGAACTTCAGTATTCATTAGTGCTGGCTCTTTCTCGCCGAGAAAGATTCAACCGGGGAGCTTGGTCGCCGTCAACCTCGCCAAGCTCCCAAAACGGTTTCCAGCCGCCTTCAGCAAGCGATAGAGGGGTTGAGTGAAGCAGGTTGACATGAACGAGAACCAACACAATGCAGTGCGACTAGCGGCGATCCTCGAAGAGGACGACGCACCGATACCCCCTAACACGAACGGCAAAGCCAATGGGCATGCCGCGATATGCACTTGGTGCAACAAACATCCGCAGAGCCACGGCGAGATGTGCGACTCCTGCTGGACATACTCGCAGACCGGGGTCAAGCCGAAACCTGTCGAAGCACAAAGCGTACTCAGTACGCCTGCGACCAACCTGTGCCGCAAGTGCAAGAAGAATCCGTCCAGACCGGACGCGCCTTACTGCAACGACTGCTTCAAGAAGGTCACTCCCGAAGCAAAACGTAGGTACCTTGGCATGTCCAAGCCACAGTGCGAGGAGTGCGGCAAGAACCCGGTGCTGGGCGGCGAGAAGCTGTGCTACCACTGTGCCCACCACGGCAAAACCAAGCTCAAGAAGCCCACGGCGCTGGAATTCCCTGAGTCGTGCATGTACGGCTGGCTAGGATGGTTCGCCTGCCAGATCGACGCCCCGCCATCGGCGGCGTACCCCATCGTGCTTGGACTGGGTGCTGGGTACGGTGTACCGCAACACAAACGGCTGCGCACAAACCTGTTCGTCAACATCGTCGGCGTCAAAGGCAGCGGAAAGACCCGCGTCATGGACAATGCACAGGAAGCGTGGCTCGCACCGCCTGAAATCGGAGTCATCAAAAAGTATCCGGGTTCTGAGGTCGGGCTGATCCAACTGCTAGGCGGCAAGAAAGCCAAGGACATGAGACCGGAGGACTACTACCCGAAACCGTACCTGCTGGTTCAGGACGAGATGCGGATCACGTTCAATAAAATGGACATCAAGGGCAGCAGCCTGCCGAACATGCTCAACGACATGTTCTACCACGATGAGTTCGGCACCGCGTCCAAGCAGGGGCACTGGGAATGCTGCGCCCGGCTGTCCTTGGTCGGCGGTCTGACGTGCGAGAGCGCGAACGAGTTTGCCGAAATCTTCGGCGCTGCGACCACACAAGGCACGTACGACCGCATGATCTTCGGCACTATGCCCGGAGACTGGGAGTTCGACGATGCGTGGGAACCGCCGAAAGAGGCGGACGGCACGGAGATACGCCGCCGCGCCAAGACGTGCGCGATACCATACGAAATCTACGAGGCGGTCAACGTGTGGCGCAGGAAGGACTTTGAGAACCGCAAGCGCCTTGGAGAATTGGTGCTCCGCGTAGCGCTCATCACTGCGAGCATGAACCACGACTCGGAGGTGACGCCAGAGTGCCTGCGGTGCGCCATCGAGTTTATCGAGTGGCAGGAAAAGTTGCGACATCACTACGCGCCGTCCGAGACCGACGACCTAGACGGCAAGGCTGAGCGTGCCGTGCTCCGCGCCCTTGAGAAATACGAAGGCTGGGTCTCGTGGCGCACGCTTACCACGAAGCACAGCCTGTACAAAGCAGCAAAAAGCGCGACGCGGCTCAATAGGGTCAAGCAGTCGTTGGTGCGCGAGTTCCTCATCGAGGAAGAGTACGACGAAAACTCCGAGGGCAAACGCGAGCGCACGGGGCGTGTGCGACTGGTCGATGCACCGTACCAACGGGAGACCAACACCCCACCAACAAACCGCGAAAAACGAGGCTAAGAACCCTTTGTTGGTCTGTTTCCTTTACTCGGAGAGAGAGAGAGGGGGAGTTCATTCATGTACATAGACTTAGCTCAGTTTGTTGGTTTGTTGTTGGTCTGTTGTTGGTCTACCTGCTTACCAACAAATCCGCTCACCCTCTCTCCCGTATGCGAAAAACAACCAACAGACCAACGATCACGCATGGAATGAAGGAACCCAAGCCATCAACTCTCCGCGTAAGGCGCTGGCTCTAGCATCCACAGGTTCTTACGCAGTGCCACTCAAGCACAATTCCCGTACTTTCGCGTCCATTCATGGAGCGGAGTTTCACGGCTACGGGCGTGCTCGACTAACGCGCCGGATTGGCACTATTGCCAAGACTACTGGAAAAACCTATCCGAGGCTCCGCAGGAAGAATTCAGAAATGCGTGCAAAACCACAGCTTCGCGAGCATCTGCTCGCCACGAAGATGAAAAAGTGGGCGCTCATCGGTCGGTGCCCCAGTATCTATTCCAACTGCCTGCCTTCGCGGGCAAGGCGGAATTATGCGAGGCTTTTGGCAAAGTACCCAGAAATCGCTCGACGTCTCGGCTTGGACGCGATCTCCGCGTACCCTCCACTTTAGGTCGGCTCTGAGCAGAAGGGAGCATGGCAATGCCAGTTACGGACGTGATGATCGGCGATGTTCGCTGCGAACAGAAATACGCGATCTGCGCCCGGTGATCGGAGGAGCCATTGACCGACGTCAAGAACGATTACGTTTCCGGGGTTTTGAGATGCTCGATCCCTCAGTCGCGCAACGACACCTCTAGCGTGTGTTCCTTGCCGTCCGCATCCTCGATATGGACGGTGACAGTCCCGCCCCGCGAGAGTTGCTCATAGAGGTCGGCAACAACCTGCCGCGCCGCATCTTCGGGCGTCGCGTTGAACGCATGACAGCCCCAGAGAACCTGTACAGTTAGCATGGTGCTCTTCTTTTCGACAGCTTCGGATGTGGCGCGTTCCTTCTTTGCTTGTTCCGTCACGGTTTTCTCCAGAGTTGCCAAATTCTCGTTGAGCAACCCACAATAAGGAAATCGACAGCGGGTATTTCAGAATGACCGTAGACGAATTCCGCCAATCACTCACTGCGACCGCGCCGCCCGTCGAACTCACACACCCGCTCGCGGGTTTATGGTGGGACGGCAAAGGCGATTGGGCGAGGGCGCACGAATCCGCCCAGCAGGACGAGGGCACGGAGGCTTCGTGGGTGCATGCTTACCTTCACCGTAAAGAGGGTGATCACAGCAACGCAGCGTACTGGTATAGCCGGGCAGGCAAACCCGTTTGCCGGGAGCCGCTGGATTCAGAATGGGCAAGCATCGTTAAGAAATTGCTGAGGCAGTCGGCTAACGGAGGCTGACGCTGCGCCATAGTATCTTCAAATATTACGACCAGCGGATTTGGGCTGAGAAATTTCTCGACGGCGAGATGCTATTCCGCTCCCTCGCATACTTCCGCGATTGTGAAGATGCAGTGCGTGGCGACGAGCACGAAGGCACTTCTCGGTTTTTACCGGATGGAGGCTTGCAAATTACGAATCAAACGCAAGGCACGCAATTCACTCTTGCGGAATATGCTTTTGAATCTACGGTCAAAGCCAACGAGATATTTGTCTTCTGTGCAAGTCGCAGGTTCGATGACGATCTCGCTAAGGAGTTCAACGCCGTCGTCGCGGTGGAGATCACCCGGATGCCGACATTTTGCGAGCGCATCCGAGCAGCATTGCCGCCAACCGCAACATTCAGGGCAAGGCGCGTTGACTACTACCCGCAGTCTCAGGGCGGGAATCCACGTTGGGCACTTCCCGATGATATTGCGACTTCAAAGCTAGAAAAATGGGCGCATCAAGAGGAAACTCGGTTTATATTCTCGCTCACAGACGCCCTCAATTTCGAGAACGTCAAATGCCAGCTATCGCGCCGCAAAACGCGGACTCCGGCTCAGCCTGAGGAGCATCTCTGCCATTTGCTAAACGTTGGAGGTCTCCGCGACATCTGCCGCCTGCGGGAATTCTGAGGCTGCTGAACCCAGCGACCGTTTACGGAAACCGCTACGACCGGGGCGCTCTGCGTGGAGGGTCTATTGCGTCTTGCGCGGCTTCGACAGCTTGATGCGATCCGGCACTGCGCTGCCTTCGTAGGTCACGTTTTGTTCGATCACACCGTCTTCGGCACGCACGATCCCGTAGTGAGCGTCGTAGTGTCCACGAAATAAACTCGTCGGAAATGGGATTCGCGCAACACCGTTGTACCAGACAACCACGCGGGGAATCTCAATGTACGGGTCGAAATTGGGAATCTTCTGACGCATCTCTGCTTCGATGTCTACGCCGTGGTTCTCGACTATCATGTCTGTCATTTCTATCAGGAACGGCTTGATCTTTGAGACCACGATGACGGCGGACAGAGTTGTATTCTGCGCTTGCGACCAGTTCGGTCGGATCATCTTGCCTCGTCCCAAGAATGTCTGTTTGATTTGACTGGCATCGCCGATTCCCGTTGTAGTGTTCACCGGGAACGTGAACCCCGCATCGCCGTACATCGAACCCAACATAACGTCCGGGCTGTCGAGTAGCAGCAGAGGACGACCCGCATCGAAGAGCACGAGACAGCAGCAGCATTCTTTGAACTGTTTGAACTTGTCCCGCCCCTGATCTATCTTCTCGCGGATCGGTGTGTAGGGATCGAATTGCCCAAAGCCGCTGAGGGGTTTCTCTGGAGGATCAAAGTCCTTCACGTCGAGGACGATGGTCTTGCCTTCCCACTCGATTGTGTAGTCGGGTCGCTTAGTCTTGCCCGGATGTTCTTTCTCGAAGCCGAAGGGGATGCCCTGAAAGTTCAGGTAATCCTCGAAAACTGTCTCACCCTTCGTGCGCGGCGATTCAGCCATAGCTAATGGTATCCCCGTGACAGAATGGAAATCCACCGTAGGCACGAATAGAATCACTCACGTCAGTAAGGAATCAGATCATGGCGATTGATAATCCACGCGATGCGTTCCGTCAGCAGTACATGCAGGAAGAACCGTCGCTGCCCAACAAACTCGCGAAGTACGCCGCCGAAGCTGGTTTCAAACTGGCGATACCTGATGGCGGATTGGCGGCTGAGATTCTGATGAAAGTGGTTGAAACGCTGTTCGACAAGACAGCAACCGTGGAGCGAGTCAATGCGTTCTTCGAGATGGTCTGTGGAGAGTTCGATCACATAGAGAAGACCAAAGCCAACCACGATGACGTTCAGAAGGCGATCCAGATAGCGATTTGGTACGACAGGCATGAGCGAGACAATGCCAAGCGTGAGCGATACGTGAAGTTGATCGGCAACGCAGTGAAAAGCGACGAACAGGTCAACGACGTGGCGTCATTCATCCAGACGCTTGAGCAGCTTAACGAGCGCGACATGACTGTGTTGAAGGTGCTCAACAAGATCATGAACAAGGAAGGTGATTGGAAGCCACAGCAAAATGCTGGTGTTGGCGACATCATGAAACTGCATCCGCAAACCTTGATCGGCAGAGCACAAGAGCTTGCGACACAGATCGGGATAGCGCTGGGACAAAAGACTGAGAAGAACGTGCATTCCCGTGAGGAAGGCTACGGAATCTGCAACCGCCTACAGGGGTTCGGTCTGGCGCATGTGATCGAAACTCAACAACGTGAGCTTCCTCACACGAACTACGTCTTCCGGCTCTCGGTTCAAGGAATAAGACTGTTGAAGCTGCTTGGGGAAGAGGTTCCAAACTACGCGAACTACTTCAAGGAATACGTCTAACGACTCGCGCTCAGACGAGACGGTCTTTGCTTGCGAACTCACCGATCTTCTCCTACGGTCACCTTTGAAAAAGGACTGCTGGCTTGAGCGCAACTAGGTGTTCCAAACGGCTTGGCTGTAGCGTCTCGAAGTCCTTCTGCGGAACCTTAAGGTACTCCCACTTCGTCCCGGTAAGCTGCGTGGCGTTCGCACACCATTGAGCTGCCGCAGTGTCCTTGTGCGCGACCTCTCCTGTCTCCGCGCCCTTCGTTTCTAGCAACCAGCGTGTGCCCTTATTGTCCACGGCGACAAAATCGGGGTAGTACGACCGCAGATTCATCGAGCCGTCCGTGTAGTCAATTGCAAAGCCGAAAGGTCGGGGGAGCTTCGCAAACCTCGCGACATCGTTTGCGTCGTGCAGAAACTTGGCGAAGTCGCGCTCGAAGTTGTTGTCGCACGGCACGAGGTTGAAGACAGTCTTCGCATCCTCCAGCACGACCCGCGACCACGGAAACGGCGGACACGTGGACAGGAGCCGCTCCGGTTCGAGCAGTTTGGGTTCCTGCTCGGCGATAGTCAATTTCTTGAGCGCCTTCGAGAAGACATCCACACATACGAAGTGCGCCACAGGCGTGCCCATCGCTTTCACTACCACCGGGTCTGATAAGTCCACCGTCTGACCAAATGCCTTCTGCTCAAAGAACTCACGCACCTTCGGTGCGAGCGCCGCGAACTGGGAGGGGAGCTTGACTGCTTCTGCGATACGCCGCGAGTAGTAGCCGATCACTTCCTGCGAAGTCTGCGGGTCTGGAATGGTGTAGTCACGCTCGACTTCCTTCTGAAGAGTGATGATGTCGTAGCCCTCATATCGGAACGTCTTGTTGCGCGGATCGTCGGCGCTCAATGGCAGCAGGATCGTCTGGAACGACATCACGTTCAAACCCGCAATCTCGTCCGACAGCGTCTTCTTGCGCACCAGTGTGGGAGAAAGAACCGGAAGACCGATGTCATACTCTTTCCGGCTATCGAGCGGCAAGATCGTGACGATGCCGAGCTTCTCTTTGCCGACCTCGAACGTGTCCAGCTTCAAATCTTCGAGCTTTTCCAGATCGTCAACGAAGTCGAGGAACTTCTGGTTTCCGATGATGTCCACGCGCTCCGTGAAATCCACTGGGACATCTCGGAACATTAGGCGCAGCCCGCGCCCGATAGCTTGCTCCGGCAGAATGTTGGCTTTCGCAGTGTACGGTCGCAACCCCACGACGACGGTCACATTCCTGACATCCCAGCCTTCTCGCAACATCATCACGCTGACGATGGCGTTAATCGGGCTTTCCGCCTGATCCACGTCGTGTACTGCTTTCCGCGCCTCATCCAGTTGCTTTTTGCTGACCTCGCCAGATTTGTCCGTGTGAATGACTTCTGTCTTGTCGCCGCCAAACTCGGCTGGGTACTTTTCCCGAAGCCACGCCGCCACGTCGTCAGCCTCGTCCGTGTCATTCATCATCACGAAGAGGACGGGTTTGCGTTTCAGTGCAGTCAACTGGTCGCGGTATTCCCGCCAGCGTTCAACGGCAGCCGTCAAGAAGCCCCTGTAGCGCACACTGGCATACTCCGACTTTGCCTCTGCGATTTTCGCTATTCCTTTCATTGGGCGCTTCACGATGTTGTCGAGGATCGCTTGTTTGAGTGGGTAGTCGGATATTGTCCACGGGAAGATCGCGCCCTTGGTGAACCGTGGTGTCGCGGAGAAGTCCAACTGCGAGGCAATCGGCGTCTTGCCGTGCAGAGTTCGAATAGTCTTGTTCCACTCGTTCTCTTCGTCGTGCGTGTGGTGCGCCTCATCGTTTACCACCAGCAGGTGCCCGGCGCGAAGCGCGATGCGGTCGCCGAAGTCGGTCAGTTCGAGCTTTTGGGTAGGAGGCTTCGATCCCAGCACTGCGGTCATCGCATCCGGTTCCGCATCGGCGTTCCGGTCGGCACGTTCATAGAACTGCTGGATGTTGGTCAGAAACAACGTCCCCTCGGCTTGCGCTTTCTCTGCCTCGCCGCGCATCACGCAGTCGAATTCCCAGAAGATTTCGAGTTCTCTTGGAATGATGGGGTCTGCCCGGAAGATGCGCCCACCAGCGAAGTCGGTCTTCAGGCGTTCGAGAACGATGACGTTAGGTGCGAGGATCAGAAATGTCTTGGCGTAGTCCTTCGCGATCTCTTCCGCTTCGCGCACTGCATTAAAAAACTGCCAAGCCACTGCCAGCGACATCACCTTCGTTTTGCCGGAGCCAGTCGCCATCTTGATGCAGTACCGGGCGAACTCGTCGTAGGGTGGTAGACGCACATCCTTGAGGCTCGTTGCGTAGCGTTCCAGCAGAGCCTTCCGGCTGCGCACCTTTTCAAATTCCCAAACGAAAACTAAAGTCTCGATAGCCTCTTGTTGAGAACGGTGGTACTTGAACGGAGCGCCCGTCGCCAGCTTGTGGTCGGAGTAAAACCAATAGTTCAGTAGGATACGAGTTGTGTTCGTGATTCCCTTGTACCCGCCCGCAACCCAAGCCTTGACTGCCTCGCGGAGTGCCGGGACGCACGGCGCAGTGCGCAGCTTCGAGGATACGTCGAGGAGGTCTGCTTGCGCGTTGTCGGGAGCGACACGTTTCTTGCGCGGCATGTCTATTTCACCTGTATATCCAGAGTCTTTGTGGTGTCATTGCCGAGGATGTCTATGACTTTCACGACGACTTTGAACGAGCCGGGTGCCTCGTACTCCCGCTTGGCGGAAAGCTCCATCTCAGGTTCTTGCCTTGTGCGGTACGACTGCCACTGGTTGTGGAACGTATCATCGCGGAAATCCCAATCCACCGCCCAGTAGTCAATCATCTGGCTCCAGTGCTTGATGGCTTTCCGCGCCTCCTCCGGCACGTCGTCAATCGGCATTACGAAGTCGGTCAGTTTGAGCGTCAACTCGCGCCCCTTCTGCTTTGGTTCCACCGATAGCGCTCCCAACTCGAAGAACTTGATGTCGCCCTGCTCGACCGCCTTCTTCTCCAGTACCTCGCGGGGAATTTTCTTGAAAGCCACATCCACTCGGGACTCGGCTGCGACCTGCCGGGCAGTCTCGTTTAGCTCGAACCCAAACTCCCAGCCAAGAATGTCAGCCGCAGCCTTGCGAGCCTCTCCTCCACTGGCTACCTTCCAAGTCTCCCGCGCAACTGCCTTCACGTCCGAGATGGTGACCGGCGCATCCACCGCGCCCACATGCACCAAGCGCCCTGATTTGATGCCGTGCAGCCAAGTCTGTCCGCCCAGTGGCGTAGCGTGATAGAGATCGAGAATAAACTTGCGGTAAGCTGCCTCACGTTGCCGTTGTTCCTCAGCCGCGCTCGAATCCTTTGTCTGAAATTCTGCGCTCTGCCACGCTTGCCGCTCGTATTTTCCCAGATTCTGCAACGAGAACGGCTTCACGCCGGGGATGGAAAGCACCCGCTTGCGAGTAGTGTGGATGGCGAACCGACCAAGATCGCACGCAATCCAGCGCCGGTTCAGCTTCTCCGCAACTGCTGCGGTTGTGCCACTGCCGCAAAAGCAATCCAGCACCAAATCGTTTTCATTCGAGGATGCCTTGATAATGCGTTCGAGTAAGGGTTCAGGCTTTTGCGTGGGATAATTCAGCCGCTCTGCGGCTTGCGAATTAACCGGCGAAATATCCAGCCACAAGTTTTGGATAGGCTTTCCTTCGAGTTCATCCACGTAGCACTTACGTCTTAAACCTCCTTTGTTCGTAAAATAGAGCCGTCCTTCTTTATCCCACTGCTCCATTTTTTCTCTGCTTATTGCCCAGCCGTTCTTAGGAGGTTTGACCCCTTTGTATTCATACCTCAGATTTGGACGAGGTGCCGGATTTGACAAGTCTGCGTCACGAAATCGGCGGCCGTTATCATCAGTATGAGTAAAGTATTTGTCGATATATGCTTTGTAAGTTGGATCATCAAAATTGTATTGCGGATAGAATACCGCCGCTTCGGATTTTGTGTAATACAAGATTGAATCTGTGCAAGTACCGAACCGATTAGATTGATGGACGGCGCTGCTCGTCCCGCTTCGGCGTTGCCACACAATCTCTGAATAAAAGAGATTGCTTCCGAATATCTCGTCGAGAGTGACTTTGACGTAATGAGCTACATGGTAGTCCAAATGCGCATAAATGCTCCCCTGCTCGTGAAGCAGTTCATGTAGCAGCACGGCGGTTTCGCAAAACCATTGAAGGTAGGAATCGAGTCCGCGCCCCCACGTGTCGCGATAAGCTTTGTGTTCAATGATGCTCGGCTCTTTGGTGAATGTGAACGAATCATCGTCCGGCGAGTCGGGATGGTTGGGCACCTTGGCCGTGAAAGAAAAATCCGCGCCCGTATCAAACGGCGGGTCGATGTAGATCAGGTTCACCTTACCGGCAAACTCTGGAAGCAGAGACGGTAGGACATACTTTTTGTCACCCCAAATCAGCCGGTTCCGCCACTCAGTTGGTCTTCCCGCTGCAAAAAGATCGAGAGTACGTCGGCGATCCGCAGCACTCTCGTTCACCGTCTCGATGGTCTGGAATGGCAGCGCGACCCGAACGGGGCTTTGCCGCTTACCATCGACATATTTACCTTGCCAAATCAGTTCAGTCATCGCGCTCCGTTATGCCCCTGCACGGGTGAGATATTCCCTCAACGCCTGCTCAAGGATGTCTTGGGTCTTTCTCCGCTGCCTAGCCCGAAACGTACAAAGACGGACGTACAGTTCGCCGTCAACTTTGACCGTGAGTGCCACTGGCGTCTCCGATGCGCTGCTCCCGCCCCGCTTCACACCCACCCGGCGCTTGCCTGCACCACGACTTACGGTCTTGCCTTCCATAAGTCCCCCTCGTGGAAATGGCAGTATACTCGCACCTCCGTAGATACGTAAGTTCCTTCCTGCTCGGCATATCGTTTGAAGGCGAAACTCATGCGTTGCGTTTCTTCGTCTTCAATTGAACTTCCAAAGTCTTGAGCACCGAAGCCCATTTGGAGTGCTGTTTCGTGAAGAAGGTCTGGAGGTCAGCCAGTTCGCTTAGCTTGCCGCCGCCATCAAGATGAAAATGTACTTCGAGTCCTCGGAACAAGACGTTACGGGTGAGATCATGCGCCAAACTGACTTTCTTTCGAAATGCTGCACTCGTTGGGGAAAATCCGCCGTGAATTACGCCGCTTCTCGCCGTATGTACGTCAAAAGCGTCCCAGTAAGTTTTCTCGAAGTCTTTTTCCTCCTCATAGCCGAGCATCGCCACGCGAGAACAGAACTTGTGAGTGCTGAATGATTCTGTCGTGGTGATTCGTTCCAATGCTGCCACGAAGTTCACAATCTTGGTGCCGGGAGCGGATTCAAATGCAGAGTCACCAAACCAACTGAGAGCGTCTTCAACGCGGTAGGACATTTCCGACCGTTTCCCTGAGACGATGGTTGCAACCAGATGCGCTGCCAAAGCCCAGAATCCTCGCCATTTTTGCATCGCAAGGTACCAGTCTTTCGCGACTAGTGCGCCACTACTCTTTCGAGACCAGACGAAATCAAGCTCTCCGTTAGATGTCACGGCAAATTCGATCATGGAGGGTTGCACAAAAGCGACGTGAGCAACTCGCATATCGCGACCGTAGTGAACTCCAAACACGAGCCGGAGCAGATTTATTGCTGTGGTGACCGCAGCCTCCGCACGCTGCTTCGCCGCTTCCTCGGCACAGGGAGGTACCTTTATGGAGGCGAGCCAGCCGTAGTTCAGTAGGTACTCCTCGAATCTTTGAACGCGCTCTTTGGAGAAGGTATCATCCTCGCTTTTTTGAAAGTAGGCTTGAATCTCCTTCGCGAATAGTTGCGGGAACGCTTTGGCTGATGTGAACGCCACTACGCCTATTCGGAATTGGGGAGGTTCCTCGTGGGGCACGACAACGCAAGGAAAGTGATAGGTGCGCTCGACGTGATTCCGGTCTGCCTCGTTGACGGCGTCCCCAAGTACACGAGCAAGCGCGGGTTCATCCTGTTTCTCCTCGACCATTGCTCTAACGATATGGTTCCTGAGTCCTTCCACCAGTTCCTTCACAGAGTAATCGTCCGGCACCGAAAGGGAGTCTCGGTGACGCTCTGCAAGTTTAATGATGGCGTTGTATCCATCACGAGTACACATCAATTTGCCGCTCCCTGAAAAGTCAGCGACTTCGCACAGGGCGTCTTCCTTGTGTGCCCGTAGCCGATCCATCATTCCCTTGGCATCTAGGTGCGCATACGCTTCCAAGCCGTCGTGGACGCGCCAAAAGTCTCGAATGTCGAGGGACAGCTTTTCGTCAGGTGTCATCAGCAAACCTTGTTTCGTACCAAAAACGTACCCTCGATTGTCATCTTCGCGCTCCTAAGAATCAATTACTTACGAGCACAGGTTTAGCCGTCCCAATAACGACCGTTTGTGGGACGCACACGACCGTGCCATTGGCTGTTACGTATTTACGTACTACAATGATTTTTCGTGAAAGTCGCCATCTACACACGAGTCAGCAGCCGAGACAAACAAGACCCCAAGAATCAACTGCGCCAGTTGCGAGAGTTCTGCGCCGCGCAAAACTGGACAATCGTGCGCGAGTACGAAGATCGTGTAAGCGGGAAGCGTGCCGATAGAGACGAGTTTCAGAAGATGTTCGCTGCCGCTTCCCGTCATCAATTCGATGCCGTCCTCTTCTGGGCACTCGACCGATTCAGCCGGGAGGGGGTGTTCGAGACCTTGCAGCACCTTCAGCGGCTAACGTCCTACGGTGTTGGTTTCCGCTCGTTTACCGAGCAATACTTGGATTCTTGCGGCATGTTCCGCGATGCCGTCATCGGAATCCTTGCCGCTATTGCAAAGCAGGAACGAGTGAGGCTCAGCTTGAGAACCATCGCAGGACTTGAAAAGGCGCGGGCGTGCGGGCGAGTCGGAGGGCGTCCGCGCATCGCCTGCGACCGCGACAAGGTTCTAAGGCTTCATGCTGCTGGGACGAGCCTCAGCAAAATCGCCAACGAGCTTGGCGTCAGTCGAACGACCGCGCACCGGGTGATCAAAGGCTCCCGGTAGCTTTCAATCTCCCCAACTCCTCCCTAATGACGGCAACACCGCATGCCTAGCCAGTACAGGAGGTCACATGCACCTGCTCACTGAAATTGTCTGGAAACTGATCACGCTTGCCGTCGTTTGCCTCTTTACGATCTCGCTTCCTTTCATTTTGCTAGTGCTGGTGATCTGGCACCCGCAGCTATCGCCCCAAGCAGAGGACGGCTTCTACTTCTTCAAGCTCTATGCCACTCTGTTCGGCGGCTGCGCGGCTTGGTTCTGGTGGATCATCGTCAGGATCGGCATCTACGTCGCGACCAAGGAAAAAGTGTTGATCGGCGCATGGTCTTCTGTGCTGGTGTTCTTTGGCACCTACGGCATCGAGTATCTGCTGCTGAGTCACGGGGTGTACTCGCTACGATGACACGCGAAGAGTTTGACAAGATGTGTGAGGCACCGGACGTCGAGGAACTCGACCGCAGGCAGGCAGAACTACTGGAGCAGATCGAGTTCGTAGCAATGATGCGGGAGGCGTGGGGCAATGGCATCCAAGAGGCGTGATCGTAAATTCGAGTCAATTTGTGAAGTCGCTGCTTTCCGCGCCGGGGTCGCGCTGAGAACCGTGCAGGCATTGCTGCCGGACGCCACGCCCCGGCAGATGAAGCGGATCGCCAACAAAATCCTGCAATGGACGGATGGAAAGGACAGGACGCCGAAGATCACTCAGGCTGCACTCCAAGAGCTTGTGATGCAGAATTGCCAGTGCATCGCACGCGAGTGCCCGGCTCTTTTCTTTTGGGAGCCGATGAGCAGGCAAATCAATGCGTACTTTGCAGAGGAGGACTGATGGAGATGTTCGATCAGCTTGTGGTCACGCGGTTCGTAACCGACGAAGAGCAGATCGCCGAACTCGAATTTGTGGAAGCGCAGGAGGCGTGGTGCGCCGCAGCCTGTCGGGCAGCGGACTGTCCGTCCGTCCAAACAGTGATGCAGAAAACCGAAGCCGAGGTGACGTTGGTCAACAGGTTTATGGCAGGATCGAAGAACCCTCTCATGAGACGGGCATGGTCTGCTTACTTCTACAGACTGACCCACCATCATCGGCGCGAGGGCTAATGAGCGGCACGCTGCCATTGGCGGCAATCGCACTGGGTGCAACCGGATTCCCCAGCGGGTCTGTCCGTTAGGCACATGCTGTACCCTACTTCGCATGGAACCCGAAATCTGGAATCGAGAGGAACTGTACAAGGATGTCTGGGAGCAATCTCTGACCAAATTGCAATCAAAATACTGCGTTTCTGCGGTCGCGATAGGAAAAGTCTGTCGGAGGCTTAGAGTTCCTTTGCCGGGAAGAGGGTACTGGGCGAAGCTGGCGGTTGGCAAAGCGGTTCGGAAACCGCCCCTGCTGGAGTTCAAGGACGCTCCGGTCGTTCACCGAATGAAAACGGTCTCCGCACCAAAACCAACACCTGACTCCAGCGATCCTGAACTGGCTAAGATCGCAGAAGTCGAGTCTCGTCCGATGCCTCTAAGGACGGAGCAGCACAGTCTCGTGGCATCATCTGCGGCGGTGCTGAGGCGAGCAGGAATAGACGAGTATGGACGGATCAAGCCTCCAGTCGAGCGGCTGTGCTTGCACGCTCGGGTCTCCAAGGAAGTCCTCGACCGGGCACTCGTTTTGATGAACACGATTGTATTTGCTCTCGAAGAGAATAGCTTCCCAGTGAAGGTCGAACAAGGATCGACATCGGCGCATATCTTCGGGCAGGACATAAAATTCGCAATCATCGAAGACCTGAGAGTTAAAGAGAGCCGAAAGCAGCAAGGGCTTTCTCACATCTACGAGCGTAGCGGCAACCTAGCGTTCGAAATCTCAGCGTATGCAGAAGGCTGCCGCAAAAGATGGGCGGACGGGAAGACACAGCGAGTCGAAACGATGTTACCGAAATGCTTGGGTGGACTGATGCTAGTCGCGAGAACCGTCCGCACTTGGTCTGAGGGGATCAAGAGACAGCACGATGAATGGGAGCGGCAAGAAAGAGAACGTGCTGAGTACAAGCGACTGAGCGACGAACTTGATACGTGGATGGCTGGCTGGCAGAAGGCGAAACAAATTCGAGAGTTCGTCGCTGCCGTGGAGAAAGTATGTCTCGCTAACGGCGAACCCACGGCACCGGATAGTCCCAGAGGAAAATGGATCGCATGGGCGATTCGACGGGCAGACGCATTCGATCCGTTGGTCGGGGAAGAAGACCCGGACTAACGCCTCTTACAAAGCCTTGTGGCTACGATCAGCGATTGGACGCTACGCGGATGGCTGGTTGCCGCCTTCGGGCGGACACAGCGGAATCATTGGCTTACGACGCTTGACTACCAGAATGTAGCGAAACGACAAGCTGGGCGGCTTCGGTGGATTGCAATCCCCCGCAACCAACTAACCTACTGAATCACCATGCCTTCGCTCCGAGCGAAGGTTTTCTCTTGTGCCAACTTGGCCACATTTGGACACAACATCTCACCCAATTGTTCGGCGACCAGCCTGCC
>Ga0187884_10001504_pt1 | contig 21008 bp, 22 predicted proteins | sample June2016WEW_20_4_FD_132983 | JGI IMG/M metagenome (GOLD analysis project Ga0187884, IMG submission 132983) | Peatland microbial communities from SPRUCE experiment site at the Marcell Experimental Forest, Minnesota, USA - June2016WEW_20_40 | ecosystem: Environmental > Terrestrial > Soil >...
GGCGCCGGCTGAGGTGGGCCGTTGTGGCCGCCTCCGAAGCCGCGCAAGGCCACGAAGCCAATGGCCTGCCGCCAGGTTCGAGGGAATTCAAAACACTCTTTGACGAGGTCGTCCGCAAGGTTCAGGAGTATTCCACTGAGTACGGCGATCCTCTTGACACCCTCAAGGCCCGGCTGCCCGCGCTATGCGCTCTGGAGCGGCTGGCCTATCCCGCTCCCACTGTGCCTCGGAACAAGGCTGGGCTGACGCTCGGAATCCTCATCGCCGCGCTTCTGGGGTCTATCGGAATGGGTGCGCTGATCGGTCTTGGAACTGGCATGGCCCATTGGATCGCGCACCTGTTCGCATAAGGAGGCGACGCGTGACCGGAATATTGGAGTTGTTCGCTCTCTTCGAGGTCGGCAGCGGCATCGGCTTTCTGGCGAGCTGGAGGAACAAAGTGCTGAAAGCCAAGGTCAACTTCTTCCGCCAGCCCAATAACAAATCGTCCCCATTTGACAAAGCCCTACGTGGCAAAGTCGGGCGAGCCGTTACCAGGCAAGATCGCCTGCGGTTGCAGCTTGCCGACGGGCTCGTCAACCTGATTCGGAAGCTCGTGCAGTACGAGGCCTTCCGTCAGCTAGTTCGTGGATTAGCCTTGGCGCATTCCCCGATGCGTCAGGCTTTAAGGAAGAAAGGAGGAAGACCCTGGTGATCAAATCATTTCTGAATCTTTGCCTGCTACTTTTCCTCGACATGCTGGCGTATATGGTCGCCATCGTTGCGGCTGCCGCGGTCGCCTGGGCTGCCGTATGCGGTGCCAGGTGGATCTGTGCCGCGCTCCAAAACGCGGCCATAGCCTTGTGGGCGCGACAGAGGAAGAAGGAGATGTACGCCCATGCAACCCGGTGAAATGGAGGAGCTGCTGGTCAGCCTTGAGACCTGCCCGATACAGAAGAAGGGGCTCGTCTGGAGGCTTCTCAAGCTGTACTGGAAGAGGTTGTTATTCATCGTGCTTATGTTGGTACTGCCCGGTGGTCTTATCGTTCTCTTTCTCTGCGTTACTGCCTGGGCTCTCAACTGGGAGCATGAAATGACAGCCTACATGGACGAGACCTACAAGAAATGGAAGGAGGAGCATGACATTCACGCCGAGTAGTACTTCGTCCTTCAGTGCCGGCGCCGTATTCTGGTCGATGGTGTGGGCAGGGCTTGGCAAGCTTAACGAACTGGCCAGGTTCGTCGGCTTCAAGCGGGCCAAGCCGAGGGAATCAGCCTTGCGGTGGATTAACTCTCACAAAGTCATTACGCTTACCGCGACCGAGGTCGTGAATTACTCGGTCCACGGTATCAGTAGTCCGCTGGGTGTTACGTTCGCGCTAGGCGGAACCTTGGTGAACGCTTTCATGGTCGCGTTCATCGTGCCCATCTGGTGCCGGCTGTCGAACCTGGAAAGTCACTGATCGTCCCCGATCTCTGTCCCCGATAAGAAACTATCCCCTCAATCCCAAGGAGGCAATCCAATCATGAAGAATCTCATCATCGTTCTCTCTGCGGCTTGTGCCGTGGTCGCCTATTGCTTTGGTCTCCGCTACTTCAGTGGCCGGGATCTTGGCTTCACACCCGCCAGGAAGTACGTCCAAAGCCTGGCGAAGAATCTGCTTCACACCGAACTCACTGCCGCCCGCGAAGCTGGCACGACTCCCCAGGCAACAACCGAACAAGCGGCCTAGCAGACTGTCCCGCTGATGCTGGTTGCCGCAACTCTTACAGATGTCAAAGGAGAGGCTGTATGTCACTTGTAACCCGTTACCGGCTCTTCTGGGCTGCCTTGATGGCAGCCCTCTTGGGCTTGGCCTTTTGGAAGAACTCCCGAAGCTATCCCCGCAAGTCCCGGCTTTGGAGACTCGGCAAGGCCGTCATCGACACTGGGCTGGTGATGCTCATGGTGATCTACGCTCCGGCCCTGCTTCTCATGTACGTGGTCATCTGGCTCACCAGCCCGTTCAGGAACAAGATCATTCAGGTCAGCGCAGCCTTCGCTTCTATCTTGGCCATCACTCATCTGGCCGGAGTGGTCTTCGAAGCTGTCGCCGTGCTGGGTGTGTTCGCCGTGGACCTGCTGACCGGCCAGGTCGTGGCCCGGATGGACAGGCGCGAGAGAAACAAGCTGGCGAAGGCTGCGTACGGAACCGATAAGCAAAACTATCCGTCGAGACCAAGTACACGGACTGGCAATGGTGCGGCGTGAACCAGTATTCCGGCATGATTGCGGCGCAACCAATGCCCCGCTGCGGGTTAACGGTTGCTAGTTTACCCTTGGATTCGCAAGCACGAATCTGACGAAGAACCGCAGACTTCAAAGATGGAGGTCCGCGCTACGCTTGCTTTTCCACCTTGAACTGGCCATGCTCGATCAGCCAGGTTAGCGACTCCCAGACACCTTCCAGCGAGCTGTAACGTGGTTGATAGTCAAGCAGCTTTTGGGCCTTGGCGATGCTGCAATTCGAGCTATGAGCCAAGTGGTCCCAGGTATGCTGCGCGTCTTCGGCAGAGACCGTGGCTCGGTATTCCTCCCAAGGGACAAATCGCAGCCGCGCGGGCTGCCCAAACCACGCGGCCAGGGATTCCGCATAACCCCGCATCGTCATCGCCGCTGGCGAGACCGCATGGAAGCTTTCGCCCACGGAGGCATTCCGGTTGGCAATCGCCCTCATGAAGGCTTGCGCAACATCGTCCGCGTGAACGTGATGCAGCGTCTCCAGGCCCTGGTGCGGCACCAGCAATTCTTCTCCCCGGGCAAGCTTCCCGTACACGTCCAAGCTCCACGTGCCCAAAGGGTCCAGCGGCACCCAGCCCGGCCCCACGATGTGACCGGGTAGCACGGAGGTTGCCGGGAAACCGCGAACGTGGGCTTCTTCTACGAGATAGGCTTCGAGTTGCGCTTTCTTGATGCCGTACTCACCAAACGGACAACGCGGTAAATCTTCCGTTATGGGAGTGGCCACGGGGTAGCCGTGGACCCAGATGGTCCCGCAGCTGAGGAAATGGCGCACCTTCCCGCGCAAGGCCTCCACCAACTGCCGGGCGGCCGCCGGGTCAAAACAGATCATGTCAATGACAATGTCAGGCTTGAGCCTGCTCACGCTCGATCCGAACGTACCGGCCGCATCTTCCGCCTCGCGGTCCATGATGACGTGCTGCACTTTCTTCCATGCTGGATCGGGCAGGTATGGCTTGCGTCCTCCTCGGTGGATGCAAACCACCTCGTAGGTCTCGTGAATCAGTCGCGGAATGAGAAACGTGCCCATGTGACCCGTTCCACCGATCACCACAACTCGCATCTATGTCCTCCCGTTTAATCCTTCTTCTTAATAGTACGCCTACTAAAGCGGCGCAGATATCCACTCCTTACCCCCCATCGAGGTCGATGATGAATCCTCTGGCGAACTTGGCTCTTAGCGTAGGACAAACACTCCTTCATGAAGCTGGAAGGTTGCTGTTCGGAATTGCTCTCGGCAGGGCGAAGGAACTTCTGCGTACGCCCCAGCAGCTCGGAACCAGGCAATTGGCCTTGAATCGTGCTCTTCAGAAGAAAGCAGTGGATGGCGCTCTGCTGGCGGGTCCGCGGACTGGGAAGGAATACGCCAAGTTCACACTGAAGAAAGGTCTGCCCACCGATCAGCGGCCCAGAACCATGGCGGTTGAGAATGAGCCTCACTCCGTGGATGACTTTAACGGAGTCATTAAGGAAGGCTACGGTAAGGGTGAAAAGAGGCTTATCTACTCCGGCACGGGCGTCATCAAGGTTGGCGGAAGCCGCCAGCTTGGGAAGATCAATGTTCACGAACACGATGCCGAGAAGGCAGGCTTCCACTATGACTTCGTAGCTGAAGGAGTTGACCCGCACACGGAATTCTTCGAGGTCAACATTGCAAACGGTGTCCTCAAGGGACGCTATGCCTTCCGCCAAGCCTTCGAGGAGAATCATTATCTGGTTGTCCGCCTGAAGGACGACTCTGTTCTGGTCGAGAAACCTGATATTCACCTGAAGCCGCCGGAGTTCCTCAAGACCATCCGCCAGTCCGATCGCCCGGTGAGTGTCGAATGGAAAGATGATGGCAGTCTCGCGAACGTGGCGATCCACAACCTGCGCGCTGTGTATCGCAGCCATCGGCCGGAAGGAGAACCTTATTACGATAAGCTCCCGGCCATCGAAGACCTCCGCAATCGCTCTCCCGTATGGCTGGCCCGCAGACTCTTCCCAGGCCCCGAGCAGGAAGGAACCGTGTTGCGTGGCGAGCTTCATCATCCTGACGGAGCCGCCCGGGTCGGCGGAATCCTGAATGCACTGCCCGAGAAGTCAATCAAGATCCAGCAGGAGAGAGGTCCTGTCGAGTTCTATGCCTGGGACATCGCGAAGTTCAAGGGCCGGGACGTCAACCAGATGCCGTATGGACAGCGGCGTGAACTCTATGAAGCTGTGATCGAAGAGGTCCGGCTGTTCAATAGGCATCTCCACATTGTCCCCGCCATGCCCGAAGGTGGTGACCCAGTGGAGTTCTATCGCGCCATTATCCACGATGCCCGCGGCCTGCCCTGGAGTGAAGGCGTAGTTGTGAAGTACCAGGACTCCCCAAATCAATGGTTCAAGGTGAAAGCGAATGACACCCTCGATGTAAGAGTCATACGTTGCCTTGAAGGCGCGGGGAAGTTCGCGGCTAGCCTGGGCGCCATGGTTGTTGAAGGACCGACCGGCGTACAGAGCGAGATTGGTTCCTTCCAGTTGACCAATGAACAGCGGCAATGGATCTGGGACCATCGTGACGTGCTGACGGGTCAGATCGCCGAAGTGAGAGCATTGACGGTCAATGAGAGTGGAGCAATCAGGGCAGGAGTGTTCGTGCGATTTCACCCATCCCGGTCCGAGCAGGGCTTGCTGCTGTACAGCGAAAGCCTGGCTGGGTCGACGGATCCGGACGAGAGCCGCCAGATGATGTTCCGGCTGAAGAGTTCAGCAGGGTGGCGGAGGTGAGCAGAGTGATAACTGGAACATCTTCATGCCTCGGGATCTCGTATCACCTCGTTTTGACTCCCAGAGGAAAGGGGCTTTACGGCCCCAGAATCGTTCGAGAAGCCTGAGTCGGCCTTTTTACAAAACGGCCGACAGCACATGCCGTCGGCCGTGAGAGTTTCGAGATATGACGGAATCTACCTGCGCCCACCACCATGGGAACCGCCTCTGCCTCCGCCTCCACCGTGTCCACGTCCGCCTCCGCCGAAGGCATGTCCACCGCCCCTGAAGCTACGTCCACCGCCGCGGAAGGCTCGTCCGCCTCCACTGAAGCTACGTCCACCGCCACCGAAGGCACGTCCGCCTCCACCAAAGCTGCGTCCACCGCCATTGAAGGCACGTCCGCCACCACTGAAGCTGCGTCCGCCCCCACCGTTATAACCGTTACCGAACCCACCGCGATATCCTCCGCGCCCGGAAAAGGCCCGTCCGCCTCCGTAGTTGCCTCGCCCACCAAAGCCAAATCCCCCGAAGAAGTGGTGCCAACCCCAGCCCCACCAGGGCCCGACGCCAATAAAGACTCCGCCCGAGAACCAGCTAGGTCCATAGTAGCCGTAGGGTGCGCATCCGTAGGGGTAAGAGGGGTAATAGCCATACGGGCACGCGGGAGGTGGCCCCGGATCCACGTAACCCTGACCGCCATAGCCCTGATCCGCATAGCCTTGATCGGGATTCGCATAGCCCGGATTCGGATTCCCGTATCCAGGATTCCCGTAGCCCGGATCCTGGTAGCCTGGATTCCCGTAGCCCGGTTCCACCGGGGGTCCAGCTTGGGCATGTGCGAACGGTGCAACCAACAAACCTATTCCCAATAATGTTAAGACTTTTACGTTTTGCATTTGATTCCTCCCTCGAGCACCGTTCTTGCCGAACTGCAACGCCAATAGTAGGGGCAATTGGCCTGCCAAACCCCATGGCTAGAAAGCTCGTGATTTCATGGGGTTAGGGACAGAGCGACCAAGCCCCAGGATGGCTCAGTGCCCACATGGTGGTGGTTCCCGGTCGGGGGTGGTGGTTTTCGGCCTAGCCGCTGGCCAGCGGACAAAAGGTGGTGGGAATCCGAGGTGGTGGATTCGAGACGCGAGCCTGTTGACGCACCCTGAAATACCCCGTTGTGCCTGTGGGTAAGAACATCATTTCGAAAGGAGGAATTCCCGTGATCATTGGAGTCACGCATGACCAAGACGGCCGTGTCGTCCAGCGGCTGTCCGTATCCACCAAGGTCTCCATCGGCCTACCACCCAATGGAGATCGCAACCATCCCACCAAGCTCGATCACTTCGTCTTCCTGCGCAAGAAGAAGTCGGCCAACCGGGTTGAGTGGGAAGCCGATCCGGAGCTGACCCGGCATTATGGCGAACAGTGCCGCGAACTCCATATTATGTTGATCGACGACGACATCGAGAACGTCTTTCCCAGTTCCTATGCCTGGTGGACGGCCACCGAACGGAAGTGCTGGGGTGACGGAACCTCGGCCACCCGGCGCACGGCTGAGAAGCCTGGCGGACAGCCTTGGACCACTTGCGGTAGCGGATGCCCGGAGCTTGCCAGCGGGCAGTGCAAGCCGGGTGGAGATCTACGCTTCGTGCTGGCGGACTTCCCGCGACTGGGGAGTGTCTGTCGCATCCACACGTGCTCTTACCGATCCATTCGCCAGATTCACTCTGCCTTGCAGGAGATCCAGACTTTCACGGGTGGCCGCCTGGCAGGGATCACCGCCAAGCTGACGGTTCGCCCGGAGGAGGCCACGTACTTCGACCGCAAGGAGAAGAGGAAGAAGACTTCCTCCATCTGGGCGCTGAGCCTCGAAGTCGAAGGTGACGACATGCGGAAACTCATCGCTAACTTGACGGAGAACGCCCGTCTGTTTGCGGAAACTCGAAGGTTGCTGGCGTCGGGTGGCAAGGTCTTGGAGGTCGTTGAGGACGAGCAAGAGCAGGCGCCAGAAGTCGCGGCTGAGTTCTATCCAGCGTCAGTCAATGGCTCTTCGGCTGCGGAAGGCGCAGCAGCAGGTTCTCCTTCCGATACAATCCCCCCCGTTACCACGCCGCAGGTGACGATGAAGCCTTCGCCCACTGAAAACGGCTCTGCCCGGGTGGGCGGGAATGGATCCGCCAAGCCACCCACCGATGCTGCCGCCTCACCTCCTGCGCGCAACAATGGCAATGGGTCGGCTGCAAGTTCGGGATTCAACCAGCTCCGCAACGAGTTCCTGACAGCGGCACGCCGTGTTGCCACGACCAAGAAGCAAGCGATCGGTGAAGTGGTGGAATGGGCAAGTGGTGGCGCATTCAAGTACGGAGATGTTGGCCGCATGACGGAGGCTGATACTCCGAAGCTGCGAGCGGCCATGGAACTCATGGCGTCAGCCCTTGCTGACGCAACTCGCTAGCCGAGCCTTTCCCGAACCTGCTTTATTTGGAGCTATTCCAGCAGGCTATGCCTTCGTCACCGAGGGAGGAACCCACGGTCAAGACTTCACTGGCCGTGGGTACCCACTCGTCGGGGCCAGTCTTCACAGCCGTGTGACCCTGCCTATTCCCGCTGATTGCGAAGCAACGGTGACAGGCGTAACATTGATTTGGGATGATCTTCAGGGCGTGGCACGTAGAACCCATTCTGCTGGGGGTGTGTTTGCTGGCGGGTGCGCATGCGTTCGCCGCCTCACCCGAGGACCCGCAGAGCGAATCGACCTCGAAATCCCCTCTCCCGCCAGATACTCCCAGCACCGTACGCCCCGTGAACTGGAAATCTTTTGCACCCAATATTCTTCACGACCAGAAGAGTATCTGGACATTTCCCTCTCAGCTTGCTCACGGCGAGCATTGGAAGCCCGCACTCGGGGTCACTGCCGCGGTGGGAGCGCTAGTGGCGCTGGATGCCTACGACACCCCGTACTTCGGACGTACGTCGGCCTTCTCGGGATTCAATCGTAGCTTCCGCGGTAGGAACACGGCGCTGGCTACCGCCATCGTTCCGGCTACGTTCTATGCCCTGGGGTTGGTGCGCAAGGATTCCTACACAACGCAGACTTCGCTCCTGTCTGCGGAATCCGCGGTGGATGCCGAGATCCTTGCCTGGGTTTTCGAGACTGGGACCGGCCGTCTGCGTCCGGAAAACATCCCTCCGGGCGGGAACTACGCCAATTCGTGGTTTAAGTCCTACAGCTCACCCCTCTCCGGGCACGGGAGCTTTCCCTCTGGACATACAATCGCGGCATTCTCCATCGCCACGGTCTTCGCACGCCGTTATGGGAGTCACCGTTGGGTCCCCTGGGTTGCCTATGGCGCCGCGGGCCTGGTCGGCTTCTCACGGATCACACTGCAGGCGCATTTCCCTTCTGATGTTTTCACCGGCGCGGCGTTCGGCTATGTCATCAGCCGGTATGCCGTCCTGCGCGGGCGCTAAACAAGGCCAGACGAATCCTTCACTGAAAGGTCCTGGAGCGAACGCTGAGGCGCGGGCGTGGGAGCGGGTAGCAGCCCACGCACGAACGTGTTGATGCTCGCCGCAATCTTGCCACAATCCCGCGCGCCGCTATCCTCGAGAGCGGCCACGGTCAGTGGGGTCCTGACGGTGGGCTTCTCTCATGCCCGATACCCCAGCGGCATCCCTGCTATGCAACGTAGTGAGCATTTAGTTCGTGACCACGGCCTAGCCGGTCCATGTGACAGAGAACCCTCATCGTTTCACCACCAACATTAAGTAGCGGTCCAGTCCACCTGACCTCAGGGAGGAGAAGATGCCAATGCTTCGCCTTAAAACGTCGGCCAGTGTGGTGGCGGATTACTTCCGTCTCTTCGTCAACCGGCGTGCTTACACCCTGCAGTCCAATCGACCCCACCCGGAAAGTTCCCGGCATTACTACTACCGCCCCAAGGACAAGAAAACCGGCCAGGGGCTCAGTCTGACGCTGGACACAATCCGCCGCCACCTCGAAGGCGAAATCACCATCGGCCTTTACTCGATCAACCCCGCAACCCAATGCTCGAAGTGGGTGGCCATCGACGCGGACTATAAGGATGCGCTCACCGATCTCCTCCAGCTCAGCTTCTACCTCAAGCAGGATGGGGTGGATTCGGCGCTTGAGCAAAGCAATCGTGGTGGGCATCTCTGGATATTCCTGGCGGAGCCGCTCCCAGCGCGGGATTGCCGAATCTACGTTTGCGGCCTTGCCCTGCGGTTGGGTATTCCGATCAAGGGAAGCAGGCGGGAAGGAATCGAGGTCTTTCCCAAGCACGATGCGTTGAAGCCCGGCAGGTACGGCAATGCCATCCGTGGACCGTTGGGCATTCACCGCGGCGCAGCTCAGCGCTTCTGGTTTGACGGTGCCGAGGAAGATCTTGAGAAGCAGATGCGCTACCTGAATTCGCTTCCCAAGATGACAGGTGACCAGCTTGCGCGATTGATTGCAGGGAGGGCCATCCCACCTGAGCTCATGCCACCAGAGCTGAAGGCTGAACCCGAGATAAGGAGACGCACGGGTGGGTCTGAATTCCGGATCCTCGATCACATCAACACCAAGCTCCGCACAGTGGGGCACAACAATGTCACCCGCTGCCCATCCTGCGCCGAAGAGGGGCACGACCGCAGTGGAGATAATCTCTCAATCTCGATCCAGGACCCCCGCAAGTACATCTGCTGGGCTGGCTGCACGAGAGACATGATTCGGGCGGCGGTGGGCTGCCCACGGCCAGTCCAACATGTGTGACTTGAGCGAACAAATGGCCACGAATGAGATCATATCCTGCCCGGGAGTACAGAATCTCGGCTATCGTTTGACGGTACTCTTGGTTCCACTTGAGCGTCACTAGATCCTGCGGCGTCACACAGATTCGATATTGGTCGGTGGCCGTTCTCCGGGAAGCCGACTTATCATTCCCAATCCACTCTGTTTCCATTCAGCACCCATGATGCGCACAGGCGCCCCTAGGGAAGTTCTGGTCTGCAGCCGGGACCGCCTCAAGGTCCATCCAACCCTGAGAGGCGTTACTGCAGACGGCGCTTCTGCGAACCCCTCCCCGTGGACTCCTCCCGATAGTCCAATCGCGTTGACTTGCCCTTCAGGGCGGTCTAAGATGCCACCAAAGGTGGGCTCGCTCTCATGGTTGGCAAGACCGTTTCCCACTATCGCATCCTGGAGAAGCTCGGCGGGGGTGGCATGGGTGTGGTCTATAAGGCCGAGGACACTCACTTGGGCCGCATGGTAGCGCTGAAGTTCCTGCCGGAGAAATTGGCACAGGGCCCTAAATCCATCGAGCGTTTCCGGCGCGAAGCCTACGCTGCCTCCGCCCTTGACCACCCTAACATTTGCAGCGTCTTTGAGATTGGGGAGTACGAAGGCGAGCCGTTTATTGTCATGCAGTACCTGGCGGGGCAGACGCTGAAGCAGAAGCTGGGCCGGCGCCGTCCCCGGACTTCCTCCTTCGAGCGCAGGGAAAGGGACGCCCAATCACCTCGGGATTCGGGGGAGTACGAAGGGGCGGTCAAACCGCTAATGGTAAGCGAAATACTCGACCTGGGGATTCAGGTCGCCGACGCACTCGATGCAGCACACTCCAAGGGTATCCTGCATCGTGACATCAAGCCGGCGAACATCTTCGTCACGGAGCGCGGTCAAGCGAAGCTACTTGACTTCGGGCTGGCGAAGCTGGTGCCGGGGCGCGAGGCAAGAAAGGAAGCACTCGGCGACTCGACCACCTCGGACCGGCCGCTGACAAGTAGCGGTGAGGTGGTGGGCACGGTCGAGTATATGTCTCCGGAGCAAGTGCGGCGCGAGGAACTCGACGCGCGCACGGACCTGTTTAGCCTTGGCCTGGTGCTCTACGAAATGGCGGCCGGGCAGCGGGCGTTCAGCGGCGACTCAGTGGGAGCGGTCGTCAACGCCGTCCTCCACCGCGTTCCGCCTTCTCCCCGGCTATTTAACCCCGACGTGCCTCCGAAGCTCGAAGAGATCATCTCCAAGGCGATCGAGAAGGACCGCGCGCTGCGTTACCAGACGGCGTCGGACATGCGAGCCGACCTCCAGCGGCTGAAACGCGATTCAGAGTCAGAGCAAGTAGAAGTTCCGCCAGCCGAGGCAGGTCACCGTTCGGTTTGGGTACGGCGTCCGTGGGTGGCAGCCGGCATCGTTCCCCTCGCCCTGCTGGCCATCGCCATGCTGCTCGTGGGGCTGAATGTAAACAACTGGCGCGATCGCCTGCTGGGGCATGCGACGGCCCGCCCCATCCGATCATTGGCAGTGCTACCGCTCGAAAACCTTTCGCACGACCTCGAGCAGGAATACTTTGCCGACGGCATGACGGAAGAGCTGATTACCAACTTGGGGAAGATCAGCGCGCTGCGAGTCATTTCGCGAACTTCCGTCATGCAGTACAAGGGGGAGCGCAAGCCCACGCCGCAGATTGCCAAGGAGTTGAATGTGGAGGCCGTGGTGGAGGGCGCGGTGCTGCGCTGGGGCCATCGCGTGCGAATCTCCGTGCAACTGGTCCAAGCTAACCCCGAAAAGAGCCTGTGGGCGGAAAGCTATGAGCGCGACCTGAGTAACGTGCTGGCTTTGCAGAGCGACGTCGCACGGGGCATCGTCGAACAGATTCAGGTCAAACTCGGCCCGCAGGAAACAAGCCGCTTGCGGGCGGCACGACCCATCAAAACGGATGCCTACGAGGCCTACCTCAGGGGCCGATACTTTTGGAATAAGAGGGACCGCGAGGGAGTGACGAAAGGCCTACAATACTTCCGGCAAGCAGTTGAGTTGGAGCCGAACTACGCCCTCGCATACGCTGGCATATCTGACTCGTACATGGTGCTCGGTGACAACTATTGGCTCTCCCCCCGTGAGGCCTTCCCCGAAGCGAAGGCCGCGGCGCTGAGGGCGGTGGAAATTGATGACTCGATCTCGGAGGCGCATACTTCGCTTGCACAGACCATGGAACTGGAGTGGGACTGGGAAGGGGCGGAGAGAGAGTACAAGCAGGCCCTTGCCCTAAATTCTGGCTATGCAACCGCTCATCAGTGGTTCTCTGCTTTTCTATCAAATATGGGGCGACACGAGAAGGCAATAACGGAGGCAATGCGCGCTGCGGAACTGGACCCACTCTCGCCCATCATAAGCCTGAACCTGGCACAAGCTTTTTACTTCGCCCGTCGATACGAAGAAGCGAAAGGAGCGCTCCAGCGAACTTTCGAAGTATCGCCGGATTTCTTTTACGCCCGACACCTCCTGGGAGTAGTTGACTTGCAGGATCACAAGCTTGAAGAAAGCATCAAAGAACTTCAAGCGGCGGCCAGGCTTTCCCCAAAAGATGACCTGGCGAAGGCAACACTCGGTTATGCGTATGCGCTGTCCGGCAAGAAACGTGAGGCACAGGCGGCCCTCGACGAACTGATGGAACAATCAAAGCGAAGATACGTGTCCCCGACACTTATTGCATTGGTATGTGTGGGCTTGAACAAGAATGGAGAAGCATTTGAATGGCTGGGAAAGGCTTATAAGCAACGGGATAGCGACCTCCCTTGGATGGGGGCGGAACCAATGTTCGACCCCCTGCGTTCGGACCCCCGTTTTCACGACTTGTTGCGCCGTATGAATCTTCCGACTTAGAGGCTTGGGTTGAGTGGACAGAGCAAAGCTGCCACTACGGAGGGCGAGCAGACTACTGAATCCCTAAGGAAGGAATCAGTTGTGAAGGCAGAAGGGAAGGTGACAAACCGGGGGTGCGTGGCCTCGCTTTCCAAGATGAGGGGCCTTGCTGAGACGCTCCCCGACACCGATGTGATCTTGATTGTCCCCCCCTTCCACGCGTTGAAATACCCATCCTTGGGTGTTCATCTTCTCCAAGCATGTGCCCGGGAGGCTGGATTTCGCGTGCAGGTCCTCTATGCGAACATTTTGCTGGCCTCGATCATTGGGGAGGAACTCCACGAGGATATTTGCGATAGCCCTGATGGAACTTTCGCTGGCGAGCGCTTCTTCGCCCGGTGTGCTTTCGGCCTTCCCTCATTGGGCCGCCGGACCAGCCGCATGTTTGAATCCGATTGGGTGATCGGTCCGAATAAGAATTGGGAAATCGGCCCCGACCTTGACCCCCGCGACCGCAGACAACCAATCACTCTATCGATATTGCGGCGTATGGAAGGGTGCGCCGACGGCTACCTCGATGGTGTAGCCAAGGCCGTGAGCACGAAATCCTATAAGATAGTCGGTTGTACCACAACCTTCGAACAAACAGCGGCTAGTGTGGCCCTGCTGGGCCGGATCAAGGGACTCCGCAAAGACACCATTACCATTCTCGGGGGAGCCAATTGTGAGGGGGAGATGGCGCGTGGGATAGCCTCCCTACCGTCGGGCATTGACTATATCTTCTCGGGGGAAAGTGAGGTTACATTTGTCAAGTTCCTTCGAGATATCATTGCCGGCTCACGACCCCAAAGCCGCCTCATCCAAGGCGAGCCGTGCCGAGACATGGATGCCCTCCCCAGGCCTTCCTATGAAGAGTTCTATGAGCAACGCAGACGGTTCCTTCCCATGAGCAAGGCACCAGCCGAGCAAACGGAAATTCCTTATGAGACGAGTCGGGGCTGCTGGTGGGGAGAGAAGCATCATTGTACCTTCTGCGGGTTCAACGAAGAGAGCATCGCGTTTCGACAGAAGTCTCCGGGCCGGGTGATCACGGAGCTGCGCGCGCTCCTCGACGCGTATCCCTCGGGGACGGTATGCATGACGGACAGCATCATGCCATACGGATACTTCCGAACCCTTCTTCCTCGTCTTGCGGGGGAACAGCTAGGAGCCACTATTTTCTATGAGCAAAAGGCCAACCTCTCGCTTCCGGACATTCTCGCTCTTAAGCGGGCGGGGATTACGTCCATCCAGCCTGGGATTGAGGCGTTATCGTCTCGTCTTCTGACCTTGATGAACAAGGGTGTGCAGGCGCGACAGAATTTGATGTTACTACGTTTTGCCCGAGCGGCGGGCGTAGGTCTCTACTGGGATCTTCTTTGGGGATTTCCTGCAGACGATGTAAGAGCCTATGAGGAGACCCTCGGCATTCTTCCTTTGCTCCACCACCTTCAGCCCCCGCACGGATTGGTGCACCTGAGTATTGATCGTTTCAGTCCTTATTATTCCCAGCCGACTCAATTCGGCCTGCGCAACATAAAGCCCCTGGCCGGGTACTACGATTTTCTGCCCAAGGGGGTCGATGTGGAACGGATTGCAAACCACTTTACGGCGGAGTACCCATGCGGGGCACATGACCACATGGAAGTGATCCAGAGACTGTGGCAAGAGATGACTCGGTGGCGGGCCGCATGGAGGGAAAAAGATGGAGGCCCGAACCAAGACCTGAGACTTTCCCGGAAACGCGGATCGTACGTATTGGTTGACACACGCGATCTGCGGAGAAAGAAGAGGGTGTACTCGCTGGATGAACAGGAAGCCTCCGCCCTGATGACCGCGGGACCTTATTCCGGAAGATGCCTTGAGGTATGGGCCGTCCAGGAAAAGCTCGCCGTTATTACGGACAGCTGGTTTGTGCCTCTGGCCGTTGCCGAGCCCGAAATTCTCCTGGAACTGATGGGGAAGCAGGAGCTGGACAACCAGCGCCAAACAGGTCTTTTGGCGCTGTTGACCACGTCCCACTCGTCAGATGAGGATGGGAGGCCCTTGCACCGAAAAACGGGGGTGGGAGATTCCCCTTTGCGATAAGATACCGAAAGGCCGAGGGCCCTTTAATTCGGCCGTTGCCAAATCTTCGCCGACAAGTTAATCTTTGGGCCGATAGATTGCAGCTCTTTTCGTGCTCACGCTCTGCAAGGAACTTGATTGTGTCAACTGGTAGAGGAGGAGGGCTATTATGCCAGGCGCCCACAGCCGTAAAGGCCCAGGCAAACCGAAACCGAAGCCCAAACCGACGCAAGAGAAAAAGAGGTAGGGCTAGACTTCGACTACTACCGCAAAGGTCTCAAGAATCCGGGGGGGATGTGTGCGCCCTTTGCACCCAGTTTACACGGCCTTAGATGCACGTCGAGGCGCTCTATCTCGACAAACTTGATGGGCGCAGCGACGCCCCGATCCTTCAGCGGAAAGCTGTGGAGTTGCGTACTCAATTCGGCTTGGCGCAAAGCGAGGACAAGAGGCTTTCCCTCTCTAAATGCCTCGCTATTGCCCAGAATTGCTGAAATTTGGTAAGGATTGGTTTATCGCGTCTCGCGCCTCCAGGGCCTCCAGCGCCGCATGAACTTCCCGCCGTAAGGTCGCCCGCGGCCTTTGGCTCCGCATTTCTTACGTGCGCCTCCGATGCGATTCCGTTCCGCACATAGGGAGTTGCGGAATCGACTGGCATACATGACAACAAGGGAGAGCAGCCCTTCCTACCACCTCTGCGAGATTGTGCCTGTGAAACGCCCTTCCCGGAAAGTGGGACGACTGCACTTTGAAACCGGGCCAGACTCCCATCGGTCTCGGCATCACTAACGAGTCCCCTTTGGTTTACCAATCCCAGTAAGTGCAAACCACGGCAGAACTCCGCGCTACGCTAACTCTCTAAGGAGAACGCAGCGCTGGCGCTACTTCTTTCAATTAAGCGGTCACATTATTGCTCAAGTCACACAACAACCGGAATATGCGGAAAGGAGGCATCAAATGTCGAAATACGGTTTGACTCAGACGGTCTTGCGCGAGGAGAAATACCTTGTGGAGGCGCTGAAGGAGATGGGCTACGAGGTTGAAGTCCACCCCGAGGGCGCACAATTGAACTCGTACTACTCGGAGCAGGAGGCAAAGGCCGCAAACATTATCATCCGGCGCCAGCACCTGGGCGGGGCCTACGGTGATATCGGATTCGCACGTCAGCCGGACGGTCAGCTCACCGTGATTAAAGACGAACTCGACGAGCACCGTGGCTACGGAACCAGGTGGCTTGGTCGCGTTCAGCAACTCTACAAAGAGAAGCAGACCTTGGCCATGGCGCGGGCCAGGGGTTACATCCTGAAAGGCCGGGAAGTGATCGAAACCTCGGAAGGACAGCAGGTGCGACTCCAATTTGTCGCGCGGAGGTAGGCCACGATGCAGGAAAAGACCATCACGATCATCATTGACGCGCGGGGAAGCTCCACGCTGGATCTCCAAGGCTTTGCAGGCCAAGGCTGTGAGAAAGTCTTTGACGACTTCCGTGGCGGAGACAGTGTGAAAGTGGAGCGGAAGAAGCCCGCCTATTTCACCGGCCAGGTGATCCAGCAAGAGAAGAGCCAGCGCTGAAGGAGGCCTGTCATGCTGCTTCATGCGTTGATTCCCGCCAGCCGTGCTAATGGGCCAGGCCTGCGTGCCGTGGTATTCTTCCAGGGTTGCTCACTCGGTTGTCCGAAGTGCTGGAACCCCGATAGTCATCCCTTTCGCGGTGCGGAAGTCACGGTTGATGCCGTAGTTCAGGAAGTGCTGCGAGCACAAGCACAGCATGCCTTGGAAGGCGTCACCTTCTCAGGTGGCGAGCCCATGCAACAAGCTGATAGCTTGCTGACATTGATGTACACCTTGCGTCAGCGAGCGCCAGAGCTGAGTTTCGGCATGTTCAGCGGCTACACGGAATACGAACTCGACCTGGGGCAGTATTGGGCGAGGGGTTGCGACTATTCCGAACGGGTTCGTGGCCGAATATGGCGGACGATCCAAGCGTACCTCGATTTCGCTGTCCTCGGGCGTTTCGATCAAACCCAGCCATGCATCTTGCCGCTGCGCTCGAGTCGCAATCAGGTACTGCGGCTATTCAGTGGCCGCTATAACGTGCAAGATTTCAGCGAGCAGTTGGTGGAAGTCACTGTCCACACAGACGGGCGAGCGGAACTCACAGGCTTCCCCACCCTTGGCTTGCCCTGGTAGGAACCACCTTCGGCTTTCCTCATTGCTTTCCCCCTAAAAGTCCTTTCTCGAAAGGAGCCCCCTACATGATTCGATCTATGGAGGAGTTTGCGTCGGCTTTCCATGCTGCGCGGTGTGTATCGACTCCGCTTGTCGCAGTACGCACGGCCGACCCGGCAAGCACAACGCATTTCATCATCGAGACTCTCAAGCAGGGCCGGGAGCTTCCACCTCTGCTCGGCTGGGATGTGGTCCGCGGCCTCTATGCGGTCGGCAGAGATAGCGGCGAGGAACTGGCGCGTATGCTGGGCGAACGTCAGGCTGCGACGATTGGGCCGGTCGATGCTCTGCTTTTGGCGCAGCAGCTTGGCGAGGACGGGCTGCTGCTTTACTCGAACGCTCACCGCTTCTGGAATGACCCTGGAGTGATGCAAGGAATCTGGGACCTACGAGACACCTTCAAGGCGACGGGCCGGATGCTGGTACTGCTGGCAGCGCCTGGCGCGACGTTGCCGCAGGAATTGGGTCAGGACGTTCTCATTCTAGATGAGCCTCTGCCGTCAACTTCTCACCTGGAGCAGATTGTTCGGGAGACTTTCAATGCGGCCAAGCTGGATGAGCCTGAGCGCCCGGTGATCGATAAGGCGGTAGATGCCCTGGTTGGCCTCGCTGCATTCCCGGCGGAACAGGCACTGGCGATCTCATTGGTCAAGCGCCAACTCGATACAGAGGACCTCTGGGAGCGCAAGCGCCAAATCATTGAGCAGACGCCGGGCCTCGCGGTGTGGCGAGGCGGTGAGACCTTTGAGGACATTGGCGGGGTCGAGAACGTCAAGAGCTTCCTGCGGGCAGTGCTCCGAGGTGTCGATCCTCCACGCGTTGTCGTGTTCATTGATGAGATTGAGAAGGCGTTCGCAGGAACCGGCACCGACCTGTCTGGCGTAAAGACGGAGATGACGGGGACCATCCTGACGTACATGCAGGACCGCGAGGCAGATGGAATTGTGTTTGTCGGTCCAGCCGGGGCAGCCAAGAGTGCAGCCGCGAAGGCCACGGGCGGTACAGCGGGAATCCCGACGATTGCTTTCGACTTGCCGGCCATGGAGAGTTCTCTGGTGGGGGCTTCCACTGAGCGTCTGCGCACAGCGCTCCAGATCATCGATGCAGTCTCTCAAGGGCGGATGCTGTTCATTGCAACCTGTAACTCGATTGCCAGCCTACCGCCGGAGCTGCGTAGGCGCTTCACGCTGGGGACGTTCTTCTTTGACCTGCCCTCGGACGAGGAGCGTGAGACGATCTGGGGAATCTATCTCACGAAGTACAACGTGTCAGGCCAGCTGCCGAATGATGAAGGCTGGACCGGTGCGGAAATCAAAGAGTGCTGCCGAAAGGCGCATCGTTTGGGAATAACTCTCATGCAGGCCGCGCGCTACATCGTGCCGGTTTCACGTTCCGCGGCTGAGCAGATCAAGGCACTGCGCCAGATGGCCTCAGGGAAGTTTATCAGCGCCTCGACACTAGGCGTTTACCAGTACCAGGATAACCCGCCCACATCCCGGCGACGCGTCATGCGCGATCTGGATGGGCCGCTTACCGTCATGCCACCCTCGAAATCAGAAGTCTGACTTGTTTGGCCACCCTCGTCAGCGTGTCGGGGACGGGGCGCCAGCCGCCTTTATCGGGGGCCGAGCTTTCGATTACAAATGGTACGCGAGCCTCGCAATAGGTACAGACGGCGGTCCCCTCCACCGCCTTATTCTCGGGCGTACTTGTCACCTGGAATAAGCGCAGGCAGTCTGTGCAGGTCAGAACGAAATAACCGTCGCCGCCCGGGCGTGTCCGAACAGGGGTGCCGATCACTTGCGGGAGGTAAGCGCGATCGGGCGTTTTTCGAGCCAGATCATGGACGGCCTGCAAGAGTTCGGGGATTTGTTGCGCATACTTTCTGAACCAGCGGTCAGGCTTGGCTTCCGCAGGAAGTTCGCGTTGGATTGATCCCAAGAGGACAATCACCGGTATGGAAGGGAAGCGCCGGCGCACCACTGATACAAACTCAATTCCCGACATGCGGGGCATCTGAAGGTCGGAGATTATGACTTTGGGAAGTCCATTCCGGAGTTTCACCAGACCGTCGATTCCGTCCTCAGCTTGCTGTGCTTTGAAACCCGCTTTTTCCAATTGACTTGATAGAAAGTTCCGAGTGGTGGGATCGTCGTCCACCAGCAAAACACTATTTGAGGAAACCTTGCGCATAACATTCTCCTCGACAAGCGCTGGGCGCTATCCTGGCCCGCAATTGTTTTGTATACCGAGGGGGACTCCCTGTCTGTATAGAATTGAACACGTCCCTTAACCCAACGAATTTGCCACCCAAGCATGACTCGGACCCTCGCACAAGCCGAAGTCCCGTCTGAAGAATTCCCACTACACAAAGGAGGATGAAATGGCAACAGCAGCGCCAATCTTGAACATTCAAAGCTCCGACAATGAGCTTTCCAAGCAAACCGTCTTCATCAAACTTCATCTCGGCTTGCTGGGCAACAGTCGAAAGGTCAGCTCGTCCCGCGTTGAAGTCGATGCCGACAAGGCACTGATCCGCGTCTCGAAGACTCTGCTCGACTCGCCGGAGTTGCAAGCTATCCGCACCCTCGATGGCGACATCCGCAATTTCGTGTACGACATGTGCCTGCCCTTCGAGGTCGGCATTCACTTCTTGCCGCTGGGCTTGGTGGAGACAGTGGATGAAAAGCTGCGTGAGTTCAGCGAGAAGCGCAGCGTGTTAGTGGAGGTATTCCTCGCTGCCTATCCGCGCCTCTGCCAAGAAGCCGCTGGGCGACTGCGTACGCTCTATAACCCAACTGACTACCCACCCGTGGACGAGGTACGCTCCCACTTCACCTTTAGTTGGCAATACGTCAGCTATGGCGTGCCGGACCAGCTTCGCGAGATTTCAGCCCAATTCTTCCAAGAGGAACGGGAAAAGGCCGTGGTGGCAATGTCGGAAGCTTGTAGCGAGATCCAGCAGGTGATGCGGGCCTCGCTGCTAGAACTGGTGAGCCACCTGCGCGACCGGCTGGGGGATCAGCCGGACGGCAAGCCGCAGCGTCTGCGGGAATCAACGGTGCAGAAGCTCCGGGACTTCCTGGCGACGTTTGACTTGCGCAATGTCGTCGACGATCAGGAGTTGAAGGAGCAGGTCGATAAGGCGCGAGCCCTGCTGGAGGGAGTGAACACGGATGCCTTGCGGAACATGCCCATGGTTCGCGCCTGGGTGCGGGACGGTATGGCACAGGTCGCCGCACAAATGGACGTGCTGGTTAGCGACCGGGTTAGCCGGAAGTTTCGTTTTGATGAGGCATAGGCGTAACCAGAGCCTTGCCTATCACGTTCTACTCACCTGTACAAAGGAGGCAGTTATACCCATATGCTGAATAAAGTCATGCTGATTGGATACGCTGGCGCCGACAGCGAGATGAAGTTCACCCCTGCCGGCATACCGGTGGCAAACTTCTCTCTAGCCGTGAAGGAGGTTTACAAGAACGGCGACGGAGAGAAGAAGACCAACACGCTCTGGATTCGTTGTGTTGCCTGGCGCCGCTGGGGGGAAATTGCAGGGGAGTTTGTGACCAAAGGGAAGTTCCTGTTTATTGAAGGAAGACTCCAGTTGCGCAGCTACGAGGATCGGGAAGGGAAGAAACGCGACGTGACGGAAGTGGTTGTCACGCTGCTGCGGTTATTGGGGCCGGCCAAGAACGGGAACAGCGCAAAGGCGGCAGAGTCCTCGAAGGCTGCTGAGCCGGCGGACGAGGGCGATAACCCATTCAAAGAATCAGAAGCTGAAAGCGCTGATATGGACATTCCCTTTTGACTTCCGAGTCGCCGACGACACGTCCAGTGAGAACCGGATCGTGGTCACAATAGCATTATTCGACTCGGCCATTTTGGCCAGGATTGAGAATATGCGCCTTCCAAGGCCGGCGCACCAACACTGGATGGCGGAAGCACCAAGAGGCGGGACGGTGAGAGTGTCACTTCTCTTGCGACTTGAGCGCCGAGCGCAGTTTGTCGGCGAGTATCCCGAAGCCCTCGGCGGGAGGA
>Ga0187884_10001519_pt1 | contig 20877 bp, 15 predicted proteins | sample June2016WEW_20_4_FD_132983 | JGI IMG/M metagenome (GOLD analysis project Ga0187884, IMG submission 132983) | Peatland microbial communities from SPRUCE experiment site at the Marcell Experimental Forest, Minnesota, USA - June2016WEW_20_40 | ecosystem: Environmental > Terrestrial > Soil >...
TGCAGCGTTATTCTGTTCGGAGCATACACAGGCCAGCGGGCTATGGCGACGATTTCCAATCTCAAAGTGGGGCAATTTCGAGCTGCTCTCAAAACTGAAAAGCCAGTGCTGCTCGTAAAAGCTAACCAGGATAAGATAAGGATGGAGCACTATGTGCCACTTTCTCCTCAAGTGGTGCAAGCTATTGGGCCGCTGTTGGACGGAAGAGGCGACGATGAACTTATGTTCATATACAACTCACTGGTCATGTGGCTTAAGCGAGAGCATATTCCCCTTTCACGGATAGCAACTCATTTCACGCTGGGAGATCTCAGGAAGTTTGCTGAGCAACACGGTGACGTTATTGAGTGGCATCAGTCAAACAAGAATTATATAATGACGCACGCTGTTTCTGGGGTAGATTGGCGGTACAAGCACCCGCTACCGGAAACCGTATACGACGTATATATGAACAGTTGGAGAGGCGTTAAACTCGCCCAGTGAGATCAGCATCAAACAACTCGACGGCAGTTTACCTGCGGTTCAACGACCAGGATTTGCGGGACGTTTATGCTGGCGTGCCGTTTTAACTACACCTTATAGAAAAAAGAGACTTATGACAGATAAGAAGCTTTGCAGATTTTGTCACACAACCGTGGAATATCAGGGAATGTTTTGCACAAACTGCGGGGCTCCTATTGAGGAGCCCCCATACGGTGACAATGAAGCGCATGGACCCTCAGCGCTACAAACTGAGGAAGTACTCGATGAGATCAGAAGACTAGAGAAGCTGCGTGATCAAGGCGGCATTACAGAGAAAGAATTTCAAGAGCAAAGAAGGAATTTAATCGGAACTCTAACTGCGAACCAAAGCAAAAAAAAGATTTGATCCGTGTCGTTTGTAAACCGCGTGCACGACGTCTGGCTTCCCGATAGCGCCCGGCAGCAGATAAGGCAGATTATCAAAAAGATTCAGGTGCAGTTGCACCAACAGCAGTCTACCTGCAGTTCAACGATCAGGATCTGCAAGACGTGTATGCTAACGTGCCGTTCTAGCTACTTATTTTTCTAATAGGAACTGCTCGGGGCCTGCTTCGTACTCTTCAAAGGAAAAAAGAAAAGATGCAGGTCACTGTCCCTGCATCGCCGCAGCTGCCTTCTTTACAGCTTCCATCGACTGGTCTGCGTCGAGCACAGGGACTACGTTGTACACGATAACCGGCGCATACTTGAGCATGGTAGCGCAAAGGTCTTCCGCGCTCGCCTCGGTAATCGCGTATCCTTCCCTTCCATTGCTAAACTGTCCCCACTCAGTAAGCCTTCCTGCGCTCAGTTCAGCCTTTACCGCTTCGAGCATCTTCACCCAGTGCTCCTTCAGTTGCGGTGTATCGGGGAGTTTAGCGCTGTCCACCCACCACTTAATAAAGAATTTGGTCATGTTTCACCTCCTTGGCGGCGGTGGTAGTGACCGCCGTTTTTCTAAAACACATAAGAAGGCACTCTAAGGGAATAAATGTTGTTGTGACGGACGCTTGTCACGGCGATGGACGATATTTTTTACGGGGTCAGTCCAACAAGAATTATGTACTCACTCACGGCGTTTCTGGAGTGGATTGGCGTTTTTACAAGAGTCCAAGAGCTGAGCCAGTTTTTGATATTTATATGAGATATTGGGGGGATGTCGAACTCTCGCCTTGAGTGACTCATTGGAGTAGAGACTCAATCCGCTTCTTGCTAACTTAGACACTGAAGGGAAGCAGACACGTTTTTTTTCGGCTATCAAGCCGCGCTTAACGTAGATCATAAGCAAGTTGGCAGAAAAACTGCAAACTCGATCCCGACCTAGATCTTATCTTTTGCTGCTGGGTAACCGCCTGCCTGCCAAACACTTTCGACGCAGTCTTTCAGTGCGTTGGCCGCTTCTTCGTAGCTTCGAATGCAAACTTCGGGCAATAAGAGCATATCTCTATCAATATGACGTCCAAGGTCGTTAGCTGCCATGTCGCTCCACCTCAACTGTACCCCTTCGACGCCACTTATAGCTAAAAATAGATAGATTGGGAGCTCAACGGACAGTGATTTGAGTATATCAAGATACTCATAAGCCGCTAGCTTAAGCCAAGTTTCAAAATCCTTTATTAATATCCATTTCTCAGAACCAAAACCCCAGTTGCACGCAGCTTCAATAATTCCATTTTTGTACAGTTGAACATATGAACTGGAAACGTCCAAGCCAGTCGATGCCCTTGTAAGCTGCCTCAAAATACCATCGAGATTGATCAATGTGCGTGTTTCACTCGGGGACGCTGGAGATAGGGGCGTGAGGCGACTCGGATCCTCGTATATTTGGTCAAGCTTGCAGCGTTTCCCAGGATCAAACGCATTGATCGGTATCAGGTGCAAAATGACCTTACCTTCATTATCATATTCTTTATTGAAATGAGCAGGAACTTCATTAGCGAGAACTCGCGCAAGTCTGTCTTCTCGAAATCTTCTAATCCTTTCTGTGATCGTCTCAGAGAGGTTGAAAGCTTCTCGCAGTTCCCCAACGTCTAGCTGATAGTTGTCTGCGCTCCCACTTTTCCTCGACCAGAACGTATAAAGGCCGTTAAGGTTTTGGGATGATACCCGATGAGGTGCACGCCAACTCTTAGGAATCTCAAGGATGTAAACTATATCACGCTTACCGTCTATTGTGACTGGCACAGCTTCGCACTCTATACCTCCTATGGGTGGGGCCACGGCATTATGAGAGCTTAAACAGTCAAACATCAATTGCCTGACCTTTTCTACGTCTTCAGTGCGAGTATCAGTCCCGCTTATTTTTGTGGCAACTCCTTCAGGCGCGTGAATGCCATAGACGAGAACTCCACCAGCTGCATTGGCAAATGAAGACACATCTTTGACGAATTTAAATCTCGCAGCATCGGCTGTGTCGTTGCCTCTCGCCCATATCGGCTTTCTTTTGCTTCGATCGTAGTCAAAAGGTAGCTTGCTTTTATAGTCTAACAGTTTACTCTCTGAAAAGTCCATATCGCCTATGAGTGAAAACAGGGATGACTCATCTATATCTTCTATGTTTTTTCCGAAAACTCGTTGTGCAATTCCCATAATAACCTTCCAGCTTAATTATCCACGCCGGTTAGCTTTCGCCGCAGAAGATCCATCCTCGATCTTTTCGTGATATTGATTTGCTAGAGCAAGTCGACACTCTTGGCTTGTGGCAGCGAAATAGAATCTGCCATGTTACTATATAACAGTGGTTGCGCCAGTTTTGGTCGACGGCGCATCCCCAATAGTCTTCTCATTATGACCCGCTAAAAATTATTGCCCCCTCACCCCCCACGGCCTCTTTTTCCTCAATGGGCGTCAAAAAGGGACTCAACACTATGTGCGCGACGCACTATCCCTCCGCTTGCATACGAATCCAGCTCAGGCCAGCAAAGCAAGAAAGTCAAAATTGCGGCTCTAGTCACTTTTTTTCCTTGCAATCTTCGTTCTAAATAAGTGGTTTCTTCTTTTTTTCATTCAGTTTGGGGATTCAGTACGCAGTAATATGGAAGTGGCTCAGGTTAATCAGTGCTGCTAAAAGTACTGTGCACAATATATGTCGTGATACAGAAGATGTTAGAGTTGGAGATTGAGCCGGATTTCTTCGGCTCTTAAACCTCTTTTTTCTTTTTTAAATGGTTTTCACTAGTACATTGGAGTTGGGAGAAAACAAGCGGTCGGGGTTGCTTAAGAAGGCGATGAAGATGTGAGGTGCGACAGTTTAGTTTGGCAATTTTAAAGTTGGATTAAGCTTTGCCAAAGCTAAGATGTAAGCTTTTATCCTCTTTAACACGTGGATACTCTATTGTTTCAATCCTGATAAATTCTTGAGGAATATTGATTATTTCGGCGTACTCGCCTTCTCTGACTTGCTGCATGAATTTTAACGTGATTTCGATATCTTCAGACATACTTCACCTTAACGTATACAAATAACATATTAGATTTTAGCAAACTTAGTGCTTCCGGTTTATCGACAAATGCCTCTGTTAGTCTGTTGCTTGATTTGATTCCTAATCTTCTGTAGGTCTAGCTGACCCCCGCACGAACATTTTAACGTTTCGTCTGTCGTATTGAGGCTTACAAACCCCTTGCTCTTCAAATCCGCTTCAATAGTAGGACTCAAATTGAGCCTAGCGTACATATTATGCACAGTATTGCATTTTTCGCAGGGCACTTGAAGCTGTGCGAAATCTTCAGTAGGTTGAGTCGGTTGCAGTGCCGTTACGTCTTGCTTGTAAATTATCTGGTCTGCAGTTGCGTAAATCTTGTATCGGTTAGTATTACTGAAATAAAGCATACAAGCCGTATGAATGCGATGCACAATTTCTGCGAGTGTAGGGAAATCCGCATCCAAGTTCTTTATGTGTAATCCTATGTTTTCCAAATCTTGTATTTTTAGTGACCTGCCGTGAGTTTTCCATTTCGAATGCTTCACCATTAGTTTAACTATCTTATCCGCTGCATCTTTTCTGTCCTTTGGGGTTTTCCAATCTTTAAATTTATATTTAGGTAACCAATCGCCAACAAGAACGCCAGTAAGATTCAACCAATCATTTACTTTACGTATCTCACCAGGTGATATCTGGGCTATCATATAAGCGTCAAATTGGTTTAGCTTACCATTCCGCGCTTCCTTCCTCTTTTGTTTGATCCACTCCCTATAGCTATATACTGACACCCAAGAACGGCCAATTTGCATCTGTATATCAATTGGGCCAAGGCTTCCAGTTTCCGTCATGAAAATATCGTCACCAGATAGAACGAGCATGGTTCCTGCACTTTTGGCCTCACCAGCGATGACAAAGTAAATCTCTTCAAAATGCGAGCGCAAGAATTTCACTATGTCTTCAACGGTTTCAGGGGAACCACCTAATGTCTCTATATAAAAGTCAAGTTTCTGGATTTTTTTGTCTACTAACATGTCGTGAATTACGTAGTAATCTTGCTGGTCTAACTGGATGCCTAGGTTAGATTTGTCCGTTGCAACATTGTACAAGAAAAGGTAAGTATCCCTTTCTTTGTTATATTCGGAAATCAATTTTTTTAGCTCGTTTTGATAAAATTCAGGCGGTTTATCCATATACTCTTGCAAGAAGCTCATCCAAACACCTAAAATAGTTCGTAGCAAGAGCAAGATAACAGTTTCGGAAACCTACTCTACGGAAAACTGCAATGTTACGTTGAGTTATGTATTGCCTTGTTGCAAGCTCGTTTTTCAGAAACTAACACTGCCTTGTTTTCGTCACCAACTGATTCAACAACCGCAGATTGGCCGCTCGGCTTCGCCGTTACTTCACCAGTGCCGCATCTACCATTGGAGAAAATGGTTTTGGCTCTGTTTAGAAAGTCAGTTCTCCTTTTGTCACCTTATGAAGATCAAAGAATGTTGCAAGAGTGGTCGGAAAATGGGACTTCTGCATCAAAGCTGTGCTTCCGTTGAGGCTCCGAGGCCCACGAAGTGAGCTGCCAGCTATCGCGAGGCTGCACTCAATGTGTCGAAAAATAGGGCGTCAGACACATATTTACGCTAAATAATTAAAAAAACTGCCGGTATATGTGTCGCGGCCCTATACCGTTGAGATGATGCTGCTGAAACGGGGGGTCATCCTAGGTGCAACGCGCTCAGGCCGTACTGACCGGTTGAGATCACAAAAGCGGTAAAAAGCGGATTAAAGTGCGTTACCCTGTGTCTTTGTTGCAGTCAATGTTGCGGAAATTCCACGCGAGAGATATTATGGGTGCTGCTTGTCGTATTCCTCGGCTCCCTTGGCAAACTCCGGGTATCTCTCTGCGGTAGCTTTCGTCATTTGTTCTAGAGTCTTTTTGACGTTTGCTATAAGCTCCTCCCTCTCTGGTCGCGTTATAACCTTTTTCGTCTCCAAAAGATCCAATAGGCTCGCGAGGGTCGCTCCATTCCATGCAGCCTCCATCGCCGCCCTAATTGCAACACTTTCACCAGGGGAACCGCCTTCAACACGACCACGTTCTGCGGCATTCACTAGATCGTCAAAATAATTTAGTTCGTTTTTTTCCACCGTTTGACGCCTCCTTGGCATTATTTCATTTCGTTACTTGTTGACAAGTCGTATTTATCTTTCTTTTTCAGGCTGTTTTTAAGCGCAGAAGCAGCCATTTTCAAGCAATTTTTCAAGAAGTACGCGTAATTATAGTCGATCGGCCTTCGTTTTGAACTCTATAGCTTTGACCTTCCGTATATCTTATTGTGCGTTCCTTATTCAGACGGAGCCTTTCGTGCAGCTATTGTATCTTCCACGTTCGTTCGCCCAGCTAGGAGCGTTTGTATCTCAGGATCCTCTACGGCGAGTCGGTTGATCTTCAGCTCTATGTCACGAGCAGCCCATTGCGGGTATCGTCGGCGTAAGCTGGCCGCGATCACGGCTACAACGTAGTCGAGGCTTGCCTTTTGGCCGTCCCTGAAGGGCCAAGTAAGTATGGTCTCACGGATGGTCTCGGAGTCCAGCTCGTTCTGGAGTTTTCCGGTCGATTCCGGTCTTGAGTCCGGGAGTTCTGAAGATTTTTCAGGCTCTGTTCCGTTATCGGGAGATCCCCTGGCCTTAGACATGTTTTGAGTCCGGGGTCCCCGTAGTGCGTCCCCTAAAAGTTTTTTTTCTAAAGGCGTTTCAGGGGTCACATCTTGTTCTGGAAAAAAACTTTTTGTGTCTGTGTTCCGATCCCCCCGGAATGAAAAAGTAAGTATGTTATGTGTTTCTTTTATTTCAGGATTAAGCCCCGCAGAGCCTTCAGAATGCCCGGACTGAAACCCGGAATATGCCCGGAATAAGCCGGAATAGCCCGGAATAGCATTGAGTAATCCAGAATTAACCGCCGGGATCTGAGGCTCGTAAAGGGTCGTCCGGTCATCACCCTCGATGTGAATAACTTCACGCTTGGCGCGTTTTGCCTTAACGCCCTTCTCTGTGAGCCAATAGACCGTGCGTCGGTCAAAGGGATATTTTACGCTTTGTATCAGCTCATTATCGTGCAATGGGCCAACTCGCTCACCACCGCTTGCACGACTTTGAACAATCTCATACACGCGCTTGATCCCAATCCCGGTCGAGTCTGCTATTTCGTTTGCCCCGACTAGCCAGTCGTGGTTTTGTGCCCGGTCGAAATGCTCACTATCCTTTGAATATTGAGGTTTCCCGTCACCCTCAAGAGGTATCGCGTTTAACACGGAGCGGCTAGGTCGGTTCAGGTTCACACTCGCAAACTCGAAAAATTCATTGAATATGCCCCAAGCTTCGAGCACGTCGTCCCGTTCGATCCGTATCGTCTTCCCCTCAGGATCCCGCTCGAAGATCTTTTCTGCCGCTCCGCACAAGCAGAGGGCCTCAAATTGGCGCTTCTGTGTCTCGTTGAACCCATCGTTAACGAGCATCAGGCTTATCGCCATCATCAAGTCCTGCACGTCATGGGGGGGCTCACATATGCTCGCCACTCGTATTGCGCTGTCTAATATCTCTCGTGCTCGCTTGATAACCGGCGTTCGCAGGTCTTTCGTGATGCTGTGGCCGACCGCATCATTTCGTGAATTGAGAATCGCCCTGAGCTGCCGGTGCTTGTCGGTCTGCTCGTCTGTTGGGCATTGAATACACCGCGAGGCTATCTGGCCGTTCGAGTCCACCACCCCTAGCACAGAGCAGAGCACCACCATCCGAGGCCCATTGATTGAAAACTTCATTACCTGGCCTGCCTTGTCGGTCGCTATGACCCGTTCCATAGGCGTTTCTTCATACTCCTCGCAAGCGGCTTTCAACACTTCGAGGAGCGCCCCTTCTGGGGTGTCAAGCAGCACCAGTATCTTGTTGGCGTAATACGTCGGGTCGAGCTTCCCGTCCGTAACAGTCATGTGCCATAGCGCCTGGGCCGACGTGCTAAACAAAATCTCTTTGTTTGCCCTTGGGATGAACTCCAGAAATTTGACAGTCACCGAGGTTTTGCCGCTGCGCGAGGGGCCTGAAGTGTCCAGGTGAATCAGTGATACGACCGAAGACAATGATATACGAAAGGATCCGCGCCATAAAATGGTCTTGAGCTTCCAATCTGCCTGGTGGTAGTCGTCTATGGTTGTTCTATAAGCCGCATACAGCTCTTTAGGATGTTTCGCTAGGCATTGGGCAATTTCCTCTACTGTAACCTTCTGCTCCTTCGGCACATCAGCGAGGACTTCTGATATTATGCCTTCGTCTCGCAGCTTTTTGAGTGTCTCTTTAACAGCGTCGCCGCGTAACCGTTCCCCGCACTTGATAAGGCCTTCGCACATCGCGTAGTATTCCAGGGCATCGCCGCCGTGGTTGTGTCGGTGGCAAAACCACTCGCTCGTATCCATTTTGATACTCACGTTTTGTGGATTCGTTGCTCCGTGAACGGGGTGCTTTATCCGGTAGCCGTCACTCGTCACAAAGGCCTCTCGTGGTGGCGTGAAGACCTTAGCCATCGTAAGGTCGTATCTCTCGCAAATCGTCTCGCCTTTGTCGTTGCGGGTCTGGTGCTTCCGCACTTCGTCCCACTCTTTCGTATCGGGTGCAGGCTTTATGCACGCCTTTCTCCACGCTTCGGGTAGCTTCGGGAGGTTCTTCATAACGTCCGCGAGCGCCAACCCATTCATAAAAACATAGTGGCCCTTGTTTGCCGGGTGGTCAACCTTGATCGCGTCGCCTTTAACGTGGCTCGGAGGGAGCAACACGTAGCCTTTGGTCTTTATGTCCACCCCTTCGCCCAGGCCGAGAGCTTCGCCAAGATCGCCATACAAGAGTTCATCTTTCCACTCTGGGGGGTATTCCACGTAGAACTGAAAACCATTGTTCGGCGTGCTCACCGCGACATGCTTCGGGAGTAGCCCTAACTTATTTTCGGCAGCAGATAGTACGTCGTTTCCGTCCTTGCCGCCTTTGTTGTCGACATCGATCACGGCCAGCTTAGTCAGGCCGCCAACCCGCGCACCGATGTTCGCACTTGGGTATTTTTCCCACCAGGCCTCGATCGTGGCTTCGTCTCTCGTGGCGTCTTTGTAACCGTGTCCACCTTGCCTTGAGGAGATCTTAGGCTCCTTGCCCGTCGCGTGCAATGGGAGGCAGTAAAAACCGTCTCGTGCGGCCTGGAGAGCAACACGGCCTTTGTCGCTTAGGTCTTCAGCCATAGCGCACCACCGTCGTCGTGCTTACAGAACCAGACTCATCAACGTAGTCCAATGCGAAAACAGGCCAGCCTTTGGCTGCATAGCTGAGAGCAGCCTGGCCAAGGGTTCTATTCTCGTGCTGGATTGTTTCAGTCACACGCATCGTTGGCGTTTTCACCCCCTATTCGTTCGATCTAAGTCCGTAGAATTTCTCTTTTCTGGTCAACTCTTTTACTTCAACAATGCCAGCAGCGGCAAGGGACAACATCCGGTATGATACGCAGCTCCTCGATTTGCCGGTTAGTTTACACAGTTCTGCTACAGTCGCCTTCTGGCGTTCAGAAAGCAAATCTACGAGTTTGGAATCTATTTCGTCGTATCTCACATACGTGTTATTTGCTCGCTCAGTTACATTTGTTAGCGTTTCGTTCATTATTTGATCACATTCCATGATAGGTTTGATATATGCTATACAAGATATACAGCAAATATGCAGATTATACACTAACTTTCTAACGTATATACTTGCTGTTATAGGAACCAAGGGCTCCACGAATGACCAATAACCCTTATAATTTTAAAAATACTAACTTCTAACCGGAAGTCTTAATATGCATAATCGCGCATTATGATGTATAAGCGTGTATGTGAGTTGAGATTGTATGGAGGTTGACATAACGTGGTAGGTATCGGCAAGGAGGTGCGGAAGGTCATACAAAATGCACGTCAGCAGAGCGGCCTAACGCAAATTGACATGGCGCAGCGTCTGGGCGTGACCCAAGCAACTTACTCACGAATAGAGAAGGGCAAAACTTCGGTCAATGAAGAAACACTTGAGCGAATAGGGAAGATTCTAGACGTTAGGAAAGAAGAACTGGTTATTGAAGACAAGAGTCCAGAACAGCAAGCCACAATGAGGGAGCAAGCGTCAGTGCTAAACCCTAGGGACATCCCCGCCATGCTTCGTGATCTAAAAGAGCTGCTCAATGATGGAATCATCACTCAAGAGGAATTCCAGGACAAGAAGAAAGAACTGCTTGCAAGGTTGTAACTAGTAGTGCTATTTTTTGAGTACCCATAACGCGCTCTGGTGACGTAGGTTGGTCGAAGTGTTGAATCTGCAGTTGGTGAGCCGGTTGTAGACTTGCTATGAATGTAAATAGCAACTGTTAATAATGTCGAAAAAATACATAGCGTGTTTCAAGACCCAGCTGCAACTTGCAGAATTAGATAATCATGAACACAACTCATGCAGATAATTTAGGCAGAGTAGCCGAGGATTTAGCCATTGTTAAGCTTTCCACACGTTTTGAGAATTGTATTGTAAGTCATGTAGTCAATAACCAACTGCATGATGTAGAAATAAGAAAAAAGGATGAACTTTTAACTAAAGGGATTTGCCGAATACAGGTCAAATCGACAAATAGCAAGCAGCGTGATGGGGCTAGCGAATATTACGGCCTATCCATTCATCACGGCGTCGGAGGCACAGCTTCTTACAAACAGGGGGATGTTGACTTTTTTCTTTTTTTCGTTTTTCCAGAAGCAAAATATTATGTCGTTCCTGCACACGTCGTAGGGGATAGAAACCGCGTTAAGCTTTATTTTGGTCTTTCTAAGCCGAAAAGAAGCGGGAGTGCCATTTGTGAGAAATATTTGGAAGCTTGGGACTTAATAGGTGACTTTTTGGGACTTTCAAAAATAGAAGGTGAAAGCACAGACAATACATTAACAAGGTACATGTGACCGCTGTGCCCCCATGAAAAAGATTATTCCCCCATTTTCCAACGCCCTCTTCACTAACCCCCACCCTCTATTCTCTGTCAACTTCAAGTCGATTCCTGCAACCTCAGCAGGCCTCTTTCGACCTCACGCCTGATTAGGTCTAATGTAATTGCAGTACGTCTTGAACCCCTCATTGAACTTTGAAGATCTCTTTCGTTATCCAACCTAAGTATCACCTTGACGCGCCCTCTCACTGTGTTGTGCGACCGTTCGACCTTGTTATTGTTGTTCTAGCGGTCAACCTTCAGCCACGACGTGCTCATTCTCTTGGTGATCATCATAAAACTAAACTCACCTTTATCAATGTCCGGTTCTACCACTTAACAGCGACAAGCACTTCAGTTAGAATTGTTTCAGATCGCTCGGTCAAGTTATATGCCCAAGGATACTCAATATAAGTCGAAAAGATTTGAATGTTTGATGTGAGCATTCTAGTCACTGAACTGTGCAAGCGACAGCCAAAACACCTCTCTTTTGAACCGACAGACGTGCAGCTATCTGATCTTGCTATCTCTGCTTCCAAAACTAACGAAGAACCCCCTCGGTTTGTCAGTATCAACGCCGATAACCAGCCTCAGATAAACTCTTTTCTCCCTCAGTTCCCATCTGACCGCGACGTTGTCGCCATCGACACCACAAGCATCGTTCTTGGGGGTGCGTCCAGAGAGGTTTTGTCGGCGCTATCCGAGCGTCGGTCAGTATCAAGCCTAAAGGCAAAAAAACGCTACCGAAAGTGGTTGGCTGACGCCTAATGGCGAAGCATTTCGTTTTGATAGCCCAGATAATACCGCGCTTCCGCATAAGGAGGCATTCTGAATGGAGGGTGGATTTTCTGCCTCGCACGGGTAGCAGCGTTTCACGTGACCTGGAGAAATTGCGCGGCACTTAACCTAATTATTTATTATCAAACGTCGCTAGTACGGGCTAGGATAGGTCTATTCAATTAGGCCAACAACATCAGCGAGAATAACCTTGATAGAAAGAAACTTTGACATACCTTTCATTGCCGACCTGGCACACAGGGAGAAGCAAATTCAGCAGAATTACAGACCCGTCATCGCGGTTCATAAATGGTTCGCCAGGCGCCCAGGAACCTTGTTTCGAGGACTTCTATTGGCAGAGTTCGTAGACGGCCCGCTTAGTAAGGCGTTTTACAAAGCAAATTCGCTAGAAAACATAAGAATTGCCGACCCTTTTATGGGTGGAGGGACGCCTCTTTTGGAAGCCAACCGCTTAGGCTGCGACGTAATCGGTTTCGATATTAACCCAATGGCCTATTGGATTGTAAGACAGGAAATCGAACACCTTGATCTGAAGGCCTACGACGAAGCTGTTGAATCTTTGCACAGCAGCCTCGAAAGCAAAATAGGACAACTATATAAAACGCAATGTGTTTTTTGCGGGAAGACGGATAGGCCTGTTAAGTACTTCTTGTGGGTGAAGGTAATTCAGTGCCGTCAATGCCAGAATGAAGTTGATCTGTTTCCCGGTTACCTTATTGCCGCGAACAGCCGACATCCCAAAAATGTATTTCTCTGTCCTGCTTGTGGGCAACTAAATGAGAGCAGCGATAGGGTGGAGCCGGGGAACTGCAGTCACTGCGGCACTAGGCTGTCTTTGAAAGGACCCGCGGGTCGAAATCAATGTCAATGTCGGCATTGCCAAACGGTTAACTATTTTCCCGATAGCAGCCGTGGGCCGCCACGTCATCGGCTTTTCGCTCTTGAGTACCATTGTCCGTCCTGTAAAAAAAGCCACGCCGGACGTTTCTTCAAGACTCCAGACCGTCAGGACCTAGAGCAGGTAGCCGAAGCTGAAAAGCGATGGGCCGCCTTACGCCCGCGATTCGTGCCAAATGATCAAATTCCAACCGGGGTTGAAACGAACAGGCTTCACCGTTGGGGATATAGGTTTTACCGTGAAATGTTCAATGCCCGCCAACTTCTGGGGCTTGAGCTTTCAGCGCGAATCGTCTCCAACACGATAGATGAAAGGATTCGAAACGCTCAGGTCACAAATCTGTCTGACTTGCTGCGTTATCAAAACATGTTGTGCCGTTATGACACCACGGCCTTGAAGTCTTTGGACATCTTCTCCGTACATGGGTTTCCAGTCGGTCTCATCCAATGCGAGTCCAATTTGTTAGGTATAAAAGACTTCAACAAAAGCATCTGCATAGGGAGCGGCGGCTGGGCCAACATTATCAATAAATTCAGAAGAGCCAAAGCCTATTGTGATGCCCCCTTTGAAGTAAGGCATCGTGGTCGCCGCAAGGAAATTGTGCCGATTCGCGGAGAATGGATTGGTGACTTTCGCAACGGAGATACATCTGGTAAACAGCGAATGGTAGACCTTCAATGCCGGGACTCGACGGAAGTTCGATTGCCGGAGGCCTCCCTGGACGCGGTATTCACGGATCCGCCATATTTCAGTAATGTGCAATATGCGGAGCTTATGGATTTTTGTTATGTCTGGATGCGGCGTTTGATCGGTGAAAAGGACGAGGCATTCAAGACGGAATCAACTAGGAATCGCCAAGAACTGACTGGAAATGAAGATATGGGGAGGGGGCTAGAGCATTTCACCGCTGGACTGTCTTCTGTTTTTCAACGGATGGTGGTCGCTTTAAAACCGGGGTCCCCCTTGACCTTTACTTACCATCATAACGATCTAAATGCCTACTTGCCGATAGCGGTCGCAATACTTGATGCGGGTCTGATCTGTTCTGCTTCGTTGCCCTGCCCAGCTGAAATGGGCGCTTCCATCCATATCAGCGGAACAAGATCTTCTATTATAGATACTGTGTTCGTTTGCCGGACGATAGGTAGCGTTCCGGCCGAGTGGTTGCCTGATTCGATTCAAGGGGTTACCGGTCTGGTGGTAAGAGACGTAGCCAAACTCCGGCAAGGCTCAGTAAAGCCCACCCCTGGTGACGTGAAGTGTATCGCCTATGGCCAATTGATTCGTCTGGCCATTTGGAACTTGCGGAAAAATTGGAACAAGAACAGGCCGGTCACCAACAAGTTATCGATGGTTAAGGATTGGATTACGGATTTCGGAGGGTGGGAAGTCGAAAAAATCCTTGCCGATGCTCGTATTTTTGGATCTGAAACATTCTTTTTTGCTATGCAGGAGAAGAAACAAGCCGATGCAGTTGAAGATGCCTACATTTCCTTTTGAAGTTACCTACGAAGAAATTCTCAGAGACCCTGAAAGCTATGTCGATGCCGTTTTTTCTTGCTTAGAGTCCGAGTTTCTGGTGATGCCAAAGGGGACCGGTTTTGTTGCATATCCTGTTTTCGAACGAGGCTATGAAGCCTTGAAAATGTCCACAAGGGATTTTTCTCAGTTAGGGACAGCAAACTTGCTGGCAGCGATTTCTAAGGAGCCGATTTCTCTTGTGGTATTGCGAACAATGATCGGATTCACTCCGCCAGAATGGAGTTACGTTGCTACCCAAAGAACGGGCCTCGTTGTATCACAAGGATTTACGCGCTCCCTTGACCGCAAGGTTCGAATGGCTCCAGAGACGCCAATTAGCTTAAAGGGGGTGACGAAGGAACGAGTGATAGCGCTTGTAGAAACTGCCTGCCATCTACTCTCAGAAGGCGTTCCGAAAACGGAGGCTGACGAACTTCATCGCTTGGACAAAGTAGACACGAAAAGCGGGATCGAGGGCGTCCAGAATCTCGCGGATATGGGTGTGCCATACGCCATGCTGCTATACGAACGATTTCTCGGTAGACCATTTGCCGGTCACCGCGATTCGGTAAGTGAATTGATCGGGGACAGTCTAGAGTCGGAGATTGAAGAAGTTCTAAGCCGAGCCGGAATCAGTTTCCGAAAAACAAAACGTGCTGAACGGATCGAAGGCTTTGATCAATCCCCGGATTTCATCATTCCAAGCGAATTTAATCCACAAGTTATTATTGAGGCAAAAATCACCGAGGATGATGGGACTGCACGGGACAAGGTCACGCGCATCCAGCACCTCGGAGAGCTAAGCCTTTCAGATCGCACTACAGATAACCCGAAGTATGAGGTGATTGCCTGTATTGGGGGTCGAGGGTTTGGAGTGCGTCGTGAAGATATGAAAAAGATGATACTAGCAACCCGAGGGAAGGTCTTCACTTTGAAAACGCTTGATCGGCTCGTCGGTTATACCAAACTCAAAGATTTCAGGACAAAATCAGCTAGACGAGGGAATGGCAAGCAGAGTAATTAAATATACATAAATGCTTACTGAGCGCGATTCTCTCGATATTTATAAACCCCCTCCCTTGTTTGTTCTCCGCCCTCTTTATCATAATACTTGAGTGTCATAGGTTCTGCCTTTTTGCAAAAGGAGTCTGCAAAAAGCTTTAACAAGCGCGACTCCCACAATATATCAACATCCAGTGAAAGATGGTTTATGACTTCTTGAGAGACGAGGGTTATGATTTTTGTCCGTGCCCTTGAAACCATGACGTTAAAGCGGTTCAAACTCATCAAAAATTCATCTTCATCCCGGATCAAGTCTTGATCGCCAAGAGCGTACGAAGCGATGATAACCTGGCGCTGTTGTCCCTGAAATCGTTCGACGGTATCTACAGCATCTCGGATTAAAGTTTTACTAATCCCTAGAGGTGTAAATATGTCCTGTAGCTTAGAAATAATGAGTGCCTGCTGTGCGCGATGAGGGGTCACTATACCGACACCATCCTCCCAAAATTCGTTATCCTGATATGCCGTCTTATCCGCTTTCTTGATCTCTCCCGTGTCGGGGTCCCGTTCAAATAACGGTTGCTTTCCCAGCCGCCTAAAAAGTGAAAATACCAGCGCAGCGATTGTATCAGCTTCGAAGGGATTCGACTGGCCGCTCACCCCTTCTGCATAAATAAAACACGTCGCGGAACGGTTTGGGTCAAGTAAAGAGGCCCAGTGAGGAGTCCACCAGAGAATTGAGGGCCAATTTGCAGGCGCCGATTTTAAAGGAAGCGCTTTGACAAGGTTCATGCAAAGGTTGGGTGAATAACTTTTCAGTGAACGAGGATACCCTGCTTCATGTGCAAAATCCACAATAGTCTGGTTAGACCTGTAATTCATCTCGAGGGGGTAATCTATGAGTTTGTGTCTGTACCTAAAGTAATTAAAGACAGAGCCGACCATACATTCTAAACCAGCAGGCGGCTGCGCCTTATGAATCGGGGGCAACTGCTGAGGGTCCCCGGCAATGATTAATGCCCCGTCGTCCGCGATCGCTGCGATAGGGAGAATAGCATTCGCCACATCCATTTGTGACGCTTCATCCAAGAGAATCATATCAAAGAGCGGGGCCATAGGTGGATTATCGTCTAGGACAAGGAAGTTGTGTACCTGCTGAGGAGTCGTACCAACGAGGGTAATCCCCCTGTTCTCTATAAGACGTTGACGTAGTGCTTGGACCTCACTTGTAGGATTAGCAACGTTTAATTCTAAATCAATATCCCGAGATTTCTCTTCTGCCCTTCTAAACTTGGAGCGGAGGCGTTTTACGCAAATGTGTGCGTCGGGCGTGATACTCTTTATTTTCGAGTTTACATCTAGAAGGACGTTATCGAGGGCATTGTATGTTGGCGCACATAAAAGGATCCGGTTAGGTCGTTCTTGTTTGGAGGCATCTAACAAAGCGCCAAGTGTCACGGCCTGAAGCGTACGAGTCTTACCTGTGCCTGGAGGCCCCCAGATAAGTTGAACCCGATGTGTAAGGGCGAGTTCCCATGCTTTCCATTGCGACTCGTTTAATCGAATGATACTAGGGTCCAGTTTATTTTGAACATCCTGTAAGTCTCGCTCGATACGTGGCTGTGAAAGTTCCCAGGCTGACCACAAGATATCACCTGCAGGATGACGCTCGGTTACGCGGGTTCTATAGCGCTTCGCTCCACTGACTGCTCGTTGGACGACGGGGTTATCCTCTGCGTTTGATGGGTTTCGTATCTCCTCAAGGGTCTTTTTTAGTTTTTTAGTGAGTTTTTCAGTCCACCGCGGATCAAGCGTAACGTCCTTGCTGAAATCAGCCACGTTATACGCTTCTAGGTCATCGAGCCAACTGGGATACCGAGCATCTGGATCGAGCACAATTATGCCAGCGTCTCTATCGATGCGTGTAACTGTTACAGCGGTGACATCTTCCATCCTTTTTTGCCACCAGAAGCCATCTTTGGGAAGCGGGGTAGACTCCGTTTTCCGAGGGACTTTAATGTCTAAGAAACCCGCATCTTCTCCAGGGGAAAGGGCGAAATCGAAATCTCCTTCACGCAGCTTCACGTCACGAGAAGTGTCACGCATCTCGTAAACCCGTCTTCTCGCGCGGGGGAGAATACCAAGCTCTTTAAGTCTCTGTGTCTCCTCATCACCGGTAATGCGCCTTACCAAGCGGGCACTTTTAAAGCGGGCTTCCCGTTCGTGAGGTGGCATAGCACGCGCCTGGTGTACTTCAAGTTCTCCAAGGGCCGAATCCAGCAGTGCAAACGTGAGCCACAGTTGACCGTCGCTGCTAATACTATAGTAGTGGTCGGGTGGTCCGATCTTTATTTTCGGGGCATATTGATGAAGGCTAGGACGGAGGTCATCTTCCAATTTTCGTGTTACTGTCTTTAATGCCCGCAATTGCGCGCCCACGGTCCTTTTTAGTATCGAGCATCGTTCGTCTGAGTATTCGTTCTGAACCCATATGTCATGTGCCCGTTCGCTCGGGATCTGGGCACTCAGCTGGTCTTCGAAAAGCTGAACGACGTTTAATTGTTGGGGATTGAAGGAGTCTTCGTGATATACTCGTGCAACCGTGAATAGCGTATAATAATACGGAACTGGTGCTGCCAAAAGAGATTGGATAACATCTTTGAGAACAGTGATAGGAGATCTTCTGCTCTCCATTTTAGGATTCGGCTCTAGTTCTTCCGGCGGGAAAAGCCATGCAAGATGGGATATATCAGGATTCTCCAAAATGGCTGATAGATGTCTCCCCACAATACGCGTCAGGTGCTTATATTGTATCGAATCCCAAATGTAGAGCTGCACTTTTGTTTCTTTGTGGAGCTCGTATGCATAGCTGAGGATTTTATTGATCGCATTTAGAAGGTCTAATAGCTGCTTTTGCTCAACTAGCAGATCTCTCTGCTCAATAATGAACGTAAGAGTGGGCCATTCGTGTTTTCTTCGCTTTATAACCGTATCGGACCAGGGCTCCTCCCAAACGGCATACAAACCCATGGCGAAGGTTATCCCACTTCCAACGTCAAAATTTACAGATATGTAGATACGCAGATCGGCCCATTTCGGCATTGTACACGAAGTGCCGCTTTGTTGAGCGATGAATGCCTGGCGCTCTAAAAGGGCGGTGGCTCGTTCAGGTAGAACATATCTTAAAGCTCGGAGGGTATGATTAGTGTCAAGCCGCGGATCTACAGGATTAATGCTAGCAAGCGTTGATACGTCAGTTATAGGAAATACTCCTGCCTCTAGGGCAGCTCTAGCACCCCTGGACAGGAATGCAACTCGACACAGATTGTCATTTTGCTCTGCCATCGGCATGCAGTGTTTGGGATTCCAAGTATACTCACCTTCCTTGTTTCTCCAATTTAGGTACCCAACATAATCGCAGCCTTTGCACCGAGTATCAATATGCCAAGGGAGGCTCTCCCAGGGGCGAGATGGATCCAGCACATATGCAACCGCATCGCGCAGAAACTGTCTGATTCGGCTAGCAAAAACCTCGAATGGCACCGGTTTAAGGTCCTTTTTCATTGCACTTTTCAGCTCATCGATTGTTGGTGCACGTCCCTGAAGAGAGATTTCACCGCTCACTTTTACAAGCGATGATACATCGTGGGATCCCGGCCAGATAGCAGCATCTGGAACAACAACGTAGCGATCATCAAGTCCCTGATCGGTAAGCCAGCCAGCCAAGGCGATTGAGTACAGAGTGACTTCTGCAAAATGATCTGGAGAAGGCTCAGCCGTCTTTTTGATATCAATAATTCGCAACGCCACTCGCTTGTCAATATCAGGCAGCCATTTTACAGCCCCGTCTGGAGTAACAAACTTGTCAAAACCGTCCAGTGATGCTACTTCAATAATATCAGGGCGTAACCGTGAATAAGACAAGTTATACTTAGAACGGTAACCGACTATACCTAGAGCCAACTCAAACGCATTTGCAACATCGAACTCAGCTTCGATAAGAAATGTGCCAGCAGAAGCAAGCTCCAAAGTCTCGCTGAGATCTACGCTACTATACTCAATCTGCTTTGATATAGTATTGACGCGTTTTCTCCCTAATACAGCGGTCTCTCCAAAGGCATCACGCAGATCTTTTACCTTCTCAACCTCCCACGCTTTTCCTTCCTCAGCTGCATGTCGGAACCCCGGTCGTGGCTGCCTAGGTGGCATGTCCTCGGCCATCTTCTCACGCGTAGTTGTAAGATTCAAGCGAAGTTGCCGATAACATTCAGTACGAATGAAGTTTGCTAGTGCAGTTTTTCTGACTCGTGGCATTTGCTCCCTCTAATCGATTAAAGGGTGGCTGTAGGCTTATCAAACGTGATGCCTTTACTTGAGAGGTTATCGATTAGCTATGATATGTTTCGATGCATAATAACTGAATCGGCATATTATACGGCATAGATGCGTCGAAATAGCACCTTGCTCCGTTGCTGGTGTAAACACGCAATACGGGTCCCGGGCCTAATTATTCCAGAAAAAGGTGCCCCAATAGCGTTGCACTTGAATTATTTGCTGCTCGACAGGGGTTAGAACTCAAACGGCGAACACTTAACTTGGTTTGAAAGTAAGTAGTAGCGAATGTCGTTTCAAGAATTCGCATCGTACGAGCGATTTGAGACGCACCCTACCACAAAATGGCCTGTGTTTCAGGCAAAACGGAGCGAGTGCCTCAGACGGCAGGGCCTTAGTCTTCGCTTAGCGTTTTCCTTTCGACCTATCCTCAGCTCCTGGCAGATTATCTCTTTCTCCGATTCCTTTGATTTATAATGCCCGTTCAGAAGCGTGGTGGCAAGAGCAGGTTGGTATGCCTTAAAAGGCCCTTGAACGCCTGCCGCGAATCACAACGGTTATGCTTGAATGGCACTTCCAGTGACGCATGCAACCGATCTGCACGCATAAAATAAGCGTTCAAAGCGCGAAACAGTCGCACGCGTATCCGATTATCAGGCTGCCGCGGGAGTTTAGCGGGCTTGTAGGTGCCGCTGCTACCATCTATCAAACAGTCCACGATGGAGCACAAGCGTTCCTTGTGGTCGTCAACAGTCAGCAAGACCATAAGCTCAAAATGGGCTCAGAATCAAAAAAGAGGCTTCATCATGGCAAGGGTCGCACGTCCTGATACCACGCGTTAACAAAATCAACGAGGCCTTTCTGTTTCGCGATTTCGACAGCGATCATGTGGCTGCATTTCGTGGTATTTCGTGAAGCATTGAACAAGAAGTCTTTGCAGGTGCACACAGCTTCTTCGACAATGTACTCATCAGCCTCTCCCACGACAACATAAAAGTCTTTGTAGTGTTTAACGCGCATTTCTCCCGCTATTTCAAGTCCCTTTTTGCCACGATTTCCATATTCGCGCTCGATTTGTTGCTTAAAGGCATCGGCAAACAAAGGTACTTCTCCTATCTTACTCATTCGTGTCTGCGTTGGCAATGTTTGGTCATTGGTGGTATATAAGGCCTAAAAGCTTTGGCCTATCGTCGATAAACTCGCCGCCTAACCGTTGCGCGAGGATTTGCATTGCTGGCGCTTCCGTCGCATAGTGCGTGGCGTCAATCAGAGAAAGACGCCCTTCTGCGCAGCGAATAGCGTCGTGCTTCAGTTCGGCCGAAAGGAGTGCGTCAGCGCCCGCTGCGATTGCCTCCTCAGTTGCTCCAAAGCCGCTACCGCCA
>Ga0187884_10001528_pt1 | contig 20829 bp, 20 predicted proteins | sample June2016WEW_20_4_FD_132983 | JGI IMG/M metagenome (GOLD analysis project Ga0187884, IMG submission 132983) | Peatland microbial communities from SPRUCE experiment site at the Marcell Experimental Forest, Minnesota, USA - June2016WEW_20_40 | ecosystem: Environmental > Terrestrial > Soil >...
AGCCGCAGAGAAAGCATCCAGAGCTCTCCGGTCCACAGCCCGTACAGGGCCACGAAGGCGACGAGCTGGACACAGAACGCGACCGACAGACCCAAGACGTGCCGCCGACACCACGGCCTGCGTAATTGCGTCAGAGCTACCGTCAAGACGCACAACTCGATGCTGTTGAAGAATGGCAGCGATAATGCGGCGTGCGTCACGAGGCTGCTCGCGTTAAGCCCCCACAGCCCGAGTACGACTGCGATCAACGCCCGGAGGAACAAACGCCCGCGCTCGATGAGTACGCGCTCTTGATGCGCACGAATAACGGCGCGTGAACTGCTAACGAACCCCGCCGTCATCTCATCCTTCAGATCCTACGCGGCCATGCCGCCGCGGTGTGTGTCTGATCCATGCCCTATTATCCGAAATTCCCAGATGGCCGGCACACCAACCTGTCTCGGGACCGCAATAACCCACTTGGGAGGCTGGTACAATCACCTTCGCCTGCTCGTGGAAGGAACACTCGAGATGTCCGAAGGCATTGGCATTCAATGATGTCCGCCTTGACGCGATGCGGGAATGAGCACCGTTCTTAGCGTGCAATTTCAGCAGCCGCAGGAGTTATGCCCGAACGCGATCGGCCGCTTCTCGCTCATGCTTCGTGCCAGCTTGGCAGCCCTGCAGGGGTGGGTCTTGCCACACGGTTGACTACTTACTGGTCGCCGCAGGCGCTTACTCATCCAGCCGGATGATCCCCCGGCGCAGGGCGTAACGAACTAGATCGGTCTGGGTGCGCAACCCGAGCTTCTGGAAGACATTCGCCCGGTGCGTCTCCACGGTCCGCCGGCTGATGAACAGCCGAGCGGCGATTTGGCTGTTATTGTGGCCTTCAGCGGACAATTGCAGCACTTCGCGTTCGCGGCTGGTCAGAGCGTCATAGGTGTCCAGCGCTGCCTCTTCCGCCTTCCCCAGGTACGTTTGGATGGCCCGTTCGGACAGCGGCGGGCTCAGGTAGTAGCGGCCGGCCATGACCGCCCGCACCGCTCCCATCACCTCGGAGCCGTTCGAGCCTTTGAGCACGTACGCCGCAGCCCCGTTGCGCAGCGCTTCTAAGACATAGGCTTCATTGGCATGCATCGATAGGATGACGACGCGCGTCTTCGGGCAGCGTTTTCTGACCTGCCGCAAGACTTCGAGCCCGTTGAGCCCCGGCATCACCAGGTCGAGCAGCAGCACGTCCGGATGCAAGCGCTCCACTTCCGGAACCACTTGGAGGCCGTCACCGACCTCGCTGACGACACGGAAGTCCGGTTCGTTCTCCACCAGGCGCCGCAGGCCGAGGCGGACGACGGCGTGATCGTCAGCCAACAGGACCGTGACCACCGCGGCGTCCCCTCTGCTTGATGTTCCTACATGCTGCTGGTTGTGGTCCATGCGGGTGATCTGAGATCCGAAGATGGTAACACACCCCCGTTAGTACAGATGGGCTATTCATAGTACACGATCGGCGGCCTGTCCATCCGTAAACTTACGGAGTTCGGAGGTTCAAATGAGTCGCCTGGGCCCAGGGCGGTTCCTTGGCTCCCTAGCGCGGTCTTCGGCGGAGCGGCGCAGCCTGCGCCGTTACGATTCAATGCAAATCGCGCGGTGTTGCCGGAGTGTGCAGCTGGGCGACTGCAACGCGCCGGCGCAGTGCGTAGACGGCGAGGTCCGTGTGTGTACGCAGGCCGAATTTCCGCATCAGCGCTCTGCAGTGGGCCTCCACCGCAGTTCGGGTCAGAGACAACCGCATGCTGATTCTGGTGGCTCTGTGGCCCGTGGCGACCAACTCCAAAATCCGACGTTCGACGACCGTCAACCTCGCGTCCGCCGTCCCTGTGTTGCGCATCCGCTCCGCGTACCCCTCGAGGGCGTGCCACAGCCTCGGGCTCAGGTAGTATTGGCCATTCGCCACCGCACGCACCGCATGAATGAGCTCTGCTGGGTCGGATCGTTTGAGGACAACACCGGCCACCCCGCTGCGCAGCGCGCGAATCAAGGATGTCTGCTCCGCATGCATTGACACGATGACGACGTGCGTGTGCACACCTCGAGCAGTGACTTGCTGCGTGACCTCGACCGCGCTCAGGCTCAGCCGCATTGACTCGAGCACCAGCACGTCCGGTTGCAGGATGTGGACAGCCCGAATCACCCCCAGGTGGTCCACGACGGTCCCCAGCACCCATAAATCCGGCGCGTTGCATAGAAACGTGCTCGGGGCCAAACGGATAGGAGAAGGGTCATGAGCGATGAGAACCGTGATTATGCCGTGCGGATCCACGTGCGCCAGGATGAGATTTTCCTCACGGCTTGGATGCCGCAAACGCGCAAGATTATCTATCCGTAAAACTACGGAATTCTGATCGCCGCGTTGCGGATTTGCACCTGGAGGGAAGCTTCGTCATTACGTACAGGAGTACGTCGCTCCGCACCGCCCGACGCGATTCCACCCTCGGGCAGCGGAAACTCCGTCGTTAAGCGCGTGCCGGCGACGGCTGTTCCCTTCGAACGCTATCACGCTCCCCGTAGCTGCCCGGTTCCGGAGGAGCCGATCACTCCGGTACGGCCGCGCCGGTGAAGAAGCGGTGGAAGGCGGGCGGCAATTGCGTGTAGTCCGGCAGCGGCAATTGACGCCGCGGATCCACACTGCTGTACGTATTCCAGAACAGCACCGGCGCGTGCCGGTATTCACGCTGGTGCGCCATGTCAATCAAGGCCGCCAAGCACTTGGCGCTGTACGTCGTTTCGAGTTGGATGCCTTCCAGGTTTCGCATCAGATCCCGCGCTCGCCGGCCAGCCTCCGTCGGCGCCCCGTAGCCTGCCCCGACATAGGCAGGCACGATGGTGAACTCATCGGCACGCACGCTGAGCGAGCGCAGATCCGGCACGTATCTTTGCAGCAGTGCAAGACAGCCGGCGGCTTGTTTCGCGAGCTTCTGCGGCGTCGGAGCCATGATGTCGGTGACCAGGACCGCCATCACACGGGAGCGCAACCCCACGATCTTCGCCCCGAGCACCAACCCCGCTACCGTGCCGCCGCTGCCCATGGGCACGAAGATGCACTGCGGCTCCGGCAGCGCGCGCGCGCGGATCTGTTCCTGCAATTCGACGGCAGCGTTGACGTAGCCCAGCGCCCCGAGGGGCGAGCTCCCGCCCGTGGGCAGGATGTACGGCAGCCGGCCGCGCAACAGCTCGCGCGCACACACGCGCGCGGCGCTCAGCGCCAGTAGCGGCACCCGTGAACCGTAATGCAGCTCCGCTCCGGCGGCATGATCGAGCAACAGGCACTCGCGCACGTGCTCGGTCACCGGCTGCCCGAGCAGCAGGAGAATGCTGCGCAGCCCGACGCTGCGGGCGCAGAGAGTCGTCGCCAGTCCGTGATGCGTGCCGATGCCACCGAAAGTCAGCACCGCGGTGCGGCCTTGCGCCAACGCCTCCGCGAGCACGAACTCGAGCTTACGCGGCTTGTTGCCGCCGTACAGTCTGCCACTCTCGTCATCGCGTTTGATCCACAACTCATCCAGTCCGATCTCATGGGCCAAACGGTCCAACCGGTGCACTCGGGTGGGCAAATCAGTCAGCGGGACGCGGGCAAAGCGCCCGCGCAGCTCCGGAAACCACCTTTCGAGCGCCAACTCGCCCTCGGCAGCCGCAGTCCCCGCGTCTTGCATATGCCTTCCTATCGCTTATCGCGGATTGCGCTCCGACGACAAGTGCCGCGCCTCTCCTATCTCCTTGCCACGTACCGGCCCGGCTCCACTTCCGTGACGCGCCCGTCGCGCAACAGCAGCTCGAGGTGCTGCGCCATGCTCCGCCGCTCGACGGCGTCGGCAAACGAGACCGGATCCTGGGGGCGGTAGATGAATCGATAGCGCACGATGTCGTCCAGTGTTTGCAGCTCGTTCAGAAGGGCAAGCAGTCGTTCCTCACGCTTGCGGATCACGGCCGCAAAACGGTCGAAGCGCTCAAGGAAAGCGGCGCGTCCTTCCAGCACGCCGATGTGATGAAAGGTCGCGTACCAGCGGGCCTCGATTTCTCGCACCCGCTGCAGCGTCCGCTCGAACTCGTCGAGCGAGGACCACGCATCGCCGTAATACGGGCCGAAGCTGGAGAGATCGATATCAGCGAGAAACAGGACGTCATCGGGCTCAATGAAGAAGGCGCAGTGGCCGCGCGTGTGGCCCGGGGTGTGGATCACGCGCACGCGGCACCCCCCGAGGTCGAACACCTCGCCGTCACCGAAGCTCAGGGCATCGAGACGCGGCGTGAAATGAAACTCGTCGACCAGGACCTGCCGGAAGGCGGAATCAACCTCGCCGAGGTAGCCGTACATCGCCATCATGTTGTCAAGCGAGTGGATGTTCGACACGTCCAGCTCGTGCAGGTGCCAGGGGACGTCCAGGAAGAGGCAATTCCCGGCGATGTGGTCTTCGTGGCTGTGGCTGTTGAGGATGCGGGCCAGCGCAGGGAGCGATCGCTGCCTGGGGATCACAGAGAGTGACGGATCGATCAGTAGTGCTTCCTCGGCTCCTTCGACCAACAGCGAGTTGCCGTACGGATACTTCCCGGCCTGCGCCCCGAACAGAACGGTCACGCTCCGGCCGAGCTTGCGATCCTCCAAGGTTTCCGCAGCCGTTTCCATTCCGTGTTCCCCTCCGCAAGTGCGGTGCCTGAAGCTGCGGCGCAAGTCAATTGGCGCGAGAACGTGCCGCCGTTGCGGGTTTTCCCCAACGCCTGTCCCATGTCCACACGCAGAAGGCTATCCATGAGGGAGGTTCCCAAATGAGACCTCTTGCGGCTGCACCGCTACAGTTGACCACCAGAGCCGTTGGTTGAAGAGTGTTACCTCCCCTCACCTGCCCTGCCGGACAAAGATGGGGAAAAAGAGAGCCGCTTGTCTGCATGCAGCCGAATCCACAGAGCACACACTTCTGGCAAGGGCGGCGCAACCTGCGCCTGCTCTTGCCGCGCGATTTCCGCCTCTATCTCGCCAGTCGTTTCTGCACGGCGACGGGGATGACCATGTTGCGCGCCGCCATCCTGTGGCACGTCTTCGCCCTGTCACATTCCGCTTTCCACCTCGGGCTCATCGGCCTGGCGCAGTTCGCGCCGGCGCTCAGCCTGTCGCTGGTGGCCGGCGCGGTGGCAGACACGTACGACCGTCGCAGGGTTATGATGGCGGCGGAGACCCTGGCCCTCGTGTGCGCGCTGGTGCTCTTCCTCGAAACCCGGAGCGGCGGCATTACCTTGCTGTTGCTCTACGCCATGGTCTTTCCCGTGGCCATCGCTGGGGCCTTCGACAATCCGGCGCGCGCGGCGCTGCTGCCGACGCTGGTCGCGCGCGAGGTCTTTCCGCGGGCCGTGGCCATTGCCTCGACCAACCAGGCGCTGGCTCTCGTCACCGGTCCGGCCTTGTGCGGGTTTATCATCGTCGAAGCGGGGATCGCCAGCGTGTACGCCGCCTATGTCCTTCTAATCGGCGCATCCGTAGCCACGCTCGCGTTGATGCGGCGCCGTGCGGTACAAACACCCGGACGTGCCGTGACGCTGCAAATGATGCGCGAAGGGCTCGCGTACGTGCGGCGGCACCAGGTGATCCTCGGCTGCATGACCCTGGACATGTTCGCGGTGATCTTCGGCGGCGCCACCGCGTTGCTGCCGATCTACGCCAACGACATTCTTCACGTGGGCGCTTCCGGATATGGGCTGCTCACCTCGTCAATAGAGATCGGCGCCCTGGCCACCTCGCTCGTGCTCATCGCGTTGCCGCCGGTGGCGCGCGCCGGACGCGCGTTGCTCCTCAGCATCGCCGTCTATGGCGTGGCGACGGTTGTCTTCGGGCTCTCACGCTCGTTCCCACTGTCGGTGATCGCCTACCTGATCGTCGGTGTCGGCGATCAGGTCAGTGTCGTCATGCGCGCCACCGCGATTCAGCTCTCCACGCCCGACGAGCTGCGAGGCCGTGTCAGCTCGGTCAACATGATCTTCATCGGCGCGTCGAACCAGCTGGGCGCGGCGGAGTCGGGCTTTGTGGCGGCGCTCACCAACGCCACGTTTTCCGTGGTCAGCGGCGGCATCGGTTGCCTTCTCGTGCTCGTGGCCGTGGTGCTTATTTTGCCGGAGTTGCGCAGGTACCGCATCAGCGGGGGAACGCCGCCTGTCAGTTGACGCGTAACTGGCCGCTGCTGTCTAGTGTGGCGCTCCTGGTTCTCTTCTTGCGCTGCTTGTGCAGTTGTGATTACAGTCGGCGGCACAGCAAGCAGCGGGGGCACGTGGCGACGGTCTCAGACCGGTTCCGCGAGTTCTTCCAAGCAGCGACGAATCGTACGCCCCACGACTACCAGCGGCGGCTGGCGACGGAGGTGTACGCGGACGGCCCGAAGTCGCTGGCGATCAACGTGCCGACGGGTGCGGGGAAGACGGTGTCGCCCTCAAGCCGGCGTTCATGAGGAGAACGACACGAGCAGCACCTGACGAGCACGCGGACGCGCGCGAGTTCATCGAGCGCTGGGCGAAAGCAGGCCCGGCATTGGAAGGGCAGCGCTACCGCGAGTTGCAGGAACTCGACGACGAAAGGGCGCGGCGGATGACGCTCGATCTGTTCAAGCGGTGGCGTCCAGAACCGTGGATGAGACGGGCGGAGGACTGGTGGAGGCGCAGAAAGTCTTTTTCAAGCTTGCGCGCCGAGAAGGCGCGGAGAAGTCGCGGCGATGAGCGAGCAACGTTCCCCTTGCCTTCAGAGCCTGCATTGCGGTAGTGGTTCGCCTGATCTTCGCTGAGATCCGGGATACGAGATGCCGGTGGCAGACTCTGAAGAGTTCGCCGAGTTCTTCCAGACGGCGACGGGGCGCGAGCCGTACGACTACCAGCGTCGGCTGGCGGGCGATCCGACGGTAGCGGACGCCGAGGGCTAACGAGAGTGCGCCATGCTGACCGTCGCCTTGAGTTTTGCGGCTGGCCGCTTCCACGCAACTCCGTGGGGGCGCAATGTGAACGAAGGTGTCCCTGAGTGGCCGCCGTCGCCCTATCGCTTGCTGCGGGCGCTTTATGACGCATGGAAGCGCAAGCGCCCAGAATGGCCAGCCGATCGAGTCGAGCCCTTGCTCGGCACGTTGGCTGAAACTCCGCCCTGCTTCTCCCTTCCCCCCGCAACGGTGTCCCACACCAGGTCGTTTCTGAGCACGAACGCTCGAGACATCACCGACCGGCGCTTGGTGTTCGACGCGTTCGTTGCCGTTTCCCCGGATACTCCAGTCCTCGTGACGTGGCGCAAGGTCACGCTCGATCGGCAGAAGGAGGCCGATCTCAACGAGCTAGCAAGCTGCCTCAACTACCTCGGGCGCTCTGAGTCCTGGGTGCACGCGCGCGTCCTGTCCGAAAGCACCGCCGCATCCTGGAACTGCTGGCCAGCGGAGGATGCTTCGCCCGCGGAAAGGACTGAGACCGTCAGGCTCGCGTGCCCGATTGCCGCAGACGCTTACGCCGTGCAGCCTTATGCGGCGCCTTCTCGCAAAGGGGCCGACCGTAAGCCCTTGAGCTGGCTTGATGCCCTCGCATGGTCGACTGCCGACCTCCTGAACTCTCGGCGCAGCGACCCGCCCGCTTTGTGCTACGTGCCGTACGTGCGGTCAGCTAAATGCTTCGATGTGAGCGTCTCGCGGCGCACCCATCGAAGGAAAGACGTGCACGGTGCACTGTGTGCGTTGCAATCCAGCGTGTTGCCGCCAGTCACCGCCACCGTCGAGCTTGCCGAGCGCGTTCGACGCAAACTCATGGGTATCCATGCTCGCATTGTCGGCGATCTGGCTCGCGTGTCCCCGCGGTTCTCCGGCAAAGACGTCGATGGCAAGCCACTGAAGGGGCACCGTCACGTGTACATCCTGCCAGTCGATCGCAACCGCGACGGCCGGATCGACCATTTGCTCGTCGCGTGCAAGGAACCGCTGGAGCACGAAGAGCAGCTTGCACTCGACCGCCTCGACGCGGTCTGGCAGTCGAAGGGCAAGCCCGACATTCAGGTGGTGCCGATCCTGTGGGGGACGAGAGCGGCGCTGTTCCAGGAGACGTTCGCTCTCAGTCGCAACGCGATTGTCACCGAAGTAATTAGCGCCACGCCGTTTGTACCGCCGCGACACTATAGGAAGGGCCGAGGCCCGCTTGCAGATTGGCTTGCCGACGAAGTACGCCGTGAGGCTGTGAATCATGGGTTTCCGTCGCCTGTGCAGGTCGTTCCCATCCCACGGCTTGTGAACTACGGACGCGACCGTCGCTGGATCGAGTTCCGACGAAGCCGCAAGGGACAGACCGCACAATTGGGCTACGGCTTCAAACTGGTGTTCCCTGAACCGATCGGCGCTCCAATCGCCCTCGGCCACTCCGCCCACTTCGGCCTCGGGCAGTTCAGGCCAATGTCGTGAGTCGTGCTCGTGGAATGCAGGTCAAAGGTGAAAGGTCAAAGCGACAAGCCAGAGTCCGTGACTCGTGCCTGAGCCTGCCCTGAGCCCCTCGACTTAGCTCGGGACAGGCTTGTCGAAGGTCGAGTGGCTGGTGAGTCGTACCCGGGGGGATGGCGGGCAGTTCAGGCCGGATGAGTGATGAACTGATGAACGATGAACGGATGAGCCAAGCGATTGATTCATTGCGCCATTGAGTCATTGGAGCATTGAGGATTGCATCGTTGGCGGATCAGGGCGCTATGAGCGATGAGCTGGAGGTTCTGAAACTGGTGGCCACGCGCTTGGAGGCCGCCGGCATCGCGTACATGGTCAGCGGCTCCATGGCCATGAACTACTACGCACAACCGCGCCTGACGCGCGACATCGACATCGTTGTGGAACTGACACCCGCCGATGCGGACCGCGTCCACCAACTGTTCGCGGCCGATTTCTATTGCGATCCCGACACCGTGCGCGACGCCATCGCACACCGCGCGATGTTCAACGCCATTCATTTCGGCCTCGCCGTCAAAGTCGACTTCATCGTCCGCAAAGCCACCCCGTACCGCGAAACCGAGTTCGCCCGCCGCCGCACTGCCATCGTGGCCGGCGTGCGCGTGTGGTTCGTCAGCCCGGAAGACCTCCTGCTCTCCAAGCTCTTCTGGGCCAAGGACAGCCACTCGGAGCTCCAACTCAACGACGCCCGCAACCTGATCGCTTCAGTTCCTGCCATCGATTGGCCGTACATCGAGCGCTGGGCTTCTGAGCTGACAGTCGGTACGCTGCTGGCTGAGGTCCGCAGATGACCGATACCCCCCCCGAGGTCGCCGAACTCTACCGGGATCTCTTGATGCGTCGCTCAGGATCAGAACGCCTGGAAATGGGCTGCCGGATGTTCGACACGGCGCGCACCCTCATGCGTGCCAGCTTGGGTGATCCGTTGGGCGCCGACCGCTCTCGCGACATGATGGCGCGGCTCTTTCTCCGCACGTATGCAGCGGACTTCGATCCGGCAACCCGCGACCGGATTGCTGCGTGGCTGCGAGCCGATAGACCGCACTGAGCAGGGCGGCATTTTCGGCGCCTCGGCCCATCTCGGCCTCGGCCAGTTCAGACCAATGTCGTGAGTCGTGCTCGTGACCCGTGGCTCGGCAGAACGGTGACGGACTAAGGATTGAGGGATGCATCAGCGTGAGTCAGCTCGTGAATCGTGCTCGGGGAATGGGAGCGGCACCGCGCTGAGAGAGTAGCAACAACCTGGATTGCGCCATGGCATCTGCAGGCTTGGAGGCCGCCTGAGATCGTCGCGCGGCGCCTTTCTACCGCGCGAAAACGTGCAACGCCGGTCCGAAGAGGCAAGGCGACCCGTCGGCACCACAGGGAACCACGTCGGCAGTTAAGGTATCGACCTTGCTTCGTGACCGCATCGGGAGCAAGGGATGCCGCGCAATACGTACCTGGTCTGTTACGACATCTGTGAGGATAAGCGCCTGCGTACAGTGTACAACACCATGCGCGACTTCGGCGACCACCTGCAGTACTCCATCTTCGAGTGCCAGTTCACCCCCACCGACCTCACCCGCTGCCGCCACGCCCTCAGCGAGATCATCGATCACCGTGAGGATCAGGTCCTGTTCGTCGATCTCGGCCCTGTCGAGGGCCGCGGCGACCGCGTCATCACGGCACTCGGCAAGCCTTACTCGCCGATCGACAGCCCGTGCATTGTCGTGGATGGAGAGGGAGGATGAGGGATGAGGGATGAGCGATGAAGGATGAAAGGGAAAAACACGGGATGAACGATGCAAGACGCCCGCACGAGGCGTTGGAGGTCTACCGGCTTGCCCATGCGCTGGCCCTGCGTGCGCACGCTCTGTCTCTGAAACTCCCGAAATACGAGCTGCACGAAGAGGGTGGGCAGCTTCGACGGGCGAGCAAGAGTGTTGCGGCGCAGGTTGTCGAAGGACATGCGCTGCGACAGTACAAGGCGGAGTACTTGCACTACTTGGCACGCGCGTACGCGAGTGCGGAAGAAACAATAGAGCACCTCCGCTTCCTGCAGGAGACGGGGTCCGCGCGGCCCCTGACGGCTGAGTGTGAAACCCTGGGCAGAGAGTACGGAATTCTCGGCCGTAAGTTGTTCAACTACATGCGGGCGGTTGCGAAACGGCACGATCCGATGTGGGCGGACAAAGCGCATGGACGACGAGGGATGAACGATGACGGATGAGGGAAGACGGCCCGATGGTTCGCAATAGGTCACAGCCGACGGACAGAAACGTGGCCGCTGCCGATCCTACGAAGGGACCACTGCGCGCCCGTCATTCATCTCTCATCCCTGATCATTCATCATCTCGCTCATCTGTCATCCCTCATCGTCTAGAACTCCCCGAGTACCTGCCGGCCCGCATGCTCAATGAGTTCGTCTATTGCCCGCGCCTGTTCTTCTACGAATGGGTCGAAGGCGTGTTCGCCCACAGCGCCGACACCGTCGAAGGCGCGCTGCGCCACGAGAAGCTCGAGCGCAAAGCCGACCCGCTGCCGCCTGCAACCGAGACGCGCGACAAACCAATCCACTCGCGCTCGGTCGATCTCGGGAGCGATGCCTACAAGCTCATCGCCAAGATCGATCTCGTCGAGGGAAGCAGCGGCGAGGTGAGCCCGGTCGACTACAAACGCGGTGCGCCACGCGACGGCGACGACGGCCCGGAGGCCTGGCCGGCCGACCGCGCCCAGCTCTGTGCCCAGGCGCTCATCGTGCGTGATAACGGCTACACCTGCACCGAAGCGGTTGTATACTACAACACCACCAAACAGCGCGTGCGCGTCGCCATCGATGACGCCCTGATAGAAGACACACTCCACGCCGCAGCCGATGCCCGCGTCGTAGCCGCATCGGGCCGCATCCCGCCGCCACTGGTGGATAGCCCAAAGTGCCCGCGCTGTTCGTTGGTCGGCATCTGCCTGCCGGACGAGACCTCGGCGACCATGTCCGAGCCGGCGGCGAGCACGGAAGCGCAGCGGCTCGCGCTGTTTCCAGCCGACTACGACGAAGACGAGGCGGAACCGGCTCCGGCGGCGCTAGGTCTCGATGCGATCCGCCGTTTGGTCCCAGCGCGCGACGACTTGCGGCCCCTTTACGTCACCGGGCATGGGTTCTCGATCGGCAAGTCGGGCGAGGTGTTGCAAATCCGCGACGGGAAGAAGCTGGTGCAGGAAGCCCGCATCAACGAGATCTCGCAGGTGAACCTGTTCGGCAATGTGAGCCTGAGCGCGGCTGCCGTACAGGGCTTGTGTTGGGCGGAGAAGCCGATGGCACATTTCTCCTTCGGTGGCTGGTTCTACGGCCTGACGCAGGGCTTGGGCCTGAAGAATGTTTTTCTGCGCCGCGAGCAGTTCCGGCGCGCCGATGATCCGATTTTCGGCCTGCACCTGGCGCGGGAGATCGTGGCCACCAAGATCCGCAACCAGCGCACCTTGTTGCAACGCAACCACATCGAGCCCCCGGCGCAGGTGCTGCAGCGCCTCAAGCACTTGGCGCAGCAGGCAGCCGCGGCGGCGGAGATGGACGAGCTGCTGGGCATCGAGGGCAGCGCCGCCCGCTTCTACTTCGAGCACTTCGCCGGAATGGTGAAAATCCGCCCGGACGATAGCGACGCGGTGGCGTTCGATTTCCAGCGCCGCAACCGCCGCCCGCCTCGCGATCCGGTGAACGCGCTCTTGTCACTCAGCTATGCGCTGCTGAGCAAGGACCTCGTAATCGTCTGTCACAGCATCGGCTTCGATCCGTTCATCGGCTTCTATCACCAGCCGCGCTTCGGGCGGCCGGCCCTAGCGCTCGATTTGATGGAAGGGTTCCGCCCTCTGATCGCCGACTCAGCGGTGCTGAGCGCGATCAACACGCGCATGGTGACCGGGCGCGACTTCATCCGCGTCGGCGAGGCGGTGGCACTGACGCCGGCGGGGCGCAAGGGCTTCATCCGTGCCTACGAGCAACGCATCGATGCGCTGGTAACGCACCCGCTCTTCGACTATCGAGTGAGCTACCGCCGCGTGCTCGAGATCCAGGCGCGCTTGCTGGCGCGGCTGGTGACCGGCGAGCTGACGAAGTATCCGGGGTTCGAGACGCGGTGAGAGCACCGGTAGATGGACATGCACAGCCAGCTTGGGACCGTGGAGGCTCGCGAGCGGCGAGGTGAACGCGATTTCACGCCACCCGCTCGCGCCTCGAAAACGTTGGCTGGAGCGCAGGTTCGGTGTATTAGGGACGAGCATTGCGGCGTTCAGTGGCCGTTGCACACTGGCCGCTCGCAAACGGCGTCAAGGGTCTTTGAAAGTTCGGCAGTTGGAAGAGTACACTATCCGCGGCTGATCAGCCGCGGCCCCATTGAAGCGTGATCTGCTGTCGCGGAACGGCCATGGACGCGATGGCCTATCCGCGGCTGATCAGCCGCGGCCCCATTGAAGCACGTTCATGCTCTTCCCCTCCCTGCCCAGACTGAGCGTCTATCCGCGGCTGATCAGCCGCGGCCCCATTGAAGCGCACGAACGTGTCGCCAGATCGGGCCCACTTATTCCGCTATCCGCGGCTGATCAGCCGCGGCCCCATTGAAGCCTCGCAAAGCACGACCATCCCCGGTTAGAGGACGATGCTATCCGCGGCTGATCAGCCGTGGCCCCATTGAAGCGGCAAGGACGACGCCGAGGTGGTGTGGCAGGCCGACCTATCCGCGGCTGATCAGCCGCGGCCCCATTGAAGCTGCGGCTACGGCGCGTTTGCCTTGGCCTTCGTCGCTTCCCTCTCCGCGTCGAGCCTGTCGACAGATTGGTTGGAGGTGCAGCCAGATGGAATGAGAAACAGGAAACCGGAAATGAGAAATGGGAAACGGGCCAATTCCCCTGTACCTTCCTTGGACGCCAGGCTGCCGCACGAATATTGGGCGCCCGCGTTGCGGTGCGCCCGGCATGTGCATTATGTAGTCTAGCGTGACACGAGCGCGTATGAACAAGATCCTGTCGCAGCCCGCACTGAAGCGGCGCCTTGCCAGCCTGCGCCGCAGCGGCAAACGCGTCGTCTTTACCAACGGCTGCTTCGACTTGGTTCATCCGGGGCACATCCGCTATTTGGGCGCCGCGAGACGCTTGGGAGATGTCCTGGTCGTGGCGCTCAACAGCGATGATTCGGTGCGGCGCTTGAAGGGGGCGGGACGGCCGCTGGTTTCCGAGCGCGATCGATGCGAGGTGGTCGCCGCGCTGGAGATGGTGGATTACGTCACAACTTTCAGCGACGACACTCCCTACTCGTTGATCAAGGATCTCCAGCCCGACGTCTTGGTCAAAGGTGGTGACTGGCAGCCCGACGAGATCGTCGGTGCCGATGTGGTACGCGCCCGCGGCGGCGTCGTGCACTCACTGCCCTACGCCCGTGGCTATTCGACGACGGCGCTGGTCAGAAGAGTCGAAGGTCGAAAGTCCAAGGTCAAAAGGTGACGGCCGCGGCTTAGAAATTCTCGATCATCTGGTTGTAGACGTCGCGCACCGCCTGGCCCAGCATACGCGTGATGGCACTGCGCCGTTCGGTTTCGGTAAGCTGTATGGCGGTGAACTCGGGGTTGAGGACGTTGCTCGCGTTGAGCCCGCTCTGTTGAAACTGCGGCGAAGTGGTGACCACGACATTGGGGCTGGCGCTGTACTGATCGCTCTCTTGCAATCCCTTCACGTGCCACAAAACCTTGCCATCATCCTTGCGGGTGAGAGTGAGGTCCAAAATGAGGGTGATTTCATACTGCAATGCGATGTCGTTGGCGTCGAAGGCAACCGGCCGGACGCGAAGCGCACGGATGGTTCCGCTCAGGACGGCATCGCCTCCACCCGGATCCTCGATCATGCGGAAGTGCCCGCGTTCGTGAATTTCGCGCTCGAGCGCAAAGGCCAGCGTCTTCTCCAACCCGTGCTCGCGCGAGCGGTTGACCAGCTTGCCGACGCTGAGGGAATGGATGTCGGCCGGTAGCCCGATCTGCTCGCCGGCGAAGTGATAGCCGCACCCGACGAACGCCACGGCAAGCAACACGGCGGTAAAGCGCATGCTCACACGACCAGGTTGACCAGGCGCCCCGGCACGACCACACGCCGGCGGATCTGCTTGCCGTCGATGTGGGCCTTCACGGCCGCGTCCGCCAAAACGGCGCTGATGATGGACTCTTCCGACGCATCCCGTGGCACCTCGATGCGCCCGCGCACCTTCCCGTTCACCTGCACCACGATCACGGCCATGTCCTCTACGGTCAAAGCGGGGTCGAACTGCGGCCAGCGCGCATCGAAGATGGTTGCCGCATGCCCGAGCCCTTCCCACAACTCTTCAGTGACGTGTGGCGCAAACGGCGCCAGCATTACGAGCAGGGATTCCAGCACCCAGCGGTCGGGCGGCCCGTCGCGTTTGATGTCATTCAACAGCGTCATCAAGGCTGCAATGGCGGTGTTGTAGCGCAGGTGCTCGATGTCCTCTTGCATTTTCTTGATGGCGCGGTGGGTCGCGCGCACGAGCGTCTCCGAGGCGCGCGTGCCGGCGTCGTGCTCACGCACGAGACGCCACACGCCATCGAGGAAGCGGCGGATGCCGGCGATGCCTTCGTCGCGGAAGTCGCCGCCTTCCTCGTACGGCCCGAGAAACATCATGTACATGCGGAAGACATCGGCGCCGTGCTGGTCGAGGTACTGATCCGGGTTGACCACGTTGCCGCGCGACTTCGACATCTTCGCCCCTTCTCTGATGATCAGACCGTGGGCGCGGAAGCGTTTGAACGGCTCCTCCGCGGGGGCATAACCAAGATCGTACAGCACCATATTGATGAAGCGGCTGTACATCAGGTGCAGCACGGCGTGCTCGTTGCCGCCGATGTACATGTCCACCGGCAGCCACTTGCGGGTCAACTCCGGGTCCATGGCGACGTCGTGTCGGTCGGCCGATGGATAGCGCAGGAAGTACCAAGCGGAATCGAGGAAAGTGTCGGAGACATCGGTCTCGCGGCGCGCCGAGCCGCCGCATTGCGGGCAGGCAACCTCATAAAAGGAGCGCACCCGCGCCAGCGGCGCCACGCCGCTGGCATCGGGCCGGAAGTCTTCGATCTCGGGCAGCACCACCGGCAGATCGGACTCGGGCACCGGCATGATGCCGCACCCATCGCAGTAGATCATCGGAATCGGCGGCCCCCAGTAGCGCTGGCGCGAGATGCACCAGTCATGCAAGCGGTACTCGACACGGAAATTGCCGGCGCCGCGGCCCGCCAACCAGTCCGTGATGGCGTGTTTCGCCGCCTCGGCGTCCATGCCATCGAACTGCCCGCTGTTCACCAGGTGCCCGGGGCCGTCGTAAGCGGCCTCAAGCGGGGTGTCGGCGGTATCGCCTTCTGCTGCGATCACCCGGATGATCGGTAGGTCGAACACCGTGGCGAAATCGAAGTCGCGCTGGTCGTGTGCCGGCACGGCCATGATGGCGCCGGTGCCGTATTCGGCCAGCACGTAATCCGCGATCCAGATGGGAATGCGCTGCTGCGTGGCCGGGTTGATCGCGTACGAGCCGGTGAACACGCCGGTCTTGTCCTTCACCGCGCGGCGTGACACGAGATCCATTTTGGCTACGCGTTCGCGATACGCCGTCACGGCGCGCCGTTGCTCCGCTGTCGCCAGCCCGCCCACCCACTCATGCTCCGGTGCCATGACCATGTAGGTGGCGCCGAACACGGTGTCGGGCCGAGTCGTGAACACCCGAATGGCTCTCTGCGGCCCCGCCGCGAGCGGGAAGTCGATCTCGCCGCCTTCCGAGCGCCCGATCCAGTTGCGCTGCGCCGTCTTCGTGGTTTCCGACCAGTCGATCCAGTCGAGGTTCTTGAGCAAACGTTCGGCGTACTTCGTGATTGTAAAGAACCATTGCTCGGTCAGGCGCTGCTCCACCTGCGTACCGCGATGCCGTTCGCACTCGCCGTCGATGACCTGCTCGTTGGCCAGCACCGTCTTGCACTTCGGGCACCAGTTGACCGGTGCCTTCTTCCGCACGGCCAAACCATTCTTGTAGAGTTGCAGAAAGATCCACTGCGTCCAGCGGTAGTAATCCGGAGAGGTGGTGTCGACGGCGTGCTCCCAATCCACCATCAGGCCGAGACGGTTCAGTTGACGGCGGAAGTTCTTGATGGTGCGTGGGATGAACTGCTTCGGATTCTTGCCGAGCTTGAGGGCGTAGTTCTCGGAGTGGATACCGAAGGCGTCGAAGCCGATGGGCTCGAAGACATCGAATCCCTGCAGGCGGCGGAAGCGGCCGTGGATGTCGACGCCGGGAAAGGCAAAGCCGTGCCCGACGTGGAGCCCCTCGGCCGAGGGGTAGGGGAACATCATCAAGGTGTAATACGGCCGCTGTGCGACGCGCAGGTCGATCGTGTTCGTGTGGCGTTCCCGCCACAGCCGTTGCCACTTGGCCTCGACCGCGGCGGGGTCGTAGCGTTCATCCATCTTCGGGTGCACTCCGTTCGTCGGCCTCCACCTTCACTCCCAGGCGGCGCGCGATGTGATCGAGGATGCCGTTGACGAACACCGCCGATTCCTCCGTGCCGAACCGCCGCGCAATCTCGATGGCTTCGTCGATCACCACGTTGATCGGCAGCTCGGGGGTCACCAGCAGTTCGTACGCGGCGACCCGCAGTACGTTGAGGTCGACGCGCGACAAGCGCTCGAAACGCCAATGTTCGCTGGCTTCCGCGATCAATTGGTCCAGCCGTTCCAGCCGTTCGCGCACGCCGGCCACCAGCGCCGCGGCGAATTCCTTGGCGCGGCTGCCGGCATCACAGCTTTCGAAGAACAGCCGCAGCGCCGCCTCCGACGACTCTCCACTCAGCTCGATCTGGTAAAGAGCCTGCACCGCCAGCTCGCGTCCCTTTCGCCGCGCGCCCATTAGCAAAGCCCCGTGCCACACAACCGAAAGCGGAGGGTAGCAGCTGTCATGCTCGCGAAAGAGAGTGTCGATTTTCTCCAGCGGGCGTCCTTCGAGACGCCGCCAGAGGAAGGCGGCTCCTCAGGACGAGCGGTTGTGTTGGCGTCTTCCAAAGACAATTTCCGCTCACCCTGAGGAGGTCCCTTCTTTTGAGACCGTCTCGAAGGGTGTGGTTCCCGTTCATCGACGGTCTCCAAAGCGGGCATCCAGGTGGGGCGGAGGAGTGGATTCCCGCTTCCGCGGGAATGACGAACCGCGTGGAGCTGTGGTTTTTTGTGCAAAGCCTTCCAGTGCGGTTTGGCTGCGGCGAAGGGCCGCGTTGTGTTCTCAGCGTTCATCCCAGTTGCTTCAGCAAATTGGCCATTTCTACCGCGCTCAGCGCCGCCTCGAAGCCCTTGTTGCTGCGGTCATCGCCGGCGCGCTCCAACGCTTGTTCGACGTTCTCCGTGGTCAAGATACCGAGGGCGATGGGGAGGTGGCGGGTCAGCTGCAGCTGCTCCAATGCGTCAACGACGGCGCGCGAGAGATAATCATGATGTTGTGTCTCGCCGCGCACGATGGCGCCCAGACATACGAGGGCGTCGAACTTCTCGCCGCTGGCCAGGGAATCGGCGAATAAGGGGATCTCGAACGCACCCGGCACCTCGACCACCTCAATGTGGTCGTCGCGTATGCCGCACTCGCGCAGGGCATGCAATGCGCCGCGCAGCAGCCGTTCCGTGACGACGCTGTTGAAGCGCGACCTCACGACACCGATGCGCAACGCCGTGGCGTCGAGCGGCGCTTTGTGGATCGTCACCGCGCTCATGTTCAGGTGAGCAGCTTGAGCCCGGTGAACAGGTGCCCGAGCTTCTGCTGCTTCGTGCGCAAATAATGAATGTTGCCCTGATGCGGAGGGATCTCGAGCGGCAGCCGCTCGACAACCTCGATCCCGTAACGTCTCAAACCGTCGATCTTCTTCGGATTGTTGGTGAGCAGCCGGACCTTGGTCACGCCCAGGTCGCGCAGAATCTGCGCCGCGATGCCGTAGTCGCGGCCGTCGTCTTTGAACCCCAACTCCAGGTTCGCCTCTACGGTATCGCGGCCTTGATCCTGCAGCGCGTAGGCTCGGATCTTGTTCGCCAAGCCGATGCCTCGCCCTTCCTGGTGCATGTAGACCACTACACCCTTGCGGGCGGCGTGAATGGCTTCGATGGCCTTGCGCAGCTGATCGCCGCAATCGCAGCGTTCGGAGCCGAACACGTCGCCGGTCAGGCACTGCGAGTGAATACGCGCGAGCACCGGCTCCCCCGGGCGAATCCGGCCGCGCACCAAGGCGATGTGTTCATGCTGGTCGACATCGTTGCGGTAGACGACGGTGCGAAACCTGCCGCCGTAGTCGGTAGTGATCCGTGCATCCGCCACCCGCTGCACGAGCGACTCGTGCCGCAACCGATGTGCAACCACGTCCCCCACTTCGACGATGGGGAGACCGAACCGGTCCGCCAAAGCCCCGAGCTCCTCGCGCGTAGCTAGAGTGCCGGCATCGTTGAGTACACTGCAGACGGCAGCGGCGGGCTTGAGCCCGGCGAGCCGCGCCAGATCGACGGCGGCTTCGGTGAGTGCCGCCCGTACCAGGGAGCCGCCGTCACGTGCCATGAGGGGAAAGACATGCCCCGGCATGACGAGGTCATCCGGTCCGGCATCAGGCGCCATCGCCGTGCGAATGGTCGTCGCCCGATCGGCCGCGGAGATGCCGGTGCTCACGCCGTGCCGGGCTTCGATGGACGCGCCGTACGGCCTGGCGCTACCGGCCGCATCAGCGACCATGAGTGGGATGCCGAGCCGGTGCATGTGCTCTCGCGTGAGGCAGAGGCACACCAGCCCGCGCGCGTGCGTCGCCATGAAGTTTACGGCGTCGGCGCTGACCAGTTCCGCTGCCACGCACAGCTGTCCCTCGCCCTGCACGCCATCGGCCAGGATGACCACGCCTCCCTTGCGGATCGCTTCCAGTCCCGTGTCAATCGCCAGGGTGTTCATCGTCTGCCACCATCTCTGTAGCAACTAAAACGTCCGCCGCAAACTGTTTCACCTGGAGGCGCCGGAGCTGCGGTGCGTCTGCCAGCCGTCGGACGCCTAGCGGCGCCAGCATCGGCCGACCGTCGCCGCCGATCAGCTTGGGGGCATAAAAAATCAACACGCGGTCGACCACGCGTGCGCCAATCGCGGCAGCGGCGACGGTTGCTCCTCCTTCAATCAAGACCGACATGATGCCACGCTGACCCAGCGCCCGCATGAGCTGTCTCATCGGGACGCTGCCCGCCCGCTCGGACAGGCGCAGCACCTCGACGCCGTGCTCTCGCATCCACCGGAGTTTGGTCGCCGCGGCCCGCCGGCCGGCACAGACAAGGGTAGCGGCCGCGCCGGTGTTTGTCAGCACTCGCGCACGCAAGGGCACGCGCAGGCGGCCATCGAGGACGACGCGCAGCGGATTGTGCCCGCCGCGGATGCGGCAGGTCAACTCGGGGTCGTCGCGGATCACCGTTTCAGCGCCGACGAGCACCGCGTCATGCGTGGCGCGCAGTTGGTGCACGAAGCGGCGACTGTCCTCGCCCGTAATCCAGCGCGATTCACCGCCCGCCGTCGCGATGCGGCCGTCGAGCGATGCGGCGAGCTTCAGTGTGACCAGCGGTAGGCCGGTGGTCACGTGTTTGCGGAACGCGGCGATCAACTCGTCGCAGGCCGCTTGCTCGACACCGCTCTCCACCTCGATGCCGGCCTGGCGCAGACGCTCCATGCCGTTTCCGGTGACCGAGGGATTCGGGTCGCGCGTGCCGAAAACAACCCGACGCACGCCGGCGGTGATGATGGCGTTGGTGCACGGCGGTGTACGGCCGTGATGCGCGCACGGTTCGAGGGTGACGTACAGCGTAGCGCCGCGGGCGCGGGCGCCAGCAACACGCAGTGCCTCGATCTCGGCATGCGGCGCGCCGGCATGCCGGTGATAGCCGCGCCCGATAATCGCGCCGTCGGCGACCAGCACCGCGCCCACCGGCGGGTTGGGGCTCGTACGCCCGAGCCCACGCCGGCCCAGGCGCAGCGCCAAGCGCATGAAGCTTGCGTCGGACTTAGACATGAATCACGAAGCTAGGTTCCCTCTCCCAGAGAGATTGTCGCCTTTCGACGACATGCACCCTTCGATACGCCGCCAAAGGAGGCGGCTACTCAGGGTGAGCGGTTCGTTGCTCCGTTTCAAAAGACCCTTACCGCTCGCCCTGAGGAGGCCCCTTCTCTTGGGGCCGTCTCCTATGGTCCGATTTGTCGAGTCCCTCGCTGCGACGCGCGGCTTCATGCTCTTGAGTTTCCACAACGGGCAAGTCTCCTATTCGTGCGCACCCTCACAGGGGCGGTCACTAA
>Ga0187884_10001547_pt1 | contig 20683 bp, 14 predicted proteins | sample June2016WEW_20_4_FD_132983 | JGI IMG/M metagenome (GOLD analysis project Ga0187884, IMG submission 132983) | Peatland microbial communities from SPRUCE experiment site at the Marcell Experimental Forest, Minnesota, USA - June2016WEW_20_40 | ecosystem: Environmental > Terrestrial > Soil >...
CGTCGGGAAGCCGGAAGACCCCGTCGGTCCGGAAGGACCCGACGGACCCGACGGTCCAGACGGGCCCACCCCTCCGGTCCCACCCGTCGGTCCGGAAGGACCCGACGGACCAGACGGTCCCGTGGCTCCGTTGACGCCCGCCGGTCCGCTCGGACCAGAGGGTCCCGTGGCACCGTCGACGCCCGCCGGACCGCTCGGTCCAGAGGGTCCCGTGGCACCGTCGACACCCGCCGGTCCGCTCGGACCAGAGGGTCCCGTGGCACCGTCGACGCCGGCCGGACCCGACGGTCCAGACGGTCCCGTGGCACCGTCGACGCCCGCTGGACCCGACGGACCAGAGGGTCCCGTGGCACCGTCGACGCCGGCTGACCCGCTCGGTCCGCTCGGTCCGCTCGGCCCAGATGGTCCACTCGGTCCAGATGGCCCCGTGGGACCCGTGGGACCGACAGACGCCGTCCGTCCTCCCATGGTCACGGTCACGTCGCCGGTCACGACGCCCGACACCAGCAGCCTCACGTACCTTACCTTCGCCTGGGTGGTCACCGGCGTGAGGTCGAGCGCCAGCGGGGCGCCCAGGGGGAGGTCGCCCGGGTTCCAGGCCCCTATGGGGTTGAACTCCACCCCGTCGATGCTGCCCAGTATCGTGATCGGTCCGGTGAACGACCCGCGGCACAAGAAGCAGGTGTCCATCTCGGACCCGGTGGGCGGGATGAACACCGACGTGTCCACCACGGGGGTCATGCCGCTGTAGCCCCTCGCCATCTTCGCGATCGAGCCGAACCCGTTCTGGCCCGCGCCCGCGATCCCGGACACCTCGCAGGTCACCCCGACCGCGTTGGTCGCGCCGGATCTCAGTCGCACCGCACTGAACGCCCCGGGGACGGTCTGCTCGATCCCCTCGAGCCCTCCCGCGCCGAACGAGGCTATCGGCACGAACGACTGGCCGTCCTGCGACCCCAGGAGGTCGTAGTACCCCTCGTACGTGCCCGACAGCTGGACCGTCTTCGGGCCGATGACGCCCGACACGTCGACGGCGGGACCGTCACCCGAGTACGGGACGGGGACGCTGATTGGGACGATCATGGTGACCTCGATCCTGCCTGCTCGGCGGAGTCAGGTTGGAATATGGAGTTGAGGCTCGCGAGCATCTTCTCGGGAGCGTCCAGGACGAGCTTCGGCTTGGCGCCGAGCTCCGCGCGCAGCAGCTCTGCCCCGTCGGGCTTCTCGAGGAGCAGGCTGACCTCGTTTATGCGCGGGAGGATCTTCTCCACGAACCTCGGGTGCTGGCGCATGGCCTCGAACTGGTCGGCTGGTATCGACCCCTGGGTGGCCAGGAAGTTCTCGACCCGGCAGAGCAGCTCGAGCTCCCACTCCTCCGCCTGGATCGCCTCGACGGCCTCCGGATCGGACAGGTGGGCGTACTTGCGCAGGGGCTGGATCTCGGCGATGCACTCGTCGATGAAGGCGATCTCGTCTCGGGCGGCCTCCGCCAGGACCTCGCCCATCTTCTGGTTGTTCGCGATCTCGAGGAGGTCGGCCTCGCACGTCTTCCGCACGATGAGCTCCCTGGGAGTGGATCCGCGTAGCTGGGCCAGCACCGACCTGGCGTCGATCTCCTTCGTCTCCATCCGGAGCTTCTGCACCTCGTAGTTGTCGAGGGCCATCTGCCTCTCTTCGCGCAGGTCGCAGAGGAGGGCGTAGGCAGCGTCTGCCGTGTGGCACGACCCCACGAGGTTGAACAAGATCGTGAAGTCGTGGTTCTGGCGGTGTCTCTTGGCTAGCATGCTGTCAACCTGGGCAGTAGTGTTGTCATACCGAGGCGATCGACGAGGGTCAGCGCAGGTATAGCACCACCTCCGTCCCCTGGAAGCCGAGCGCGACCGTCGCGGTGACGACGGGCGCGAGGGGGTTGGTCAGGTTCAAGAACGAGATGGTGCTGTCGTTCACGTTTACCACCGCCCCGGTCGTCCCGTCCGGCGAGATCGCCACTCCCTGGGGCCCGGATCCGACTGCCACGGTGGACGCGACCGTCGGCGCGAGGGGGTGGGTCGTGTCGAGGGCGCTCACGGTGTTGGTGGAGACGTTCGACACCAGCGCCGCCTTCCCGCTCGGGTGGTACGCGACCTGGTTGGGCGTGGAGCCGGAGCCGGACAGAGAAACAAAACTCGGGACGGGCACGTTCGGGTTGGTCAGGTCGACGGTGTATATGCCTTGTGTAGGAGGCAGTCCTGTGTCAGCTATGAGAGCCGACTGGCTGTCGGGAGCGACGGCCATGTCCATCAGGCCGAAAGACGTGCCCACGATCACGGGAGTGCCGATGACGGGTGCCGCCGGGTTGCTCAGGTCGGCCGGAACGAGGTGCTGCGTCGAGCTTACTCCGTAGAGCACGAAAGCGAAGGTCCCGTTGGGCAGTATCACGACCCTCCTGGGCGTCCCCGTGCCGAGCGAGACCGGGGTGCCCGGGGACGGGTGCAGGGGGTCCGGACTAGTCAGGCTGACCGGGATGAGTACCATCCCCGTGCCCAGCACCAGCGCGTACTCATCGTCGGGTCCTATGGCGATGTCCGGGGTGGCGCTCACCCCGAGCGACACCGGAGTCCCCACGACGGGCGCCAGCGGGTTGCTCATGTTGAGGGGCGTGATGAACCCGTTGAACGAGTACTCGGCGAAGAGGGCGCGGTACGCCATGGCCAGCGCCGTCGTGGCCAGCGACATGGACGGTTCCGTGATAGGAGCTGCGAAATTGAGGACCGCGAACGCCTCGAGCTTGCTCGAGCCCGTGGCCATGCCGAAGCACTCCGTGCGCCCGAACACCTGCGGGATCATCAAGGCAGGAGTCTCCCGACTAGCGTGTACGTGTTGGCCGCGGTCTTCATCCACATGACCATGACGTACTGCTCCGCCGTGCTCTTGTAGTTGAGCGGGCACTCTATGACCGACGTGCCGTCCGAGGCGAACGTCACCTTGCCCGCCCCGAGCTGCTCGACGTAGCCGAAGGATCCCACCGGGATCGCGACCGCGGAGTCCTGCGGCAGGGTCACGGTGACGGTGGTCGGGTAGGTGTCGGTGCCCAGCGCGCCTATGTCGCTCACCGTGAGCGTGCGGGCCGCTACGGCGTAGGGGTTGATCGGGATGGTCGTCGATCCCGACCCGCCGGAGGGGCCGGATGGTCCGCTGGGTCCCGAAGGACCCGACGGCCCGGCCGGACCTGATGGTCCGCTCGGTCCGTTCGTTCCTGACGGACCCGACGGTCCGGATGGTCCGGATGGTCCGGATGGTCCGGATGGGCCCGACGGTCCTGACGGACCCGACGGTCCCGTGGGTCCCGTGGCTCCTGAGCCCGACGACTGCACGCGCCCGCCCATGGTCACCGTCACTTCGCCGGTCACGATTCCCGAGACCAGCAGCCGGACGTACCGCACCTTCGCCTCCGTGGTGAGCGGCGGGAGCTCGAGGGTCGAGGGGGCGCCCTGGGGGAGCCGACCCGGGTTCCACGACCCGATGGGGTTGAACTCGACTCCGTCCGCGCTGCCCAGTACCGAGATCGGGCCGGTGAACGACCCGCGGCACAGGAAGCAGGTGTCGATCTCCGACCCGGTGGGTGGGATGAAGGCCGACGTGTCCACCACCGGAGTGAGGCCGCTCGCGCCGCCCGCCAGGCTCGCCACGACGCCGAAGCCGTTCTGGCCGGCTCCCTCGATCCCGGAGACCTCGCACACCACTCCGGCAGCGTTGACCGCCCCGGACCTCACCCGCATGGAGCTGAACGCTCCCGGTATCGTCTGCTCGATCCCCTCGGGCCCGTCCGCGTTGAACGAGGCCACCGTCACGAACGTCTGACCGTCCTGGCTGCCCAGCACGTCGTAGTACCCCACGTACGTGCCCGACAGCTGTACCGTCTTCGGGCCGATCAGGGAGGACACGTCGACGACGGGACCGTCGCCCGAGAACGGGACAGGGAGGTTGATCGGGGTGATCATGTGTTGAGCTTCTTTGGTTGGTGGGGTTGCGTTATTCGAGGTAGGTAACCAGCTTGCCGGTGAGATCCGAGATGCTGCTTACCGAGACGGCCTTGAGCGTCTTGTTGCTGTAGGTGCTGCCGTCGTAGTAGACGACGGAGAGACCCGAGCACCCGGAGGCGGGGTCGTCGATGACGTCGATGGTGTTGACGGGGTTGCCTCCCACGTACCCACACACGGTAAACTCGTGGATCGGCTGGTAGCCGTCTCCCGTGTTGGCCCCTATCACGCACTGGCCGATCACCGCCGTGGCGTACGTGCCGATCGCGATGGAGTACCCGCCGGACGCTATCTGGGCGCTGTTGCCCACCGCGATGCCGCCGTTGGTGTAGTCGCTGCCCGACAGGTCGATGCCGAAGCCGATCGCTATCACGTCGGCGGCGGCCGTCCCGGTGACTCCTGATATGGTGATCCCCTCACCCACGGCGACCACGCCGCCCGCCACTCCCACGTTGATGTTGCTGCCGATGGCCACCACGCTGGTAGTCGAGTCGCCGTCTACTCCCCCTCCGACGGAAAGGTTAGCACCGATCATCGTGCTGTAGGACACCGTGCTGGTCGTCGAGGTGTCGCTTCCCCCTCCGACGTTCAGGTTGGAGCCGATCGCCGTGCTGTACGAAGATCCGTTGTCTACCGCGATGGTGCTCCCGATCCCTATGCACGACGGTGTGTTAGACGGCGAGGAGAGCGTCCCGATGTTTATGCCGTTGCCGATGGCGATGGTCTGCGGCGCGTCCTGGCCGACCGTGAACCCGCCCGAGCCGCTCCCGATCGCGATGCTGTTCGGCGAGTTCTGGTCGATGATGACCTGGTTGCCCAGGACGAAACCGTTGTTCGATCCCGATCGTATGTGCGAGTTGTCGCCCCCGCACCACGAGCCGGCAGCGTTCGACTCGACCACGCACTGCAGGCCCACCGCGGAGCTGCCTGTGCTGCTCACGCTGGTCTGCTCGCCGAGGGCCATGGAGTAGGAGCTCCCTACGTAGGCCTGGTAGCCGACCGCTATGCCGTAGTCGCTGGAGTTGTCGACCTCCGCCTGGTAGCCCATCGCGACGGCGTATGAAGACGTCCCCACCGTGACGCCTTGTCCTACCGCCGTGACGTACTGGATGCCGTCGGCCAGGGCGATGGAGGAGCCGACCACGGTCACGTTGCTCACTCCCGTGCCGGAGCCGTCGGTGTTGCCGGAGGTTATGTCGTCGCCGACGTGGACCACGTGGCTCGACCCGTCCGACACGGAGGTCTCTACGGTCGCGGAGATGCTCGACCCGACGAGGGTGACCTGGGTGAAGTCGGCGGACGCTGCCGCCTGGAGGGTGATCGTGTCGCCGATGGCCACGACCTTGGAGGCCTTCGCGGCGCTCGCGTTGTTGTTCTCCGTCGTGATACCGAGGCCGATCAGGACCTGCGCCGAGAAGTCTCCCGTCGAGGACTGCGACATCGACGCCGTCAGGGAGGTCCCGATGAGGCTCAGGAAGTTGCCGGAGGCGGTGCCGTTCGTGGCGACGTAGCAGACCTCGCCGATTATGTTGCAGTCGTTGAGGTTGGCGGGGAGGTTGTTGCTCGAGCCCAGGACGACGTTGTACTGCGAGTTGGTCAGGTCGAGGGTCGAGCCCTCGGGCATCAGTATCAGGTTGCCGAAGGCGGTGTCGCCCACTCCCGTCGGACTGAAGGCATTTCCGACTATGATGTTGAAGCTGGTGGTACCTGACACTCCGGTGAACAGGTTCTGTCCAACTAGTATATTATTGGTGCCATAGTTGGGGAGTGAGAGGGACGTCCCGATGAGTATGTCGTTGTAGCCCTTGTTGGGCGACGAGGGGTCGGCGTCGCCGCACGCGTTGTGTCTCCCGATGTTGATGATGTCGGCCCCTCCTGCCACGAGGTCGAGGCCGATCACTATCGTCTCTCCATACTCAGGCACGACGGAGTTGCCGGATCCTACGCACACGCAGTCGGCCGCTCCTCCCGTCAGGTTGACCGTGTTGCCGAGGGTGTCGGTGAGCGTCGTCCCGGTCGCCTGGGGGCCGGCGAAGTAGTAGCCGGCCGACAGCGCCGAGCTGGTGACGATCGAGAGGTTCGTGCCTGACGCCGATCCCGACACCGGCACGCGGCCTCCCATCGTCACGATCGTGCTGCCGGTCACCGTCCCGGAGACCTGCAGCCGCACGTACCGCACCTTCGCCTCCGTGACGACCGGCGTGAACTCCTGGGCGGACGACGGGGAGGCACCCGGAGGGAGTCGGCCCGGGTTCCAGGACCCGACGGGGTTGAATTCTACCCCGTCGACGCTGCCCAGTATGATGATCGGTCCGGTGAACGACCCGCGGCAGAGGAAGCAGGTGTCCGCCTCGGATCCGGTGGGCGGGATGAAGGTCGACGTGTCGACTATCGGCGTGAGGCCGCTAGCCCCTGCCGACAGGCTCGCGACCACGCCGAACCCGTTCTGGCCGGCGCCCGCGACCCCGGACACCTCGCACACTACCCCGACCGCGTCCACCGCTCCCGACCGTAGTCGGACCGCACTGAACGCCCCCGGGATCGTCTGCTCGATCCCCTCGACGCCTCCCGCGCTGAACGAGGCCACCGTGACGAACGTCTGACCGTCCTGCGACCCGAGGAGGTCGTAGTAGCCCTCGTAGGTGCCCGACAGCTGGACCGTCTTCGGGCCCACGAGCGTGGACACGTCGACTACCGGGCCGTCGCCCGAGAACGGAACCGGTACGCTTACTGGGGTGATCATCGTTACCTCTTACCTCTCAAACGAAGACGTCGCGGGGGAGGCCCACCACCGGGCACTCGTCGGGGACCTGCACGAAGGCCGCCGTGGGCACCAGCTGGCTGGTGGGCAGGCCGGTGTTCTGCAGGCCCAGGAGGGGGTTCTGGCCGCCGACCAGCGGTCGGGGCGCCAGGTTGACGTTGGCCGCGGTGGGGACCTGGGTCCCGGACGGGTAGCCGCTCGACAGCCCGTTCGGCGTGTTGGGTAGGTTTACCGGCGGGGGAGGCGCGACGGTGACGTCTATCGACGTCCCGGCCGTGTTGACCTGCTCTGATCCCTGGCGGTTCACGGGGAGGGTGAACTGGTCGCCGGGGAAGATGGGCACGAGCAGCTCGACGTCGCCGTTCGAGTCGGAAGTGTCCTGTATCGGGATGGTCACGAAGTTGGTGCCGTAGTTCTGGATGGTGCGGCAGGCTCCCTGGTTGGACATGTCGGACGTGGGGGCGACGAGTCCCACCTGCCAGTCGCCGGTGGCGGCGTTGGCCGTGAACCAGGTCCCCGACCCGGAGACGTTGATCACGTAGTTAGACGGTTGTCCGTTGATCGTGTCGGACCCCGTCCGGTTGACCGTGATGTTGTGGTTGCCCGCGTCGCCGCCGGTGTCCACCACGAACACGGTGCGGCCGTTCGGCACGGTCGAGATGGCGGGCAAGGTGATCGAACACGGCGCGGTGGCGGTGTAGTTCTCGTCTATGATGTCGTCGGCCGGCAGCACCGAGTAGGACGCGGCGTTGACCTGCGTCGGAGCCGCGACGGACGAGAATGTGATGAGGCGGCCGAGAAGCGAGATGGGGTACGATTTTAGGTTTGGCTTACCCGCCGCGATCGGCAGGCTGACCGCGACGTAGTATCGGGTCGTGCTCGAGCTGGGAGGCTGCAGGGTGTCGGCGTCGAGCACGTTCGTGACGGTGCAGGTCACGATCTGGTCGGCCGTGAGGTTGGTCTGGAAGGACTGCCTCGGGCCCACCACGGTGAGCTCGGCCGGGGGCGTGAATCCTGTCCCCGGCGCCTGCGGCGGCTGGTCGGCGACCTGCAGTGGGGGGTTCTGGCTGGGGTAGAGCCCCCCGCTCGGGTAGGTGCTGGTCGGCGGGGTGAACACCGGCTCGCCTACTACTACTTCTTCCGGCGTGGGGAACACGACCGGTTCGGCTCCCGCCTCCTGCGGCAGGCCGCCGTCGGGAGGGAGCGGGAACCCCTCGTCCGCCACGGGGGTGAGCACGTCGAGCTCGCGCGGAGCATAGTAAGCGGCGCCTCCGTTCGGGTCCGGGTTGCCGTAGGTCTCGTCCGCCACGTCGGTGAGCCCGGGGACCCGGGGCAGGATGAGGGCGGCGCCGACGTTCGGGTCCGGGTTGCCGTAGGTCTCGTCGGCCACGTCCGTGAGCCCGGGGACCCGGGGCAGGATGAGGGCGGCGCCGACGTTTGGGTCGGGGCTCTCGAGCACGGCGTTGGCCGCGCTCACTACTCCCGGGGGGACGCGGGGTACGTAGACGCTGCGGGTGCCGTTCGGGCTGGGGTTGCCGTACGTCTGGTTCACGACGTTGACCGACCCCGGGTTGGTCACTTCCATACGGAGCTCCCCAGCCGGCGGGTGACCGGTCTCTCCCGGGGCGTGAGTGCTACCCAGACCCCGATCCCGAGGGCAGTGACCACCCCGGCCTTGACGAGCCCGCGCCGCGACGTGATCCCGAGCGCCTTCTGCACGGGGGCGACGCCCCGCGCGGCTCCCTCCTTCACGTCCTTCTTGGTGCTGGCCAGGACCTCGCGCAGGGTCGTGTTCTCCGGCGTACCGGCCCCTACCGACCCGCGGCCGAAGTCGCGTTTCGTCTCACCAAAAATCAGGTCGTGAGCCATCTCGTCTACTCCTATTTGTCTGAGTATCCCATGAACCTACGCAGCTCGTGGCTCTCGCCCCGGACTACGAACTTCTTGTGCGCGCGCGACCAGCCGATGGCGGTGTCGACGTCGAACTCGGTGTCGCCTAAGAGGACCTCGTTCGAGAGGTAGGCCCCCACCTCGGGGTCTCCCTTGAGCCCGTCGAGGCTCTCGCCCTTCTTGGCCAGGAGGTCGAGCACCTCCTTGTCGAGCTCGGGAGCCTTGCCCCCGCCGTATCCCGAGGGCTTCTCGGGGTCGACCACCATGACCTCGGGCGCCTTCGCGTACTGGATGACCACGGGCGCGCCGTCGCGCATCTTCTCCGCCGTGCCCGCGGCCGCGAACTCGCTCTCGCGGCCCATCCCGAGCACGAGGGAGGGGTCCTCCAGCCTACCGTCGGGCAGGAGCAGGAGGGCGTGGTAGTGGTAGTTGCCCTTGGGGCCCCTCCTCCACTTCGCGAACGGCTTCGCCTTGATCCCTCCCTTCACCTTCTTCCAGCCGGGCCAGGCGTCGAGCTCCTTGCCGCTGCTGGTGGTGAGCGTCTTCCACGTCGTGGCCGCGGGAGCCGCGGGAGGGGCGGCCTCGCCGGCGGGAGCCAGGCCCAGCTTGGCGAGCATGTCGGGCGGAGGGAAGCGAGGGTCGGCCATCTCGGTCTTGCTCGCGTCCCACGGGGCCTTGCGCTCGAAGTGGTAGGGCAGCTCGCGCTGCTCGGCTACTCTATAACACGCCAGGTCTTCGCAGTTGTGGACTATGAGGTCGGACTCGGGCAGGTAGAAGCGGCCCGCCTCTGTCGTGATGTCGCAGCAGAGCTCCGGCTCCATCTCGCGGATCGCCACGACCCTCGCGCTGTTCCGGCGCGCGTTCGGGTAGTTGGGATTATCAGGCTGTCTCACGGTGATCCGGTACATCGGGTGGGTGCCGAGTCCGCCGTGCTCGTCCCACCTCTTGATGTGGGTGCTCTGGCCGAGCATCCGGTAGAGGATCCGGGTCTGCAGGGCCAGGACCTCCGACGTGGTTCCGTGGGTGATCGTGCCCGAGCTGGCGGTGGAGCAGTCGGCGGCTAGCCCCTCCACGAGAGGCCTGAGCTGCTCCGTGCTCACGAGGAGGGAAGGAAGGTGCTTCTCTGGGGCATGCCCGCCGCACAGCTTCATGTACTCGGCGAGGTCGCGGTCGTTGACCGCCAGGTAGCGCTCGTGCCAGCGGGTGTTGACGCCAGCGGCCTCCAGGAGGGCCTTAGCTCGCCGCTTCTGTTCCTCCTTCTTGTGGCCGTCCTTGCCGGAGAGGGCGAAGCGAGGGTGGCGGGGCAGCTCATGCCATCCGTCCGCGACGTAGGTGCCGAGCAGCCACGCGAAGTCGGCGGGAGAGAGACTCGAAGGATTGAGGGGGTTTGTCGCTGTTGGAAAAGCGGCCGTGGGGGTCCTGAGCAGGTCGCTCACGCGGATCTCCTCGGCCCGCCTCTCGGTCCCGTCGCGCAGGAAGAGTCGGTGCTCGGGTGAGCAGCGCAGGACGGCTCCGTTGTTGAGTTCGAACCCGAGGATGGGCTTCTCGCCCGTGATCGCGTGCTCGGTGACCGTGGTGAAGGCGCCGTCCTCCATGATGCGGTCGCCCGGCCGGACGTTGCCCAGGGCGTCGACCGTGTAGTCTTCGCGGAGCACCAGGGTAGTGACGGGCAGGCAATCTCCCCACGCGCCGGGGTAGATGCCCTTCCCCATCGTGCCCATCAGCAGAGAAGGAATATCAGGCCAGATTTCGGTGCCCTTCTCCGTCTCGTAGTGCAGGCCGGAGCGGTAGAGGGGCGGGTAGCTGCGCTCGACCAGTCCCCGCTTCCTGAACGCGTCGAACTGGCGCAGGTGGGTCTGGTTGACGTGGCAGAGGGCCTCCATGAGGAGCAGCATCCTCTCCTGGGACCACACCTGATCCCAGTCGCCGCGGAACATCTGGCAGCGGAAGACGATGTTGGGCATGCCCATGGCGTAGGAGTCCTCGCTCGGTTAGATCTCGGGTGGTGGGTACTACTAGGAGCGGGATCTCCGGGGCTCTTGCCACCACCCAGCGGCAGTGCCCCGGAGACTATTCAGTTGTGGTCGAGCTGGACGGCCCGACTAGGGCGAGGACCGACTACACGTCGGGGATGATCGTGCGCAGCACCAGGATGGTGAAGTCGCAGTCCGCCGCGGTGGCGACGGCGCTGGGGCTGGCCGCGTAGATGTCTACGCCGATCGCCACCTGTCCGGAGACCTGCACGTTCGGGTCCACGTTGGCGATGAACGCCTGGGGCGCACCGCTGAACGGGTTGGGCAGGGGGGAGGCCTTCGGCTGCACGAACACCAGGTCGCTCTCCGAGGTGACCGTGGAGCCGCTCGGCGTCGTGTGCTGGTAGGGTGCCTGCTGCAGGTTCGAGGGCAGGAACACCAGGAACTGACCGGTGGTCACGCGGGTGGCGGTGACTCCGCTGTTGGTTCCCGAGGGGCCGACCTGGCCCGAGGCAACCGCGGCGGCGCTACCGAGGATCTCGGCGTACGCTACGCAGGCGAGGCCTGCGCTGTCGAATAGTGGGTTCATCTTCTTCTCCTTGAGAGGATCTTTGGTTGTGGAATTCGCTCGAACTTAAAAACCGGGAAGCCACCATGAGCAGCTCCCCGGTTAGTGAGGACGGGCGAGCTCCGGGGTTGACTACTCGACGGCCGGTCCGACCAGACCGCCCTGGAAGTTGCGGGCGTTCGGGTTCTGGTTGGTCACGCTGATCGTGACGAACATGCTGATCTGCGCCGTGTCCATCTTCAACCGCACGCCGAACGCGTTCTCGGTGAACATGACGGCCGGCAGGGCGCCGGTCGACACGAGCTGCGAGTTCTTGCCGACCTTGATGTCGGTGATCAAGAAGTCGACGGCGATGTTCGAGGGCACCACCAACCGCTCGGGGCGGAAGATGACCTGGGGCTGGACGTTGATGTTCGCCGAGCTGTTGCCGGCGACGCTGGTCGACCCGAGGCCGAGGGCGTACTCGCGGCTCGAGCGCGGGGTCACGGAGCGGAGCACCGTACCGGAGTTGATCCGGCGGCGCAGGAGCTCACGCGACATCGCGGACTTCTGGGCCTTCTGGTGCTTCTTGATGATGGCGCCGAGCACGTCTTCGCCGCTCTCGTCTCCATCTTCGCTGTCTAGGCCAGCGATGAACTGGTCGCCCAGGTTGTCGTCGCCGGAGAGGATCTCGGTCGTGCTGAAGCCCGAGGAGTCTTCGCCTTCGGAGAGGTCGCCGTACATTTCACGCATCATGGCTGTTTTCCTTTTCTGAGCCGCCCACGCGGGGCAGCGGGATTTTCGGTTGAGGGTTCTAACTAGTGGCTAGCGGGGTAGAGGATCGCGGCAGGCTGGGTTCAGCCAGCGCGGACCAAGTTGACGAGCTCCTGATCGGCGATGGCCGAGCCACCGGCAGGCTCCTTGCCCACGTCGCCGAACATGCCCGACAGACCGTGCATGAGGCTCCCGCCCGACGCCCAGCGCTCTCCTACCCGGTAGCCCGTGGTCGTGAAGAACGACGCGAGAGCGCCGTCTCCGAACGCGTGCAGGTGGTGAGAGTAGCCCTTGGCGAAGTCGAACAGTCCCAGCACGTGGAACGTGGCACCGGCCAGGAGGTCCACGGGCAACGCGAAGATCGTCAGGCCGCCAGAGGCCTTCCACTTGCCTTGCAGCAAGCCGAAGGTGAAGGACGAGAGCGCGATCTCGGAAGTGCGGACACTCTTGAGCTCGCGCGACAGCGCGCCGTCCGCCCTGCGGAGCAGGTGGTGCGCACCAAAGTGGTGTTGCGACAACAGACCAGGCAATCTCAGCATCGTGAATCTCCTCATTTTCAGTTGTTCCGGAGCCTCGGCCCCAGCTTCCTTCGTCGGATCCACTCGTGGACCCTCACGAGATCAATCGTAAGGCGAGATCGCTCGGGAGCCTCGGAAGTATGTGAAATGACTGGTTTACCCGGTGAAAAGCACAAAAATCTCGGGAAACCGGGTGTCAAGATTCACAATTCATGAACTGTGAAACGTGATCGGAGATGGAAAAACCGCCCACTGTGTTCGCCTACGCGAACACATTTTTCCGACTTGCACAATTCATGAATCGTGAATATTCTCGGTCGCGATGCCCCGACCGGAATCTCTGCACCCCCAGGACGTCCTGGTGGCGTGCAAGATATATTCGTACGAAGCGGCTCGCGAGACGTGGATATACGCCGACCTGGTGCGCGACGTCGGGATCTCGCAGGGGGAGGCACACAACGCGGTAGACAGGTGCAACAAGGCGCAGCTCATCACGCCGGGAGGTGTGGTTTCCCGCAAGGCCCTGCGCGACCTCCTCTGCGTCGGTGCCCCGCGCGTCTTCTACGCCGTGCGGGGCAGCCGCGCGAGGGGGCTCTGCACCTCCGTCCACGCCGCGCCCCTCCGGGGGAAGTTCGACGCCCCCTCCACCGCGGCCGTCGTGTGGCCCGACGAGGACGGCGCCGACGAGGGCGACGGGCTGCCTCCCCTCTACCCCTCCGTGCCGCTAGCAGCGCGCGGCGACGCCGTCGTCTACGAGCTGCTCGCCCTCGTTGACGTGATCCGGATCGGCGGTCCGCAGGATCGTAACCAAGCCGTGGCGCTCATAGAGAAACGACTAGCAGGAAAGTAGCACCCATGCAGTACAGACCCCACCACCTGGCTCCCACCCTCGAGACCGCCCGCGTCTGGATCGTGTGCCACGGCGTGGAGAGCCACGCCTCGCACATCGGGCTCAGGATCTCAGCCGACTACACGGCCAAGTCGCTCTACCAGCGCGGGGTGTGGGCAGAGGCCCTCTGTGCCAAGACGGTGGCGGAGCTGGAGGCGCGGATAGACGCGGCCAAGTCCACCTCCCTCGACCGGGGAGAGGTGAGGCCGTCCCACCTCATCATCGCGGCCCCCTGGATCGTCGCGAAGGACCTCGCCCGCCTGGCCGCCACCCACCCCGAGATCAACTTCTACGAGGTATCGCACTCGAACGTCGGCTTCTTGCAGGCGGACCCGCACGCCATCAAGATAATGAGGGACGTCTGCGAGCTGCAGGTCTCCACCCACAACGTCTTCGCCGGCGGGAACTCCCAGAAGTTCACCAGGTGGGCGACCGACGCGTGGCGGGTCCCCGTGACCTGGGTCCCGAACCTCTACCCCACCAGCGAGGTCTACGACTACAAGGATCGGTACTGGGTGCCCGGGACGCCGCTGCGCGTGGGCATATTCGGCGCCAACCGCTCGCTCAAGAACCACACGACCGCAGCCGCGGCCGCTGCCGAGCTGGCCGTCCGCTACGGCACTCCCGTCGAGATACTGATGAGCTCCGGGCGCGACGAGGGCGCCACCGACGCCTCGATACGAGAGATGCTGGCCGGCATCCCCAACGTCACCCTGACCAAGACCGGCTGGCTCGAGTGGCCGAAGTTCCGCGCGCTGGTCCGCTCCGTCCACGTCGTCTTCCAGGTGTCGTTCACGGAGTCGTTCAACGTCGTCTCGGCCGACTCGATCGCGGAGGGGGTCCCCGCCGTCGTGGGCCCCGCGATCGACTGGGTGCCCGAGCACTGGCAGGCCAACCCAGACGACGCCCTGGACGTCGCCCGCGTGGCCGACACCCTCCTGCGCGACCGGACCAGTCCCGACGACGGGCGGAAGGCCCTCGCCGCCTTCGTGGACCGGGCGTGGTCGAGCGGCTGGAAGCCCCTGCTCGGCATCAGGGGCAGGTGACGACGGAGACTCCATGACCAAGAGCAAGCGCGACGAGCTCGGGATGGGGTTCGCCACGGTGACGATCGGACCGGGCGAGGCGGCGATCGTCTGCGTAGAACCTCTGGACGTGGAAGGGTCTCCCGCCTCGGACGGGTTCGTCACGCGCCGGATCGACCTCGAGCCCGGCCTGGCCGAGAGGTTCGAGGTGACCGAAGTAGTGGTGGAGAGGTACGACTACAGCGTCTTCGGCCCGCCCTTTCCCGTCCTGTCGCGCGCCTCCGAGTCGGAGCCAGGCCGGTACTTCCTCGACGAGCACCGCGTGCCGCGCGGCTGGCAACTGCTCATGAGGATCAAGAACCGATCTGCCGAGCCGGGAAAGTGCTTCGGCGTCGTGGTCGGGAGCGCGGAGCTCACGAACGAAGTCAAGTCGGTGCCGGCGGCTGCCGACGAGGAGGAACCGAACATGACCGAGAACGATCGTGGTGTCATAGAGCTACCAGGAAACTTGGGCTTCTCGTCGGAGACGATCAGGCCGGGAGATCGAGCGGAGATCAGGGTGGATCCCTTCGCGGCTCGGGAGGACAGCCCCGTCCCGCACGTTTTTACCCCGCGCTGGATCGAGCTGGCCGTAGGATCGGGCGAGAAGTTCGAGGTGGTCGACGTCGCGGAGGAGACGACCGACTGCGTCCCCCTCGGCGCATCCCTGCTACGGCGCGAACCAGCGCACCCTCTGGGCCAGTACGAGCTCGACGAACGTGCCATCCTGCGCGGGCGGCGCCTGCTCATCACGGTCAGGAATTCATCTATCGAGCCGGGCGAGTGCTTGGGCTCCGTGGTCGGGCGAGTCGTGTTCCAGAATAAGGGAGATCAGAGCGACCGCGCCCCCGCGGAGGACGCCGATCCGCCGAGCTTCGCGCGCGACCTCCTCGAGAAGTGCCGGAGGTGGTTCCTCGAGGGGGTGTCCGCCGCCTTCGCCGACCACCAGCGAGAGCACGAAGACGTCGAGGGCCTCGTCGAGGACGAGCCCCCGCCGGGCCGCGCCGGCACCTGGCTGGGGAACGAGGTGACGGGCACCGGGTTCGGGATCCGCCGCGCGCTGCGTGAGCTGGTCGTGCAGGCGGTCGCCGTCGCGGAGATCCCCCTCGCGGCCGCGCAGCTCTACTGGGCCGAGCTGCTCGACCTCAAGACCCGGGAGAGCAGGGGGGTCCGGCAGACCGTCATCCCGGTGGGTCCCGTGAGGGTGAAGGCGGGGGAGGAGGTCTCCTGCCCGGTCGAGGTCCTGTGCGCGGTGCGCCCCACGGAGCTGCACGTGTACTCGAAGTCAGTCGAGCACTTCGAGCTGGTCGACGTGAAGGTGGGGAAGAACTGTCAGATGGTCACGAATGGCGCGATACCCTGCACGGCGTTCTTACACGGCACGCCAGGGCACTTCGTCATGGAGGAGGCGGGCCCGGGCCGGCCCATCACCCTGCGGGTCAAGAACACGAGCCAGGCCGACCTCGACTTCGAGGCCTTCGTCGTGGGCGTGCTGCCCTGAGTAACCTCATTAGTAACACATCGCATCTCGTGGTAGAGTCGCCGGCGGACCTGCAGGAGGACGGAGATGTCGATCAAGAAGGACGGTGTAGTCCCAGCTCGCCGGACCGGTAAGGTGCCGCGCAAGATGAGCGCGCGCAGGCGGTTCGCGCCCGGAGAGTTCATCTTCCCCGAGACCCGGGGGTTCCCGATCCCCGACCCCTACCACGCGACGCTCGCGCTCAGCTCGCTCATGCGGATCGCCGGCCGACACGGAGTCTCGTCCGAGTCGAGGGCCCGCGCCCGCGCCGTGCTCGAGGCCGTGAGAGAACGGTTTCCCCAGGTTTATGCGGGCGAGCGAGAACTAGTTGCTGAAATTCACCGCGCCTACGGCGCGGAGAGCAGACCTCCCCGCACCGGCGCGGGAGAGGTGATCTACCGCCGCGGACTGTGAGACCGGAGGCCGCTTCCTGAGAGCTCCCCATGTCGTCGATCACGCACCGGTACCGGTCGCACAAGCCCGACGCGCCCAACCACTCCCTGGTCAGGCCGTCTGACTGGAACGACTACCACCTGATCTCGTACCAGATCAACGTGGTGACCGGCGCGACGTCGATCGCCCTCACCAACGACCTGGTGAGGCTCCAGGCCGGTACCTACGACGTCACCCTACCGCTCGCCCAGGGGACCGGGAAGGAGATCACGGTCTGCCAGGACCAGGCCGGCACCATGACCCTGGTGCCGAGCGGGTCTGACACGATAGGCGGTGGGCACTCGTTCGTCCTCGACGCGGTCGGGGCGAGCTGCGTGCTGGTCGACGAGGCGCCCGGCACGTGGGGACTCATCATCGGCACCGGAGGGGGAGGGGGACCGGGCCCTACCGGACCCACGGGTGCCACCGGCCCCACGGGCCCCTCCGGACCGAGCGGACCGTCGGGTCCCAGCGGGGACACCGGTCCCTCGGGACCGTCGGGCCCGTCCGGTCCCTCTGGTCCTCCAGGACCCACGGCCAACGCGGCTGACGCCTTCGTCGAGTCCACGGGCGTGATCTGGGGACTCACGCTCCAGGTCACGCCGGGCGACCCGAGCACGTTCGACATCAACCCCGGCGCGGCAGTCTTCGTCGACAACTTCTCGGTCCCGGGCAGCACCACGAAGACTACCCTGCAGCTACCAGCTGGCATCACGGGCATCACGCCTTTGTGGGGGTCCGGTAAGCGCCACCCGGTCTACACCTCGATCGATGTACACGGCAACGTCTTGCAGTCGACGTCGGAACCGAGCTACGACGACTACACCCTCTACTCGTACCTCGGGATCATCGCGGTGGACCCGATCGCCACCGTGGTCGACGCCGTCTATCAGACCCAGAGCGTCTCCTATGCCGTGTCGGCCCGCCTGGCGCAGCTCTGCGTCGCGATGGGTTCGTTCAACATCGGCGGCAACGTGTATGGGCCGTCGGCTCTGTCGTCGCCCACCTTGGACCTCTCGCGTACCGCCGGCCAGATATTCAGGCTCGGGACGAACTACGGGACGGATCCGCGCGCTCCCGACGTCCCGACGGACGACGACGAAGACCCCGTCGTGTACTTCCCGATGTACCACGTCTCCGGGGTGTGGTTTTACCCGTCTGTTCCCGTCACGGCGATCGATCCCAACTTTTACGACGACTTGACCAACCTCGTTCCGATGACGAGCGGCTACTTCCAGATAAAGGCGATCTTCTACTCGAACGGGATAGAGTTCATCCAGTACGGTCAGGCGGAGTACCCGACCCTGGCCCAGGCCCTGGCGAACCTCAACACACCGTTCGAGATCAACCCGATCCTGAACGGCGACTTCGTCTTCCGGGGCGTCCTGGTCGTTCAGGAAGGTTGCACTGACCTCAACAACACCGGACAGGCGGTGTTCGTACCCGCCAGCAAGTGGGGAGTCTTGAGCGGTCCCGGCGCCACGGGCGGGGTGGGGCCGACCGGCCCCAGCGGTCCTAGCGGCCCCTCCGGGCCGAGTGGACCAAGTGGACCAAGCGGACCAAGTGGACCAAGCGGACCGACGGGAGGCACCGGCGGGACAGGCGGCACGGGCGGAGTCGGGCCGAGCGGTCCGTCGGGCCCGTCGGGTCCTTCCGGCCCCGACGGTGACACGGGCCCGACCGGTCCTTCCGGAGGCACCGGTGGCACCGGCGGAGTTGGTCCTTCAGGTCCGAGTGGTCCTCTCGGACCGACGGGCGGTACCGGCGGGACAGGCGGCGCGGGACCTTCGGGACCGAGCGGACCGTCTGGTCCCAGTGGTCCCAGCGGACCGTCTGGACCATCCGGTCCTATCGCCGACGTCGCAGACTCGTTCATAGAGAGCACCGGGGTGATCTGGGGACTCACGCTCCGGGTCACGCCGGGCAACCCGAGCACTTTCGACGTCCTTCCCGGGGCAGCCGTCTTCATCGATAACTACACGACTCCGGGGACCACGACCAAGACGACCTTGCCCCTCCCCGCCGGTATCAGCGGCATCACGCCGGTGTGGGGCAGCGGCGGGCGACACCCGGTCTACATCTCGATCGACGACCTCGGGAACGTCATCCAGTCCGCCACCGAGCCGACCCTCGACGACCTCACCGTCGACGCCTACATCGGGATAATCGCGGTCGACCCGACGGCGCTGGTGGTTGATGCTGTCTATCAGACCACCAACGTGGCCTACGGCGCCACGTCGCGCTTCGCCCAGCTCTGCCTGTCCCTGGGTTCCTTCAACATCTCGGGCAACGTCTACGGTCCGTCGGCCCTCAGCTCTCCGACGTCCGACATGTCGCGGACGGGCGGACAGGTGTTCCGCCTCGGTACCAACTACGGGACCGACAACCGCTCGCCCGACGCTCCCTACACCAACGCGGAAGATCCGGTCGTGTACTTCCCGACCTACCACGTGTCGGGGGCCTGGTACTACCCGCCTGCCCCGGTCATCGCGGTCGACGCCGAGTACTACGACGACCTGACCAACCTGGTCCCGATGACGTCGGGGTACTTCCAGATAAAGGCGATCTTCTTCTCGGCCGGGATCGAGTTCGTGCAGTACGGCCAGGCCGAGTACGCGACCATGGCCCTGGCCCAGGCCGCCCTCAATATGCCGTTCCAGACCAACCCGATCTTGAACGGCGACTTCATATTCAGGGGTTTCCTGATCGTCCAGGAAGGGTACACGGATCTCAACAACCCCGCGCAGGCGATGTTCATCCCGGCCGGGAAGTTCGGCCTCAGCGTGGGCAGCGGCGTGGGTGCCGGCGCCACGGGACCTACCGGTCCGACTGGCCCCACGGGACCTTCCGGCCCGTCCGGACCTTCCGGTCCGAGTGGGCCCACGGGCGGCACGGGCGGCGTGGGCCCGAGCGGACCGTCGGGTCCCTCCGGTCCCGCGGGTGGGACGGGAGGGACGGGCGGGACTGGTGGGGTCGGTCCATCGGGGCCCAGCGGTCCCATCGGCCCCTCGGGACCGAGCGGGCCGTCAGGCGGGACCGGCGGGACCGGCGGGACTGGCGGAACGGGCGGAACAGGCGGAGTGGGACCGTCGGGACCGAGCGGGCCGTCTGGTCCCTCCGGGCCCTCTGGACCAGCTGGTCCCTCCGGCCCGTCGGGCACGACGACCCTCTCCCAGTCCTACGCGGCCGGAGCGAGCGGTGGCGATCAGACGATGTCCTTGCTCGACTCCAGGGGAGGCGGGATAGTCGTCAACGGGACGAGTGCGAGCTTCAGCGGCGTCAGCTCCTTCCAGGTGGAGGGCGCCAACGGCAGCCTCGTCAACTTCCTGACGCAGGGAGGACTCTCGGTGGCTACGGGGTCGATCGCGGGCGGCGCTCCGCAGACGTTCACCATCGTCGCGGGTGCGTACACCGGATTGACAGCATCGACCGAGGACAGCGATGTCCTAGTCAACCTGTCGGCGACCAAGACCTGGGCTGCTGGAGCCATCGCGCTCCAGCGAGACTGCCTCGTCCAGTCGCGGAGCTACGCCTTCGCCAGCGCCTCGGTAGTCACGACGGCGATCACGCTAGCTATCACGAACGCTCCCCAGCCGGCGGCCGGCGGCCTCGCCACCATCACCTATCCGTTCGCCCTCGGCGTCCAGGCCGGTAACAGCTTCTTCAACGGTACCGTGGGAGTAGGTTACGCGGGAGGAGCGATGCCGACCTCGCCCGTCATGCTGGCCGTGTCGGGTCCTTACCAGAGCGATCCGTCGGGCGGTCCCAGTCTGGGCAGCATCAACCTGTACGCCACGGGCGGGGCGGGAGCGAACTTCTCCATCGGCATAGACTCTTACGGGAGCGTCTGGCTGCAGGGACAGAACGCGGCCAGCACGGCATCCTACCGCATGATGCTCAACCCCAACGGAGGCGGCATCGCGATCAACACCGACTCCAACCAGCTGAACAGCATCGTCATCATGGATCCGTCCATGACCAGCTCGGCGGCGACCTGGAACGGGTGGAGGTTTATCGGCGGGATCTTCAATTATACGGGAGCGACCACGACCACGACCACGCTCGTCGAAGTGACCCTGCAGAGTCCGTCGATCACGTCAATCAATGCCTGGACCGTCTCCGACTTCTACCTGTTCAACATAGGATCAGCTCCTCAGTCGGGCAGCAACGTCACCATCACCCGCAACTGGTCTCTGTACGTGGCGGGTAACACTAAGTTCGGCGGGAGCCAGCAGTGGCACGCGAAGGTGATCAACAGCGCGGGGCCGTACACGATCCTCGCGCCGACCAACTCGAG
>Ga0187884_10001548_pt1 | contig 20679 bp, 21 predicted proteins | sample June2016WEW_20_4_FD_132983 | JGI IMG/M metagenome (GOLD analysis project Ga0187884, IMG submission 132983) | Peatland microbial communities from SPRUCE experiment site at the Marcell Experimental Forest, Minnesota, USA - June2016WEW_20_40 | ecosystem: Environmental > Terrestrial > Soil >...
GGCTACAGCAAGCGGAAGATGCAGAAGGAGGGGCATATCTACCGCAAGGACCCCGACATCCTGGGGGAGTTCTCCGCCAGGATAGAGGACCCCGCCTTCGACTCCCTGTTCGTTTCGAGGGCAAACAGGTAAAGGAGGGGCAATGGCCGCCGTGTGGAAGAGGTCGAGGTCGTCGGGCGGGGCAGATTACTGGGCGTCCAGCTTCTCCCTCAAGCCCGGCCTCAGGGAGAGGATAAGGGGTACCGTGGAGGGGCCGCTCAAGGCGGTGTGGATAGCCTCCCTGGCCCTCCTCATCGCCGACTCCCTGGACGTGCTGTCCTCCTGGCTCGCCGACAGGTACGTCCCTATCTGGCAGGAGGGCAACTTCATCGCCCGCATCCCCCTGGTCCACAGGCTCATACCTGGGGCGCTGCTCGCCGCCAAGGGGGAGGAGTACGTCCTCCTGGCCTGCTTCCTGCTCCTCCTCTACAGGGCGCTGCGCACCCGCCTGGACGCCGGTGCCTCCGCCCTCCTGGCGTCCCTGCCCATATGGCTGTCGGCGTGGATGTCGGCCTATGCTGCCTACGGCAACATATGCTTCACCGTCTCCTGGTTCGGGTGGATGCGGCACTACGAGGTCCTGTACCTGCTAGAGTCGCTCGTCCGGCGCTAGCCAGTATTACCCCCTATGGGCCTCAGGCACGGCAGCCTCTTCAGCGGCATCGGGATGATTGACTACGGCCTGGAGCTTGCGGGCTTCAGGACCGCATGGCAGGTAGAGATAGACCCCTACTGCCAGGCGGTGCTGCGCAAGCACTGGCCGGGGGTCCCTCTCTACGGGGACGTGAAGGAGTGCGGGAGTGGGAGAGAGCACGAGCTTGAGCGGGTTGACCTCGTCAGCGGGGGGTTCCCCTGCACAGACATCAGTATCGCCGGTCACGGGCCGGGAATCGGCACCCCCGACAACCCGACGAAGAGAAGTGGCCTCTGGTACGAGTTCCACCGAATCGTGCGGGAGATGCGCCCTAGGTGGGCAGTCATTGAAAACGTGGCTAGACTCCTGCATACGGACGATGGTGCCGGGGTCATCTTTGACATGGAGAAGGAGGGATATGCGTGCTGGCCCTTCCTACTGGGAAGCCATGTCATCGGAGCGCCCCACGAGAGGCGGAGGGCTTGGATTGTCTGCCGTGACAACCACTCCCACGGCGACTGCGATACTGGTGCAGGAGTGGGACAGGGGCAGCTTCCCGATAACCTCCGGCGGGCGTTTGAGGAAGCGGTCGAAAAGGAACATCACTGGAAGTGCGAACTGGCCGCAGGAGATGATGGCACGCATGGTCCTCCAGAGGAACCCGAGCCTGCTGCCTACAGCCGAGGCGTGCGAAGAGTTCATGATGATTCCCACTGGGTGGACCGACTTAGGTGCTGCGGGAACAGTGTCATATGGTTCTTCCCCGCAGTCATCGGAGCCTACATCGCCCAGGCCGGGGAAGGAGGGGAAGATGGAGACAGAGGAGACTAGGACGGGGGCAGAGGCAGGGGGGCAGGCAGCGCCGCCTGCGCCGGCCGGGCAGGCCCAGGCAGTGCCCAGGGCCAGGAGGCCGAGGGCCAAGGGGGAGTGGGCCTTCATCTCCAAGCGGGTCCTTGCCCGCCTCGACAGGCAGCCCAGCAACCTCCAGTCGTTGGAGAAACGGCTGGTGGAGGTAAAGCATATAGTCAAGGAGGGGCTGACCGAGCAGGCGGAGCTGGAGGAGGCTATCGCAGCCTTCAAGGGCGTGCGTGCCAAGGGCGGCCCCCAGCCACCTGAGAGGCGGCCGGCAAAGGCCAAGACCCTGTCCTAGGGGCATAGTGAGAGTCTACTACAACGACAACGACAAGTTCTGCTGCGGGTGGGTGGAAAAGCTCATCGAGGCAGGGCTTGTCCCCCCTGGGGACATCGACGACAGGAGCATATGCGATATAGGGCCCGAAGAGGTCAGGAGGTACGACCAGTGCCACTTCTTCAACGGGATTGGGGGATGGCCCCTGGCCCTCCTCCAGGCAGGGTGGGGGGACAGGCCCGTATGGACAGGCTCGTGCCCGTGCCAGCCGTTCAGCTCGGCAGGGAGGAAGGAGGGGGTCAAGGATGAAAGGCACCTCTGGCCAGCCTTCTTCGGCCTCATCCAGGAGTGCCGCCCTCCAGTCGTGCTTGGAGAGCAGGTTGCGACAGCGGTTGGAAGGGGCTGGCTCGACATTGTACTCGGAGACCTGGAGGCGGAAGGCTACGCCTGCGGGGCGACTGTACTTGGCGCACACAGCGTCGGCGGCCCCCACATCAGGCAGCGGATATACTGGTGGGGCGACAGGGATTTCAGGGTACCCTACCCCGCAGGCACGGGACTACAAGGGTCCGCAGGGGAGGGCCTACGAGACCAAGCGTGCGACCTGCTCGACGACGAGCAGGGTGGTCGGGAAGAAGAAGCAGCAGGCGCTCGACCTCCCGGCAGTGGCGCTGATGGTGGAGGGAGTGGGGCAGCGCTTCCCGGAGGCAAGGGTTTCTGGAAGGGCTGGGAATGGCTTCTGTTCCGTGACGGCACGAGGCGTCCAGTTGAACCCGGCGCTTTCCCGCTGGCTCATGGGGTTCCCCAGGGAGTGGGACGACTGCGTGGCTACGGTAACGCTCTCTGCGTCCCGACCGCCAAGGCGTTCATAGGGTCCTACATGGAGGCCGTCAGCCCAGCAGTTCCCTGAACTTGTCGGGCAGCCTGCCCGCCAGGCCCTCGTCGAAGTCCTGTAGGTACTCGGGGGGCACCCTGCCCCTTATCCGCCCCACGTCCTGCGGCTGGTCCCAGTAGCGGAACCCTGCGTCCATGAGCTGGTAGAACAGGTCCTTGCGGTGGCCCTTCATGCGGATTACGTCGGTGTCGTCCTGCCCGTAGTTCGGCCCGAACTCCTCCATCCCCAGGGCGACGAGGAGGCCCGGCATGTCCACCCCTGCCTCTGGGCATACCTTGATGTTCACCTCGTAGGAACCCCAGCTCTCCTCCGACTTCCTGCTTATCACCCCGTCCCCCTTGGCCTGGGGTTCTTCCATGAAGCCCTCGTAGGTCTGTGGCATCTTGTAGTCCTGCGCTGTCTCTATCTCGGCCCTGGTCTTTTCCCAGTCCTTGGGGGTCTCCCAGACCCGCAGGTACAGGACCCCGTCCCTTGCCATCCAGCCGTACAGCCAGTCCAGCATGCCGGGCTTGAAGGCGACCTGGTTGTACGTCCTGCCGCCCAGGTACAGGGAGTACCGTGTCCGCTCCCTCTTGGGCCTGGGGTTCCTGTGCTCGGCGGCCCTCTCGGCGGCCCTCTCGGCCGCTTCCCTCCTGGCCTCGGCCTCCTCGGCTTCCTTCTCGGCCTTCTCGGCCGCCGCCCTCTTGGCCTCGGCCCAGTGCTCCGGGCTGACGTAGGGTAGGCCCGATGCCTCTAGCTCCGCCCATGCCCTGCGCCGTGCCTCACGCTCGGCCCTCCTGGTCTCGAAGCCCTTCCAGAACTCCTCGCTCCGGGCTATAAGCTCGGAGAGTTCCGTGCCGCAGTTTTCCATGCTCCCTCCATGCCTATAGTATACACCGAGAAACACCAGGATACAGGGGGAAGTTGGGGCGTTCCCCTAGTAGTTCTTCCAGAGGCACTCCACCTCGTCGGTATTGCTGAGCTTGTTCCGCTTCGGCACCCTGAGGAACGGCTCCCCGAGCGCCTCCAGGTAGGTCCTGTGCCCGTACTCGCTCAGCAGCCAGCGGAACCTGGCGCTCTTGAGCATGCCAATCATGCCGTCGTAGTCGAACCTGCCCTTCCTCCTCCCGTAGCTCCTTACGCTGCAATCCCGGTAGGGGGGGTCTAGGTAGACGAAGCTGTCCGGGCCGAGCTGCTCAAGGTGCAGGTCGTGCCAGTCGAGGGCGGTGACCACCACCCCCGTCCTCTCCATTATCTCGTAGCACTGCCGGACCTTCTCCCTGTATGTGCCAGGGAGCAGCGGCTTACGCACCGGCCCCGAATCCCCGTAGGTCCCGGCATGCGAGCAGACATAGGGTTCAAGGATTGCCGCCCTCAGGGTGATGTGGCCATGGAGCTTCTTGTACTCCATGTACCTTCCGTACTCTCCGGGGAGGTCCCTCGGCAGCCTTACCCTCCCCCCGGACCTCCGGATGGCCTCGAAGAGCGGGGCGGTGGCTATGTCGTTGACATGATACTCCTCGAACTTCCACGGGGCGAGGGTACCCACGGCCCACAGGACGTTCCCCCGCCCTGCGAACGGCTCCGTGTAGGTCCTGGCACAGGGCATCTGGTCCACCAGCACCCTGGCCATGCCCGTCTTGCTCCCCGCATAGGGGAGGTTCGGCAACCGCATTGTGTTTCCCCCCGCTTGCATAATACATCGAGGTACATGCTCCGGCCAGGGTATCGTCCCCAAGCCTGGATGGTATTAGCCAGCATGGGACTCGTCTACGGAAGTGTTTGCAGTGGTATAGAGGCAACCACGGTGGCATGGGAGAGTCTCGGGTGGAGGCCTGCCTGGTTCTCGGAAATAGACGAGTTCTGCTGCGAGGTCCTCAGGCAGAGGTACCGGGACAAGTACCCCGAGGCTGACAACCTCGGGGACATGGTAGGGATAACCGGGCACCCGAAGTTCCAGTCCACCCACGTGGACCTAATCGTCGCTGGTACGCCGTGCCCGGCGTTCTCCACAGGTGGCCTGCGGGGGGGATTCAAGGACGACAGGGGGAAACTTACACTTGAGTATGTCAAAATCCTTGGGGCAAAGAAGCCAGAGTGGTTCGTCTGGGAGAACGTCGATGGGGTCATCTCCATGCCCAACGTCCAAGAGGACGGTAGTGTGCCTGATGACAAAAGGTGGCTATTTGGCACCATCCTCGGGGAGATGGTTGAATGCGGGTACGGGGTCGCCTACAGGGTTCTGGACCCACAGCATCTCGGCCTCCCCCAAAGCCGTCCCCGAGTCTTCGTGGTCGGCCATCTTGGCGACTGGGCCGGTCCCGAAAGAGTACTATTTAACGGATACCCATCTGATAACTACACTCCGGGAGGCGGCGATAAAGCGAGGCGCATACCTGCTCTTACTACCCAGACTGCGGGAAATGCGAACGCAAGAGGCGTCGTCGTGGTTGAATGCACTGGCGAAGTGGACTGGGCAGACCCACCGTGCGGAGAAGACCGAAAGTGGGCGGTTCGTGCCCTCACCCCGATGGAGGAAGAGAAAAGGCAGGGATTCCCCGGCGACTATACCGCCATTGACTGGCACGGAGGCCCAGCCCCCGACGCCCTGAGGTACAGAGCGATAGGCAACTCCATGGCCATACCCGTCATGCGGTGGCTGGGGGAGCGCATACAGGAAGTAAACGACCAAATCAAGGGAGGCACGTTCATGGACCAGCATAAGGCAGACACGATAGACGGGGTACCGGTAGCGCCGCCGCAGCCCGAGTTCCAGCCCGAGATAGAGGCCAAGCCCAGGAAGCAGCATAGGACGCAGCAACGGGCATCCTTCCTGCCGCCTGTCCTCTCTCAAATGCTTGGCAGGATTCCCGCAAACGTCCAGATGGCCGAGAAACTACTCAGGGAGCTGGAGGAGCAGGCGGAACAGGTACGTTCCTTCATAGCAGCATTGAAGGCCCAGTCCTAGAATTTATCCCATCCTCTCCTGCTTGAGTACCCTTCGGGTCGTTTTTTTTTGTGGGACACATCAGAATGGCGTATTGTAGTGGTGGCAGCCCTTGTACTGGCTGTACTATATTGATTGGAGGAACTGTGACAACCCCACCTAAAAGCAAGGAGACCATGGACAGGTTCTACCACCACTTCCAGCCGGAGTGCGTGAGGCTCATCCAGCAGATGTCTGACGAGGAGATAGTCTCAGTAAAGCTGTCTGAGATAACGGAAGGGGAGGGGATGGACGTCAAGCGGAACCCCTTCTCTCCCGAGTCCGATGATTATTTCCGCTCTATCATTGAGAGTGGCAAGGAGAAGGACCTTCCGCCCGTCTTCCTGGAGCTTAGCGACGGCACCAAGAGGGACTTTGAGGGGAACCTCATCTTGGCGGGGTACACTATTGTGGACGGGCGTCATCGGGTGAGGGCAAAGCGCCTCCTTGACCCCGAAGGCTGCATCCGGGCCGTAATCTTCTACCCCCTGGCCCCCGTTGAGAGAATCATCCTCGGGGTATGGCCGAACTGGGGTGGACCTCAGAAGATGACCGACGAAGACATTGAGATGAACGTCGTGGCCATGATGAAGCGCAAGTACGATGGCGGCCTTGCCTTGACGGCTGCCGAGGTTCGCAAGGCGTTCCCCTTTATCCCCTCTATCACCCTGAACAAAATCATACACACCGTAGACGACAGGGTGAGCGTCAAGGGCGTAATTGACGCCCGGCGTGCGATACTCAAGGAGGAGATGAGGCGGGACCTGGCCATCAAGCACTTCGGGCTGTCCCCCGCTGACATTAAGGCCCTGGACGACCAGGACTTCCAGAAGACAAGGAACGCCAAGCGTGACAAGGACCGCATGGGACGCCTGGACGGACAGTTCAAGAGCATCAACACGACCCTGACCAACGCCGTGGAGGCCATGATTGAGGACGTGCAGAACCACCGTCTGAGCGTGGCTTCCGCCTGCAAGCGTCTGGACAAGCTGGCTGTGAAGGCGGCTTCCCTGGCCAAGAGGTTTGAATCGTCAAAGGCCAAAATCAAGCGGGCCGAGAGCCTCTCCTTGGCTGTCTAGGCAGGTCATGCTCCCACAAAACGAACACCCTCCACCCCTGTCGGGTGTAATCGGCAAGGGTGGAGGAGTCCCTCTCCCTGTTGCGGGCAATCTTGGCCAGCCAGAACTTGGTGTTGGTCTTGGGGACGGTGAAATGTAAGGGGCAGCCGTGCCAAAAGCATCCGTGGACGAACACGGCTACCCTCTTCGACTTGTTGAGCCAGTCAGGCCCTCTCCCCCTACTATGCCTCAGGCGGCAGCCTGCGGCGGCCTCCACAGCCTTTCGGGCAGAGACCTCCAGCTTGGAGACGGACCTGAACTGCCTCATGTCCAGGCTCACGCCGGTACCTCGTCCTCCCCCGTAACCTTTGGCAGGGCGGCCATCACCCGCAGCCGCATGTAGCCTACGAAGTGCTCCTCGGCGTTCTCGTGCGGGGAGGGGGGGTCTACGGCGGCGTACATGCCCACGCTGTCCTCCGGCCCGTCCTCCACAGGCTCCCGGAGCAGCCCTATTACCCTCCTGGTGAGCAGGCGGACATCGTCTTCCGTCAGCCTGTACCCCAGGCGGGGGGCCTCGCTCCTCACGGCGGCGGATACGCCCATCGGGTAGCGGGCCAGGTACTCCCGCATGCTGCGGGGGGGCACGTAGGGGGCTGTCCTTCCCGTAGCGGGGCTGGTGTCCCTGGACCATCCCTGGATGTGCATCCCCCCCAGGAGGGCGAGGTCCTTCTCGGTCAGGGGTATGTCTGGGGGGCTGGGCGGGTCACGAAAGTAGGGGTCCGGGAGGTCGGGGCAGGGGGCTATCCCCATGCCCCTCAGGAACTCCGTGTCGGTCCTCTCCGACGGCCACTTCCATCCCATGCCTTGACTATACATCGAGAGACCAGGGAATCCCTGGGGATTTTCTGCTTTTCGGCGTATCCTATAGAGAGCGCTATGCCTGTACAGAAGCGTACCTGCGCCAAGTGCGAGAGCGAGTTCGTCCTGCTCCCCGGCAAGCCGGGGCTGGCGATACACTGCCCCGCCTGCTCGGTGGAGACCACGCCCAAGGTCATGGGCAAGGTGTCGTGGGACGGCAAGCACTTGCAGCTATTGGAGATTACCTCCGACAGGAGGGCCGCCATGGCCTTCAACAGGGCACAGCAGCACAGCGGGGGGCTTACAGGCCCCCTGTCCGTGTTCAGCGTGGGCAGGGACCTAGCGGACGGGGAGGCGTCTAAGGTAGGCTCGGGGGCCGAGGGCGGTGCGGTTTACCGCTCCCGCCTGGGGGAGAAGCGTACCGTCAAGAGGTAGGTCCTCCGGCTCGTCCGGGTGAAGCTCCAGCCACTCCTCCAGCTCCGGCCATGCCTCGTCCCCGTCCTCCAGCACCCCGAACGACTGCGTCTCCGGCAGGGGCACGTCGTCCATTGTCCCAAACGAGCCAAACCTGACCTCGTCCCAGGGGAGGCAGTCCTCCACCGGCAGGCCCGCCCGCTTGAGGACGGGGCGCACCGAGAGGGCTATCCCCACTGCCCTGGGGAAGGTGCTACTCACGTGTGCCGGTGACGAACTTGTACTTCAGGATGAGGGTATCGCTGTCCAGCGTCTCCGCCCGTGCGAAAGCCTCGTAAACGAAGCCCCCGTCCGGCGTGCTGCACCAGACCGCTGCCTGCGCCCAGGCATCGTTGATGCACTCCTGTATCTCCGAGTCCGTCAGCCTCTCTACCAGCCTCTTCACTCGGCTGCCCGTGATGCTGAGGGACAGCCCCCCGCCGAGTCCCTGGATGACCTGCTGCTCCATCTGGTCTAGCTGGACCTCCCCCGTGCCCGGTATATGGTCGAGGGGCGGCCGGCTGGTCAGCCTGTAGGCGGAGATGAAGGTGGCGGCTATCTCCGCCATCACCCTCTTCAGGAAGCGGCCTAGCTGTGCCTTGTAGTCCCCCGTGGCGGCCGCCGTCTTGGGCCTGTCCTGCTCCGAGGCTAGCTGGGAGAGGGCGTCCCCGCCCGGCTGCCCGTCGTAGTGCTGGTAGAACTCCTCCTCGAACAGCCCGCCCCTGTCCTGGTCCTCCTTGCGGAACGCCCCGCCTGGGGGTGCGTCCTGGCGGTAGCGGTAGAAGCTGCCAGGCTCCGCCCAGTTCCTTATCTCCCCCTCCTCATGCAGGGGCGTCCCCTCCACGACCATGGGCTTGCCGCTGTTGCCCAGCGCCCCGCCGGCCGGCGAGGTGCTGGTGTTCGGCCCGGCGTCCACGTAGCTGAGCTTGGTCAGGGTGTCGAAGGTCCTGTCCAGGGCAGCGGTCAGGCGGTTCTCCTCGTCCTCGTTCCCCGTGAGCAGGGGGCCGTTGAGCGAGTTGCCGCTGACCTCCGAGGTCATGGGGGCGTTGGTGGCGTTGGGGTAGTCCACAATCTCGTGCTGTATCTCCGGGTAGAACTCCCGGAGCGCCTGGCCCGGGAAGAAGAAGTTGAACCCGGCCCTCCTGCTGCCCAGCTCCCTGGGCGGCATCTCGGGGTTCAGGTGGTCGTCCCCGGCATGCTTCGAGAACACGGCCAGGTCGCTGGTGCCGAACCTGCACAGCGGGCAGTGGAACGGCCCGGCATGCCTGCCTGCCGCCCCTGCCTTGACCTGCTCCGGCCTGGGCCCCGGCCCTGCCTGGCTGATGCCCGAGGTCACAGGCTCGGGGCTGTAGTCCTTCTTCCTGAAGTACCTCATCCAGGAAGGCTCCTCCCTGGGCTTCTCCACGGGGGCCTGCTTGGGCATGCTGGCGGACAGTATCTCCTCTGCCGTGCCCTCCTCGCCCCCCGGCACCACCAGCTCCACCCCCCCGCCGTGGAAGTGCAGCCTTGCCATGATGCCGTGGCCCCTCAGGACCTCCACGGCGCTGGAGGCCTTCTCGTACTCCCCTGCATCCCAGTCCCTTACCGCCCCCCCGCTCTTGCCTATGGGGGTGGCCAGGGAGAACTCCCGTCCCCACTTGCCGGTAGCGGCCTCTACGAACCTGCCGACGTTCTCCGGCGAGGAGAAGGACGATACCTTTGCCTTTCCCTTGATGGTGTAGCCTACCGTGTTGCTGCCTACCATGCTTGCCTCCTTGGAGCCTAGCACCCTCATGTCCATGCCGGCCGTCTGCCTCCACCTCTCGATGCACTGCCCGCACAGCCTCGTTTTCATGCCGAAGGCCCTGACATAGCTCTGCGGCGGGCGGGGGCACCTGCCTGCCCTGTGGTCCCCTGCCTCCTCGCAGAACAGGCTCTCGCAGTCGCACTGCCCTTCCAGCGCTGCCTCTATGCCCATGGCCCTCAGCCCTTCCTTCATGTCCTCGGGAAGCTCGACGTCCTCCCCAGGCCTCTGCCTCATCCTTGCCGCCGCCTCTGCCGACCTCCTCTGGGTCTTCTCCTCCTCTACTTCCCACTCGGCCATCTCCAGCCAGTTCGGCTCCTGCCACTCCGGCAGCGGCCCGCTCCCCATGTCCGACCGGATGAGGTCCATGGCCTGGTTCAGTATGTCCCCGGCCTCGCCGTACTCGCTCGGAGGAGGGGCCTTGCCCTCTATCTGCCGTGCCTCGAACTCCCCCCGCTCGGCTATCGTGTCCTGGAGGCCCTCGTCGAACTCCGCCTTCGCCATGTCACGGATACGGCGGAAGTGCTTGGCGAACATCCTGGCAACCGTCCCGTACACCTGCTCGTCGGGCCTGCCCGACTTCAGGGCCTCCCGGACAATCAGGTGCATCAGGTCGTTAGGCCTGCGCTCGTTACCTATCATGACGTGGACGTACCACGTCTGCCAGTCTGTCCAGCCCTCGTAGCTCAACGCCTGTCCCCCCCTGGGTCCAGCCCTAGCAGGCCCTCAGCGGCGTCCCCGGCTGCCCTAATAAGGGAGGCAGCCTTCTTCTCCTTCGGCTCGCTGTTGAGGCCGCCCTCCCCTACCTGCGGCGTCTCCTTCTCGCCCCATGCCACGGGAGGGAGGTTGGCACCCAGGTCCGCCACGTCGCCCAGCCCTATCTCCATGTCCACGGCCTCGTCCAGGTCGTCCCCCACCGGGGCGCATGCCTGCTTCCCGAGGTCCAGCGGGTCGGTCGTCTGGGTGGCCTCGGGGGTGCCTGCCAGCTCTGCCTTGGACTTGCCCTCTACCCCCCTCCTGGCCTCCTCCACGTCCGGTGCCACCGACTGGTCGCCCTTCTTGGTGACCAGGAAGTTCTTGCCGCAGGAGCCGCAGCAGAACTGGTTCCTCCTGCTGCCTTTCCCGGCCACCAGGAGCTTGCCCCCGCACTTCGGGCACTTGCGGTCTATGGGGTTGGTAATAACCGCCTGCTTCGCCAGCTCGATGGGGTCCTTGGTCTGGACAGACTCGGGGCTGTTGGAGAGGCACTCCTTGGCACCGTGCTCCAGCTTCTCCCTTGCGCCGGAGAGGTCCTTCTGGATGCCCTCCGCCTTCTTCGGGGCAGGCTGGGCGGCCCGTACCTTCTCGCAGTTGCACGGCCCTGCCTCGTGCCTGTAGCCCGTGCAGGCGGGGTGGGCGGTCTTGCAGAGGGAGCAGCCGCACCCTATCCTGCGGTCGTCTGCCTTCTTATCCTTCTTCTCCTTCTTGTCGTCCTTCTTCTCCTTCGGCCCGTCGCCGAGCGGGAGCTTGGACTTCACCTTGGAGGTGCCGCCGTCCAGGGAGATGGAGATGTTGATGTCCCCGTGCTCCGTGGCCAGCCTGGGCACCCCGCCTGCGTCCTCGCCCCCCTTCTGGTCCGCCAAGGCGCAGGGGTCGGTGGTCTCCGGCACCTTGGCCGGGGGTGCCTCCGACTCCGCCTTTGCCTGGGCCACCTCGGGCTGCACCGGGGCCGCTGTCCTGAAGCGTGCCATCGCCTCGGCGAAGATGTCGCCGAACTCCCGCACGCTGGACTGGCGGTTCCTGCGCAGCCATGCCTCCTTCCTCCTGGCCGCCTCCCTGCTCCTCTCGGAGGCCGCCACGCCCATGCTGCCTGCCGGTGGGGCGGCTATCTCCTCCGCCACCTCCTCCTGGGGCAGGCTCCCGTGCCCGCCCGTCTCGACGAAGGTCTCAAGCTCAAGCTGCACCCTGTCCACGGCGTCTGCGGCCTCGGAGAAGTCGTCCATGTTGTAGGCACGCTCCAGGTCGGTCCTTATGTCCTCAAGCGCCGGGCTTTCGCTCCCCTCCAGGGCGTCGAAGGCATGCTTGATGTCGTCCTTCGGGTCCGTCTCGGAGTAGCCGCTGAAGAACCCCTCCAGCGCCTTCAGGGCGTCCTCGGCCTTCGTGACGTCGTGGTAGCCTGCCGTCCTGCTGCTGGCCGTCTTCCTCATCCCCTCCTCTGCGGACGCCTGCTTGCCGGACGACCACCCGCACTGCGGGCAGTGGAACTTGTCCTCGGGGTGCTGCTTGTGGGCGATGCCCGGCTGGCGGCCCGCCGCCTTGCACCACGGGCAGGTCATCTGGATGTCGGAGGTCTTCCTGAGCGCATGCTTCCTGCCCAGGCCCAGCCACTCGCCCACCACCTCATGCACGTCCGGGGCATAGAACTCCCCGTGCGACAGGCCTGCGGTCCTGGGTGCTGACTTCCCCCTTGCCTGTGGCACCGTCTCGGGGTGGGCCTCCATGAGGTGCCGGAGCAGCCGTTCGTCATAGTAGCTGGCGTACATGTCGGGGCTATGGAACTTCGGGTCCAGGAACTCCTTGTTGCAGTGCTTGCAGACCATGGACCCCGTCTCCGGGCTGTGCCTGTAGTTGAACACCCAGCTCGGGCCTGCGGTCTTGGGCTTCTCGGCGTCGGTCTTGGGGTGTATGGCCCCCTCCCCGCCCTTCTCGCTCGCCGGGTTGTCCGCCGTGTCGGCGGTCTTCCCCGACGCCCTGTGGCCTGGGCCACGGCCCTGGTCAGGGACATAGTCCAGCGTATAGCTCTCAGGCTCCCCCTCGAAGTACATCTCGATGATGCCGTCCCGGTCCTCCTCCTCGACCATCCGCCGGATTTCCTCGTTGTCCTCCCCGAACTTATCGACGAGGGCAGGCAGGCACCTGTCGTAGAGGTACTTCCTCGCCTCGTCCTCGGTGGCGAACTCCTCCAGGAGGCTGTAGCCCCGGCCGCTCTCGTCCGCTATCCTCAGCACCCACTTGGCCGTCTTGGCGGAGGCATCCTTCTTCTCCCCCTTGCCGTCCTCGGCGATGTCCCCCTTGTGCTCGCACCACCCGCAGGTGCAGTCCGCAGGGTGGACCCCGTAGCCCATCTTCAGGGCGGCGGCCACGAACTGCCGGTTGTACGCCCGGCAGCGGGGGCAGCCGTCGATGTGCTGGTCGTAGACGGAGGCCACGCTGAGCTTCCTGGCCTCGGGGCACTCCGGGTCGATGGCCGCCCATGTCCCTGCGACCTTGCCGGAGCCTTCCCTCGGGAACCTGGAGTTCTCCAGCTTCTTGCCGCACTGGGGGCAGCTCCAGAAGTTTCCGACAGTGCTTCCTACCGGCGTCACGGACCTGTGGCAGTTCCAGCACCACTCCTGGCGTGCCTCCTTATGCACGGAGCCGCTGTGGGCGTGCATGTCCTGGAGGTGCTTCCTAGCCGCCTCCTCGGACTTGTGGCTGGAGAGTATCTTCCCGGTCCCGTGCGACTTTATGCACCACTCCGCCAGCTCCCCCCTGGAGTCCTTGTGCCCCTTGCAGAAGGACACGTAGGCCACCTTGGACAGAGAGGCGTTCTTGTCGGGGGCCAGCTCCGGCTCCTCGCCCCTGGTGTTCCTCTTCTCCTGGTCGGTCTTGGGGTCCATCGCCCCCTCCCCGCCCCTCTCGTTGGCAGGGTTGTCGGCGGTGTCCGCCGTCTTCGGGTACTCGGCCTCCACCCGCTTCTTCTCGCTGCTGCCGCATGCGGGGCACTTCACCGGGCTGCCATGCTCCTTCAGGCAGTTCAGGCACTTGTACTTGGCCGCAGCCCCGGCCTGCTTCCCGGCAGGCTCTACCTCCCATCCCCCACGGCTGAGGCCTATGCCCTCGCCCTGCTTCTCCATGATGTGGTCCAGGCACTCCTCCATGGTGCAGGGGCCGTGGACTATCTGGTTGTCCTGCTTGACCACGTAGGACTCCCCCTTCGGGGCATGCACGAGCGCCTGGTGCTCCGGGCTGGACTCGGGCGACGCCGGGTCGGGGTAGTTGGCATGCTCGTCCAGGGCCTCCATGCCCTCGGACATGCCGCTGACGTACTCCTGCTGCCTCCCCATCTCCTCCTCGGTCATGGGGGTGGAGGGCATGGCGTGCGGCCTGAGGTCCGCCGCCTTGCAGGCGGTGTAGCACTTCTCGCACTGCGCCCTGCGGCACTTGAGGCAGAGCCTCGCCCCGCCGCAGCCGCAGTCGGCGCACCTGCCGGCCGCCTTCTTCTCCGCCTTCTCCTGCTGCTTGACCTCCTTCTTGTGCTCCTTCTCCCTCTGCTTGGTCTCCTTCTTGCTGAGGGCCTGCCCGCAGGAGGGGCAGCTCCCGTCCCCCCTGGCCGCCCTGTACTCGCCGCAGGTGTTGCAGTAGAGGGGCTTGTCCCCTGCCGTCTTGGGCCCGGTGCCGTCGTCGGCCCTGGGGACCTCTGCGCTGGCGTCGGGCTTCTTGTACTCCTTCTCGGCCGCCTCGGCCGGGGACTTGGTGTCGTGCTTCAGCGCCTTCCCCAGCGCCTCGCCCAGGGACTCGAACACGTTCATCTCGGACGGCTCAAGCTGCTCCTTGGCGATGGCGTCCGCTGTCTTGGCGGTCAGGAACACCCTGTCCCTATTGGCGGCCGCCTTCATCAGCTCGGGGTAGGCCCGGAAGGGGCTTTCCGTGGCTGTCGGGTAGGTCAGCTTGGGTGTGATGTCCGTCACGTCGAACTTCCAGGTGTCCACGGTGGTCATCAGGGCGTCGAAGCCGCTGCTGACCGCAGGGTTGAAGTAGCATGCGAACACCAGGTGCCGCAGGAGGTCCGTGAGCTTGGCGTCGTCGTCCGTGTACTGGAAGCACACGTACTCCCTTATGCCGCCCCATGCCGGGGCGAAAACCACCAGGCTGGCCAGCTTGCCGTCCACGGTGAAGGCCTGCTCCTTGAGGGCCTTGAGGTGCCCCTCCACGTCCGTGGTCTCGTCGAACTCGCTGCCCGTCCTCAGGCTGACGAGGTCCGCCATCTCCTCGCCGAGGTTCAGGAGCCTGACCGCCGTGCCGTAGAGGAGGGCGACCGGGAAGTCCTTGGGGCTGTCGCACACGGAGGCCGGCACGACGTAGAGGCACCCGATGCGGATGTTCTGGCGGAAGCCGTGGTAGAAGACCTCCAGGCTGCGCACCTCGCCGGAGGACCTTGCCTGCTTCTCGCCCTCCTTCACCGCCTCCACGACCTTCTGGAGCAGCCCCTCGTTCACCTGGAACGACTGGAAGCTCTTGATTGCTATGCTGTTTCCGCTGACGGCCATTTTACTTCCTCCTCAAGCCCGTGTCTACCTGCTGAATCTCCCTGCGGAGGGCCTGCTCCCCCGCCTTGCAGATGTCCCTGTACTGCTGCATTATGTTGTTCTTGTGGTCCTCCAGGACCCCGCCCTCCCGGAGCGCCTGGCAGAACCAGTCCACCATGCGCCCCGTGAGCAGCTTGACCTTCGCCCCGTCCAGGTTGAGCACGTCCCGCTTGCTGAGCATCTCCGTGTCCAGGAGGGAGGTGCGAAGCTCCTTCAGGTACTTTATAAGCTCGGAGTTCGCCTTGAACGTGTTGCTGTTGCACTGCGAGGGGTCCACCCTCACCACCATCTGCGCCTTGACTATCCGGGAGAGCTGGGCGGTTATCTTGCGGCTTATCTCCGCCGGGTCGCTGTCCGGGTCCTCGATGAGGGCGGTTATCTCGTCGATGGCCAACTCGTCCGCCCCGTCCAGGGCCCCCTTGTGCATCTCCCCCTTGTGCAGCTCCCCGTCCTTGACCTCCAGCCTGGAGGGGGCGGCGGCCTTGAACCCCGCCACCCCGTCCCCCACGTCGAAGCCGGTCTCCGTCGCCGTCGCTGTCACGCCGTCCCCTGCCATTAGATTTCACCCACGGTGGGCACGCTGCCCACATGGCTTGCCTGTATGAGGAGAATATGCTCCAGGAACTTATCCATGGGCATATCTCCTTTCATACGATTGCAGACTGAACAGCAAGGAGTTACATTCCCCACTTCGTATCCTCGGCTGCTATCAAGCCTGTCTATACCGTTAAGACCGTTCATGGGGAGGCTGCCACAGTAATGACATTTCCTCGTAATAAGGTCTTCAAAAGCCTCCTTGGATAGACCCCATACCCTCTTTTTCTTCTGACAGCGGTATAGGTAGTCATTCCAGGCCGCATTCTTAGCCGCTCGCCCGTCTGGGAGCAGGTTATTTTTCCCATATTCGGAGGCTACCTCCCTTTGCAGGCAACCGCAACTCCTGGTATTATGTGTGACAAGCGCCACTCCAGGCACTACCGTCTTTTCTCCACAGACACACAGGCAGCCCCAAAGTGGCTGACCGTGCCTGTTCTTGCCAGCATACCCCTTGACGGTCAAACGCTCAAAAACTCGTGTCGTCAAGTCTCGGATTCTTCCATTCGGTAACTGCATCTTCCTTGTCCTTGTTCAGCTCTATGTCCTCCGCCCTGGGCTTGCCTACCAGGTCGTACTCCCTCATCAGGGCCGCTGCGTCGGTGGGCGGGGCAGAGGCGGTCTTCCTGCCCGTCTGCTCCATGCCCGGGAAGCTCAGCAGGGTGCCGCCCGTCAGCCCGCAGTGCATGTCCTGGCGGTACACGCAGTCGGCGCACTTTATGGCCCCGACGATGGCGTTGCTGACGCCTAGCTTCTGCTTCAGCAGGCGGCAGTCAATCTGGGACAGGCGTACCTTGGTGCCCTTGTCCCTCAGGGAGGCCACGAACTGCTTGACGGCGCTGCCCGCCTGGACCGAGCCTACCTTCAGGCTTCCCCTCCGGTATATCTCCTCCAGGGCCACCCCCCTCTTGTGCATCGCCTCGACCGTGTCGGCGCTGAACCCGGAGGACGCCTCGTGGTGCTCCTCTCTTGCCTGCTCCACGGTCTTGGCGGACACCCTCTGCACCGGCCTGCCGCCTATCCTGACCTGCTCCACCCTCTGCGGCTCACGGTTGGCCAGGGCGACGAGCGCTGCCCGCTTGCTGGCGGCCGGCACGCCTGCCGTCAGCCTGTTGACTACCGCCCGCAGCTCCTCGGCGTTGGCCACCACCGGCAGGTGGTAGAGGTTGCAGGCCTTGTTCCTGAAGAAGGCGCAGCCCTCGCAGGCCAGCACCTTCTTGACGCTGGCGGCACGGGGGGCTATCCCCGCAGCCTTCCAGGCGTTGTGCTGCCTCACGCAGTCGGCGCTGGTCTTCGGCTCGCCGGGGCCAGCCCCACGGCGCTTGGCCATGCACTCGTCGCAGAGGTAGGCCTTGAACGGCTCCCCCTCCAGGTTGGCCCAGCCGCCGCCCTGCCCTACCTCCCTCGGGGTGCGGCCAAACCCGTCCAGCTCGTTGTCCTTGTCCCCGAAAACCTTCTTCCTCCGGCACCCCGTGCATTCGGCATAGAACGGATGGCCCGTGACCGGCTGCCAGTTGTCTGCCACCTTCCTCCCGCCGCTCTTGGGCATCTGCCCCAGGTTGCGGCCGCACCCTGGGCAGTAGTCGATGCTGTGCCGCCTCTCCGGCGTGACCTTCTTGTTGCACTTCGGGCAGAACGCCTTCTCCTCGGCCCCGACCTTCTCCCTCTCGTACGTGGGGCTGTGCTCGTCCATGTAGGCGTTAGGCTCAAGGTATGCCATCCCCAGGAGGCCCTGGTTCTGGTTGAGGTAGTTCATGCCCATGTTGTCCTTCTTGTTGAGCAGCTCTATCTCGGCCAGCTTCTCAAGCTGGGCGGCCACCCTGGCCGGGGGCGTGCCCTGGTTGAGGAGCCTCTTGACATAGGCCACCGCCTCCTCGTCGGAGCGGTTGCGGTTGGCGACCCCCTCCCTCCCGTGCTCGTCCTTGGACGTGGCCTCGGACCTTGCCTGGTCCAGGCTCATGGTGACTTCCTCGAACAGGGACTCGTCGTCCCCCCGGCTGTTGCGGTAGTCGTCCGAGCGGACGCCGGAGGTCCTGCGGGAGGACATGCCAATCCTCGGCAGGGCGTTCTCCTTCTCGTCCAGGCGGTTGAGCAGCGTGGCGGACCTGCTGGTCGGGGGCACCGGGGTGTGGTGGGAGTCCCCTGCCTCGTCGTCCAGGAAGCCGCTGTCCACGTACTCGTGCGCCCATCCTGCGACCTCGTCCCCGGACTTCTGGGCGTCCTTCAGGCCCGTGTCCTCCCAGTCCGGCTCCCTGTCGTCCAGGAAGCTGTCGATTATCGACGAGTATGTCTTTTCGTTAGCCATTTTCCAGCCCCTTCCTTACACTCAGAACGTGAGGTCCCCCAGGATGTCCTCAAGGAACCCTGCCGGGTTGTCCTGGGGCGCTGCCGCCAGACTCTCCCCGTTGTCAATCTCGTTCCCCACCAGCCTGACTATCTTGTTGCCCCTCACCTGCCAGAAGTCCCTGGTGGACTCGCATATGAAGGTGTTGCCTGCGCACCTCTGGAGGCCCATGGAGGCGGCCTTGCGCAGCACCCCCGTGCTCCCCCTGGGGAGGTGGTTGGACAGCCTTGCTGCCCCCACCCCGAACGGTACCTGTACCCGAAGCCTGCCCATATCCTTCTCCTAAGGATGGTTCCGGTAGTTGCCGATTTCCGTTTTTTAACCCCGTTTCCGGTGTATAGTACAGGCATGCGGGAGGACTCAGGCCCCCCGTGCATCCTAGCTTACTGTGGGGAGGACAGGAACCCTATGCTCTGCCTCTGCGTCTAAGAAAATGCCGGTATTCCCGCAGAATCCGGTATTAGGCTTGGACGGGCGCAGCTCTGCCCGTAACCGTCACAACATATGTCAGGAGGCCAGAGAATGGAGACTGCTCGTCCCAAGACCCCGCCGTCCCCTGCCCAGGGGAGGTCGGAGACCAACTCCAGCATATACCGCAGGATAGCGCCGGAGGACGACGTGCCGGACGTGCCGGTGGGAGACTTCGTCGCCAGGGTCATAGCCAGGGCCCTGGCCGAGGAGCTTGCCAGCGACGGCAGGTTCATCGGCAGGCTGGCCGAGGCCATCGTGGACAGGATGTCGAGGCACGAGGGGGCGGAGTTCACCGAGGCGGACCTCAAGGACGCCACGGACGACACCCCCTCCCAGCCCCTCGTCCTGCCGGGCATCGTCCCGATAGACGTTGTCCCCGAACCCGCTCCGGTGGTGGAGGCGGGCACGGGGACTGCCGTCTCCGAGGCCCCCAGGGGGAGGCCCGACAGGAAGGCCCTCAGGGGGTCGGCAGCCTACCGGGCACGCAAGGCATGGACCCAGAAGAACTACTACCGCAGGCTGAAGGGCCTGCCCCTCCTCCCCAGGCCGGACTCGTGGGACGCCCCGAAGAAGAAGGACGAGGCCGAGACGCCCCCCAAGCCGGAGGACGGCTGAGCCGCCTAGGGTAATAAGAGCAGGCAGCGAAAAGGGGCCGCAGCAGGCCCGCCCAAGGTAGTCTTCGCCCCGACCGTCCCCCCTCCCGAGGGGGCAGTAGTGGCCGCCAGGGAGGGGTATACGGGGGACAGGTTCTACGTGTCCCCGGACGGGCACTTCGTCGGCGACGACGGGTTCGTGGTCCCCAGGGACTTCCAGGAGTTCTACGGGCGCTGGCCCAGCTACATCCGCAACTGGGTCAAGAAGCGCCTCTACAGCCATGCCCCCGAGGAGGACGTGGAGGACTGGGCGCAGGACCTCCTCATGCACCTGCAATTCCTGCCTGCGGAGTCCAAGCACCGTGATGCCGGGAAGAGCGACGTCATCCAGACCTTCAACCCCTTCCAGCAGTACGGGGCCTCGGAGCGCAGGTTCAGGAACTACATCAACTTCTGCCTCAACAACAAGTTCAGGACCATGGGGGGCAAGCTGTCCCGCAACCCCCTGAGCCACCCGGCCAACGTGTCCATCATCCCCGACCACGAGGGGCACAGCCATAGCCCCTCGTGCTCGGAGGGCACGGACGAGTACATCTACCAGCACTCCAAGCGCCTGTCCAGGGCCAGCCAGAGGGAGTTCCAGACGCAGGAGGACCGCCTGTTCACCAGCCAGTTCCTCAGCTTCGTGGCCCTGGCCGACCCGGAGGTGGCCCCCATCCTCGGCGCAGTATGGCAGGCAGGGGGGAGCTTCACCGACGCCAGGCGCTTCTGGTGCTCCACGTGCGGGGCGCTGGCCAGCGTCCCCGAGGTGGACTCCGGCAAGCACCTGGGCCATGGCCTGGGCATAGAGCAGAGGCAGTTCAACCGCTTCCGCAGCAGGCTCAAGGAGCTTGCGGTAAAGTTCGTGGACGAGGACTGAGATCAAAGGAGGATATACTGACATGCCGTACATAGCCGATAAGGACAGGAAAGCCCTGGACCCGACCATAGAGCTGCTGGCCCGCCAGATAGCCGCCATATCCAGGGGATATGGGTACGACGGGGCGTTCGCCGGGATACTCAACTACGCCTGCACCACGCTCGCCATGAGGGTGGCCAGGGAGCTGTTCGGCAAGATGCGCTACTGGATAATCGCCATCGTGACGGGGACGTTCAAGAACATCGCCGACGAGTTCTACCGCAGGGTGGCGTCCCCCTACGAGGACAAGCAGATAGCCAAGTCCGGGGACATCAGGGAATACCAGGAACTCAGCGAGGAGATAGGGCTGCTATGAGGGTATACCTGGCAGGGCCGCTGTTCACGGCAGCGGAGAGGGGGTTCAACGAAGAGCTGGCAAGGCACCTGAAGCATGCCGGGCACGAGGTATGGCTCCCGCAGGACAGGGAGAAGGCACTCATGGACCGGAGTGCCTCCGGGCTGTTCCTCGACGACGTGCTGGGCCTGGACTGGGCAGAGGCCGTGGTCGCCAACCTGGACGGTGCCGACCCGGACAGCGGGACCTCCTGGGAGTGCGGCTATGCCTATAGGAAGAAGCC
>Ga0187884_10001563_pt1 | contig 20594 bp, 16 predicted proteins | sample June2016WEW_20_4_FD_132983 | JGI IMG/M metagenome (GOLD analysis project Ga0187884, IMG submission 132983) | Peatland microbial communities from SPRUCE experiment site at the Marcell Experimental Forest, Minnesota, USA - June2016WEW_20_40 | ecosystem: Environmental > Terrestrial > Soil >...
ATCGTTATGTGCACGTGCATCACCGATTTCGCGATAACCCCCGAGATTAGCCCAATAAGAACATACCAGATTAAGTGAAACATACCTTTTCCTCCAGCGTTTGCCTTCAGCCGAGTATACACCCAGCCGCCATCTGTTGATCCGGCGAGTTGCATTTTTTCTTCTGGGAGCCTTCTTCGCCCCAACAAGGCGCGGTTGTCGCCCTGCCAGAAAAATCCGAAACCGGGAAACCTCGTCTTTTCTGCGCATTCCACACAACACCTCCTCCGACCCCCACGTTGTAGAACTTGTCGCGGCCAGAAACTGAATACCTCGTAAATTGTATACTGCATCCGGCCAATGAGCGCGATAATTGGGCTTGGGGGAAGATGACAGTGGTTCAATTTAAAACACGACGCTTTCTACTACCTTCCGTGCCTGTTATGGCGCTTGCGCTTGCTTTTCCTGCCATGTCGCAGACCAACACCTCGACGACTCCGCCGGCAGGCGACTACTATTCTCGGTACGATCTCAGCATTTTTGGTGGCGCTCAGATTTTTCAGCTTTACCAGGGCAGCGATGCCCGGGTCTACCAGTTCGATAAAGGCCCAATTGTCGGCTTCCGGCTGACGGAGGATCTCTGGAAATACTTCGGAATTGAGGAAGGTGCCAGTTGGGCTTCCAATAGTTTGGAATTGCAGCCGTACATGACCTCGACCTGGGTCAAGACTAGCGTGCACAACTACCAGTTCAGCGCCAACGGCCTGCTTTACTTCACCAAGCGGGAATCGAAGGTGAGGCCCTTTGCCACGGTGGGCGGCGCCATGGTGATTTTCGATCCTCTGGGCAGCAGCGTGAGCACGCCGCAGTTCCCGAACCCTTATAAGCTCCGCACCAAGTACGGTCCGGGCCTTTCCTACGGCCTGGGCATCAAGTACAACGCTTCCCGGCGGGTCGGCCTCCGGCTGGATGCGCGCGGCCTTTATGCCGAACGTCCCAATTTCACCCTGCTCGATGTGCCGGCAGGCCCGGGCGGACTGTATATGAACCGGGCGCACAACGCCAGCGCGCTGCAACTCGAAGCGGGAATCATTATCCGTTGGGGCTTCAAGTCGGATTTCGTTCCGCCGCCGCCTCCTCCTCCACCGCCTCCTCCGCCGCCGCCAGCGGCCGTCGTGGTTAGCGTCGCTCCCATCCAGGGCGCTCATGACGTCTGCCCGGGTGAGACCGTGGGCCTCACCGCTTCCGCCAGTGGTTGGCCTTCCGGCAAGACGCCTGAATACCAGTGGTACGTGAACGGCCAACCGGCTGCTGGAGCCACCGGTCCCAGCTTCAGCCTGCCGACGCAAGGTGTTTCAGGACAGCAGAACGTCACCGTTCGCGTTACGGTCGCCAGCGTCGCCGATGGGCATGGAGGGATGACGACTGCAACAGGCACCTCCGACGCAGCCACCGTGAACATCCGCGCATATCGCCCACCAACCGTGAACTTCAGCGTCTCCCCGTCGACCATCGCCTATGGCGGCAGAGTGCCAGTCTCGGCTACCGCCAACACTTCCGAATGCGGCGTCAGCAGCACCATCCAGTACACGGCCAGTGAAGGCTCCATTTCGAATGGCAGCTTCGATTCCACCGGCGTGCGCTTCGACATGGGCAACCGTTCGAAGTTGCAGACCAGAGTCGTTACCCTCACGGCTACCGCAACCGATCAGAAGGGCGGAACCGGTTCGGCCAACGCCAACGTCACGGTGACCTTGCAGCCGGTAGCGCGGCGGCTGGATGACATCGTCTACCCGCCAAACAGCGCCCGCGTGAACAATTGCGCCAAGCGCCTGCTGCTGGAGCAATTGACGCCCATGTTGCGTGACGACCCCAACGCCAAAGTGGTTCTCATCGGACATCGCGATATCCACGAAAAGGGTAGGGCGGCGTCCAAACTGGATACGCAGCGCGTGTTGAACGCCGCCGCCGTCTTGAGCGCCGGGACGGGCATCTGCCCGCAACTGGAACTCAGCCGTATCAGCATGGCCGCGGTGGGCACCGATCAATCGTCTCCCACCAAAGCGTCTTTCTGCGGTACTTCCACCGACGTGAAGGAGAAGAGCGGTCAGGCCGTGAAGTCGAGCGACAAGAACGCTCCGTTCCGCCGCGTCGAAATCTGGTTCGTGCCGGGCGGCGCGGCGATGCCCGCCGGAATTCCGGCCACCAATAGCCTTCCGGAATCCGACGTTAAGAAGCTCGGCTGCCCGAAGTAAAACGCTCAGTAGGACAGTCCTCCTGGCCCGGCGACGGCCGGGTTTAGCGCTTCTGCAGATCGCGGACGATGCAGACGGAATACCGCCCGGAGATTTGTGTCACCTTCCGGTCCCTTCCATGGGGCGTCCCCGGCATAGACTGCCGGTCGGGCCTTACTCCCCCTTTTGAACGACACCCTGGCCGAGGATGCCACGCCGCCGCTGCCGGCGGTTCCTGTCACCCAGCCCGGCGATCTGTGGCTTTGTGGTTCGCACCGGGTACTCTGCGGGGACGCAACCGACGGAGGATAACCTACAAAACCCTCAACCAACAACGAGCGAACACACAGCGAGTTAACCAAACGCGCACGCCTCAGCCATTGACGTCGGATTTCCGCGACCGAGTACCAATTGTCTCGCGCGATTCCGGGGTTGGACGTCGGGACATTCCCGTTAGCGGTCTAGCGCCGTCAACCAAAGATGCAGCGCTCGGCAGAGAGACTGAGAATGTCGCCCTGAAAGAGCACCAGCAGGCCGACCCCGGCCGGTCGGCCGCCCATGCGTCCCTACCTTGAGAGATGCCACTTTCCCGCAATATCGGCCATTTTCGCGAGAACACGCGAAGGGTCTGTCAACCAGAGGTGCCCAGAATTTCGTAGTGGAAAGGTTTGGCTCCGCAGGTAGGACTCGAACCTACAACCCTTCGGTTAACAGCCGAATGCTCTACCATTGAGCTACTGCGGAACAGGGTGTCCTTTCATTTAATCAGACATGCGCCAAGAGTGTCAAACTTCGCACTTCGCGCACCGATCGCGGCGCATCAGATCATCTCGTTCAGCAATTCCGAGCGCGGGTGCGGAATCACCACCTTGTTCACCAGCATGCCCTTCTGCCCCACGATTTGCGCCGCTGCATCCACGGCGGCCTCGACGGCGGCTACATTGCCAGTCAGCGTAACGAAGGCCTTGCCCCCCAGCGCCATCGCCAGGCGGATCTCGATCAACTGGACGTTGGCCGCCTTCACCGCCGCGTCGGCGCCTTCAATCAGCGCCGCCACCGAGAAGCTTTCCACAATCCCCAGCGCGTCGAGCTCCTCCACCTTCGACGATCCCGCAATCGCCGGGAAGACGGCTTCATGCAGGTTCGGAATCACGAACGAATCGATCACGGCAAACCGGCACCCGCTCATGCCCGAACTCACCGCCGCCTCCACGGCGGCCACGTCGCCGCGCACCATCACCATGTACTTGCCCGAGCAGATGGACCGCGACAGCATCATCTCCACGTCCGACGCCTTCAGCATCGCATCCGCCGCCAGGTATCCGGCGGCGATGCTGGTCAGTTCGATCAGGCCGATTGAATTCTTCGCCATGGTTTACGCCACAATCTCCACGTACTCGGCTGTCACCGCGCGGACTTGGCCGTCGATGCTGGCGTGTGCGTGGGCGCCCAGCTTTCCATCCGCCACGCGCCCCACCGCCTGCCCGCGCTTCACCTTCTTGCCGGCTTCCACGGTGGGGACGGCCGCTTCGCCCGCGTGCTGCTTCAGCTTGATGCGCACCACCGCGGGCCGGCACTCCACCGCGCTAAACGGCGTTTCGGCCTCGTACTCTTCCACCTGCAACCGCTTGCGCAACTGCGAGAGCGGCACGCGCCGGTATTCCTTCATGGGATGCACTTCCACCGACTTTTGCTGTACGAATTTCAGGCCCGCATCGCGCCGGTCGTGCTTCCCCCGATCGCAGGCCTCTTTGGGGTACAGATCCTCGGGACACGCGTAGAGCGTGCACAGCCCGCATGAGCAGCACAGCTCCGACCACTGGTTCCAAATGTCGCCGCCGGTCATGGTGAAGCCCAGGCTGCGCATCACCTTGTGCGGCTGCACGTCGTAGCCCAGCAGATAGCGGGGGCAGAACTCCGTGCAGTAGCTGCACTGGTCGCACGCCGATTTCCCGATGTGGTTCATCTCCTGCTGCGAGCGCGTCTTGCGCGTCATCAGGTAATGATCGCGCGGCAGCACGATCAGCCCGCCGGTGGTCTTGGTCACCACGTCGTCCAGGTCAAAGGTCAGCGTCCCCATCATGAGCCCGCTGATGAATACGCCGAAATCCGCGACGGTCGAGCCGCCGGCCATCGCCAGAAGATCGCGGAAGGGCGTCCCCACGGGCGCCCAGAACGATTGCGGCTGCTTCACCGCGCCGCACACGGAAAGGAATTTCTCGGTCACCGCGTGGCCCTGCCCGGCTTGGTGGACGTTGTAAAGCGTCTCCACGTTGTTCACCACGCAGCCCACCTGCAGCGGAATACCAGCCGCCGGGATCAGCCGCCCGGTGGCTGTGTACACCAGCTCATACTCATCGCCCGAGGGGTAAAAATCGCCCAGCATCACGAACTCGATGCGGTCGGTTTTTAGTTGGCTCTGGAGCGCCGCCAGCGACGCCGCGTTCTTCGTCTTGATGCCGAACTTGCCTTTTTTGGCCCCCACGGTGTCCATCAGAGAGAGCATTCCGGCCAGGATCGGTTCCGGAAAGTGCTTCATCAGCTCGGCATCTTTGTGGATCAGCGGCTCGCACTCGGCTCCGTTGGCGATCACGAACTCCACCTGGGCTTGCGCCTTGACGTAGGTCGGAAACCCGGCCCCGCCGGCGCCCACCACCCCGGATTCGCGCAACTGCTCCACGAGCATAAGCTAAAAGGATAGCAGTTTGCCGCATCGCTCTTTGGCATGTGCCGTGCTATAACGGACCCCGGTGAAGACGCTTTCCGCAGCCGCTCTGGCGTTGGCCGGGCTCCTGTTTTGGCCGCGGCCTTCCGAGCCTTTGACTGGATTCCCGCGCGTCTTCCTATGGGCGTGGGAGCGTCCCGAAAACCTCGAATTCCTCGACCCGCATTCCACCGGCATTGCATTTCTGGCCCGCACGGTGTGTCTCCGTGAAGGCACCGTGTCCGTCCGCCCGCGGTTGCAGCCGTTGCGCTACCCGCCCAGCGCCGTTTTGATGGCGGTAGTTCGAGTGGAACCGCGCGGCGACTCCCTGCCTCCGGTGGAAGCCGCGTCGGCTGTGATTGCCGGGGCCGCCGAGATTCCCGGCGTGCGCGCGCTGCAGGTGGATTTCGACGCCACTCTCTCGCAGCGCACCTACTACCGGAGCCTGCTGACCGATCTGCGAGCGCGCGTGCCGCAACGGATGCCGCTCTCGATGACCGCGCTGACGTCGTGGTGCGAAGCGGACACCTGGATCACCGGGCTGCCCGTCGCCGAAGCCGTCCCGATGCTCTTCCGCATGGGCCGTGGCGAGCGTCCCGCGCGGACGTTCCGGCCGGCGCTTTGCCAATCGAGCGCGGGCGTCTCGACCGATGAACCGCTGCGCGAGCCGCCCTCGGCGGCACGCCTTTACCTATTCAACCCACGTCCCTGGACCGCCGCGACCTACCTGGCGGCGCTGCGCGAGGCACGCAAATGGCACTGAGACTTTTGATTGCGATTCTGATTCTGGCTGTTCCGGCGGAACTTCCCGGCTGCGGCCCGTTCCTGCCGGAAGCCTTGTTCTACCTGGCCGGCACACCCGAGAAGCCGGCGGAATTCGCCCGCGGCCAACTCGGCATCGTGCAGCCCACCTATGAACGCTTGTACCAGGTGATCGCGTACCGCTACCTCGCGGGCGTAGGCCTGAACGATGAGGAACAACAGGCCGTCCTGCCGTCTTCTCAGCCGGTAGCTGATGCGCCCGCGCCCACCGTGCCGCCGAATCCCTGGCTGCTAGCGCGCAACGACGTGCCCGGCATCAACCCGCAGGGCGCGCTCGACCCCTATCGCCAGGTGAAAAAGGAAGGCTATTTTGATACCTACCTCAATTGCAATGACGACGCCTTCCGCACCGCCGCGTCCACGCTCAAACGGGTTCAACAGGCCGGCGCTGCCGCCGAATGGATTGCCGCACAGGACATCGTTTTTGCCGACTGCTCTAAGGGCGCGACTATTCCGCGGCCTGCTTCCGACCAGCGTCTTGCAGCAGACCGCGCCTACCAGATCGCTTCCGCCAAATTCTATTCCGAGCAGTACGACGCCGCGCGCCAGGACTTCCAAACCATCGCAGCGGACGCTTCATCCCCGTGGCACGACGTCGCGCCATATCTGGCCGCGCGTTGCCTGATCCGCTCCGGCAAGTTAGCCGATGCCGAGACCGAACTGCAAGGCATCGCGGCAGACCCGGCACTAGCGCGATGGCATGCGCCTGCCGATCGGTTGCTGGGCTATGTGCGCGCGCGTCTCCATCCGTCCGAGCGGATGCACGAGCTGGCGCTGGCGCTCGTCCGGCCGGATTCGCAATCCACCATCGGCCAGGATCTCATCGACTACCGCATGCTGTTCGACAAGAACGTCAAGCCGCAGCCCAATGACGATCTCAGTGACTGGATTCGGAGCTTCCAGGCCGGCGGCACGGGCGCGATCGAGAAATGGCGCAGCCGCCGTACGATGCCATGGCTGGTAGCCGCTCTGCAGGCATCGAAGCCCCGCGATGCTGCCACGCCCGAGCTTCTGGCCGCAGCCGGCGAAGTGAAGCTCGATTCCCCAGCCTATATCACGGTCAACTACCACCGCGTGCGGCTGATGCCGCCGGACGACGCCCGCGTGCTGGCCGACCAGCTCCTGGCGGCCAAGATGCCTACCTCCTCGCGCAACCAATTCCGCGCCGAACGCATGCGCCTGGCACGTGATTTCGAGGACTTCCTGCGATTCGCGCCGCGCCGCCCCGTGGCCGTGTCAACTGACGACGTGAGGCCCGTTGATACGAGTCTTGACTTGCTTGATAACGATTCCACGCTCCTCTTGAATCGTGACATCCCGGTGGTGCAGCTGAAACAAGCGGCCACCAGCACGCTCCTGCCGGATGTGGCACGCGAGCAACTCAAGGATGTCGTCTCCGTCCGTACGCTGCTGCTATCCGATTCGCCACGATTCGATGAAGTTTTTGAGCTGCTTAAAAACCCCGGCATGCGCCCGTACGTCGACTCCGGCTATGGCCGCTACACCAACGAGCTGGCAAAAATCGACCCCTATCGCGACAACTGGTGGTGCTCTTCGAGCGCCATCAATGTCTCGAACAATTCGATTTTACGCAAGCCCGACGACCCCGGCGCGCCCTTCCTCTCTGCCGCCGATCGCGACCAGGCCGCCGCCGAATGGAAGAAGCTGCAAGCGGTCGCCACGGCTCCCGACTGGCTCGGCGCTCAGACGCTCGCGTTCGCGCAGGCCCATCCGCAAGACCCGCGCGTTCCTGAAGCTCTCTACCTGGTGGTCCGCTCCACGCGCTATGGCTGCACCGATAATCAGACCGGCGATTTTTCGCACCGCGCCTTCGATCTGCTGCACCGCCGCTATCCCAACACCGAGTGGGCCAAGAAGACGCCGTACTGGTTCGATTAGGGGCCTTGCTACACTGGTCCTTTCCGCCCATGAAACTCAACAGCTATACCATCACCCAGGGACGGGATCGCGCCCCGGCACGCGCCATGCTCAAGGGCATTGGCTTCACCGATGAAGATCTCGCCAAGCCCATCATCGGCGTGGCCAACACCTGGATCGAAACCATGCCGTGCAACTACAACCTGCGCGAGCTGGCGGTCCACGTGAAGGAAGGCATCCGCGCGGCCGGCGGGACGCCCATGGAATTCAACACCATCGCCATTTCCGACGGCGTCACCATGGGCACCGAAGGCATGAAGACCTCGCTCGTGAGCCGCGAGGTGATCGCCGATTCCATCGAGCTGCTGGTGCGCGGCCACATGTTCGACGGCGTGGTGGCCCTGGTGGCCTGCGACAAGACCATCCCGGGCGCGGCCATGGCGATGCTGCGGCTCAACATTCCCGGCGTGATTCTGTACGGCGGGTCGATCCTGCCGGGCCGCCACGCGGGCCGCGACATCAGCATACAGGATGTGTTCGAAGCGGTGGGCGCGCACGCGCGCGGCCGCATCTCCGATGCCGAACTGCTCGACATCGAAGACCATGCCTGCCCCGGCGCGGGCGCTTGCGGCGGGCAGTTCACCGCCAACACCATGGCGACGGTGATGGAGCTCATCGGCCTCGCGCCCATGGGCACGGCCTCGGTGCCGCAAGTCGACAAGCGCAAAGAAGCCGTCGCGGCGCGCTGCGGCCGCATCATCATGGACGCCGTGCGCGGCAACCTGCGGGCGCGCGACATCTGCACCCGAAAAGCCTTCGACAACGCCATTGCCGGTGTGGCCGCGAGCGGCGGTTCCACCAACGCGGTGCTGCACCTGCTCGCCATGGCGCGCGAAGCCGAAGTGCCGCTCTCCATCGACGATTTCGACGTCATCTGCGCGCGCACGCCGGTGTTCGTCGATATCAAACCCGCGGGCCGCTACATGGCGGCCGACGTCGATACCGCGGGCGGCATTCCGGTGATCGCGAAGCGGCTGCTGGAAGGCAAGTTCGCCGATGGCTCCGCCATGACGGTGACCGGCCGCACGTTTGGCGAGGAGGCCGCGGATGCGCGTGAGACGCCGGGGCAGGACGTGATCCTGCCGCTAAACAAGGTGCTGAAGCCGCGCGGCGGCATCGCCATTCTGCGCGGCAGCCTGGCGCCGGAGGGCTGCGTGATCAAGTTGGCCGGCCACGAGAGGAAACTCCATCACGGCCCCGCGCGCGTGTTTGAGCGCGAGGAAGACGCCATGCAGGCCGTCATCGAGGCCAAGATCAACGCCGGCGATGTGGTGGTGATTCGCTATGAAGGGCCGCGCGGCGGTCCGGGCATGCGCGAGATGTTGGGTGTGACCGGCGCCATCGTGGGCGCGGGCCTTTCCGACAGCGTGGCGCTGGTGACGGACGGCCGCTTCAGCGGCGCGACGCACGGCTTCATGATTGCGCATGTGGCTCCCGAAGCCTTCAACGGCGGGCCGATCGCGGTGGTGCGGGAAGGCGACTCGATCACGGTGGACGCCGACCGCGGCGTGATCGATCTGGACATTACACCGCAGGAAATGGCCGCACGCCTCGCAGCGTGGAAGCAGCCGGCGTTGCGCTATACCACCGGCGTGTTCGCGAAATACTGCGCGCTCGTGGCGTCGGCGTCGGAAGGCGCGGTGACTAGGCCGAAACAGAATTAGCCCGGTTGGTGCTCGCTGGCCTCGATGGTGTTCACTTAAGTGGGACGATCGCCTTTTGTCGTCTGTCATTTCTCACCTGATCCGGCCGCTTCACAGAGACAAACCGATCGTCCGTCCCACACGCTCCCGAGATCGCCGTTTGGAGGCAGCAGAGGCGCCACTCCACGGCTTAAGTGAACAGTATTGTTACTAGCCTATCCTCCGCGTCCTTGCGTGTCCGTGGTTCATCCACACCACCCATCAAACAATCAGCATGCAGTCGCCGTAAGAATAGAAGCGATACCGTTCTTCCACCGCGTGCCGGTATGCCGCCAGCGCCAGTTCGGTGCCGGCGAAGGCGCAGACCAGCAGGAGCAGGCTGGTGCGCGGCAGGTGGAAGTTGGTCAACAGAGCCCCGGCCGCGCGGAATTCATATCCAGGGTAAATGAAGATATCGGTCTCGCCGCTTGCCGCGCCGGCGGCGAGCGCGCTCTCGATGGTGCGGACGCTGGTGGTTCCCACCGCGACCAGCCGGCCGGCACCGCGCATCAGAGCGGCATTCGCTTCGCTTATGCAATACCTCTCCGTGTGCAGACGGCCGTCTTCTACGCGCTCGGTATGCAGCGGCTGAAACGTGCCCAGCCCGACATGCAGCGTGACGTAGGCCACTGTGGCGCCGCGCGCCCGGCAGGCGTCGAGGATCTCATGCGTGAAATGCAACCCGGCGGTGGGCGCGGCCACGGAGCCTTTCTCGCGCGCGAAAACGGTCTGGTATCTTTCGCGATCGGCCGCCGCGTCGGGCCGCTTGATGTAAGGCGGCAGCGGGACGTGTCCGATCTTCTCGAACTCCGCGAACAGGTCGGACGAACCCGCGAAGCGGATGGTGCGCTGGCCGAATTCGCCGCGCGCGACGATCTCGGCTTCCAGGTCCGGTGTAAAGCGGATGTGTTCGCCCACCGGCAATTTGCGGCCGGGCCGCACCAGCGCCTCCCAATCGCGGCCATCGGCGCTCACGGCGCGCAGCAGGAAAACTTCCACGTCGCCGCTCAGGAATTCCCGCCGCTTCGGGTTGTTCTTTCCCACCGGCAGTGCGTGCAGCCCCGCGCGATGCCCGAAGAGCCGCGCCGGGAAGACGCGCGAATCGTTCAGCACCAGGCAATCGCCGGGGTGGATGAACTCGGGAAAGTCGCGAAACAGGCGATCTTCCCAGCGCCCGGTGCGTCGGTCCACCACCAACATGCGGCCGCCCGCGCGGTCGCCCGGCGGCGCCTGGGCGATCAACTCTTCGGGCAGTTGGTAGTCGAAGTCCGCCAGATCCATTTAGCCGCTTTTCTCACGGACGTTCGGTGGTGATACCGTGGCGCACGCACTCCTGCGTGCCGCGTCGGCGCTCGTGCCGACGCCCGGTCCCGACATGTTGTCCGTACCCACCAGGGTTCCGAGACGAGTCTCGACACGGCACGCACCAGTGCGTGCGCCACAGCATCTGGCCCCGCGTGAGAAATGCAGGTCAGATTCTTTGCCGGTCCTTCCTGCACGAAACCACTTCAACAATTGACCCGGTCTTGACATGCAAAGGTACCCACCGCCGCCGAGCTTCTGACTCCTGATTCCTTACTTCCAAATCCCGCAGGGATTTCAAGGGCGAAGCCCTTGCCTAAACTTCACTGTAACGAAAACAATTCCCCCTGCTCCTGGCCTTCCCACAGTTCGGGCCGGTATTCGATCCAGCCGGAGGCCAGGCCGTAGCGGTCGCGGATGCGGTCGAGGCGCGCGGCCAGCGCTTCTTTGTAGGCACGGCCGAGGTGGACGCGGCCTGCATACATGGCCCGATACCGTGGAGCGAGGTCCGGAAACTCGCGATCCAGGAACGGCAGGAAGACCTTGCGCGCCGCCGCGCCCAGGAAGAGCGGGCCGCCGCCGAACGTCATGGCGCCGGCCTGGCGCGCGGCGTAGGCCAGCCGGTCGAGCGATTTTTCGCCATCGGTGAGCCCCGGTATGACGGGGTTGGGAAGCACTCCGACGCAAATCCCGGCGGCGCTCAATTTGCGCGCCGCGGCCAGCCGCAGTTCCGGAAGAGGCGCCAGCGGCGAGAGCAGGCGCGCCAGTTTTTCGTCGAGTGTGGTGATGGTGAAATGAACGGCCAGCACGTTGGTGCGCGCAATCTCGCGGAGCAGGTCGAGATCGCGCACCACCAGGTCGCTCTTGGTGGTGATGCCCACGTGGCAGCCCCGTTCGCGCGCGAAGACTTCCAGGATGGCGCGGGTGCGGCGATAGCGGCGCTCGGCGGGCTGATACGGATCGGTGGCGGTTCCGATGGCGATGTGGTCCTCGCGATCGATGCGGCCCAGTTCCTGACGCAACAGGTGTGCGGTGCCCGATTTGGCATAGATCTTGTCTTCGAAATCCTCCGGCTTCATCTCCATGAATTCGTGGGTGTAGCGCGCGAAGCAATACTTGCAGCCGAACTCGCAGCCGCGGTAGGGGTTGATGGTCCATCGGAACGGCATCCCCGGGCGGGTGCGGTTGAGGATGCTGCGCGTGGGGATCTCGAAGTATTGAACCTGGCGTTTGGCTTCGAGCAGTTCGCTCTGGGAAGCCAGTCGAGCGATGCCTACCAGTGCCATACTTCATTTTCGCTTTTTATTCGCCTTTTGGCAAGGGGAATTGCGGGTACGCTAAGCTTTTAGTAACTGGTTTTGTTTCTTTGGTTTGCTGGGATGACGATCAGCCCTGCTCCCAGCGCCACACAGGCATGCCGTCCTCTTCCTCTTCGGCGGCGAGCTTCATCCCGATTTTTTCCAGAATCCGCGTGGAGGCATTCCGCTCCGCGGCGGTGTGCGCGATCACCGCGGTGACGCCGGGTAGAGCCGTGGCACGCTCCACCAGGAAGCGCGCCATCTCGGTTCCAATTCCGCGCCCTTCAAAACCCGGGAAGGAAAAGTAAGCGATCTCCACCACTCCATCCACCGGCGGGCCTTTCAGGCTGCACGTGCCCACGAGTTGCCGGGTGGCTTCTTCCACCACCAGGTATCCGAACCACTCGGGCGCGGTCTCGTAGGGAAAACTCTTCATGAACGTGAGGCTCTGCTGCGCGACGGGCTGCGCGACTTCGTGAAGGCGGATGTCATATTCCTCGGCAAACTGCTGTGGATCGGATGCCAGGCGCCGCAGCAGCTTCCGCGTGGCGGGGATGAATTCCAGGACGCCCAAGTATCACCTCTCGTTGACTTGCATCGAGTATACAGTTGCGGGGGTGGGAGCCTGTAGGGCCATGATTTTGAGGTGCAGGAAAGGCCGGACCAGGGGGTCCGGCGCCGGCGAGGGCGCCCGCCCCACTATGTTTCCACCATTCTGAGGCGCAGGTCACGGAGATTTCGCAGCAGAATGTGAGGTTCCTCGCGAATCAGATCCTCGACCGGTGTAATTCCGGTGCGCACGGCGATGGACCGGATGGAATTCTGGCGCGCCGCCAGGATGTCGGAAGTGGCGTCGCCGATCAATGAAATGGGGGTGTCCGCGTCGATCCAGCGGTGGCGGCGCGCTTCGGCGATGGCCAGCGCCACCAGGCTGCCGCGCGTCTTGGCCATTTCGCCGAACGCGCCGTATCGGAAATAATCGCGAAGTCCGGCTCTCTCGAGTTTGCGCCAGCCGATGCGCGTGAGGTTGCCCGTGACCAGGGCGAGCAGGACATCGCGGCGGGCCAGGCGCCCCAGCACGGGCTCGACGCCGGGACAGTGTTTGTGGCGGAGGTCCGGGCAGACGCGCAGGTAATAGCGCTCGGCGGCGCTGAGGATTTCGGGCATGGCGGCGCGGATGAACTGGGGCGCGGCGCCGGCGCGGCGCATCATTTCGTGAAGGATCACGGGATCGAGCATGCCCTGCACCGGGATGCCTTCCGTGGAAGTGTCGAGGCCGGTGACGCGGCGGATGCCCTCCACCAGGGCTTCGCGGTGATGGGGCCCGGCACGGCGGGTCAGCGTGCCGTCGATATCGAAGAGAACCAGAGCGCGGTGGATCAAACTGCAATCATACGCCGCTACAATGGGGATGTGCAGCAAGCTAAATTCCGCATCGGCCTGATCCAGATGGCCTGCGCGAAAGATCCCAACCAGAATCTGGCGAAGGCCGAGTGGCGCATCCGCGAGGCGGCCGGCCAGGGGGCGCAGATCGTTTGCGTGCAGGAATTGTTCCGCAGCGAGTACTTCTGCCGCGAAGAGAATGCCGGTAACTTCGATCTGGCGGAGCCGGTGCCGGGACCGACCAGCGTAAGCCTCGGCAAACTGGCGGGCGAACTGGGAGTGACCATCATCGGCTCCGTTTTCGAACGCCGCGCGGCGGGCGTTTACCACAACACCGCGCTGGTGACGGATGCGGACGGCGCTCTGGTCGGAACCTATCGCAAGATGCACGTTCCGGACGACCCGCTGTATTACGAGAAGTACTATTTCACTCCGGGCGACCTGGGATTCCGCGCCTTCGATACGCGTTACGCGCGCGTGGCGCCGCTGGTCTGCTGGGACCAGTGGTATCCGGAAGCGGCGCGGTTGGCGGCGCTCGACGGTGCGCAAATCATCTTCTATCCCACCGCCATCGGCTGGCATCCGGCGGAGAAACAGCAGTCCGGGAAGGCGCAGCACGATGCGTGGCGCACCATCCAACGGGCGCACGCCATTGCCAACGGAGTCTACGTGGCGGTGGTGAATCGCGTGGGCTACGAGGGCCCGGCCGAAAAAGGCATCGAATTCTGGGGCGGCTCGTTCGTGTGCGATCCCTTCGGCGAAGTGCTGGCGGAGGCGTCGCACAGCCTGGAGGAAACGCTGATCGTGGAGTGCGACCCGCGCCGCATCGAAGAAGCGCGGCGCAACTGGCCGTTCCTGCGCGACCGGCGGATCGACGCTTACGGCGGCATCCTGAACCGGGTGATCGATTGAAGCCGGACCACACACCGCGGCAACTGGGCTTCCGCATGCCGGCCGAATGGGAGCCGCATGAAGCCACCTGGATTGCCTGGCCGCACAACCGCACCGACTGGCCGGGGCGGTTCGCGCCCATCCCGTGGGTGTATGGCGAAATCGTGCGCAAGCTGAGCCGCGTGGAGCGCGTGCGGATTCTGGTGGAGGGCCGCGCGGCCCAAGAGCAGGCGCGCCGCGTGCTGCGCAACGTGGGCGCGGAAGAGAGCGCGGTGGAGTTTTTCGCGTGCCCCACCAACCGCGCATGGACGCGCGACTACGGGCCCATCTTTGTGAGGAACCGCCGCGGCGAGACGGCGCTGACCGCGTGGCGCTTCAACGCCTGGGCCAGGTACGACGACTGGCAAAAGGACTCGAATGTTCCGGCCTACGTGGCGAAGCGACTGAAGCTGCCGCTGTTCGCTTCTCAGATGGTGCTCGAAGGCGGCAGCATCGACGTCAACGGCGCGGGCCTGCTGCTCACCACCGAAGAGTGCCTGCTGAGCGGCGTGCAAGCCCGCAATCCCGGCATGAGCCGCGCGGAAATCGAGCGCCGGCTGCGCGACTATCTCGGCATCACCCGCGTGATCTGGCTGCGCAACGGGATTGCGGGCGACGATACACACGGCCACGTGGACGATCTGGCGCGCTTCGTGGCGGCGGATACGGTGGTGGCGGCGGCGGAACCGGACCGGTCGGATGCCAACTACGAGCCGTCGCGCCAGAACCAGGCGCTGCTGCGCGCGGCGGGCTTGCGGGTGGTGAAACTGCCGATGCCGCGTCCGCTGGTTTTTGCTGGACAGCGCCTGCCGGCGAGCTACGCCAATTTTTATATCGCCAACGGGCTGGTGCTGGCGCCGACTTTCAACGATCCCAACGACCGGGTGGCGCTCAACACGCTGGCGCGCGTCTTCCCGGACCGCGAAGTGGTGGGCATCAACTGCACCGAGCTGATCTGGGGGCTGGGCGCGCTGCACTGCATGACGCAACAACAACCGAAGTAAGGAAACTCATCAATCGCCGCCTCTTTGCCTTCGCTCCAGGTACCACGGAACGTCAACTATCACGATGCGGCCGTTTCCCTTCATCATCAGCAGCGCCTTCAGTAAGGCGGCGCGCTGGTTGTGGAGCATGTAATGATACCAGCGGCTCTCCACCAGTTCCGGAATGACCACCGCCACAATCCTTCCGGGATTCTGGCGCTCCAGATCCAGGATGAATGTCAGGATGGGCGTGACCACGAAACGGTAGGGAGACTCGATCACCGCAAGCACCGGCTCCTGGAGGCCCGATTCACGCGCCGGACGCGCCACGTGGTCTTGCCACTCTTTCACCAACCGGTCGCTTTCCTCGCACTCGATGTGCACGGTGCGCACGTCCGTGGAGATATTCAGAGCGAATCGCAAGGCCTGGGCCGCGATGAGGCTCCAGCGCTGCACCGGCAGCACCACCAGCGGCGGATTCGGCTTCCCGGGACTGAACTCGAGCGGTGCGGCAATCTCCTGGGCAACCGACTCATAGTGCCGCCGGACGGCCACCATCGCCGCCAGCAGCAGCGGAACCAGGATGACGGTGATCCACGCGCCTTCCATGAATTTCGCGCCGAGGACTACCACCACGGTGATGCCCGTAGCGGTTGCCCCCACGGCATTCACCACCATGCTGTTGCGCGCGTGCCGGCCTCCGGTGCGCTTCCAATGCATCACCATTCCGGCCTGCGAGAGCGTGAAAGCCAGAAATGCGCCGATGGCGAACAGCGGAATCAGCCGGTCCGTGACGCCTCCGAAGACGATGAGCAGGATGCCGGAGATCACCGCCAGCACAATGATGCCCTCGGAATAGACCAAGCGCCGCCCGCGCGCGCCGAACGAATTGGGAAGATAACCGGTTTCGGCGATGACGCGGCAGAGCCTCGGGAAACCCGAAAAAGAAGTATTCGCGGAGAAGACCAGCACCAGCACTACCGAGGAAATGGCCACGTAGTAGAACGCGCCTCTGCCGGCGATGGCGCCGAGCAGTTGCGACAACATGCTTTGGTATCCGGGGCTGCCGGGGTCGGTGGCGCCGATATGGTAAGCCTGCCCCAGCCAGGCGATGCCGCCCAGCAGCGCAATCAGGATGGCGATGATGATCCCGAGCGTGCGCTGCGCCGCTTGGACCACCGGCTCGCGGAAAGCCGTGACGCCGTTGCTTACGGCTTCCACACCGGTCATGGCCGCGCATCCGCTGGAGAAGGCCTTCAACAGCAGCCACCATCCGACCGCGGCGATTTGCGGTGGAAAGGCCGGCGGCGCGACCTCCGGCGCGGGCGCGCCACCGGCCGCCAGCGTCTTGAAGCTGCCGATGCCGATGGCCAGCAGCAGCGAAGCCACAAACAGATATGTGGGCGCCATGAAGATCAGTCCGGCTTCGCGCAGGCCGCGGAGGTTGATCAGCGTGATCGCCGCCAGAATTCCGAGGCAGAGCAACAGGGTGTGCGGCTGGAGCGAAGGCGCTGCCGAAACCAGCGCGCCTACGCCGGCGGAGATGCCGACCGCCACGTTCAAGATGTAGTCGATCATCAGGGCGGACCCGGCCAGCAAGCCCGCGGAACTTCCCAGGTTCTGGCGCGCCACGGTATACGACCCGCCACCGCCCGGATAGGCCGCTATCGTCTGGCGGTATGAGAAGAACACGATGGTCAGCAGCGCGATGATGCAGAGGCTGATGGGGACAAGGTACTGATTGCCGAGCGCGCCGAGCGGCCGCATCACGGTCAATGCAGCTTCCGGGCCGTAGGCCGCCGAGCTTAAGGCGTCCAGCCCGAAAATGGCGATGCCCGCCAGCACCGCGATCCTCTGGCCCTGCTCTTCACGGGATGAGAGCGGGCGGCCCAGCAGGAAATCGAGAATCGACATGGATTCTCAGTGTACCGTGGTGGGACCTCAGACAGAGCCGCGACCGTGAGGGAGCGCTGGAATGGGCATCAAGCGCTCCCTCACGGTCGCGGCTCGGATTGGTTCACCCCGCTTACTTGCCGGTCAGTTCGTTCACCAGGCTTTTGGCATTGTAGAGCTTGCCCAGAGCCTCGGTCATGGCGGCGGTGTGGACGGCCACAGCGCGGTTGGTGGACCCGTCGTAGACGAAATCGCCCACCAGGGATTCGATGTTGCCGTCGAAGATCACGCCGACGATCTCACCCTTCGCATTGATCACCGGCGATCCGGAATTGCCGCCGATGATGTCGTTGGTGGTGACGAAATTGAGCGGCGTGGCCAGGTTGAGTTTGTCACGGCCTTCCTGGTAGCGCGAGGGCAGGTAGAACGGTCCCTCATAATTAAAGCCGGCGGCGCGGTCGTATAAGCCGAACAGAGTGGTCTTGGCCGGCGCCTTGGTGCCGTTCATGGGATAGCCCTGCACCTGGCCGTAGGAAAGGCGGAGGGTGAAGGTGGCGTCGGGATAGGTGGTCTTGCCGTATGCGGCGAAGCGCGCTTTGCCGAGTTGTTCGCCGGCGCGCTGCTCCACGCTTTGCACGTGGTCCTCGAACCACTTGATGAGCTCGCGGCGCAGCGGATCGAGGCGGCGCGCCAGCGCGACCATGGGATCGGCGGAAGCGGCCAGGGCGGATTCCCCGCCATCCACCAGCTTGTGCCGCACCGCGGGGTCGGACAGCGTGGTGCCGTTGACCAGGTCGGTCGCGGCCCGCTGGGGCGAGCGGCCGTCCAGCACGGTCTTCACAAAAGCGTCATCGGGGCCGAGTTCGGCCAATGCCAGTTCAAGCGAGCCGGCGAGGCGCGCGATCTCCATGGCCGGATAAATCGGGGCCGGAGAATACAGGCGTAAGCGCGTGGATTCGAGCTGCGAGTCGTGATAGCCGGCCAGGCGTTCGCCATCGGGCTTCTTGATCTCGGCGACATACTGCACGATGGTGGTGGAGAGCGTGGCGAGCCCGGAATCGAGCGAGCGCAACAGACGTTGCCTGGTGCGCGGGGCAGCGGCCTTTTCGGCGGCCGCGATCGCATCCCAGGCGCCGCCGTATGCGGCCTTCCATTGCGGATTGGCCATCACCTTGTCGCGGAAATCGGCTTCGTCCTTCTGCTTGGCGGCCATCACGCCGGGATCCTGCAGACCGCGCAACCGGCCCTCATCCGCTTTGAGGCTGTTGGCGAGGCTGAAAATGGTGGAACCGGCCTGGCGCGCCTGCTCGTCGCCGAGCGCAGAGTAGCGTTCGAGCACCGCGATGCGGTTCTTGAGGTTCTTGATGGTGAGGGGCATCGAGAGATCGCGGACAGCTTCGAGCTGCGCGACCGTGTCGAGACGCGCCGTGGAACCGGGGTGCCCCACCACGAAAACCAGCTCGCTATCGGCCGCGCCGGCGGGATTCCACTGCAAGTAATCCTTGCTCTCGATGGGCTTGCCGTCCTGGTAGACGCGGAACAGGGCCATATCGAGGTCGTAGCGCGGATAGGTGAAGTTGTCGGGGTCGCCGCCGAAAAACGCGATCTGCTGCTCGGGCGCGAAGACCAGGCGCACATCGGTGTACTTCTGGTAGCGGTAGAGCCAGTATTCGCCGCCGTTGTAGAGCGTGACGATGTCCGAGCGGAAGCCGGTCTTCTGCTGGCTCTCGCGCTCGATTTCAGCAATCACGGCGCGGCGGGCGGCGAATTCTTCTTCGGGCCGGGCGGCCTTCTTGACCGCGGCGGCCACGCGCTCGGTGACGTTCTCGAACGAGACCAGCACGTTGACTTCGAGATCCGGCGACTTCATTTCCTGATCGGGCGTGGCGGCGTAAAAGCCGTTCTTGAGGTAGTCGTGCTGGGCGGTGGAGTTCTTTTGCAACTGGCCACGGGCCACGTGATGATTGGTGAGCAGCAGGCCGTGGGCGCTGACGAAAGAGCCGGAACCGCCGTCGTTCAGCCGCACCGAGGAGAGGCGGATGTGGTCCAGCCACTGCTGGGTGGGCGTAAAGTGGTACTTCTCCTGCAACTGCTTGAGCGGCGGATTGTCGAAGGTCCACATGCCTTCGTCGGAGCGCACGGGCACGCTGAACAGCAGGGCGGCGCACGAAGAGATAACCAGAGTACGGAAGACTTGCGGGCGAATATTCATAAAAAGAGACCTCCAGGGCTGAATCTCCAAGACTGAATCCATAGCTTAGCGCGCTTCGCGGCGGCTATGTGGTCAGCAGGGGAGCGCGGTCGTCACGCGGCTTTGGGCCGGCTCTCGCGAACTTCCACGATCACCGACGTGGTGATGGGCAGATGAGCCGGGTGGCCGAATTCCAGGCACATGCCGCGGCCGATATAGCGCTCCTTGAGCATGGAACCGCCCCACGTGGAGCCGTGGATGTTCACCAGCACGGGTTCCGGGCAGAAGACCGGGTGGCCGGAAATCAGCGCCTGGCCCGAGCCGCGGTACTGAATCGTGTAAGCGCGGTTCCGGGTGCGAACTTCGAGAACCGTGCCGGGAGTGAGATCGCGGAGATGCACGCCCCCTTCGATCTCGGATTGCACGATGCGGCCGTTGACGGCGTCGCTCAGATGCGGGCTTGGGATGAATACGGCCGTATTGAAAGCCGAGGTCCTGTCGCGCATGGCTCTACGCTCATTTTGCCACAGGAGGCGGCGAATCCGGAACAGGTTTCGGCGGCCATTATGCGGGTAGGGTACCGGTTGTGTGCGGGGAACACCTTAACGCTGAGGAATCCTTGTCCGATCGATGCGAGGGCGCCGGACCGCTCGCTTGGGGCCCGCACGCCGGGCGGAATTCGTCCAGACCGAGGTTGCAGATTCAACGTTTCGACCATGTGCGCCGTCTCATATTGCGTGCGTATCGGTATTCTAGCCCTGGTCGGCTTGCTCCTATCGGTTCCGGGTTCGTCCTTCGGCCAGGCGACCGGCGAGGATGCCGGCCCCACTTTCGAAGTGGCATCGATAAGGCTCAACAGTATTAGCGACTTTCTCGCTTCGGGCTCGATGCGCCCCCGCTTTCGCGGGGGCCCAGGGACAAGCGATCCAGGCCGGCTCCGTGTCGCGCCGACAGGCCTGCGCACCCTGATCGAATGGGCGTGGAACGTCCAGGATTTTGCGCTTGCGACCCCACGCGGCGTCGAGGACGTCATCTATAGCATCGACGCGGTCGTGCCGCCGAACACCAGCAGGCAAGACTGCTACCGGATGCTCCAGCATCTCCTCATCGAGCGGCTTAAGCTGGAAGTCCACCACGAGGCCCGCATGGGCACAATCTACGAACTGGTGGTCGCGAAGGACGGCTCAAAGCTGCGGGATGCCGAACCCCCTCCGGCCGGCGAACCAGTCGCCGTGGAACCATCGATGCGCCCGAA
>Ga0187884_10001566_pt1 | contig 20543 bp, 16 predicted proteins | sample June2016WEW_20_4_FD_132983 | JGI IMG/M metagenome (GOLD analysis project Ga0187884, IMG submission 132983) | Peatland microbial communities from SPRUCE experiment site at the Marcell Experimental Forest, Minnesota, USA - June2016WEW_20_40 | ecosystem: Environmental > Terrestrial > Soil >...
GACGCCGAAAACACCATCACCAGCCCCACAAATACCAATAGCATCGTGACGGTAAACAGCCAGCGATCCACACTCACCCGCTTTGCCATGGAAACTCATTTCACCACGGAGTCACGGAGACGCGCAGACCGAATTGCTGATTCAGAATTTTGACTGTTGATTGTCTTGGTTCAACCGGATATTCAGACAGCGTTGTCATCAGACAAGCATTGTCATCCTGAGCGTAGCAAATGTTTCGCGAAGGCGAAGCATTTGCGAAGTCGAAGGACCCCTTGTACTACCGTGCGACCGGCGGCCCCAAAAGGAGTTTCTATCACCGCGGTTTTACGGTCTGCTCGCGAGTGCGTAAAGGCACTTCACACCAACCCCCGCACGATCTCCTTGAACACCTTGCCCCGATGCTCGTAGCTCTTGAACTGATCGAAGCTTGCGCAAGCCGGAGCCAGCAACACCACATCCCCCGGCTGCGCCACGGCATTCGCCTTGCGCAGGGCATTCTCCAAAGTCTCCGCATGCACCACTTCGACACCCTGAATCTGCGACTCAATCTTCGCCGCCGCCGCACCGATCGTGTACACGCGCTTCACCCGCTGCCGCAGCAGATCGTTCAGCACGGAGTAGTCGCTGCCCTTGTCCTTGCCGCCGAGAATGAGGTGTATGTTCGCCGGAAACGACTCCAGCGCCTTGATGGTCGCGTCCACATTCGTGGCCTTCGAGTCGTTGTAATAATCCACGCCGCGAATCGTCGCCACATACTCCAGCCGGTGCTCCACTGCCTTAAAGTTCCGCACCGCCTGCCGGATCTTCTCCGGCGCGCATCCCATCAGCGCGCTCGCGCACACCGCCGCCAGCACGTTCTCCAGATTGTGCGCCCCCTTCAGCGGAATCTCGGAAACCTGCATGATCTCGCGCTGTCCTGCGCTATCGCGAAATAAAATGTTGCCGTCCCGCACCCACGCTCCCTGTTTCACTTCCTTTTGCCGGCTGAACCAGAAGATTTGCGCCTGCGCCCGCGCCGCCATCGTCACGCAAGTCGGATCATCTTCATTCAGCACGGCGAAGTCGTCGCTCCGCTGGTTTTCAAAGATGCGCGCCTTCGCATCCACGTAAACCTCCAGCGTCCGATGCCGGTCCAGATGATCGGGCGTCACATTCAACACCACCGCAATCTTGGGACGGAACGTCTGAATGGTCTCCAGCTGAAAGCTCGACACTTCGAGCACAATCAACGTGTCGTGCTTGGCCCGGTCCGCCAGCGAAATCGCCGGAGTGCCAATATTTCCGCCGACCGGCGTCGAAAGCCCGCCCGCCGTCAGAATCTCGGCCGTCAAAGTTGTCGTGGTCGTCTTTCCGTTGGATCCCGTAATCGCCACAATCGGCCCCGGCAAAAACTGCGCCGCCAGCTCAATCTCGCCAATCACAGCTTCGCCCAACGATCGCGCCTGCACCAGCGGCGCCGCATCCACCGGAACCCCCGGACTCACCACGATCAAATCCTGCCCGCGAAACGTGCGCTCCCCGTGCCCGCCCGTCTCAACCGTAATCCCATGATCGAGCAGCACCGGAATTTCGTTGTGCAACTCGTCTCCACTCTTCGTGTCGGACACGGCAACACGCGCCCCATGCGCCTTCAAGAACAGCGCCGAAGCCACTCCCGACTTGCCGAGTCCAACCACCAGCACGCGTTTGTCTTTGAGTTCCATCCAGTTCATTTCACCACGGAGTCACAGAGAAAAAGAGAAAGCCGATACCTTAGTCTTTCAAAACCGCCAAGATTGTTCTTTGCCGTCAGCCTTCGGAAGACTATTTTCCTTCGCTTTTCTCCGTGTCTCCGTGCCTCTGTGGTGGATCCCTTCTTAACCTCAGCTTCAACCACGGAGCCACGGAGTCACAGAGAAAACCAATACCATGCCTTAGTCTTTCAAGAACGCCGAGATTGTTCTTCGCCGTTAGCCCTCGGAAGATTTTTCTTCCTTCGCTTTTCTCCGTGTCTCCGTGCCTCTGTGGTGAAATCGTTTCTTACCTCAGCTTCAGCCACGGAGACACAGAAAAAACCAATACCATGTCTTAGTCTTTCAAAACCGCCAAGATTGTTCTTTGCCGTCAGCCCTCGGAAGACTATTTTCCTTCGCTTTTCTCCGTGTCTCTGTGGCTCTGTGGTGAAATCGTTTCTTACCTCAGCTTCAGCGTCGTCAGCGCGAACAGAGCGAACACCAGCGACGCAATCCAGAACCGCACAATAATTTTCGACTCCGACCATCCCATCAATTCAAAATGGTGATGAATCGGCGCCATCTTGAAAATTCGCTTCTTCCGCAGCTTATACGATCCCACCTGCAGAATCACCGACATCGCCTCGATCACAAACACTCCGCCAATAAACGGCAGCAACAGTTCCTGCTTGATGATCACCGCAACCGTCCCGATCGCCCCGCCCAGCGCCAGCGATCCCACATCGCCCATGAACACTTCCGCCGGGTGCGCGTTGTACCACAAGAATCCAATCGACGATCCCACCATCGCTCCGCAATAAATCGTCAGTTCGCCCACCTGTGGCATCTTTGGAATTTCCAAATAAGTCGCGAAGGTCGCGTGCCCGCTCACATACGTGAGCACCGTCAGCGCCCCCGCGGCAATCACGGTGCACCCAATCGCCAGCCCATCCAGCCCATCGGTAAGATTCACCGCGTTGCTCGATCCCACGATGACCAGCGCCACAAACGCGATAAACGGCAAGAACGCCAGCGGCCACAAATGCGGATATCGTTCCAGATTCTGCACCACCAGGTCGGGATGAAACTGTTTGAGGAACGGTACAATCAGCTTGGTCGAATACATTCCGTAGGTCTGCATCGCAATCAGCATCACTGCAATGATGACGCTGGTAGCGATCTGCAGGCCCAACTTGGCTTTCCCAGTCAGCCCTAAATTCCGGCGATGCGCGACCTTGGTGTAATCGTCCGTGAAGCCGATCGCCGCAAATGCGCAAGTGGCAAACACAGTAATCCACACAAAACGATTGCTCAGGTCCGCCCACAGCAGCGTCGGCACCACAATCGCAATCGCGATCAGCAGTCCGCCCATGGTCGGCGTTCCGGCTTTTTTCTGATGCGCCTTCGGCCCTTCTTCGCGAATGTATTGTCCAATCTGGAATTCGCGCAGCCGGTTGATCACCAGCGGACCTACGATGAGCGCGGTAAACAGCGCGGTAAGACTGGCAAACGCAGTGCGGAAGGTCAGATAGCGGAAGATGCGGAAGGGCGGAAAATAATGTTGCAGCTTCACGAACAGCAGCCAGTAGAGCAATCAGCCTCCGTCCCGCTCCAAAATGTCTTGCCGCTTCAACTTCCTTCCACCACGGAGACACAGAGTCACGGAAAAAACTAAACCTGATAACCCGCTCTGTCCGGAAGATTCCTGGAATCCTCCCGCCCCTGGGAGCCAGTGACTTTGCCCTTCCTCGGTGTCTCCGTGCCTCCGTGGTGAAACATGATCAATTCTTTCCACCGCGCCGGGCCTTCCAGCTCTCCAGCGCCTTCTCCAGCTTCACACCTCGCGAAGCCTTCAATAAAATCACATCTCCATCGCGCGCCTCGCGCGCCAGCCACTCACCGGCCTCTTCCGACGACGCCACAAACTCTGCGTGGATTCCCTCCCGCTTCGCGACCTCGACCATACTCTGCGCCAGTCCACGCACGCCCACCAGTACATCGATCTTCTTCTCAGCAATATGTTTTCCTGCCTGCCGGTGCAATTCCTCGCCACTCGGACCAAGTTCGAGCATCTCTCCCGCCACCACGATCCGTCGCTTCGCCGCCATCGTGGCCAGCGCATCCACCATCGCCTCCAGCGCCTTCGGATTCGAATTGTAACAATCGTTGATCACCGTGATGTTACCCAGTTGGAGAACCTGCCCGCGCTTCTCCGCTGGCTCCAGCGTCGACAGCGCCGCGATCGCCTCCGATGGTTTCATCCCGCGTTCCAATCCCACGGCCACAGCCGCCAGCGCATTCCGCACATTGTGCTCGCCCACTAACGGCAACCGGGCACCTTCGCGCACGCCTCCAACCACCACCTCGAACTCCGTGCCCTCGGTTCCCCTCGACTGAATCTTTTCCGCGCGCACATCGGCCGTGGCCCGCATGCCGTACATCACAACTTTTCCCTTGAAGCCGCGTCCAAACTGCGAGACATACTCATCATCCGCATTCAACACTGCCGTTCCGTTCGCCGGCAACGACTCAATCAGTTCATATTTCGCTCGCGCAATCCCCGCCAGCGAATCAAAAAACTCCAGATGCACCGCCGCCACATTCGTCACCACGCCAATCTCCGGCTGCGCGATCTTCGCCAGCGCCCGGATTTCCCCCGCATGCGACATCCCCATCTCGATCACCGCCACGTCATAATCGGGTTCCAGTTTCAGCAGCATCAGCGGCAAGCCAAAATGATTATTGAAGTTCCCTTCCGACTTCAGCACCCGAAACCGCGCGTTCAGAACATGCGCGATCGCTTCCTTCGTGGTCGTCTTGCCCGCCGAACCGGTGACCGCGATCAGCGGCTTGCCCCACAACTTCCGCACCGCTGTCGCCAGCGTTTGCAGCGCGGCCAGCGTGTCCTCCACCGCCAGCAACTGTGTCTTGCTCGCATACCGCCCGACCTGATCCTTGCGCACCACTGCCGCAGCCGCGCCTTTTTCCAGCGCCTGCTCAACGTAGTCATGCCCATCCAGCCGCTCGCCCTTCACCGCAAAGAAAAGTTGACCTGCTCCCACCGTCCGCGAATCGATCGAGTACCCACGCACGGTTTCTTCCGCCGCAAACTCCCCTGCCGCGGAAATAAACTCCGCAACTTTGCCCAGCGTCAGCCTCATCCCTTCGCTCCGGCCCGAGCGGCTTCGCACTCATATCCCAAGGCTCGCAGCGCCTCGCGTGCCACTTCCAGGTCATCAAATGGAGCCGCACCCTCCCGCGTCACCTGCACCTTCTCATGCCCTTTTCCCGCCAGCAGCACAATGTCTCCCGGCCGCGCTTCGCGAATCGCCAGCGCAATCGCCTTCCGCCGGTCCGCCTCCACGCTATATTTCACCCCAGTTTTCTGCAGACCCACCACCGCATCGTTAATGATCGCCAGCGGATCCTCACTCCGAGGATTGTCTGACGTCAGCACCACAAAATCACTTCCCCGCCCCGCCGCTTCGCCCATCAGCGGACGCTTCTTCCGGTCTCGATCTCCACCGCATCCAAACACCGTGAATACTCGTCCTTTCGCCCCCGCGCGCGAAACCAATTCCCGCGCCAGCGTTGTCAGATTCCGCAACGCATCGTCGGTGTGCGCATAGTCCACCACCACCGTAAACGGCTGGCCGCAGTCCACTCGCTCAAACCTTCCCGGAACGCACGCCAGCTTGTCGATCCCGTCAGCGATCGCCTCCGCTTTACATCCGCGCGCGTAGCACGCTCCCGCCGCCGCCAGAATGTTGTACACATTCACGCGCCCAATCAGCGCGGAGAACACTGGAATCTTTCCCTCCGGCGTCACCAGATCGAAGCGCGTCCCGCGCGTTGTGATCTCCACATTTTCCGCGTGCAGATCGCCGCGCTCCCAGCCATACTTCAGCACCACGGCGCTTTTCTTCCGGCTGAATTCAGCCAGCTTCGCGCCATACTCGTCATCCCCATTCGTCACCACTGCTCGCGGCGCGTCCGTGCCGCATCCTTCGAACAGCACTCGCTTCGCCGCAAAGTACTCTTCCATCGTCTTGTGATAATCGAGGTGGTCGCGCGTCAGGTTCGTAAACACGGCCACATCAAACGGCACGCCAAACACGCGCTCCTGCGCCAGCGCGTGCGACGAAACTTCCATCACCGCCTCCGTCGCCCCGTTTCCCAGCGCCTCACTAAGAATGCGATTCAGTTCCAGCGCCTCCGGTGTGGTATGCGGCGCCGGCAACACTCTCCCGGCCACGTGATATTCAATCGTCCCAATCAGCGCGCTCTTCCGCCTCGCTGCCGTCAGAATCGATTCCGCCAGAAACGCCGTCGTGCTCTTCCCGTTTGTTCCGGTGATTCCCGTAATCGCAATCCGCTCCGCCGGCTTCTTATAAAAGTTCGCGCTGAGCCGCGCCAGCGCTCGCCGTCCATGCGGAACCAGCGCCCAGCCCACGCCCTCGCGTGGTTTCTCCGCCGCCGAATCCGTCACCACGGCAACAGCCCCCGCCTGAATCGCCTGATCGATATACCGGTTTCCGTCGCTGGATTCCCCGTGCATGGCCACGAACACGCACCCCGGCTTCACTCGCCGCGAGTCATATTCCACACTCGTCACGCCCGGATCCCCGCTTTGCGCGAGGACTTCCGCTCCATCCAGCACCTGTTGGAAGGTCATTGCTGAGAATTATATGGTACTTAGGCCGTGGGATTGCCTCGGAAGATACCGTGCATCGCGCCCTCACCGATCGGGAAGACACGACTTTTAGTCTGCTCTGGGCGAAGCCGAAGGGTGCCGTAAGTCCGGCAAAATTGAATGCGGCTTCAGCCGCTGCGGTGAGCCCTTACCCGGCGCCGCTGGTTACCAACGGCACGTTCCCCCACCTCGGCACCAGCGCTACATTGTTGCTATGTCCACCGGAACCGGCCACGCCAAGTACCGTTGCGGCCAGTGTGAAATGCCGGAAGACCAGTGCATCTGCGATAAGTTCTGCTGCCTCTGTCAGTCGCAGCTCGACATTCGCATTTGCACGGACGGCCTCATGTATTGCGACGCCTGCCGCAATGCTTGCGACTACAAAACTTCCGACGATTCGTACTAGACCACTACCGCTTCCCGGTACTCGCCAAACACCCGCCGCATCGCGTCGGAAATTTCGCCCACCGTCGCATAAGCCTGCACCGCTTCCAGAATCCGAGGCATAACATTCGCGCCCGATCGCGCCGCGCTCTCCACGCCCTCGAGCGCCGCCTTCCATGGCCCCGTATCCCGCCGCGCCCGCAGTGCCCGCACCCGCTCAATCTGCTTCGGTTCCAGCGCCGGATCGATCTTCTGAATCGGAATCGGCTTCTCTTCTTCCACTTCAAACCGGTTCACTCCCACCACGATCGCGTCCTCCCGATCCACCGCCTGCTGATATTCGTACGCCGCGTTCTGAATCTCCTGCTGCACGAATCCGCGCTCGATCGCCTTCAACATCCCGCCCATCACTTCGATTTTTCCCAGGTACTCCGCCGCTCGCTTCTCAATCTCGTTGGTCAGCGCCTCGATGTAATACGATCCCGCCAGCGGATCGATGGTCTGCGACACGCCCGATTCGTAGGCAATCACCTGCTGCGTGCGCAGCGCAATTCTGGCCGCCTGCTCCGTGGGCAACGCCAGCGCTTCGTCATAAGAATTCGTATGCAGCGACTGCGTCCCGCCCATCACCGCCGCCAGTCCCTGAATCGCCGTACGCACAATATTATTTTCCGGCTGCTGCGCCGTCAGCGTCGATCCCGCCGTCTGCGTATGGAAGCGCAGCATCCATGACCGCGGATTCTTTGCCTTGAAGTGCTCCCGCATAATGCGCGCCCACATTCTTCGCGCCGCGCGAAACTTTGCCACCTCTTCGAGAAAATTGCTGTGAGCATTAAAGAAGAAGGAAAGCCGCGGCGCGAATTGATCCACATCGAGCCCGGCCTTGATTGCCGCCTCCACATACGCCATGCCGTTGCCCAGCGTGAACGCCACTTCCTGCACCGCCGTCGATCCTGCCTCGCGCATGTGATAACCGGAAATCGAAATCGTATTCCACTCCGGAACGTTCTCCTTCGCCCATGCAAACATATCCGTAATCACCCGCATCGCCTGCCGCGGCGGATAAATATACGTTCCGCGCGCGATGTACTCCTTCAGCACATCATTCTGCACCGTTCCTGAAAGCTGCCGTATGTCCGCGCCCTGCCGCCGCGCCACGGCTACATACAATGCCAACAGAATCGATGCCGTCGCATTGATGGTCATCGATGTTGAAATCTTGGTCAGCTCGATCCCAGCGAACAGCCGCTCCATATCTTCAATGGAGTCGATCGCCACACCCACCTTGCCCACCTCGCCCGCGGCCAGCGCGTGGTCCGAGTCCATCCCAATCTGCGTCGGCAAATCGAACGCCACCGAAAGCCCGGTCGTCCCGTTGGCCAGCAAATATTTGTAGCGCTTGTTTGATTCCTCGGCGTCGCCCATGCCCGCATACTGCCGCATGGTCCACAACCGCCCGCGGTACATCGTCGCCTGCACTCCGCGCGTGAACGGATATTCCCCCGGATACCCAACCTCGCCGTCATAATCCGAGCCCTTGAGATCCGCCGGGGTATACAACGGGTTCACCACAATGTGCGAAGATGTCTCGACGTCTGCCCCTGGCTTCGGATCCGCTACCTTCACTCTCTCAGCCATGATGAACAACTCTTTCTAACCCCAGCCGTTCCCAGATCTTTGTCATTCCGAAGCGCGCAGGAATCTGATTTCCTAGGCAGCGCCTCAACTCTCGCCCGCCTCACCGCGCGTCGCTTCTTCCCTTTTTCTTCACTCTCCAGAACGAACTCACCCCAAACCACGCGAAGATGACTGTGCAACAAATTGCCAGCGCCACCCGCCCCGGCCCCGTCTGTCCCGCATGATATTTTCCATACTCCCTCACGGAGCCCGCGCCCAGGCTCAATGCCATGATCAGGAAAATAACCCCCGTAACCTCCAGCCATAACTGGTGCATCACGCGCCCGAACGCTCGCCCGGTGGTTGCCAACGCGCCCGTGGCCGCGCGCACGGTCCGGCTGCGCTTGGCTTGCTGCGTTGCCACCCGCGCCACCACCCCTAACTTTCGTGCGGTAGAAACCTTATTCACCGCTCGATTTTAACAGTCTCTGGCGCTACAATGACCCAAACCTTTGGCCGCCATCGAACCGTTGCGCGGCTCCAGGCATCTAACCTTAGTTAAGAATTTTTTAGCGTACGGCGATCGGGGGACCAATTGGATCAGCAACTGAAGGACTTAATGAAGGAACTCGGCGAAGCCATCAACGAATCCCTCTCCGATTCTGAACAGATCGCCGAAGTTGTCTCCCGCATCAAGGAAGGCGGCTACGACATTTTTTTGGTCCTCGAAGCCACCATCGGCGTCAGCAAGCAGGGCGAAAAAACCTCCGACAAAACTTCCCTCGTCACCACTCTTTCCACCAATCCCGAGTTCAAAATCAACGACCAGGATCTCAAGTTCCTGAAGCAGCTTCGCATCAAAATCGAGGACGAAAAATAATCCATGTGGGGACGGCCGCCTCGGCTGTCCCGGCAGGAGCGAAGCTACGCCGGCCACTCTCCCAAGGCTCGATAATTAATTTACATCTCACCCGCATCTTGTCGCTCTTCCCTGTGTTCTAACCGACATAGGAGAGAAGTCATGAAATCGGATTCTTGTGCGGCCATGGCGCTCTCAGTCACTCTCGCCCTGGTCTCCCTGTCCGCACTGGCAGCCGCTTCCTCTTCGTCACCGGCAGTTCCGCTCGTCGTCGATGCCGACAGCCACGTCGTCGTCATGGAATATGAAGCCTGGTTCGGCCCCAATGCAGTCACGTTTCAAGGCAGTTCCGCGATGCCGCTGCTGCAGTCCGCAGACATGCAGCCCGTAGGCGGCGGCTATGACAGCGCCGATCCCGCCGTCATCGCCCAGCACGTCGCCTGGATGGAGTACATGGGCATCGACGCCGTTACCATCGATCTGACCAACAACGTCAGTTGCATCTTCAACAGCGAATGGTTCATCAAGAAATATGTTCCGAACTGCACGCCCTCGTTTCGCGTCTACAACCAAAACATCCGCAACAATACCGGCAATCTTTATCCCGCATGGTCCGGGCTTGGAACTTCGCCGAAGCTGATCCCGCTCCTCGGTGGAATCGACCAGAATGTTTTGTTTAAGGATCTTGACGGCAAGACCGCCTTCGAAAAGGAAATCGACTACTTCGGCGCACGCATCCGCCGGTATCCCAACCTCAACGTGATTTACCAGGGCAAGCCTCTCATGCTGATTTACCTCGGCGCGGCGCAGGATCCCAACCAGTCAGATAATCCTTTGTGGTTTCGAATCAGAGAATTTCTGGAAAAGCATCCCGCGATCGCGAGCCAATATACCTTCAAAATGATCGCCGGATATCTCGACAGCCAGCCCGGCCTCTGGGCCACCGAAGGCACTCCTGATGGCCCCATCGAGATCAACCCGGTCTACGGCTTCTGGAGCGTAGTCGATCGCCTCAACCCCACCTGCACCGTGGCTCCATTCTGCCCCTACTTTCCCACCTACAACGAAGTTGTCACCAGCAACGGCCCTCGAGTCGAGAACTTCACCGCCTCCATCGCCACTGCCGGTCAGAGCGGCTGGGGCTGCCCCAACTCGGAGGCTCCGCCCTATTGTCCCGACGATGCGCTACGCTTTGGAAAAGATCGTGCGTATGTCACCTTCGACGCTTTCATGACCTACGCCCAGCAGCTGGATCCCATCTTCCTGATCATTGACCAGTTCAACGAATTCACTCCGCCCGACGAAGGATGGAACGCCAATACCAACGACGATATCGAGCCCGCGAATCTCTGGGGCTTGGGCGCCCTCAACTCCGTCAAGCAGCAGATCGCGATCTACCGTCAGCATCCCGCAGTTGAGAACTCGACCGAAATCCCCTGAGTCCCAAAGGGAACATTAGGGCATCGCAAGGGGACCTCCGAATCAGCGCCAACCCCATGGCCCTGTGCTACCATCTACTGTTTTCTGTGGCAGCGGAAAACCGAACTCAGTCCGTTCGAACGTCAGTGACAGTCCGATGAAAGACACTCTCGGAGTCCTTCTTGCCGGCGGCGCTGGAGAGCGCCTGTACCCTCTCACCCGCGACCGCGCCAAGCCCGCCGTCACCTTCGGCGGAATGTATCGCATCATCGACATCACTCTTTCCAACTGTCTCAATTCCGACCTCCGCCGCGTCTACATCCTCACCCAGTACAAAGCGCTCTCGCTCAATCGCCACATCCGCGAAGGCTGGAACATTCTGGGCCGCGAGGTTGGCGAATTCGTGGAAGTCCTTCCGCCCATGAAGCGGGTCAGCGACCAGTGGTATCAGGGCACCGCCGACGCGGTCTATCAGAACATTTACTCCATCGGCTCCGAGCAGCCCAAGTACGTCCTCATCCTCTCTGGCGATCACATCTACAAAATGGATTACGGCAAGATGATGAGGCAGCACGAGGATTCCGCCGCCGATGTCACCCTGGCCACCATCCAAATTGATCTCGCGGAGACCGCCCGCTTCGGCGTGGTCGATGTCGACAAAGATGGCCGCATCAACGGCTTCGAAGAGAAGCCCGCTACCACGGCGCTGCGTTCTCACTTGAATCCCGAAAAAGTCGCCGGCTCCATGGGCGTCTACCTTTTCAATGCCGACGTCCTCATCCCGGTCCTGCTGAAAGATTCCGAAGATCCCAATTCCAGTCACGATTTCGGCAAAGACATTCTGCCCAAGATGGTCGATGACTACCGCGTCTTCGCCTACGACTTCATCGACGAAAACAAGAAAGAAGCTCTCTACTGGCGCGACGTGGGCACGCTCGAGGCCTACTACGAAGCCAACATGGACATCGTTTCGGTGTCCCCGATTTTCAACCTCTACGACCAGGAATGGCCCATCCGCACCCATCAGCGCCAGTATCCGCCGGCCAAATTCGTCTTCGCGGAAAAAGATCGCATGGGCACCGCGCTCGACTCCATCGTTTCGAACGGCTGCATCGTCTCTGGCGGAACGGTCAAGAACTCCGTGCTCTCTCCCGACGTGCGCGTGAATTCTTACTCCGAGGTCGACTCCTCCATCCTCTTCTCGCACGTCGCCGTCGGACGCCATTGCCGCGTCCGCCGCTGCATCATCGACCGCAACGTCCATCTTCCCGAAGGCACCACCATCGGCTATGACACCGAGGCCGACCGCTCCCGCTACTTCGTCACCGATAGCGGCATCACCGTCGTCACCCGCGACTACTCCCTCTTCGAGAATCCCGTGACCGTCGACTACTTCACCAGCGAGTAGGCCTTGCGCCCGAAGCGGGTTCATCAGAACCGATCCCGGCAAAACTTTCTGCAAGCCGCCTTGGGACCCGGAATTTCCGGTCTGCTCGGTACCGCTTCTCCACCAGTGTAAACACCGGTTAACGACAGCTAAGCGAACAGTTGGATTTCCCCAGACATCCCAATTGGCGAAACGCCACCACCAGAGACGTGGACGACGAAGAGAACAAGCTTACAGGCTTTCCAGATCCAGCGCGTAAACTTCCTGGCTGCCAGTGTCGTGCATGAGGAGGATATCGCCCTGCGGGGTGAGGCCGAGCCATGCGACCCATGGGGTAACGACACGGCGGAAATCGTTCAGCGAGACAAGTTTCTCGATCTTGCCGTCGGCGACGTGCAGGCGGAAAACTGATGGATCGGCGCCGAATCCGTTATCGAAATAGATGAACTTGCTATCCGACGACCACGTGAAGCTGCCGATCTGAGTCGTGACCAGGTCGGTCCATCGCCCGGTGCTGAAGGTAAAGAGGTGGAGCTTGTCGCCGCTTAAAGTAGTGACCACCAGAAAGCGTCCGTCCGGGGAGCGGTGTGGGCCGACGAAGTTCGCCGAGTCAGGAATGTCGGTCAGAGCCTGAGTCTTGAGGTCGAAACGGCGAAGCGTCGAAGTGCCGGGATTGACGACGTCATTAAATATCAGGGATTGACCGTCGGGATCCCAGGACGGGTCGATTACGTTGTAGTGGCCGACATCGAGGATCCGCAATGTGCCACCGGTCGCTGCCACCAGATAAAGCCGAAGCCTTCCATTGGCACCGCCTTCCGAGGCTGACATGGCGATCTCGTGGCTGTCCGGCGACCAGTTCGTGCTGTCGATGTAGAGCGGGGTCGAGGTGAGACGCAGGCGGTCACTGCCATCGTTACGGCAACGCCACAGGTATCCATCCGGATACGACACGTAGCTGATCCATTGGCCATCGGGAGAAAAGCTGACCGCGCGGGCGGAAATCCCCCCGAGATAAGGAACGAACAGTTTGGACTTGGCGTCGTAGCGGACAAGTTCGCCTCGCGGCTCCTCGCCGATGGCGTATATAGTTTTGCCGTCAAGGCTCGGCTGCGGCGCGTAAAAGTTGAGCGGTCCGGCGGTAAGCTGCAGAGGCGAGGGCGCAGGCTTGCGCCACCAGTCCGACTTTTCCTGAAGCGCCCAAATATCCGCGCGCCCCCAGTTTTGCTGCGTCTGGAACACGAACAGGCGGCCGTCCGGAGTCCAATTGCCGGCCGAGAGATCGTCGCCGGGGTGCCAGCCCATTAGCAGCTCGCGGTACTGGGTGCCATCGGCGGCCGCTTCCGCGATCAGGTTGTGGTCGGCTTTGCTTACCGTGAAACGCAGCACCTTCTTGTCCGGCGACCAGCGCAGCCAGTAGGCCGAGTCCAGGGCGCTGGGCAGCTTTCGCCAGGTGCGAGTCGCTCCATCGCCACTCACCAGAGACAACTCGTTCCCGCGCGACACCAGCACCTCTCCATTCGGCGTCCAGGTTACGTCCTGGCCGCTAACCGAGGTGAGGCGGCGAGGAGAGCCTCCGAGAGTGGGCACGGCAAACAGCGGTTGGTCGAGTTCAAGGCCGGTGAAGACGCCGACCACCAGCTCGGAGCGGTCTGCAGAAAGATTGTCGAGGGCGACGTTGGGAAAGGGAGTCGAGATAGGGACGGTGTCGCCGCCGGATGCCGAGACCTGGGCTACCGCAAAATGGCCGTGAATGGTCTCCTGGATGTAAAGTCGTGGACCATCGGTGAGCACAGTCGGGGCAGTTTGTCCGTAGGAAACCTTTTGCCAGCCGTCATGGGTGATCTGGGTGAATCGCGCGATCTTTGGCGGCGGCTGGATGGGTCGGAATTGCCACCCAAGCGCCGCGACTGCTAGCGTGACCAAGGCAGCGAGCGCGAACAGACGTGGGCGTCGCGACGGTCGAGAAGGCGGAGCAGCCACAAGCGCTGGCGTGACAACGCTCGCCGCGCTGGTTCGTCCTGAGTCGATTTCGCGGCGCAGACGTTTAAGGTCAATGGTCATTTCCGCTGCGCTCTGATAACGCAGCTTGCGATCCTTCTCGAGAGCCTTGTTCGTGATCCGCTCCAGCTCAGCAGGGACGGCCGGATTCACCCGGATTGGCGAGGCGGGCGCTTTGTGCAGGATGGCGTCGAAAACGAGCGCCGAAGTGTTGCCCGAGAATGCGGGATTGCCGGTCGCCATCTCGTAGAGCACGGCCCCGAAAGAAAACAGGTCCGTGCGGGGATCGAGTTCCCCGCCCGCCGCCTGCTCCGGCGACATGTACGCAATAGTCCCGACAGCGGAGCCGGGATTGGTGAGATGAGCCTCGGTCATAATCGTGGCCGCGTCCCCGATTGACGCGGAGGAGTGCGCCGGGGCGGCAACTTTGGCCAGACCGAAGTCCAGAATCTTGGCGTGACCAAACGGCGTCACGAAGATATTGGCGGGCTTGATGTCGCGATGCACAATGCCCTTGCGGTGCGCGGCATCAAGACCGTCGCCGATTTCGATGGCTAGCTCGAGGAGTTCGTTATTGGGCAGCGGCCTGCCAACGATGCACTCGCGCAGCGTCCTGCCTTCGAGCAGTTCCATCACGATGAAGTACTGGCCATCCTGATAGCCGATCTCGGAATCGTGCAGATGTTGGGATGGTTCAGCGACGATGCCGCCCGCGCCTCGCGCTGGAAGCGATCCAGAGCCGCCGCATCGTTGCTGAACTCGGGCGGAAGAAACTTCAGCGCGACGTGACGGCCCAGGGTGACGTCTTCGCCTTCGTAGACGACTCCCATTCCGCCGCTTCCCAGTTTCTTCAGGATGCGGTAGTGCGAAATAGATTGGCCGATCACTGGCGTGAAATCTTAGGGCTACGTGTGGGACAAGTCAATGAAAGCCACGACGTTGGCAGTGTTCGCTGCTGCCTCGTTCCCCGATCACGGGCAATCGGGAAGCAATCACTGTTGTAAACAGCGATTACACTCAACCCGGCTAATGCGGATCACTTCACGGGCTCCCAGCCCTCGGGCAGCATATCGAATGCCAGCGTGTCCCGGTAAGCGTACTGATTGCTTTCCAGTACTGCCACTGGCGTCAACATATGCCAGACGCGATCATCGTCGAAGACGTAACACTCACCCGATTCACGCATCGTGAAGCGGTCCATTTCTTGTTTGTCATTGTCGGTTATGATGACTTCGCCACCCTGCGCGCCGCATCGGCCCAGCAGATGTGTGGCGATATATTTTTCCCCGTCTTTATGGAACCCCGGTGGGCTCGTGTCACACGGCCGGCCCGGCGTAGCGGTGAACCTGATTAGATGGCTGTTCACCAAATACTTCGTACCCACCGCCGAGAGCGGCAGGTCATGAAGGTGCTGAGCAATCATCTTGCGAACGCCTATCGAACCGGCGATCGCCGGCGGCAGGGGAGCGTACTCTCGCGGCTGGTCGCCGAGTGTCGTGTTGTATTTTTTCAGCTGCACATAGGGCGTGCTCTCTTCGCTCAACCAAACCTTTACACCACCCTCAACAATCTCGGCCCGGAGACGATTTAGGGAACGATACCTGTCGCCGCCGTCATAGTACTTATCCTTTGGAATGGACCATGCCGCATGGCAGTACGCTTCCAGCGTGCGCGCTACGTCTACATCGACTCTGCGGCTGACGACTAAACCCGCGCTCGACGAGGTCGTTTCGCAACCGGGCATTTGTTACTACCGGAATAAAGCTATCTTGACCCATGATGGCTCCAGACAAATGCTTCCCCAGCCTGCCGCCGCTCCGCACCCAGCAAACGATGCAGGAGCTATAAGGTTCGGTAAGTCATTAAAGTGCATGGCACGGTCGAGCCCCGCACCTTCTCCACTGTAGTGGACTACTTCGCGAGCGAGTAGGCTTTCGTTTGCCCCTGGGGCGCTTCGCCCGTTCCGCCCGGCGCGTAATATCCGTGTCGCGCATAAACATGAAGTTTGTGCCCCGACTTCTGCGCCGCCAGCGCAATCGAGCGGTAGCTGCCATCCGCCTCGAAATTCGCCGGCTTGTAGGAAATCAGATACCGGCTGCGGATCACCTCTTGTAGATCGGAAAGTCGACGATCCAGCTTTCCCAACGAGCCCGGGAAGAATGAAGCGCCACCAGTGCGTTCCGCAAGAGCCTTCATGGCGCGGTCGACTAAATATTCACTCGCATCTTCCGCCGCGACCTCTCGCGTGCTTACCGTGTAAATCGTAACTTCCCCGCGTTCGGCACTTTCGATTGCATCTTTCAAAGTCACGCTGCTGGAGTTGTCTTCGCCGTCGCTGATCACTACCAGAATCCTGGCAACTGGCTGTTCCTCCGCAAGACCGGCAAGCTTCTCAGAGGCAAACTTCACCGCATCCCACAGCGCAGTTCCTCCACCGGGAGCGAGTTGATCGATACCTTGGGAAATCTTTGCGCCGTCACTGCTGAAATCCTTGACCAGCAGAACGGCGTTGGAAAAGCCCACCAGGAAAGCCTGATCATTCTTATCCTTCAGACTTTGTATTAAGAAAGACCCCGCCACCTTTTGCTCGAAGGCAAACCGTGTCGTAATCGAGCTGCTTGTATCAATGACCAACCCCAGCCGCAGCGGTAGCTGCGACTCGTTGCGAAATTTCGTAATCGTCGCCGGCGGCCTGCCCGCATCTCGAATGACGACGTCTTGTCGGCTGAGATCCGTTACCGACTTCCCGTGATCCGTAGCCGCAAAAAATACCGCAACCTCGTTCACCGAGCTGCGCAATGTGTAAGGAGAAATATTCAAGCTGGAATGCCCGGCTCCGGACAACGACGCGTCCCGCCCGTTGCCCGCAGCGACTGGCTCAGAAGCACTCGTCTCCAGGCAGGTCTCACAAACTGATTCCACATCGGCCAACTGTTTCTGCTGCTCAATTTGCTGCAACACCCTGCGGGCCGCACTCGGAAGGCCCGTCGTTGCGTTCGCATCGAGCGGCGCGGCGCTGAAAGCAATCTCCACCGGCGCTCGCGGGTGCTCCTGCCACTCTTTGATCTGCTCCATCACCTGTCGAGCCTCATCGGCCGAGGGAGATTGCGGCGCCTCGTCGAGAAAAAGCTGCAACTCATTCCTGGTTTCCTGCAGATTGTCCTGCCCCTGCCAGGCAGCCGCGGCAAAGTAGTGCACGATCGCCGCGTTCTCATGCTTGCGGCCGTGAATCTGGTGAGCCGTAGCAATCGTCGCACCGTAGTCATGATTCAAAAGCTGCGCATAGCTCAGCGCGGTAAGCAAATTCAAATCGAGCGGCGCCAGCCCGGATGCCTTCTGAATCGACTCCTGCGCCCGCGAGAAATTGTTGCGCGCCAGCTGAGCCCAGCCCAGATTCAGATACGAATACGGCAAGTGGTCGTCCAGGGCAACCGCCTGCGAAAATTCGCTTTCTGCCTGCTCGCCCTGGCCCAGGTACAGGTACGCCGATCCCAACCCGTTGTGCGCCGCCACAAAGCTGGGATAAATCGAAATCGCCTTCTTCAGATGATCCGCCGCGTCGCCGAAATTTTTTCGTATCAGAAGTTGATTGCCTTTCGCAAACTCCCGCCGCGCCGCGCCCGGCGCTTTTAGATCTAATTTTGAAACCGGACCGGAAAGACTTTCGAGCGACGGTTGATGGCTGTTGCGGTCCTGGATCTCCATCACCATATCCAGCCGCGATAGGTCGAATCCGTCCATGGCCAGCGGCGCCGGACGCAGCCCTTGCTGCCCACTCCCGCGTACGGCCGTAAACAAAACGAAGCAAGCGGATACTATCGCAAGAGCGACTCGACATCGTTTTGCCTTGCTCTGAAAACACATGGAAGGAACTGCCCCACCGCAACTGGCGCAAAATTATAACTCAGTTTTGGATCATCTCGACCCACATACCTTGTCGCGAACTCTGCTTCGAGTGCCCCCTTACACGCAATAGGCGAGCCCTGCTATGCAAAATATCTCCACTGTTACAATGCCCTGTTTCAAACAACTTACGTCGGCGTCGTTGGGTTGCCGAACTTACAGCTCTACATCCGCGTACTGTCTTGTGGGGAGAGCGGTTGACTGAGAGCAGCAGGTTCCTCACCGCGCCTTAGGCCGGTTCGGAATGACAGAGATTTTAGTGAAAACTGAAGGCTGATAGCTGACAGCGGTTTGCCGGGGGAGTTCCATTTGGAGGATGTCCAGGTAGTCGCGATGCTGGTCCGCCGCTGTGTAGCTGGCGACGCCGCTGCCTGGGAGGAAATCGTCCACACCTACAACCGCCGTATCTATAACATCTGCTATCGCTTCGCCGGATCGGCCGATGACGCCGAAGACCTCGCGCAGGAAGTTTTCATCAAGATGTACCGCACCCTTTCCAGCTACGACAGCTCGAAAGGTGCTTTCGTCACTTGGGTGACCACCATCACCCGCAACCTGCTGGTCGATCATTTCCGCAAAACCAAGCAGGACCGCATCACCGACTCGCTCGACGCCACATCCTCCGCTCACGAGGATGCCCAGCCCCTCAGTGAGCAAATTCAGGACCAATCTGCCCCGCCCGACCTGCACGTACGCAGCCGGGAGGTCGGAGAAACCGTCCACGCCGCCCTCGGCAAGCTTTCGCCAGAGCTCCGTGAAGCTGTGATTCTAAGGGATTTACAAGATTTTGACTATCGCGAAATCGCTACCGTTTTGAAGGTTCCGGAGGGAACTGTGAAAAGTCGAATAAATCGTGGGCGGGCGGAACTTGCGCGCCTTCTACAACGTACCTATAGGCAGGTGATGTGATGCCAGACCACACCAGTAACGGAATGCAGTGTCAGGAGTTTGACGGCCTGCTCACCGACGCGCTCGATGGCGTCCTGACCGGCCTTCAACTCGACCGCTTCCAGGCCCACGCGCGGACTTGTTCCGCTTGCGGGCCGCTGTTCGCCGAAGTCGAGGCGGGCCGCAACTGGCTGAAGGATCTCACGGAGGTGGAGCCTCCAGTCAGTCTGGTCACCAATGTTCTGGCATCCACAACGGGCGTTGACACCCAACGCCTGCGGGTAAACCTATCTGCGCCGCAGCCTCGCGTTACCTGGGTCGAGAAGGCGCAGGCGTGGGCCTTTGAGGCAATGCAACCCATCTGGACCACGGTCCGGCAGCCCCGGTTTGCCATGTCGTTCGGCATGGCATTCTTCTCGCTGTCGGTGGCCTTGAGCGTACTCGGCGTAAAACCCGCTGACCTTCGCCAGGTGAGTTTGCGTCCCGCCACGATTCGCCACACGTACTACAATACGCAAGCCCGCGTCGTCCGCTATTACGAAAATATCCGGTTCGTGTATGAGGTGGAATCGCGCGTGCGCGAACTCAAGCGCAATGTCACGCCCGCCGAGCCCGCGCCGGAAAAGAAAGATCACAAGAACGACACAACGCAACAGCCCGAACAGAAGCAGGAGCGCAATTACAGCCAGACCGAAAATCATCTCATTCTGGCCTGCGCTCCTCTGGGTCCATCTGTCGTCGATCCGTCAAATCCGGATCTGCCTGTAGTGTCGGTGACCACGTACAGGAGGTTCGTATGAACTGCGCCACACACAACGATACGGCCGCAGTCGCGTTTTGCCGCACCTGCGGCAAGCCGCTCTGCGCCAACTGCACCCGCGACGTTCGCGGAGTCGTCTATTGCGAGCCATGCCTCGCGGCCCGTCTGGAAAGCACGGCCCCCGCAGCCGGATTCGTCCCTCCGCAACCTGCCTATCCTCCGGTCGGCATAACACCGGCCCCGCGCCATTCCGGCTCCGGTCCGAATCCTACCGTCGCCGGCATTCTTGCCGGATTCTTTCCCTTTGGCGTCGGCGCCGTTTATTGCTCGCAATACGCCAAGGGACTGGCGCACTTGCTCATCTTCGGCCTGCTCATCTTTGCCTCGGATCATGCTGGAAGTTGGGACGCGCTGTTCGGTATCGCCATCGCATTTTTCTACGTCTACCAGATCATTGACGCCGTGCGCACCGCTCGCGCTCTTCAGGAAGGCCAGCCCGCGCCAGATCCCTTCGGCCTTGCCCAAGCTTTCAGCATGGGAGAAAAAAGCGAGACCAGGAACATTCCCACCGTCGCGATCATCCTGATCGGACTCGGCGTGCTCTTCCTGCTCCACACCATGAACATCTGGGAGTTCGGGATGGACCGCTTCTGGCCGCTCATTCTGATTGCTCTCGGGGGGTGGATGTTCGCCCGGCAGTGGGGAATGATCGGAGTTCATCCCGAAGGCTGCACTTGTGCAAGCTGCCGCATGCGCAAAGCCGTCGGTTACAACTGCCGCTGCGATCGCTGCCGCATGCGCAAAATCATGGGCCCAGCTATGCTGCTGACACTCGGCACGCTATTCCTGCTCCAAAGTCTTAACGTCGCAAGCTTCGAACGCACCTGGCCCGCAATCCTGCTTGTGGTCGGGATCGTGAA
>Ga0187884_10001567_pt1 | contig 20541 bp, 15 predicted proteins | sample June2016WEW_20_4_FD_132983 | JGI IMG/M metagenome (GOLD analysis project Ga0187884, IMG submission 132983) | Peatland microbial communities from SPRUCE experiment site at the Marcell Experimental Forest, Minnesota, USA - June2016WEW_20_40 | ecosystem: Environmental > Terrestrial > Soil >...
AAGGCGCAGCTGCTGACGCTGACTGCGCCGGAGATGACGGTTCTCCTCGGCGGCCTGCGCGTATTGGGCGCCAATGCCGGGCAGTCCAACCACGGCGTCTTTACCAAGCAGCCCGGGAAGCTGACGAATGACTTCTTCGTCAACCTGCTCGACATGCGCATGCAATGGCAGCCGGCCGCCGGCTCCGTAGGCGTGTACGAGGGGCGCGACCGCAAGACGAAGGAGCTCAAGTGGACCGGCACCACGGTCGACCTGATCTTCGGTTCGCACTCGCAGCTGCGCGCGCTGGCCGAAGTCTATGCGTGCGCCGACTCCAAGGAGAAGTTCGTCAAGGACTTCATCGCCGCCTGGAACAAGGTGATGAACGCGGATCGCTACGATCTCGCTTTCGCAAAAGCTGCATAGGCCTGCGGAAGCGACGGAAGGCTTGGACGGAAGCCTTGAACAAAAATCAGGGCGGTGTTTCAAAGCACCTTGAAGCGCCGCCCTGACGCCAAGGCCCGCAGAAGCGGCCGGGGAGTTTCCCCGGCCTTTTTTGCAGGCAGTGCAAACACCCGCTAAGCGCCGCGCTTACGCTTTTGACTTCGGCAGCTTTTCCGCGATCCCGAGACTGTCGGCGCGGCGGCGCATCTCGGACCAGATGTCGGCAGGACCGATCCCGGCGCGGCGCCACAGCACGGCGAGATGGTAAAGGAGATCGGCGCTCTCGCGTACGATCGCCCGGTCATTGTGCTTGACGGCTGCGAGCGCGACCTCGCCCGCCTCCTCGATGACTTTTTGCGCCACTTTGCGGTTGCTTGACCCCAATAGCCTCGCCGTGCGCGGATAGTTGTCCGGCGTAACCGCTTCGAGCGAGGCGTAAAGCCGCTCGAGTTCATTGCCGAGCCCCTCCGGGCTCGGCGCATCGTCGGGCAAAAGCGAAGCTTCGGCCGGCGCCATGAGCACCGAACGGGCTTCCGCCACCGCCAGCTCGTCGAGTTCTTCGTGGATCGGTCCGACCGGCAGGGCGCGCCCGCGGTCACCATGCAATCGTTTTGCGAGTCTTGCGACCATCGCTCACCTCCTTTACCGCGCCCGCGGGTTCGGCGTGAGCGTTGGCAAGAGATCGCTAGCCGCGGTCTTTTGCCATCGCGCAGCCGTCGATGCCGCGCACGGTCGTGATGCTGACCGGTAGGACCGACACCGAGTCTGGAGTGCCGGCCGTACCAGTATTGGTACTGCCCATGGCCTAATTGCCGAGTTTAGAAGTCGTTCAGTTGCTTTTCTGACCGACGAGGCGCAGATAGGCTTCCTTGCTCAAGTCGTCAAGCATTAAAAGGCCGTAACTCTTTGATCTATCAGACCGAGACCGAGGGCTGCTATGGCGTCGCGGGTGCCGCGCCAGGGAAGGCTTGACGGAGCGACGGCCGCGTCGCCTTAATCTCCGGTGGTGGAAGTCATGGAATCGTTACCGGGACAGCGAGGGTGAGGCTCGAGGACCAAGGAGTAGTCATGGTCGACCGCGGCCAAGCGACCGCTGTTGCGCTCGAATCCAGCCCTGCGGCGGCGTTGGAAGCGCCGCCGCGGCTCGCCGAACCGGCGGAGCGGCACGCCGCGTCGGCTCTGGCCTCCAGCCCGGACCGCTTCATCAATCGTGAGCTGTCGTGGCTCAATTTCAACCGCCGCGTCCTCGAGGAATCCGCCAATCGCGGTCATCCGCTGCTGGAGCGATTGAAATTCCTGTCGATCTCGGCGAACAACCTCGACGAGTTCTTCATGGTGCGCGTGGCCGGCCTGCGGGCCCAGGTGCGCGCCGGCATCGCCACGAAGAGCCCCGAGGGACTGACCCCGGCCGAGCAGCTTGTGCGCATCGCCGACGCCGTGGTGCTCCTCGTTGAAGATCAGCAGGCACAGTGGCGCGAGCTGCGCGCAGCACTCGCCCAAGCCGGCATCGCGCTGGTCGATGGTCCTGATATTGGCAAGGCGGAGAGGGCCTGGCTCGAGGGCCATTTTCTTGCCCATGTGTTCCCGTTGCTGACGCCGCTCGCCGTCGATCCGGCGCATCCGTTCCCGTTCATTCCCAATCTCGGCTTCTCGATCGCCCTGCAGCTGTCGCGCGCCAAGGACGGCAAGGCGATGAACGCGCTGATCCGCATGCCGAACCGCATCGAACGGTTCGTGCGGTTGCCGCAGGCCGGGGAGGGCGGCGAAGTGCGGCTGATCTCGATCGAGGCCGAGACCAGCCTGTTCATCGGCAAGCTGTTCCCGGGCTATGCGGTGAAGGGCGTGGGCGCCTTCCGCGTCATCCGCGATTCGGAACTGGAAGTCCTCGAAGAGGCCGAAGATCTGGTGCGGCTGTTCGAGACCGCGCTCAAGCGGCGCCGCCGTGGCTTGGTGATCAGGCTCGACATCGAGGCGATGATGCCGGCGGAGTTGCAGCGGTTCGTGCTGCGCGCGCTCGGCGCCACCGATGACAGCGTGTTCAAGGTCGATGGCGTGCTGGCGCTCAACGAGATGGCGCAGATCGCCAGCCTCAACCGGCCGGACCTCGAATTCGTGCCCTATACGCCGCGCTATCCCGGCCGCATCCGCGACCATGGCGGCGACTGCTTCGCCGCCATCCGGCAGAAGGATCTCATCGTCCACCATCCCTATGAGTCCTTCGACGTGGTGGTGGATTTTCTGAATCAGGCGACGCGCGATCCGGATGTCGTCGCCATCAAGCAAACGCTGTACCGCACCTCGGCCGACTCGCCGATCGTCAAGACGCTCGCGGAAGCCGCCGAGGCCGGCAAATCGGTCACCGCCGTGGTCGAGCTCAAGGCGCGCTTCGACGAGGAGGCCAATATCCGCTGGGCGCGCGATCTCGAACGCGCCGGCGTGCAGGTGGTGTACGGATTCCTCGAGCTCAAGACCCACGCCAAGCTGTCGCTGGTGGTGCGCCGCGAGGGTGCTTCGCTCGCTTCCTATGTGCATGTCGGCACCGGCAATTATCATCCGGTGACCGCGCGCATCTATACCGACCTGTCGTTCTTCACCTCCGATCCCGCCATCGCCCGCGATGTCACCCGCGTGTTCAATTACGTCACCGGCTACGCGGAGCCCGCCGGGCTCGAGCGCATGGCGGTCTCGCCGCTGACGCTGCGCAAGCGCATCCTCGCCCACATCGAAGAGGAGATTGCGCACGCCAAGGCCGGCCGTCCCGCAGCGATCTGGATGAAAATGAATGCGCTGGTCGACGCCGACATCATCGATGCGCTCTATCGCGCTTCGAGCGCCGGCGTGGCGATCGAATTGGTGGTGCGCGGCATCTGCTGCCTGCGGCCGGGGGTTGCGGGCCTGTCCGAGAACATCCGCGTCAAATCTATCGTCGGCCGCTTCCTCGAGCACGGCCGCATCTATTGCTTCGGCTCTGGGCACAGCCTGCCGCATCCGAAGGCTGCGGTTTATATCTCGTCCGCCGACATTATGCCGCGCAACCTCGACCGCCGCGTCGAAGTGCTCTGCCCGATCCTCAATCCGACCGTGCACGAGCAGGTGCTCGATCAGATCATGGTCGCGAATTTCAAGGACAACCAGCAGAGTTGGGAGCTCGTCGCCGACGGCTCCTCGTCGCGCATCAAGCCGGGGCCGAGCGACGAGCCCTTCAACGCCCAATCCTACTTCATGACCAATCCAAGCCTGTCGGGGCGCGGAAAGTCGCCGAAAGAGTCCATTCCCCGGTTGCGGCATCGCTCGGAGCGGGCGTGAACGAAGCCGAAACGCGCCACCCACTGTCCTGCGCTGATTTCAAAAGATGAGCCGCGCCAAGATCGACGCCAAGGGACGCCTCGACGATGGTCCGCCGCTGGCGGTGATCGACATCGGCTCGAATTCGGTGCGGCTTGTCGTCTACGAGGGGCTGACCCGCAGCCCGACGCCGCTGTTCAACGAGAAGGCGCTGTGCGGGCTGGGCCGCGAGGTGCAGTCCACCGGACTGCTCGCCGCCGACGCGGTCGATCAGGCCTTGGCTGCGCTCAAGCGCTACCGCGCGCTCTGTACGACCATCGGCGTGAAGCGAGTTTTGGCCATTGCCACCGCGGCCTGCCGCGACGCCAAGAACGGCCGCGCCTTCATCAAGCTCGCCGAGCGAATCATCAGGACCGAGATCGACGTGCTGTCGGGTGGCCGTGAGGCGCAGTTGACCGCGCTCGGCGTCATTTCCGGCGTGCATCAGGCGGACGGCGTGGTCGGCGACCTCGGCGGCGGCTCGCTCGAGCTGGTCGATGTCCACGGCACGCGCACCGGGCGCGGCTTGACCCGGCCGCTCGGCGGTCTCGCCCTGGCCGACATTTCGGCAAAATCGCTCAAGAAGGCGGAAAAATTCGTCAAGAAAACACTCGGCTCTTTGCCGTTGCTCAGCGACTGCGAGGGCCGCAACTTCTACGCCGTCGGCGGCACCTGGCGGGCGCTGGCGCGGCTGCACATGTGGCAGACCGGATATCCGCTGCACGTGATGCACGGCTACGCCATTGCCGCCGATGACGCGCTCGAATTCGCCCGCCTGGTGCATCGGGTCGACACCGAGACGCTCTCCAACATCGAAGTGGTGGCGAATGCACGGCGGCCGTTGCTCGCCTATGCGGCGCTGGTGCTGGAACACATCGTGCGCATCGGCAAGCCGCGCCAGGTGATATTCTCCGCCCTCGGCGTGCGCGAGGGCTTGCTCTATTCGCTGCTCAAGCAGAAGGACAAGGAGAAGGATGCGCTCATCGAAGCGGCACGCGGGCTCAACCAATTGCGTTCGCGCTCGCCGCGCCACGGCGAAGAGCTGATCGTATGGACCGATCGTTTCATGGCCTCCTCCGGCCTGAGTGAAACGGCCGAGGAACGCCGGCTGCGTCACGCCGCCTGCCTGTTAGCCGATATCGGCTGGCGTGCGCATCCCGATTACCGCGGCGAGCAATCGCTCAACATCATCGCCCATGGCGGCTTCACCGCCATCGACCATCCGGGCCGCGCCTATCTGGCGCTCGCCGTATTTTACCGCCACGTCGGATTGGTGATGGACGACGAGCTGTCGCCGCGGCTGCGCGAGCTTGCTTCGACGCGCGGTCTCGACCGCGCGCGCGTGCTCGGCGCGGCGCTGCGGCTGGCTTATGTGGTGTCCGCCGCGATGCCCGGCGTGCTGCCGCGGACGCCGCTCGCGGTGGAGCGGCACCGGCTGGCGCTGCGGCTGCCCGGCGAATTCGCGGCGTTGTCCGGCGAACGGGTTTTGAGCCGGCAGCGTGCGCTGGCGCGGCTCATCGGCCGCGAGCCGGTGATGCTGCTGGGGTGAGCCCGGCGCTATCCGCGCTCGACCGCGGCCACCTTGCCCTTCTCGATCGCCAGCGCCAGCTTGCCGTGCTTGAGCGCCAGCGCCTTTTCGCCGAACAGCTCGCGGCGCCAGCCGGTGAGCGCGGGGACATCGGCGTCATCGTCGGCGGCGATGCGCTCGAGATCGTCGACCGTGGCGATCACCTTGGCGGCGACGTGGTGGCGTTCCGAAATCATGCGCAACAGCACCTTGAGCAGCTCGACGACCGCCGCGCCGTTTGCCGAGGACTGCAGCCGCACCGGGCGCGGCAATGTTTTCGGATCGCGCGCCAGCCCGCGCGCCACCGCGGCGACGATCGCCTCGCCCCAGCGCGAGCGTTCGAAGCCCTTGGGCAGCGAGCGCAGGCTCTTGAGCTTTTCAGTGGTCGTCGGCGCCTGCACGGCGATATCGGCGATCGCATCATCCTTGAGCACGCGGGAGCGCGGTACGTCGCGCGACTGCGCCTCGCGCTCGCGCCAGGCCGCGACCTCGATCAGCACGGCGAGTTCCTTGGGCTTGCGCACGCGCGTCTTCAGGCGCTGCCAGGCATTCTCCGGATCCATGCGATAGGTGTCGGCCGACGTCAGGACCTGCATTTCCTCCTGCACCCAATCGACCCGGGCGCGCCGTCCGAGGTCGTCGACCAGCGCCGCATAGACATCCCGCAGATGCGTGACGTCGGAGACCGCGTAGGACAGCTGCGCTTCGGAGAGCGGCCGCCGCGTCCAATCGGTAAAGCGGTGCGATTTATCGAGCGTGTCGCCGGTGATGCGCTGCACCAGCTGGTCGTAGGAGATGGAATCGCCGTAGCCCAAAACCATGGCCGCGACCTGGGTGTCGAAGATCGGATGCGGAATAAGCTTGGCGCGGTGCCACACGATTTCAATGTCCTGCCGCGCGGCATGAAAGACTTTCATCACCTTCTCGTCCGCCATCAGGGCGAAGAAGGGAGCGAGATCGATACCCGGCGCCAGCGCGTCGACCACCACCGCCTCGTCGGCCGAGGCCATCTGCGCCACGCACAATAGCGGGTAATAGGTGGTCTCGCGCAGGAATTCGGTGTCGATGGTGACGAAGGGGTAAGACGCCATCCGGCGGCAAACGGCGGCAAGCTCGGACGTTGTCGTGATCGGATTCATTGCGGATGTGATAGCGGAAACAACTGTCATTGTCGCCGGACAGTGTCGGTCACTTGCTGCAGGGGTGGCAAGGCCGATGCTGGAATGGGTGCCAACATAATCGTGTCCACGCTCAATCTCCGCGCACCCGCCCCATCATGATGAACTCCCATGGGCTCGGCATGGCGCCGACCGGCACTTCGATCAAGGTGGGGCCGTCGCGGTTCGCCAAGGCGCGCCGCAACGCCGGCCGTAATTTGTCCGGGCTGTTGACGCGCACGGCGGCGGCGCCGAAGCTTTCGGCGAAGGCGACGAAATCCGGATTAGCGAGATCGGAGGCGATCAGGCGGTTGCCGAACCGCTCCTCCTGGATGCGGCGGACGTTGCCGAAAGCACCGTCATTGAACACGATCGTCACCAGCGGAATGCGGTGGCGTATCGCGGTCGCCATCTCGGTCGCGGTGAACAGGAAGCCGCCATCGCCGGTAATCGACAGCACCGGCACGTCGGGGCGCGCATGCTGGGCGCCGAGCGCCGTGGCAAAGCCGAAGCCGAGATTGTCTTGGTAGCCCGGCGACAGATAGGTGCGCGGCCGGTAAACCGGAAACGCCAGCCGCGAGACGAAACCGACCTGCGTCACTTCGTCGACGAAGATGCCGTCCTCCGGCAATTCGGCGCGGATGGCCGCGAGATAGCCGAGTTGCGGCCCGAGCTTGGCGAGGCGCTTGTCCATGCGGGCATGGCGGTCCCGCATGTCGTCGGCGCGCGAGGCCCGCCGCGCATTGTGTGCCGGCAGGACCTCGAGCAGGCGCCGCAGGATCGGCGCCGCCAGGCCGATCAGCGCCACCTCGGGCCTGGCCAGGCGTTTGGGCTCCTCCGGATCGGCATCGACGCGGACGATCGCGAGGTCGCGGTCGACGCCCCAATGCAGCACCGGGTAGTGCAGGTGGGTGCCGACGGCGAGTACCACGTCCGCTTCGGCCCACAGGTCGCGGCCGAGCGGCAGATTGACGGCGAGCGGGTCGCGGTCGTCGATCACGCCGCGGCCGCGCCGATAGGACATGACAGGCGCCTGCAGCAGATGCGCAAGGCGCGTCACCTCGGCGGCGGCGTTCTGCGCGCCGCCGCCGGCTACGATCAGCGGCCTCTTGGCGGCGCCAAGGAGCTTGGCGGCGGCCTTGATGGCGTCGTCATCGATCGGCGGCTCGGCAGTGGGGAGCGGCGCTTGCGGCTCCACCGGGCCCGAGCGGCCCCAGACATCGATGGCGCATTCGAGCGCCGCCGGGCCGGGGCGGCCCACGAACATGGACCGGATGGCCTCGGCGATCAGGCGCGGCGCCTCGTGCGGCGCGCGGATGCGCTCCGACCAGTCGACGAGCCGCGCGATGATGCCGGCCTGGTCGCGGATTTCGTGCAGATGCGAGAGGCCGCGGCCAATGGCGTGCTGCGGAATCTGGCCGAACAGCGCCAGGACCGGCGCGTTCATGCCATAGGCGGTAAGAAGCGCTGCCGCCGAGTTGAGCAGGCCGGGTCCGGGGACGACGCAATAGGCTTGCGGCTTTCCCGTCGCCAGCGTCGCCCCGAGCGCCATGTAGGCGGCGCCCTGCTCGTGGCGGGTGTGGACGGTGCGGATTCTGGCGGCGGTGCTGCTGCTGCTGCTGTCGATGGTCTTGGCGAGCGCGTCAAAAAAATCATCGTTGTGCACGCCGGGCAGCACGTAGATCGTATCGAGCCCGTGGGCCGCCAGGGCGGCAACGGCAGCCTCGCCCGTGGTCATGCGGCGAGGGCCCGTGCTTGCCCGTGTGGTTCGTGCTTTGGCCATATGAGGACCTATTTTGAGCGTCACGCGCGGGAGCCGTTCATAGCGCCGGCGCCGCGCGCCAGCATGCGTCGCCGGGTCGAGCCCGGCAATGAGGAACTGCCCGCCGCGCGCCTTGACAAAGCCCCTCTCGCGTGCGCTTTCCGCGTTCCGGCCGAACCAGTAGCCAAGAGCCAAATCAGGCAAAACATGCACCGCTATCGCAGCCATACCTGCGGCGCGCTTCGAGCGAGCGACATCGGCAGCGAGGTGCGCCTTTCGGGCTGGTGCCACCGCATCCGCGATCATGGCGGCGTGCTGTTCATCGATCTGCGCGACCATTACGGGCTCGCCCAGGTGGTCGCCGACCCCGACAGCCCGGCCTTCAAATTGGCTGAGACGCTGCGCTCGGAATGGGTGGTGCGCATCGACGGCAAGGTGCGGCGGCGGCCCGACGGCACCGAGAATCCCGACCTGCCGACCGGCGAGGTCGAAGTCTACATCCGCGAGATCGAGGTTTTGGGCCGCGCCGCGGAACTGCCCATGCCGGTGTTCGGCGAGCACGACTACCCCGAAGAGATCAGGCTCAAATACCGCTTCCTCGACCTGCGCCGCGAGCATTTGCACCAGAACATCATGAAGCGCGGCGAGATTATCGATTCGCTGCGGCGGCGCATGAAGGAGCAGGGCTTCTTCGAATTCCAGACGCCGATCCTCACCGCCTCGTCGCCGGAGGGCGCGCGCGATTATCTCGTGCCGTCGCGCCTGCATCCGGGGAAATTCTACGCGTTGCCGCAGGCGCCGCAGCAGTTCAAGCAGCTGATCATGATCTCCGGCTTCGACCGGTATTTCCAGATCGCGCCGTGCTTTCGCGACGAAGACGCGCGCGCCGACCGCTCGCCCGGCGAGTTCTATCAGCTCGATCTGGAGATGAGTTTCGTCACCCAGGAGGACGTGTTCGACGCGGTCGAGCCGGTTATTCGCGGCGTGTTCGAGGAGTTCGGCGGCGGCAAGCCGGTGACGCCGAAATTGCCGCGTATTCCTTACCAAGAGGCGATCGAGAAATACGGCACCGACAAGCCGGACTTGCGCAACCCGATCGTGATGCAGGACGTTTCGGAGATTTTTCGCGGTTCGGGATTCAAGATTTTCGCACGCCTCCTCGAACAAGGCGCCGATAGAAAGGTGTGGGCGATCCCGGCGCCCGGCGGCGGCTCGCGCGCCTTCTGCGACCGGATGAATTCGTGGGCGCAGGGCGAAGGGCAGCCAGGAATGGGATATATATTCTGGCGACAACGTCCAGCAAATTCAGAGGTCACTGACCAAGTGGTGAGGTTGGAGATCAAAAGAGCATTAGATGCCGGGCGCGGCCGAGAAGCCGATGAAATTCGAAGGAAATGGCTTCAAAACCCTGAAGGCGTAGGGCCGGTTGCGAATAACTTAGGTCCAGAGAAAACCGAAGCGATCCGTTTACAATTGGACCTAAAAGCGGACGACGCGGTGTTCTTTGTCGCCGGCGAGCCGCAAGGCTTTGTCAAGTTTGCCGGTGCGGCGCGAACAAAAGTCGGCGAGGATCTCAACCTGATCGCCAAGGACCGGTTCGAGTTGTGCTGGATCGTCGATTTTCCCATGTACGAGTGGAACGAGGAGGAGAAAAAAATCGACTTCTCCCACAACCCGTTCTCGATGCCGAACCTGCCGGCGGATGAATTTCTCGCGCTTGACGCCACCGACCGCGATAAAATTCTCAGCCTCAGGGCGATCCAATACGACATCGTCTGCAACGGCGTGGAGCTGTCCTCCGGTGCGATCCGCAATCACCGTCCCGATGTGATGAAGAAGGCGTTTGCCATCGCCGGCTATGACGAAAGCGTGCTTGAGCAGAAATTCGGCGGCATGCTGCACGCGCTGTCGCTCGGCGCGCCGCCGCACGGCGGCATTGCGCCTGGCATCGACCGCATCGTGATGCTGCTGTGCGGCGAAGAGAATCTGCGCGAAGTCGTGTTGTTCCCGATGAACCAGCGCGCGGAAGATTTGATGATGGGAGCGCCGTCGGAGGCGACCCCCAAGCAATTGCGCGAACTGCACGTCCGCGTCGTCAAGCCGGGCCCGGCATAAGCGGGGTGCTGGCACTTTTGCTGCACCGGCTTCCGACCCAACCATCATTCCGCTGCCGCCGCGATCGGCGCTCCGCACAGCGTCGCAAGGACTTCAGCGAACTCTGCGTGCATCCTTTTCCATCGCATCAGCCGCAGGATGAGGCGTAACTCGCCCAACACTTCGAGCGAGAGCCGGGTGGCGCAGCCCAATGCGCTGGCGATCTGAAACGCCTTGCGCTCGTCGCGCCACCAGCGCTCGACCACGGCGATCGCCGGGTCGAGGCCGCGGCCAAACAGCATGGCGCCGCGCGCGCCGAAGCGGGCGCGCACGGCCGGGTGATGCGGCCCGAGCCGGATCAGCCGCTCGACCCTGATTTTGAAGGCGTTGACCGTTGCGGCTTCGTCGAATGCGGCGCCGATCTGCGCCAGCGCGACCGCCATGGCCGGCGCCGGTCCGACCCGCGCCGCTGCGGCAGCGCGGCGAAGGCGTTCACGGTGGCGGTCCTGCCGCGACGAGCGCGCAGCGGTCGACTGGTCGGCAAATAGCATCGAAGGTCGCGGTTGGGTTCGCCGCCCCGTCACGGCAGGCGCGGCTCGACGTTATGGGCTAGTAACGAAAATTAGGACGATTGTCAAGAGAAAGTTGCGATATCGGTGACGTGCCGCGAATCGCGATCAGTCGCTCCGCCCGCCGCGGCACGCGGCAGAGTCTGGCGTCTGACTGATTCGGCGTGGCTTGGTGTTGAAAAGGGAAGGGCGCTTGCTCAGAACAATTTGAGGCAGCAGAGCACCTTGCCGACGACCTCGAGCTCGCTGAGCGGGGTCTCTTCGCTCGGATGATTCGGATTGTCGGAGATCACTTTCACCCGCGTCGGCCGCGACGAGCGCAAGACTTGCAGCCGCTTGACCACGATGCACTCGAAAGTGTCGCGAATGGCATAAAGCCCGTCCGGCGTCGGCGTCTTGTGGCCGGTATCGACGATCACGCGCTCGCCGGAGACGATGGTCGGCGCCATGCTGTCGCCGGTGGTGTCGAGGACCAGAAGGCGGCTGGGCGAGCTGTGCAATTGCTCGCGCACGAAAGTCTGCGGAAACAGCCAACCTTCGGCCTTCAGCGGGTCGGCGTGGCGTCCGTCCTTGCGCACTTCGCGCGCCGGCACGCCGCCGCCGCCGAGACCGGCGCGGGTGTCGAGTTCCGGCACCTGCCCGGGCGATGGGCCCAGTGGTTCCTCGTGTGCGGCCTCCTCACGCAGCACGTCGCTTGATTCGATGTGGCTGCCGGGGGTGCCCGGGTAGCGTCCCCACAGCAGAAGCTGCTCCGGCGTGTAGCCGAGCACCGCGGCGAACGGCTTGAGATGGTCCAGCCGCAGCCTGATCTGGCCGTTCTCCAGCCGTGACAGCTGCTGTTTGGAAATCCCCGACCGCTTGACCAGTTCGGTGCGCGACATGCCGCGCGCTTCTCGCGCGTAGTACAGCCCGGTCATCTGCTTACTGGGTCGGGTGCGGCGTGCCATGCAGCTATTGTCACCGATTCCGTTTATAGCGCCTAGCGTCTAAAACCGTGACTTGACTGTCCCGTTTTGAGGGACTATATCACAAACCGTGACGAGAGATAGCCGCCTGATTGGCGGGCGATGCGGCATCCAAAGCCTTTCCAGACTGACCGGCGCTCGCACGCGGCGGGCGGGCTCCGCGGAGTTGACAGTCGTGCCAACTGAATCATGGACCATCGAGCAAATTGATCTTTTGAAGAGGCTTTGGAGCGAGGGCCTGACAGCCGCCGCGATTGCCGCCCGCCTCGACGGCCTGTCGCGCTCCGCGGTGCTGGGAAAGGTCCATCGGCTTCGGCTGCGCACGGACAAGGCCGCGGCGGCGTCGGCGGCCAAAGCGAAGCCTGCCGGACAGGGCAGCGCCGAAACGGCGCCGGCGCGCCGGCGCCGCGGCGGGCAACGCCGCAAGCACCCGCAGACCGCGCCGACAGCAGTCAGGCAGCACAAGACACTGTTTGAATTGACCAACAAGACCTGCCGGTGGATCGTCGAAGCAACCTTCAAGTGGGCCGCCGCTTGGGCCTGGTCGCATCTGCACTGAGCGGCATGCGTAGCGCCGTTCGCTCAGTACCCCGGGATCATTTCATCGGAAACGCCGACAACGCCGGATACGCCTTCGGCCAAGGCAAGCAGCGCCTTATGTTCATCGGCCGAGCCGACCAGGCCCCACAGGTGAACGATGCCGCCGCTGACGATGATGTTGCGCTCGCCGAAATCGGTCCAGGATTGATGGTCAAGCCGATCCAGCAGCTCCAAGCGTAACTTGCGATCGGAAGAGGTGCCTGAGCCGGCGCCAGTCTGAACTTGCGACGACGCCAGCGCCTGGATGAGATTCGATCGGCTGACGATGCCGACCAGTTTGCCGGCGCGCAGGATTGGCAGGCGTTTGATGCGATGCCGTTCAAGCAGCGTGGCGATCTCTCCGAGCGGCGTATCTTCCGACGCCGAGACGATATTGCTCGACATGATTTCTTCGACGCGGCGGCCGTGCGACTTGGCGAATTCCCCAGCAAGGGTCGAGGCCGGCGTCACGGCTTCGAGCCACCATGGACGCTGCTTTTCGGTGCCGATCTCCTCGCGATGGAGGAGGTCGGCCTCGCTGATCACGCCGATGACATTGTCGTCGTCATCGACCACGGGAAGCGCGCTGACATCATGCTCGGCGAGAAGGCGCACCGCCAGCGCAACATCATCGTCCGGCTTTACCGTGACGACGTCGCGAACCATGACATCCATGGCTTTCATGCTGGCCTCCTGCCGGCCGGCGGGGAGTCATTGCAAACGGCGCGAAGGAGCCAGCCACGGCTCGCGCGCTGTCTCAAGCCGGAGCCTTCCGAGCAAAGGCTCCTTGCATTACATCCGTATGACGGTTCGGGAGTTTGGTCGTGCGCTGCGCGCCCGCAAATTTATGAGCGCGTGAACGGGTCGACATATCGCAGAATAATCGGCAACCGCTGTATTCACATGCGGCGCGCCGTGAACAGGGATGGAACTGCAAAAAGAAAAAGGAGCGCCGCCGGTATGCTGACGGCGCTGTCGTCAGCGAAATCAATAGATGCCGCTACAGGCGACGACCGAAGCCGCCGCGGAAACCGCCGGCCACCAGCGAGATTATCTGCCCGCGCAGGCGATCGACCTAGCCCAATAGAACAGGCGATCGACCTAGCCCAATAGAAAAAGCTGTCGCTCGCTCAAAGAGCTCCCGTACCGCTCGCCTTGCTTGAGACCGGAGACCTTCCGATTGAATGGTCAAAAAACAGCGAAAGTGTGCCTCCGGTTCGGGGCAAACAAAGACGGCCGGCTGTTGGGCAAGCCGGTCCAGGCGGAGCCTGCCACCTGCGCGAGTTCCCGCGCCCCCTACCCCTGCCCAACGTTTCGCCGTGCGGTGCCCCATTGGACGGCACGGGCCTCAATCCAAAACGAAATACATAAGTAAATCAATAAGCTATCGGCTGGCACGCCGCTTGCTGCACCAACGGCAAGAGGGGGAGCCTTGGTCGGCCGATAGCTTCGTAAAGACGTCTCGGCGGCCACGAACCAAAGGAGCCGAGACATGGATTACGTCAAGCCGGCGGACGTCGCCTCCGCTATGGTCAATGCCGGGCGCAGTAAGCTCGCGCTCGCACCCCTCGACCTGATGATCCGCGGCGGCCTTGCCGGCGCCATCCTCGCCGCCGCGACAAGTCTCGCCATCACCGGCGCGGCGCAGACCAGCCAGCCGCTGGTCGGCGCGCTGATCTTCCCCGTCGGCCTCATCCTCATCGTGTTGCTCGGCCTCGATCTGGTGACCGGCAGCTTCGGCCTGTTGCCGCTGCCGTGGATCGAGAACGACACCGATAGCAAGACCATGCTCGTCAACTGGGGCTGGGTCTTCCTCGGCAATCTGATCGGCAGCGTCGTCTATGGCGGGCTGTTGGCGATCGCGCTCACCAATTTCGGCGCGACGGCGCCAGTCGGTGTCGCCGCAAAAATCATCGCCATCGCCGAAGCCAAGACCACCGGCTACGAAGCGCTCGGCTTCGCCGGCCTTATCACCGTGTTCGTCAAGGCGATCCTCTGCAACTGGATGGTCTGCCTCGCCATCGTTGCCGCCATGACCACCTCCTCGACGATCGGCAAGATCGCCTGCGCCTACATGCCGGTCTTCATCTTCTTCGCCCAGGGTTTCGAGCACTCCGTGGTGAACATGTTCATCATCCCGACCGGCATGATGATGGGCGCCAAGATCAGCATCGCGCAATGGTGGCTGTGGAATCAGATTCCGGTGACGCTCGGCAATCTGGTCGGCGGTTTCGTCTTCACCGGGCTCGCGCTCTATATCACCCACAAGCCGCGCACGGCCGCGCCCGCGCCGCTGACCGCGCCGACGCAGGTACCCGCTGAATGAGCGGGACCGACCTCAAACCCCTCGCAGCGGCACAGGCCGGCGATTTCGAGCCGGAACAGAAGCGTTACCTGGAAGGGTTCGTCGCCGGCGTGCAGATTGCCAAGGCGGCAAGAAGCGTCGCCGGCGCTGCGGCGCCGGCCGGCGTGTCGCTACCCCCCGAGCCGACCGGCCCGGACGCGGCGGCGTTGAAAGCGCAGAACCGCGTGCTCGCTGCCGGCGGCAAGCTTTCCGATCCGGAAAAATTCAAGCGCGAGCAGCATCCCTTCGACACCTATGAGCGGCTGAAGGAGCACGCGGCCAAGGGCGAATATCCCAAACCGCCGGACAATTTCCGCTGGCGGTTTTTTGGTCTGTTCTACGTCGCGCCGAACCAGAAATCCTATATGTGCCGGCTGCGCATCCCGAATGGGATCGTCAAATCGGCGCAGTTCGCCGGCTTGGCCGATCTGGCTGAGCGCTACGGCGGCGGCTACGCGCATGTGACGACGCGCGCCAATCTCCAGATCCGCGAAGTCGAGGCCCACAACGCGGTCGCCATGATCGAGGCGATCCAGGATTTGGGGCTGTGCTCGCGCGGCTCCGGCGCCGACAATATCCGCAACGTCACCGGCACGCCGACGGCAGGCATCGACCCGCAGGAGCTGATCGATACGCGCCCCTATGCGCGCGAATGGCACTTCCACATCCTCAACGACCGCTCGCTCTACGGCCTGCCGCGCAAATTCAATGTCGCCTTCGACGGCGCCGGCACTATCCCGGTGCTGGAGGACACCAACGACATCGGCTTCCAGGCGGTGCAGGTGAACGACGGCTTCGGCCTTACTCCCGGCGTCTGGTTCAGGCTCTGTCTCGGCGGCATTACCGGGCACCACGATTTCGCCCGCGACACCGGCGTGCTGGTGCAGCCGCAGGATGCCTGCAAGGTGGCGGACGCGGTGGTGCGCGTCTTCATCGATCACGGCAACCGTACCGACCGCGCCAGGGCGCGGCTGAAATATGTGCTCGACGCCATGGGCGTCGAGAAATTCCTCGGTCTGCTCGAGGAGAAACTCGGCCGCCGCTTCGACCGCGCGATATCCGGCGCCGTGGCGCCGCGTCCGGCGTTCGACCGCACGGCGCATCTCGGCATTCATGCGCAAAAGCACGACGGGCTGAACTGGATCGGTGTCGTCGTGCCGGTGGGACGCCTGTCGGTCGCACAGATGCGCGGCCTGGCCGAGATTGCCCGCGAGCTCGGCGACGGCGACCTGCGGCTCACGGTCTGGCAAAACCTCCTGATCTCAGGCGTACAGACCGACAACTTGGCGGCGGCCAAGGAGAGGATCGAAGCGCTCGGTCTCGCCATCGAAACCAACGCCATCCGCTCCGGGCTCATCGCCTGCACCGGCAATACCGGCTGCAAGTTCGCGGCCTCTGACACCAAGCGTCATGCCGAAGAGATCGCCCGCTGGTGCGAGACGCGCGTCGCGCTCGACACCCCGGTGAACATCCATTTGACGGGGTGCCATAATTCCTGCGCGCAGCACTTTGTGTCCGAGATCGGCCTCTTGGCCTGCAAGGTCCAGGCAGACGAGGACGCCGATCCGGTCGAGGGCTATCACATCTTTGTCGGCGGCGGTTTCGGACCGTACGCGGCGCTCGGTCGCGAGCTCTATCGCGACGTCATCGCGCAAGAAGCGCCGCGCACCGTCGAGCGCATCTTGAAGGCCTATCTGGCGCATCGCGCCTCTCGCGAGGAGAGCTTTCTCGCCTTCGCCCGCCGCCACGAGATCGACGCGCTGAAGGCCATGACCGACGTCGAGGCCGCCGAATGAGCATGACGCCGCGGCCGCCGATCCCTTCGTTCATTCCCGAAACGGCGCCGTTCACGCCGGAGCAGCGCACTTGGCTCAACGGGCTGTTCGCCGGATTGTTCGGGCTGGAAGAGAGCGTCACGCCGCTCTCCCCCGCCGATGCCGCCAAGCTGCTGGCTGGTTTGCTTGATGGCGCCGCGCCGGCCGCGCCCGCGGCCGACGATAACGGCGCGGATGATGGAGCCCCTTGGCACGATCCGGCGATGCCGCTCCCCGAGCGCATGAAGCTTGCCGAAGGCAAGCGGCTGCCGCGGCGGCTGATGGCGGCCATGGCGCAGCAGGATTGCGGCCAGTGCGGTTATAACTGCAAGGACTATGCGGACGCGCTGTTTGCGAAGTCCGAAAAGCGGCTGAACCTCTGCGTGCCGGGAGGCAAAGACACTTCCCGCATGCTCAAGCAGCTTTATCAGGAGTTCGACGCCACGCCGGTCGCGGAGTCTGCTCCGGCGCAAGCGAAGCCCGCCCCCGCCATCGCGCCCGGCCGCTCGCGCGACAATCCCGCCCACGCCACCTTCCTCTCGCGCCGCCGGCTGAACAAGCCCGGCTCGGAAAAGGAAACCTGGCATATCGATATCGACCTTGACGGCACTGATCTCGATTATGCCGTCGGTGATTCCCTCGGCATTTTTCCCACCAACGATCCCGATCTGGTCGAAGCAGTGCTCGCCGCGCTGCACGCGCCGCCGGATTTTCCCATCGCCGAACGCACGCCGCGCGAGACGCTGACCGACGGCGTCTCGTTGTCGCCGGCACCCGACATGCTTTTCCAGCTCATCTCCTATCTCACCGGCGGCGAGCGCAAGCAGAAGGCGAGGCAGCTCGCCGCAGGCGGCGACCCGGACGGCGATGCCGCGACGCTCGACGTGCTCGCGGCCCTGCACAAATTCCCCGGCATAAGGCCCGATCCGGAAGCCTTCATCGAGGCGCTCGATCCGCTGCAGCCGCGGGTCTATTCGATCTCCTCCTCGCTGAAGTCGCATTCCGGCCGCGTCTCGCTCACCGTCGATGCGGTGCGTTACGACATCGACAAGCGCACGCGGCTGGGCGTCTGCTCGACCTTCCTCGGCGGCCGCGTCGCGCCCGGCGACAAGATCAAAATCTATGTGCAGAAGGCGCAGCATTTCGCGCTGCCCGCAGACCCGTCGAAACCGATCATCATGATCGGGCCCGGCACCGGGATTGCGCCGTTCCGCGCCTTCCTGCACGAGCGGCGGGCCATCAAGGCGCCGGGACGCAACTGGCTGTTCTTCGGCCATCAACGCAGCAATTTCGATTTTTTCTACGAAGACGAACTCATCGCCATGCGTTCGGCCGGGCTGCTGACGCGGCTCACGCTCGCCTGGTCGCGCGACGGCGACGAGAAAATCTACGTGCAGCATCGCATGCGTGAGGTCGGCCGCGATCTGTGGTCGTGGCTCAACGACGACGCGCATGTCTATGTCTGTGGCGATGCGCTGCGCATGGCCAAGGATGTCGAGGCCGCGCTCGTCGAGATCATCGCCAAGCATGGCACCCGCACGCCGGCCGAGGCGGTGAAATTTCTCGCCGAGCTCAAGGCCAGCGGCCGCTACCAAGCCGACGTTTATTAGGAGGCCTTTGCGCGTGAACCTCAGCCGCCTGAACTGCGAAGCGCGGCCCGGCCGCATCGGACGACCGCTCGCGACGCTGCCGGTCTTCCTGGTGCTCGACGGCAAGCGCGCAGTGCTCGGCGGCGGCAACGCCGCGGCGGCCTGGAAAGCTGAACTCCTCTCGGCATCCGGCGCGAATGTCGATGTCTATGCGGTGGACATATCCGAGGAGCTGCGGAAGGTGGTCGCCGATCCGCCACGGGGCGTGATCACGCTGCACCAGCGCGGCTGTACGGCGGAGGATTTGACAGGCGCCGCTGTCGCCGTGGGCGCATTCGAAGACGAGTTGGGCGCCAGCCGCTTCGCGCAGATGGCGCGGACCGCCGGCGTGCCGGTCAATGTCGTCGACAGGCCGGCGCTCAGCGATTTCACCTTAGGCGCCATCGTCAACCGCTCGCCGCTGGTGATTGGCATCAGCACGGACGGCGCCGCTCCGGTCTTCGCGCAAGCGATCCGCGCCAGGCTCGAGGCGTTACTTCCCAGAGGATTCGCAGCCTGGGCGGCGGCGGCGCAAAGCTGGCGTGCCGCGGTCAAGGCCTCGGTTCTGAGTTATGCCGCGCGGCGCAAATTCTGGCAGCGCTTTGCCGCACATGCGATGAGGCATGCCGACAGCGTGCCGACCCAAGCGGACTTCGATTGCTTGATCGCCGAGGTCAAAGGGCAGGGGGCCGCAGCCGAGCACGGATCGGTGACGATGGTGAACGCCGGCTCCGGCGATGCGGATTTGCTCACGCTGCGCGCGGTTCGCGCACTGCAATCGGCCGATGTCATTCTGTTCGACGAACGCGTGTCGCACGACGTGCTCGATTTTGCTCGCCGCGAAGCGCACAAGCTCTTGGTCGGCCGGAACGATTTCGGGCATGTGAGCCGGGAGGATGATGTCACCGCCCTCATGGTCCGCCTTGCCAAAACGGGCAAGCACGTCGTGTGGCTGAGAAGCGACGATCTACTCGCGGTTGGCCGTGCAACCGAAATGAATGAGCGCCCCCTCCAATACGTCCCCCGACAATGCGCGGTCCAACGACAAGAAAAAAAGCGAGCCGCGCGTTAGGCGCGAACCAACTGGAATCGCTCCCATTCGGTCGGCGTCTCTTTCAGCACCTCTTGCCAGCCTCGCTTCGTCGCATCATCACGTGGACTGATGCGACGCCCCGCAAACGCGAACTCGGCGCCGTTCGCAGCGAAAGGATAGGGCGACAGCGCGTAAACCCCCGGCCCGCGCGGTTGGATGGTTACCGTCACATCCTTTTGCGCGTTCAGCGGCACGTGCTCGAATGCCTGTTCTCGGCGCTCGCTTGCGTGAATCCGGTTGAAGTAAAGCGCAAGGGTATCGATGAATTGCAGCTGCTTGTAGTTTTGAAACAGCTTTTTGTCATCGAGCCATGCCGACGTCCGAGCATCCCGCGCAATCTCCTCCTTCAGCCGCTTCTGCCGGTCGAGCTCGCCCGCAAGCATGCGCTCCGTGAGCGGCCGGTCCTGCTGCGGAATCTTGTCGATGAGCACAAGATTGGAAAGACCATAACGGCCGTTGTAGAGGCCCCAGCTGTGCATGCTCGATATCAGACCGCAGTAGGGGTGCTGCCGCTCGTTGAAATCGGGCGACTTCCGGCTGGTGACCGTTAGATACTCCATGGGCGTCTCGATGAGATTGTAGGGAAGTCCAGTCTTTTCGTCGGTGGCCGGATCGCGATCAAATTCCGCCCAGCCGGCGTCATGATGGGAAATGACGTGGACCATCAAGTCCAGCGGTGCCAAGGACTCGAATTCGTCGTTGCCGAATGCGCGGGCGAACTGCCCGCACAGCGCGGTGTGCTCGTGCATGAACACGGCCAAGCGCGGCGTGCCGGCGGGCGCTGTCTGAATAATCATGGTTGCGCTCGTTGAACTTGAGAAAACGTTCAGATGCTTTCAGTCGATCGCCGTTCCAGCCGCATCGGCAGCCCGTAACGGGGCCGCAGCGTGATCAGGCCCTGCGGCTCGACGGGATGGCCGGGCTTGAGCCGCAGCCGATAGCGCTGCGCGATGGTGGCGAGGATCAGCAGGGCTTCCTCGATGGCGAACGCCGCGCCGATGCAGATGCGCGGACCGGCGCCGAACGGAATATAGGCGTAGCGCGAACGTGCGGCGGCGCGTTCGGGCGCAAATCGTTCCGGCTCGAAACGGTCCGGATGCTCCCACAGCGACGGCTTGCGGTGCAGCATCCAGGGCACGATCAGGACCGTGGCGCCGGCCGGGATGCGATGACCGAGCACTTCGTCAGGACCGATCGCCTCGCGCCCCAAAGTGTGCGCCGG
>Ga0187884_10001570_pt1 | contig 20500 bp, 22 predicted proteins | sample June2016WEW_20_4_FD_132983 | JGI IMG/M metagenome (GOLD analysis project Ga0187884, IMG submission 132983) | Peatland microbial communities from SPRUCE experiment site at the Marcell Experimental Forest, Minnesota, USA - June2016WEW_20_40 | ecosystem: Environmental > Terrestrial > Soil >...
CGTGGGAGCTGGGAAACCGGTAGTGGTCACGGTGAAGGTCCCTGCCGTTCCTACGGTGAAGGTTGTCTGGTTGACGCTCGTGATGACCGGCGCTTGATCGACGGTAAGAGTGAAGAGCTGAGTGAAGGGGGGTCCCGCCGAGTTGGTAGCTGTGAAGGTTATGGGGTACGTACCCCCGGTGCCGGCAGCCGGTGTGCCTGACAACACCCCCGTTGCCGCGTTGAAGCTGACTCCGCTCGGCAAGGGCCCCGACTCCGAAAGGGTCGGGGTCGGGAACCCCGTGGAGGTCACGGTGAAGGTCCCTGCCGTGCCCACGGTGAACGTCGTTGAAGCGCTGCTGGTGATGACCGACGTCACGGTGCCCGGGTTCAATACGACGAAATCAAGAGTGTCGCTCACGTTATTGGGAGCGGCGGCAAGAAGCGTGATCCGCTGAACCCCGCTTTGGTCGGCCGTCGAGCACGGCGCGGGCGGCCAATCGAAGCCTGAACCGTTCCACCAACCGATCCGGCTGATGCCAATCGTGTAACCAGCCAGTGGTGATGACGTGGATACGGGGGTTCCTGATGAGATCGTGAAAGGGTCGGTAGACGTGGCCGAGACAGACGGATTACTCGTCTCACTCACCGTCACCTGGCCGCTGCTCGCCCCCGCAGGAACTGTGAAGGTGACCCCGACGTTGCCGTTCCCGTCAGTGGAAGCACCTGAGAGCACATCCGACGAGGGGATCGGGGACCCCATGGTGACCGTCAGCGGGGAATTCGCGTCGTACCCGGTACCAAAGACCGTCACCGCCGTGCCCACGGGACCACTCGTCGGACTGGGCATGCTCACGATGCGATAGCTGGTCGTGGTCGCGCAGTTCTTGAAAAGCGGGGCTGATGTCGGCGTCACCGGTTGCAGCTGTATGTCGTACTTGGCAGCTTCCGCGAAACTCTTCAACACGGTGTCGATGGCGGCCAAGCTGCGATGCTCGGCCGAACCCGTCAATGATGTGACGAGCGCACCGAGCAGCGGCACCACCGCGAGGGCGATGATGACCACCGCGATCAGCACCTCGATCAGCGTGTCGCCTCGTTCGGACCCCGATATGCCAACACCTTCGTGACGCCGGTCAGGGCCTTTCGCAGCCAGGCGAGCACGCGGAACGGCACGCCTCTGGTGCAGCGCGACTAACCGACGGTCGTGGTGCCGTTGCCGCTGCATGCGATGCTCTCTGCCACGACAGAACCAACCTTGAGAGAGGCGTTGCCCGTCCCTCCAACCTGTGCACCAGGCGCGTAGATCGCCCCATCAAACAGGTTGCCACTGCCGTTGCCCGAAAGACCTAGCGCTTGGTGGTCCCCACTCACCTGCCAGATGAGCAGGTCGGGCGCTGGCGCCGGCGGACTGCTCATCGGCTCGAGCGTCACTTTTCCATTCCCCGAGAGGTTGATCGAGCCACCGGTGACGTAGAAGAACACCCCGCCCGACGCGCTCGTGAGCGTGGCTTGACCGCTGAGCGAGATGCCGTTCTCAAGGACATAGGTGCCGCTTGCCAGTGTCACATTGGCCTGTCCCGAGAGGCTGAGCGTGTTCTGGTACACGCCCGGACCGTGATAATTGCCATCGGTGTAAACCGGTGGGCCCGTGGTGCTCGGTCCGACCAGGCTTTGGTACGGGTCAGGAATTGCAGGCCCGGAACTGGGGGTGCCGGAAGGGCTGTAAGTCGCGTTCCCAGAGGTGGAGATCGCATTCGACGGATTCGCCTGGTCCGCGGTGTAGATCTGAGTAGCCGTCAGGTCGGCGTTCCCGCTCAGGGTGGCGCTCCCGTTCCCAGTAGGGTTCATCGCCACCGTGCCGCTCACGTCGATCTGGCCGTTGCCTGAGCAGGTGAGGACGGGCGACGGCGACGCCGAGCCCAGCAGCACTAGCGGCGGCGGAGTGGGAGTCCCACCGCCCTCGACCCCCCCGCTCGCCGGCGTCCAGCTGCGAGGGGAAGCCAGCAGGTCGAAGTTGAACGCACTGGCGCTCTCCAGCGCCCCAAGGATAACGCTGGAGATACCCGCGGTCGCCGTCCAGCCCGCGGCTGCTTTGATCGCTTCTCCCGGCGGCGTGATCGCTGCTGTGACAGAACTGGGTGACAATCCGTGTGCCACGATGTCAGTCCCGGTCGGGGTGGGCGACCCATTGGTGCAAGCAATTCTAACGAGGTCGCCTGAGGTGGGGCCTTCCCAGTAGGACACGACTGTGTTGCCCACCGTCCCCGCCCAGGACAGACCGAGCACGAAAACCGTCCCGGAACCACATGGCGGGGGAGACGAAGCAGAAGCCGTCGTTGTGATTGAAGCGGCGCTCTGCACATCGCGGACATAGGAAGCTGACGTGATCTGGGTGCTCGAGGAGTCCGATACCTTGCCCGACACCCCGTTCGAGTCCTTCAAGCTCGTGATGATGGCGATACTGACGCCACCGATGACCAGCGGGAGGATGACGAGCACGATCATAAGCTCGATCAGGGTGAACCCCTCCTCGCCGTGAGCCCGCGCGCAACGCGAACACCAAGCCGAGCGGCTGGCCCCTCGCTCGACAACGGACCGGATACGTCGCCACAACATCAGCGCCGCCACTCCTCACACCGGACAGGGGTCTCCGGCCAACGGCGAGAACCACAGATGGCCACGGGGCCTCCTCCGCAAGGACCCGTCCGGCGTCGAAGCCGCAGGATCCGATCATGCCCATTGCAATCTTTTCTCGACATACTATGACTCCGCGGGCTTCTGGCCACCCACAGCGCGAGAAGCTCGCCCGAGACGACCGACTATCACGGCTAGACCGGCGCCACCCGAGGTGGCTCTGGCTCGGCCATCGGCCCTTGCCTGTGTCCCGGCGGCGGCGGACTGGCATGGGGACCTCCGGGTGCCCCGGAAGCGGCAGTCGTCTGGAGAGCGATCGCCTGGGGGGTGGGCATGGGCTTGGCGATTTCCTTCGGGTAAAGGCTCACCTTCAGCGCCGTTTCGTAGTCGATGACCCCTTTCGCCACCAGGGCGCTCAGGGCCATCTCGAGGGTCTGCATGCCTTCGGACTGGTGGGTCGTGATCACGTTTCGCAGTTGACGGGTCTTGCCCTCGCGTACGAGGTTCCGAACAGCGTGGTTCGCCATGAGCACCTCGTAGGCGGCGATCATGCCGCCGCCGATCCGAGGTAGCAGGCGCTGGTAGACGACACCCTCGAGAGTCGAGGCCAGCTGTACCTCGATCTGCTCGCGACGGTCGGAGGGGAACACGTCGACGATGCGGTCGAGCGCCTGGGCACTGTCGTTCGTGTGCAGGGTGGCGAACACCAGGTGGCCGGTCTCGGCGAAGGTGATAGCTGCTCCGATGCTCTCGAGGTCGCGCATCTCGCCTACGAGCAGGACGTCGGGGTCCTCGCGAAGCACCGAGCGAAGCGCCTTGTGGAACGACTCGGTGTCGGTGCCGACCTCTCGCTGGTTGACAACCGAGCGGTGGTTTCCGTGGACGTACTCGATCGGGTCCTCGATCGTGATGACGTGGCAGCGCCGGTGGGAGTTGATGTAGTCGATCATCGCGGCGAGCGTCGTGGACTTCCCCGACCCGGTCGGACCGGTCACGATCACAAAGCCCATCGGCAGGTTCACCAGCTGTTCGACGACGGGCGGGATGCCCAGAGAATCGAACCCGGGGATCTCGTAGGGGATGATCCGCATCGCAAGCGCGGCCGCCTCGCGCTGGTGGAAGGCGTTGCAGCGCAGGCGAGCCTGCTCCTTCCAGGAGAAGGCGAAGTCGATCTCGCGCTCGGCGACGAAGCGAGACACGAGCTCCTCGCCGAGAATGGTGTGCACCAGCCCCTCCACCGACGAAGGGGTCAGGAGCTCTGCCCCCTCTACGGGCCTCATCTCCCCGTCCACCCTGATGAGCGGTGGGGCGGACGCCGTGAGCAAGAGGTCAGTTCCCTTCGCAGCCCACACCTCCTCGAGCCACGGCTCGATGTCAACGATCCGTCTGCTACTGCCCGCCATGTAGCTGCTCCTCTTGATCCTCAGGGTGTCGGCGCCGGACTGGGGACGAGGGCCTCGGCAGCGGCCGTCCGGCAGGCGCTCACAACGTCGCCATTCTGCTCCACGGTCACCGCCGTCCACGGTCCGAAAGGACGCTCGGACGCTACACCGGCCACCACCAGGGGGGCACCCGCGTGCAGTGCGCAGACCACCCCGAACTCCGGCTGCGTGAGGGCGCTGATGGCTCGGGCGCGCACGGTGGCAACCACGTCGAAGCCGATTTCGAGCGGGCACGTGCGGCCCTCTATCAGTGCGTTGCACGGGAAGGTCGGCTCCCCCGGCTCGTGACAACGCAGCACCTGCCAGCCGGCAGCCTCGAGCTCGGTGGCCGACTGCTCTATCGCCCAGTCGTGTGTGCCCACGAGCAGGACCGTCGGCTCGTCGGGCCGAGCCTCCGCATTCTCGGAAACGCGCAGGCGTCCTCCACGGGCGCCGAACCTCCTAGAGACACCTAGTTCTGCCACCAGTTGAGTCTGACCCACGGGAGCCACTGGATGACCTACAGTCGATCAACGAATCCCCAACTCCCCCGGCTTGGCGGGTGGTCACCTTGTCCATCGCTCTCGCCAGGTCGCGCAGGCCCCTCACCGACTCATCCAGAACAGCCCAGGACACCCTCTTACCAGGCTGCCGGCTGACCAGGGTGACCGCTGACCGGTCCCGACTAAACTGAAAAGACATGAGCGCGTCTCATATGGCGGAAGGCGCTCGGTCAAGGTGACCCCGGACACGACGCACGCGCCCACTCGGAGTGGGGCGGACGCCCGTCAGCGCGGGCGGATCCTAATAGTCGATGACGACCCCGACCTCCGAAGCTTCGTCGTGCGCGTGCTCGAGGCCGAGGGTTACGTCGCCGACGAGGCCGCCACGAGCGCCGAGGTCACCGCCGCACTCGACGCTCGCTCGCCGGACCTCGTGATCCTCGACATCACGCTCGGTACCGAGGACGGTTTCGACGTCCTCGCCGCCCTGCGCAGGAAGAGCGACCTACCCGTGATCCTGCTCACAGCAAGGGGCAAGGAGATCGACCGGGTGCTCGGGCTCAAGCTCGGTGCCGACGACTACGTCGTAAAGCCCTTCTCTCCCGCCGAGCTCGCGGCAAGGGTGGGCACGGTGCTGCGACGCACCAGTGGCCCCCAACAGCCCACGGCCCCGGTGATCCAATTCGGGGAGCTCGAGATCAACCCCTCCGCACACGAGGTGAGGTTGTCGGGCGCCCTGGTGAAGATGACTGCCAAGGAATTCGGCCTTCTCGCGTTCCTCGCCGGCTCCCCACGCCAGGTCTTCACCCGCGGACAGCTCCTCTCCCACGTCTGGGACTCCTCTGCGGAGTGGCAGGACGCAGACACGGTCACCGAGTACGTCCGGCGCGTCCGAAAGAAGATCGAGGCCGATCCGAACGAGCCGAGGTGGATCCAGACCGTGCGAGGGGTCGGCTACCGCTTCGAGCCCTGATCGAAGCCGCCTGGCTGAGACCGTGGTTGGCCCTCCCCACGTGAGCCGGGGGTCGCGCCAAGACGGCGGCGCTCAAATGGGACTTGGCTCAGGACTTGGTGCAACGCTCCGGTCGAGGACGTGGCGTACCCGCCGCGCCAGCTGGTCGGGGGTGAACGGCTTGGCCAGCAGCTCGGCGTCCTCGGCCAGATCCTCGCGAACAGCTCGACCTCCTTGGAGGTGCCCGGACACGAACAGCACCGGAACCGACGGCCATCTCTCACTGAGCCGCCTCGAGAGCTCCACGCCGCTCATCTCGGGCATCACCACGTCCGTCACCAGCAGGTCGACCTGCTCGTCGAGCGAGCCCGCGACCTCGAGCGCCTCCGCGCCCCCGGAGGCTTCCATAACGCGATAGCCACGCCAGGTGAGCTCACGCGCGACCAGGCGGCGAAGCTCGTCATCGTCCTCCACCAGCAGGACCAGCTCGTGCCCGAAGTGCTCGGCCAGCTCCTCCTCGCCCTCGCGGGTCGTCTCGGCGTCCACAGCAGGGAACCACAACGTGAACGTGGTCCCCTGCCCTGGCGAGGTGTCCAGTGTGACGTTTCCCCCGGCCTGGGTCACCATGGCGTGCACCGCGGCCAGCCCGAGCCCGGTGCCGCTCGAGACGTCCTTGGTCGTGAAGAAGGGCTCGAAGCAGTGCTCGGCCGTCTGCGAGTCCATGCCCGTCCCGGTGTCCGACACCACGAGCGCCGCCCAGCGAGGATGGGTCGGGTGGCGCCCAGCGACCAGCTGGCTCTGTACGACCAGGCGCCCCCCCGCTGACATCGCGTCGCATGCGTTGATCGCCAGGTTGAGCACCGCCCGCTCGAGCTCCGCCGGGTCCACCACGATACGCACCGGCGACGAGGCGGGCACGTGCTCGAGCTCCACGCTCGCACCCAGCACGCGAAGCAGCATCGGGCGCATCTCCGCCACCAGCGTGTCGGGGTCGACCACCACCGGCGTTACCACCTGGCGAGGGCCGATCGCGAGTAGCTGGCTCGTGAGCGCCGCAGCGCGCCGGCCGGCGCGCTCTATGGCCTCCACTTCCTCTATCTGCGCACATATCTCTGCGTAGCGCTCCGTCACCATCCCTGCGCCCTGCCGGCGTCGCGCGTTCTGTGCCCTCTGTCCCGTTTGCTCTTCTAATTGCTCCAGCTGCGCCTCGTGCCCACTCGGCAAGGCGTCCGCTCTCATGCGGCGAAGGAGGACCTCGCTGCAGCCGAGGATCACCGTGAGCAGATTGTTGAAGTCGTGCGCCACAACCCCTGCCAGGCGGGCCATGGCCGCCAGCCGCTCGGCCTGTTGCGCCTGCTCCAACATCTGGCGCCTCTCGGTCACGTCCTCGACCACGACCAGGATCCCGGTCACCTCGGCCTCGTGCTCGCGAAGCGGCGCCGTCGAGACCGACAGGTCGAGCAGTTCCCCGTCCGAAAGACACGCTGCCACGTCGGCGCCGAGCGTCGACTCTCCCTGTTTCGTGCGCTCCCACAGCTGCGCCAGCACGGCTTCCGACACCTCGTCACGGGCGATGATCCGGCAAGGACCCCCGCCCGACACTTCCCATTCGAAGAGCACGCCCGCGGCCCGGTTCCACCAACGTGCGCACCCGTCGAGGTCGAGCTCGGCGATCGCGAGAGGAGACGAGTCGAGCACCGCCCGTAGGCGCTGCTCGTTGCTCCGGACGGCTTGGTAGAGGCGGGTGTTCTCCGCCGCGCGCCGTGACGCTGCCTTCTCCGCCTCGCGGCTCTCGTGCCACAGCAGGACCCGTTCGACCGTGATCGCCACGCGCTCGGCGACCCCTTTGCCGGTCTCCAAGTCCGAACGCCTGTACCCACGCCGTCCGGAGCCTGTGGCGAAGGTGAGTGCACCGAAGGAGACACCCCGGACCTGGACGGGCACGACGAACATCGACTCGATCCCCGACGCCGGGAGAGCCTCGAAATAGTCACCGAGAGGCGCCGGCTCACCGTCATGCGGTGCTCCCGAACGCTTGGTGCGCATGAAGACCTCGGGATGCCCGCTGGAGACGACCCTTTGCACGAGCACGTCGATCTCCAAACGGCTGTCCCTGCCGCGCAGACCGTCCCTCAGCACGCCAGGCATGCTCGATGCAGCCTCCTCGGTGCCCTCCTCGGAATGGCCCTCCGCCCCATCGGTGGGCACCTCGAGGTGGCTGTGATCGCGATCGACGACCCGTCGAAGCCTCCCGTCCTCACCGACTAGGTCGATCGCGAACCAGTCGGCGAAAGCCGGGACCACCAGATCGGCCAACTGCACCATCGCCTCGTCGTAGCCCTCCAATGCCTTGGCCAGCACGAAGCCGGTATTCGCCAGCAGGGCCACGTGGCGGCGGGAGTGTTCGGCCCCAAGCCTGCCCCGGCGTGCGGCCTCGTCCAGCCTGGCACGCTCGATTGAAGCTGCTGAGCGGTCAGCGACCAGCTGCAGCAATCGGAGATCCCGATCAGAGAATTGGTCTTGCCCACGTGCGCCGACCAGCACCACGCCCACGACCTTGCCACCCACCAGGAGCGGGGCCCCCAAGAGCGATGCGACGCGCCCTCCGAGGCAGGGTGCTTCCGTCCTTGCGACTCCGACATCGTTCACGATGACCGCCTCGGCGCGCTGGGCGACGACCCCGGCGACCCCGACTCCCATCGGGACGCTCTTGTTGGGACGCGCGAGGCCCTCGATCCCGTACCAGGCCCGCAGGGTGAGCTGGGTATCGTCCTCGGAGACCAGGTCGATGACCGCCACGTCGCCGTGGACTGCGCGCGTCACCCGCGTGAGCAGCCGGTCGAGCAGGTCGTCGAGCACAAGGAAGGACAGGGAAGGATCGGTCACCCGCTCGATGGAGCGCAACGCCTCGTCGGCGTCTCTCAGACCCTCGCGGATGCGAACCCCGGCGAGGTGGCCGAGGACCAGGATCACCCCCACCATCACCCCGGTCACGAGCGGGAACAGCCACGCGAGCGTGCGAGACGCGACCGTCGGCTGGTGCGGAGAGCCGGTGAGCTCGACGTACACCACGACCGAGACCACCGCCCAGGCCACCACCATGCAGAGCGCGATCAAGACCCGGTGGCGCCCCAGGTCGCGCTGGAGCAGCTTGTCCAGCTTCGAGCTCACGTCCTCGGCTTCGGCGGCTCGTTCGTCTCTGCGGCCGGCCACGTCACGTCCGCCTGCAGCCGGCTCACCCTCATCAGGCTCTCGCGCACCGCGCAGGTGGTCCATGACGTCCTGTGTGTCGGGCTGCGCGACCACCGGGCTGTCGCGTCCTCGTAAGGCAAGCGCGGGCTCTGATGCTTCACGGGCCACGCCGACCCCCCTCCTAAGCACACCCTCTGTGTTCGGCCTGCCTCACCCAGCAGTTTCTCAACGGAGGCGCAAGTCTACGGTGCCCGGGGAGCCAGCGTAAAGGAGAAGGCGATCGACCTCGCCTCAGCCTCGCCCCATACGGGAGTCCTTCGACCAGGCGTCCCTCACCAGGGGTGCCGACCAGCTGAGGTACCCGAAGCTCGACCGCCGCCGCAGGTGTGTCGAGGTCGATGCCCAGCGTGTCGGAGAAGGTGTCGGGCTCGGTGAGCAGCGACAGGTAGCTCGGGCTCAGGTGGTCGATGATGACCTGAGCTTCTTCGCGTTGCTCGGCGGCATACGACGCCAGGGTGAGCCCGGAGTAGCTGATCGACAGCGAGGTGAGCGGGGTGCCCGAGAAGACCGGGTTCTCCTTCACCGAGAGCACCATCTGTCGCGAACGCGCCTGCTCGGCGACCTGCTCGTAGAAGCTCAGGTACCTCGAGCTGTCGGGAGTGCTCAAGAGCAGGAGGGGGAACGATACATCGACCGTGACGCCTTTGACGCCGAGGGCTTTGAACGCCTCGAGCTCGGAGATGACGCCCGAGATCGCCTGGGGACCGAGGAGCCCAAGGCGCACTTGGTCGATCCATTGCCTGTGCCACACCTTGCAGTCCTTTAGTCCTTGTCGGAGGCGGTCTCAGAGAACAAAGTCTCCACTGAGCACACACGGTTCGGCCAACGTCGTCACGGTCCGTGGTCAGACCGAAACACTAAACGTGGGCATCGAAGTGGTCGATGCCTCTTCGCGTGAGTGGCGTTCGCGCCGGTACGAGAAACACCTCGCCCGGCCACCAATCATCCCAAGGACAACTCGCGCGCGACATGACCGACGACGACACTGCACGCACAGATCCCAAACCAGGCCCCGCGCCGGGCCCGCAGGTCACCGGTGAGGACACGGCCGGCGAGGACGCGGTCGACGCCACCCTCGCGACCGTGTTGGCGAGCCACCCCGAAGCCGTCTTCTTCGCTCACGACGCCAACGCGGCCACCGTGCCGATGCCCGATTCACTGGACCTGAACGGGCATGGCGTGATCGAAGGCCGCCGTTCAGCGCTCGACATGGTGGTGCCGCAGTACAGAGGCGTGGTGATCGACACTTGGGAGAAGGCGCGAAAGACCGGGGTCGCCAGTGCACACGTCAGGCTGGCGGCGGACCCCGACCGTGGCGTCATGCTGCACTTCTTGGACGCCCGGGCGCAGCACGGCGTCTACCTCGGCGCGTTCACCGCGGACGAACACGGCGAGCGACAACCAGGTGAGGAGGTGATAGCGCACACGACGCCGACCCGTAACCCACGCTTCGCCCGCGTGCGCAAGGACGGGCTCGCAATACTGATCGAGATCGACGAGGCCTTCACGCAGATCCTGGGTTGGAGGCCCGAAGAGGTACTGGGTCTTCGGCCGCTGGACATCATCCATCCCGACGACCAGACGCTGGCCGTCGACAGCTGGCTGAACATGCTGGGGTCGTCCGGACCGGCGCGCCGGGTCAGACTGCGGCACCTCCATCGCGACGGCTCTTGGGTCTGGATGGAGGTCACGAACCACAACCTGCTCGAGGACCCCGAGCATCAATGCGTCGTCGCAGAGATGGTGGACATCTCCGAGGAGATGGATACTCACGAGGCCCTTCGCGCGAGGGAGCAGCTACTCGACCGCTTGGCCGAGACGTTGCCACTCGGACTGCTGCAGGTCGACTCCGACTCCCGAGTGATCTACACGAACGACCACCTGCACTTGATACTCGGCTCCGCTCGGGCGAACACCGTCGAAGAGCAGCTCTCGACCGTCGTCGAAAAGGACCACCAGGTGGTCGACGAGGCGTTCACAGGGGTGCTCTCGCACGGTAACGACAGCGACATCGAGGTCCGCGTCCGCCCCCACGGCCCGCGCGACAGGGAGCTGCGCTACTGCAACTTGAACCTGCGAGCCCTCACGGACGCCTCCGGAGGCGTCACAGGGGCCATCGTGTGCGTGGCTGACGTCACCGAGAGCGCCCGCGCGCGTGACGAGCTGCGGGCACGTGCCACCTACGACGCGGTCACCCGTTGCTACAACCGTGCCTCGACGATGGCAGAGCTCGAGGCGATGCTCGCGCCGGACGGCATGGGCCAGCGCCCGGCGGTGATCTTCGTCGACCTCGACCGCTTCAAGGACGTGAACGACACACACGGGCACTCCGCCGGCGACGAGTTCCTGAGAGTGGTCGCGGAGCGGCTGCATCGCTGCGTGCGGGCCGAGGACGTGGTGGGCCGGATCGGCGGTGACGAGTTCCTGGTCATCTGCCCGCGTATCTCCGCCCCGACAGAGGCGATGAGCACCGCCGCCCGACTTTCCGAGAGCCTGCGCAACCAGATCCTTCTGAAGAAGGCCGCCCTGCCGTCGAGCGCCAGCATCGGGGTGGCGTGGTCAGATGGGAACGGCACCACAGCCGAGACCCTGGTCGCCCGCGCCGACGCCGCCATGTACCGGTCCAAGCGCGCCGGCAAGGGCGAGCCGGTGCTGTTCGACGAGTCGATGGCCAGTGCCGAGGAGACCGAGACGTGGCAATGGCCCGCCCTCCCGGACGAGCGAACCTGACACCTTCACCCGGATGGTCGTCGATCTACCGCGACTGCTCTATCTCAGGCGGGTGCTTCCACGACGAAACCCACGGCCGATGCGGCCGCGTGCATCCGCTGGTCGTAGGTGATCACCGCTCGCAGGTCCGAACCGACTGCACGGGCCGACGCCAGATGGATGCAGTCGAGCGACCGAAGGACCATCCCAGGCGCCAAGGTGGATGCTTCGTCGAGCAGAGCGGCGTCCACGTTGATCTGGTCAATTCGAGCAAGCAGTCGTCGCCCCTGTGCCACTGCCATCGGACCCCCGCCGGCGACCGCACGAACCACCTCCACCCGGGCAAGCGCGCTCGTCACCCGGCCGTCGCCGCGACGTCGACGCAGAAAACGCCTCAACGGATCGGACTCGGCTTCCCGCTCTATGAGCTTCACAAGAGCCGACGAATCCAGATAGAGCTTCACCGTTCGTCAGCCCTTATCTCCGCGAGGACGCCAGTGGCGTCTATGCGATAGTCGCGCGGCGCTTCGTCGGCAACGTCGGTCTCGTCCTCGGCCGGGGTCACCCTGCCACTCGCGATCATGTCGGCCCACGGGTCTGTGCTGGTCGGGACCAAGAGCGCCACAGGCCTACCTCGGTCGGTAACCTGCAGCGTTTCGCCCCGACCGACGCGTTCGAGGTACCGGCTGGCGTGCTGTCGGAGCTCTCGAACTCCTATTGTGTCCATGTGCTACATAGTAGCACGCCGAGGAGCTCGGTCCAGCAGAGGATCATCCGACGATCCGTTCACAAGCCGAGAGTGTCTAGGTCACCCGTTCCTCGACACACTGAGGCTGAAGGCCACCGAGCGCGTCGCGACACCGACGACGATCCTCGCTGGGTGAACCCCGACATCGGTCCGTGCCTGACCTCCCAGGGGGATCGCGTTCGGGGGACGCTAAGTTGGCGAGGTGGCTCTCTCGGTCCGGCGGAGTGTACCCAGCCTCTTCCACGTGCTCGCGCTCGCGACAACCGCACTGGCGATTTCGGCCGCCCTCGGCACGGCGGCGTATGCCAGAGCCGTGACAACGAGCTCGGTGCTTGCGACCACGAAGGCGGCGATCGCCAGGCAACCCGGTGTCCACCTGGTGATCAGTGCGAAGTCGAGCTCCTCGTCGAGCACGGAGAAAATCGTCGCCGACTTCGGCACCGATCGTGGTGTGGAGAAGATCTCGAACGGCAAGGCGCGTTTGGCGATCAGGGTTACGCCCACCTACGCCTTTGTCAGCGGGAACTCCTCAGGGTTGACCACGATCGTCGGGCTGAGCTCCGCGGACGCGAAAAAGGTCGGCAAGCTCTGGGTTTCCTTGAAGGCCGGCACCAGCCAGTACTCCAATCTCAAGTCCGGCATCACTGTCTCCTCGGTCACGACTGTGGTCCCGAAGGCCCAGGGTTCGAAGCTGTCCACCGACGTCGCCAACGGTGCCAAGCGGTACGTCATCAAGTGGACCACCGCGGCCACGAGCTCCTCGCCGAAGATCTCGAGCACCCTCACACTCTCGGCCCGTGGGGCGACTCTGCCCATCCAAGAGACAGCGATCGCCTCGGGCGGCGCAAAAGAATCCACGGTGTTCTCCAAGTGGGGCGAGCACGTCGTCGTGAGCGTGCCGCCGGCCACCTCCACGATCCCGTACTCGCAGCTCACGGGTTGAACCTCTACCGGGTCTTGGGCCCACGGACACGGATCGGAGATGCCCGCGGCCATGGCTCAGCTATGTTCGGAGCCGGCTCTGCGTGCTCGTGACCGTTGAGCTCAGCGGCCACGATGGGTCATTCTGGCCTCGTGTCCGTCACGATCTCAGCTGAACCCTTCGGTTCTCCGCAGTCGCGGCGGCTCGTCCTGGCGCTGGACGACTACCTCACCGGGCTTTACCCCCCGGAGAACAACTTCCTCGACGTCGCGGTCGACGAGCTCACCGCCGAGCGGGGCACCTTCTTGATCGCGCGGGAAGACGGCGCCGCCGTCGGGTGCGGTGCCGTTCGGCGCATCTCGTCCACGACCGCTGAGATCAAGCGCATGTTCGTTGTGGCATCGGCCCGAGAGCGCGGTATCGGAAGGCAGATCCTCGCGGAGCTTGAGGCGTGGGCCCTCTCGGTTGGAGTGACGAGGCTCGTGCTCGAGACCGGTGACCGCCAAGCCGGGGCGATCCGGCTGTACGAACGCTTCGGCTTCGTCACAATTCCATGCTTCGATGAGTACGCCGGCTCCAAGCAGAGCCGGTGCTTCGAGAAGGTCCTCGTGCCGGGTAAGAGATAGCTGCTTCGCACCCGGCGATCGGTCCCTATTGGAGAGACGAGCAAGACGCTCGCCGACCCTCTTCAGTAGTCCCGCGCGGAGGTCGATGACTTCGCGGTGCTTCTACAAGGCGGAGCAGGTGAGTGGCGGGCCGAGAGCCCCATGGCACGCATCGCCGTCCAGGTGCTGCGCTCACCGTCAGAGCTGGGTGATCTGCCCGAGCGGTGGGCGGCGCTCGCCGACGCCGCGGGAGCCCGTCATTACGCCCAGCCCTTCTGGGCCCTGTCGTGGTGGCGTCACCTGTGCCACGGCGAGCTGTATGTGGCGGTCGTGGAGTCCGGCGGTCGCCTGGCGGCGCTCGCCCCCCTCTACCGGCGCCGCCGCCTCGGCGTCGACACGCTCAGGTTCCTCGGCTCCGACATCCTCGGCGTGAGCGAGGTCTTGGTCGCCCCGGGCCAGGACACGGCAGGCGACGAGCTGTGGGCCTTTCTCCTGGACCAGCCCCGGTGCATGCTGGAGCTGCGACATCATCGCCTCGCAGGTGGCGGGATCGACACGCTGCGACGCGCGGAGAACCACGCGTGGAAAGCGCAGCGGGGCCCGGCCAGCCCTGTCGTGGACATCGCCGGCTCGTGGGACGACTACTGGCGGGGCCGTCGCAAGAACTTCCGGCGCGAAGTCGAACGCAGGCACAGGGTCGCCGAGCGCGAGCGACTGCCTGTCAAAGTCGAGGTCGTCGTGGAGCCAGGCGACGTCGAGAAGCGGCTCCAGGACGTGACGGCGGTCTTCGACGCGGCCGAACGGGCGCAACCGAAGCTGCACTTCCTCGCCGGCGACTATCGGCCGTTCACGATCGACATGCTGCAGTGGGCCGCCGAGGAGTCACGTCTGGCGCTGTTCATCCTCTACTTCGACGACAGACCGGCTGCCACGGCGTGGACGTTCCGCAGCGGAACCAGGATCAGTGCAGGTGGCACTCGATTCGACCCCGCTTTCGGAAGACTTTCCCCGGGCCACCTCCTGTGGCGGGTCATGTTGGAACATGCCTTCGCCGGTGACTTCACCGAAGTCGATCTCGGCCCGGGCGACATGCCCTACAAGCGGGAGTGGAGCACCGGGTCCTACGACACCCTCGAGATCACAGCCTCCTCGTCTAACGCGGTGCGTGCCCTAAACGTCGGCAAGACCACCTTCGCGTCATCGCGCTGGGTACGGAGGGTGCTCAAGCAACGTCTGGGATGACGGAGCGGCGTTGAGGCCGGCGCGCGCGGACCCCTGTACAGGGTCACGTCCGCTCCTCGTGGCCCGGTCGGGGCCGGGTCTGTCTCCCCGACCAAGGCCAGGTCCGGCTCGCCGTATCCGCCGCACACGTGTCAACGAGCACCGTGTGACAGGACAATGAAACCTGCCGATTATCTCGGATCCGGGTAGGACGTGGCCTCCGTTCTCGTCACGCTGTGTGGTATGAGGGAAAACGCTAAACGTGGCTCTCTGAGTGGTCGATACCTCATCTCATGGGGCGGATGAACACTGAAACGCGACGAAGCGCCGTCGGCAATGGCACGACGGCCAGGGGCACAGCCACGCACCGCACTCCTCACGATTGGACCGGCAACGGATCTCCAAGTGTCGATATGAAGGCCGGTCACGTGCCGGCCGCGGAGATCACGGGGACTGGCGACACCGACGAGGACGGGGTCGCTGCTTTTCTCTCCTCGGTCCGTAACGGCGATGTCGGCGAAGACGCTGTCCGCACCCCCCGTGAGGACGCTGTCACGTCCGTACTCGAGATCCTCTTGGCCGGTCACCCCGAAGCCGTCTTCTTCGCCATCAGGGCCGACGCGGTCATCGTGCCCATGCCCGACTCGGTGGACCTGAACGGCCACGGCGTGGTCGAAGTCCATGCCACTCTCGACCTGTTGACCCCGAGCTACAGGGGCGTGGGGATCGATACCTGGGAGAAGGCCCAAAAGGCCGGTGTCGCCAGCGCACATGTCAGGTTGACGACCGACCCCGACCGTCCCGTGATGCTGCACTTGCTGGATGCCCGGGCGCAGCACGGCGTCTTCATCGGTGCATACACCGCCGACGAACAGGCCGACGAACAGGCCGGCGAACACGCCGACCAAACGACGATACCGCTCACGGCGCCGTCTCGTGCCGCACGCTTCGCCTGTGCGCGCAAGGACGGGCTGGCAGTGCTGTTGGAGATCGATGAGGCCTTTACACAGATCCTCGGCTGGGAGCCCGAGGAGGTGTTGGGCCGCAGGTCTCGGGACCTCATCCATCCCGACGACGAGACGCTGGCCGTGGACAACTGGATGAACATCCTGTCGTCGCCTGGACCTGGGCGCAGGGTCAGGCTCCGGCACCTGCATCACGACGGCTCCTGGGTCTGGATGGAGGTCACGAACCACAACCTGCTCGAGGACCCCGATCATCAATGCGTCGTTGCGGAGATGGTGGACATCTCAGAGGAGATGGCGGCGCACGAAGCACTCAGAGCCAGGGAACAGCTGCTCGACCGCTTGGCCGAGACCTTGCCCATCGGGCTCTTGCAGGTCGACTCCGACGCCCGAGTCGTCTACACGAACGACCGCCTGCACTCCATAGTGGGGACCCCACGTGCGAACACCATCGAGCAGCAGCTCTCTACCGTGGTCGACGAGGACCGACAAGTGGTCTCCGAGGCCTTTGGCGCGGTGCTCTCGGACGGCGTCGACAGCGACATCGAGGTCCGCGTGCGGCCCCACGGTGAGCGTGACAAGCAGCTGCGCTATTGCGCTCTGAACCTGCGGACCCTCACCGACGCGGCCGGAGGTGTGGCAGGGGCCATAGTGTGCCTGGCCGACGTCACCGAGAGCGCCCGCGCACGTGAGGAGCTACGGTCACGGGCCACCTACGACGCGGTCACCCGCTGCTACAACCGCGCCTCGACGATGGCCGCTCTCGAGGCGATGCTGGCCCCCGACGGCACCGGTCAACGCCCGGCCGTCATCTTCGTCGACCTCGACCACTTCAAGGACGTGAACGACGAGCTGGGGCACCGCACAGGCGACGAGTTCCTACAGGTGGTCGCACAGCGGCTACACCGCTGCGTTCGGACTCAGGACGTGGTGGGCCGGATCGGGGGAGACGAGTTCCTGGTCGTCTGCCCGCGCATCTTCGCCGCGCCCGAGGCCATGAGCACCGCCTCTCGGGTGGCACGCAGCCTCCGCAATCAGATCATCCTGAAGAAGGCTTCTGTACCGTCGAGCGCCAGCATCGGGGTGGCGTGGTGCGATGGACGCAGCACGACAGCCGAAGCCCTGGTGGCTCAGGCCGACAGGGCCATGTACCAGTCCAAGCGCGCCGGCAACGGTGTGCCGGTGCTGTTCGACGAGTCGAGGGCAAGTGCCGCGAACACCGAGACGTGGCAATGGCCTAGCCTTCCCGACCCTGTCGCCGACCCCTGACAGGACCCCCTTCCTCTGTGATCTAGTTTCGGGTGATCCTGTCACCGTCGGCACCTTGACTTGGTCGTCGATCGTCCCGAGGAGGAATCTGTGGCCGACTTCCCGGCAATCACCCATGTCGTGCTGACCGTCAGCGACCTCTCTCGCAGCGTCCCGTGGTACGAGCACCTGTTCGGCACGAAGCCGGTCCTCGACGGGGACACGGGTGCATTTCGCGCCGTGGTCTGGCTCGTCGGAGGCCAGACCCTCGTAGGCCTCCACGAGTTTCCCGATCCGGCTGACACCCTCCCGTTCAACGAGCGCCGCTTGGGTCTGGACCACCTGGCCTTTACTTGCAGCGATCGAGGTGAGCTCGAACAATGGCAGGTCCGCCTGGACGAACTCGGCATCGCCAATGGGGGCATCATCGACGCTCCCTACGGTTCAGGCCTGTCCTTCCGTGATCCGGACAACATCGCACTCGAGTTCTTCGCGCCGCCCTCGTGACGACCAAGGTCAGCTACACCGATCCGAGCGCTCTCGGGGCACGGTACCGACTCAGTGACGAACTGACCGCTCGTCTGGCGGGCGTCGGCCCGCTCACCGACGCTGTAACCGCTCAGTAGCGCCGGCCTCACGACGCCGGCGGAGGCGGTTGCGCTCCCGGCGACGAACCGATGGGTCCTGTTCCCGGTGGGAAAGGGAAGCCCAGATTGCTGGAACGCTGCACGTACTCCTCCCAGGTGATGTCTCCCCGGGCGTAACGGAGCCGCAACTCGGCTATGGCTGCATCCATCCCTGCAGATGGCGGCATAGCCATCGGAAACGACGCCCCCCTGCTGCGCGGCGCACTCCACAGCCGTACCAAGGCCACGACGCCCACGATCAACAGGGCTGCGATCAGGACCAGGAACAGCCAACCAAACACGCCTGGAGCGTGGTGGAACCCACTCGGGCCATAACGAACCATGCTCACTCCCCGACTATCTGCTGAGACCCATCAAAGCAGCCAAACCTGTACGGATGCTGTGGAGGCATGCCGGATCCTCGACCTCGGCCAAGCGGGGGCCTTCCCGCCGAGCTCTGCGAGCGCGGCTTCCACATCGAGGTCCTCGGCCCAAGTCGACACCCCGTCGTGGTGGGAGGAGCGAATTGCCGAAGTACGGTGGCGTCTTCAGCGGTATGGCGAATCGAGGAGCGCCATCGGGTTCTGATCGATCGCCCCCCGCCGGGATGCCGTGTACAGCACGGGGCGGTCGGACTCGCGTCGCTTCGCCTCTTGCATCGCCGCCTGAGCCTGGTTCACGAGCGTACCCGCGTCGGCTTCAGACCCGGCAGACCAGGCCACTCCGATGCTCGCCTGGCACGACACGTGCGCCGTCTTGAGCCGCACCTGATGCTGGAGCATGTCGGCCACCCGCGTCGCTGCGCGCATGGCTTGTGCGGCAGTGGTGATTCGTGGGCACACGACCAGGAACTCGTCGCTTCCCATCCGCCCTACCAGATCCTCGCTCCGCACGGCGCGAAGGAGACGCTTGGCCACGATCTCCAGCAGCGCATCGCCTGCAGCATGACCAAACTGCTCGTTGATCTCCTTGAAACGGTCGACGTCGACGAAGATGACCGCAGGTCCGCTCTTTTCGTCCGAAGCAGCCAACGTCATCTCGAGTGACGCCATGGTCGACGGCCTGTTGTGACACTGGGTGACGTCGTCGAACGTCGCTCGGATGCGCAGCTCGTCTCGCAAGCGGACGACCTCGGTGACGTCTGCCACGCAGGCGATGGCCCCAGTGACCTCTCCAGCCTCTGCGGTCAGCGCTCGAAGGCTCATGGTGCACTCACGAATGTCCTTCATACCGCGCTCGTCCAGTGTTGCCAGGCGCATCTCGATATCGTCGTCGAGTCCGTCTCGAAGCACTGCCTCGAACGCGCCCTGTACGAGTTCCCTGTCCTCGGGAAGAACCGTGGACAGCTGCTCTTCGACGGTGGCGGCCCTAACAGTGCCAAGAATGGCGTGAAGCCTGTGGTTCGTGTAGACGATTCGACCTTGGGCGTCGACCTGCACGACCCCCAGCGGGAGGGCCTCCGCCAACCGATGCAGCGGCTGTTCTCCTGCCCGCGGGTCTTGACCGAGTGCGCTCGGTCGATACGACAGCTGCGGATCTGTGTCGGCCGCCTCCTCGTGTGATGGGAGGGATTCGTGGAGCTCCATCTCGTCGGAGACGCCCACTATCTCGGCCTAGACGCAGTTGCAGGCAGTCGGCGGTTCTCTCGCACGTACTAAGCATCGTCGCCGATGAGCGAGGTCTTGAGCACGCCTCTGCGACCCCGTCCCAGAGGCGCTCGGACGAGGTATTTCGTCGAGTCTCGGTGCACCGACACGCCCTTTCCCGTACCGAGGGGCATTGGCGGCTTGAGCGCTAGCGACAGGGTCTCTGACCGGTGGATGTGGAAACCTCGAAGTCAGTCCCGCCTTAGTTCGCTGATGGTTACCGTGCCTTGGGCGGCACCGACCAGTCGGTCACCGTTGGTGGCGTCGATGCGCACGACCGCAGTCCGCTTGGTGAGCGAGATGACCTCAGAGCGAGCCTTCAAGACGCCTTCGCGAACAGGCGCAAGGAAATTGAGCTTCAGCTCGGTCGTGGCTGCCCACGAGCCACGCGGTATTAGAGGGTACAGCACGGCACCCAAGACGTGGTCAACGAGGGCGGCGAGCGTCCCACCGTGAGCAGATCCGAACCGGTTGAACAACTCGGGACGAACATCAAGTTCGGCAGTCATCGTGCCAGGACCGACATCGGTGACACGGATGCCAAGATAGGCGGGGATCCCGGTCATGGTTCTCGAGACCATGGCCTGCGCTACCGCTGCGTCGAACTTGTCAAAAGCCGGTCGAAGGCTCTGAGTATCGCTCATGCGGACATAGCACGGCTCAGCAGACCGACGATCCACGAGATCAACAGGTCAACCCGAGCTCGGTCGGGTCCAACGAGGCAAAGAGGTCGTTCGGGTTGCACGTGGGCGGCGCTCTCCTTGCAGTGGCGAGGACGCATCGGACCGATCCTACCAACGGTCCTTGCACGTCCTCGTACCAAAAGCGGGTCAGCATCACAGTCATCATGGCGAGGACAATGCACCGACGGTCGGTCCTGGCCCATGCGGAAGCCGCGTGCTATGACTCCATGGTGTCTCTTTGAGTGTGGGTGCACGCTAGAAGAGGGATAGACGGTGACTGCAGAGCAGAACGCGGAGCAGAACATTGGGTCGGCGAAGGCCGCTTATGCCGCGTTCTCCTGGGGTGATCCCGCGGCGGCGATGGACAACATGGTCGACGACATC